>Ga0256842_1000850_pt1 | contig 26498 bp, 27 predicted proteins | sample 4559240metaG_FD_185973 | JGI IMG/M metagenome (GOLD analysis project Ga0256842, IMG submission 185973) | Hydrothermal vent microbial communities from Guaymas Basin, Mexico - 4559-240 | ecosystem: Environmental > Aquatic > Marine > Hydrothermal vents | place: Mexico: Guaymas Basin | collected... | reverse complement strand
AAGATTTTAATCGTATGAGAACTAAACAAATTCCTGTTGTTACCTCTTTACTTAGAAGTTTGGCTATCAATTTACTAAATATTAATAAAATTTCAAACAAAACACAAGTTCGTAAATTATTTGCTTGAGGGGCTTTTGATTTATTTTCCTTAAAGGGAATTTGATTTTGAATTACCGTGATTTAGAGGAGGTTTTTAAAATTGCAGGAAATCCTTCTGCTATAATTAAAGATACGGATTATACACTAAATAAGGGAGTTACACTATATAACAAGACCCAAGAAAAGCCTATTTCATTGATAGAGGATATTAGTCATGTTGTCGCAAAATCATTAAAAAAAGAGTTTGAACAAACAAAAAATTATAAACAATTTACGGAACTTATAAATAAGGGTTCAGCGAGAATAAGAAATACTGATATTGCATTTTTAACCCCTCCAAAGCTAAGAAATAAGGCTCGTTTTCAAAATGTCAGTAGATTGGGCAAATGGGGAGATAAGATGATGAAACATTTTAATATAAGAGGTCGAGCAAAAAAAGGTTCTATTTTAGAGAAAATCCGTAAAGCATTTCCATCATTTAGCTCTCTAAAACCATTTATTTTAAATTTTTCAAAAACAACGGCTATTACATCAGAAATCATGAAGAGATTAAAAAATAGAGGATTAGAGCAATCAACTTATGATGATTGTAAATTAATGTTAAAAGAGCTTCCAAGAAGTTCAAGAACAGCTAAATCATTAAGAGATTGGTTAGACAGACATCTAAAAATTCAAAAAGAGTTAAGTTCTTATCCTATGCCTATAAGTAGCGATATTATTGAATCTTTATTTGGTAAGTTTAAATATACGATAGAAAAAAGTCCACAAAATGATATGAACCATTCTATACTAATTATCCCTCTTTTATGTGGGAAAATAACTGAACAGAAAATTTCAAATGCTTTAAATAGTGTTAAATAGTGTTAGTCAAAAAGAGTTAAATAAATGGAAAGAGAAGTATATTGGAGAAACTATGAGAATGAAGAGAATTGAGTTTTTAAAGCAAAATATCCAAAAAGTGGGGGAAAGTTAAATATTATCTATGGTGTTTTTCGACACCCTAGATTAAGAGTCTAAATGATTAAGAAAAACTCCAATAAAAGATGGATTTTTAGCATCAAGTGACAACTCACTACTACATGTTCACTTCACACCTCTAGAAATCTTAGAGACCATCGCCGAAGAGATATCTAAATATCGTGCTCTACCTATGATTGTCTATATCCATCATCTAATGCCTCTAATATAGCTCTATTTCTCTTATCTTTTGCTGTAATATTATCAAAATACTCTTGAAGTCTTCGGTTTTTCTCTTGCCTAAACTCATGCTCTTTTTTTTGAGGAAGTATAGTAAAATTAGTTAGTTGTTATATGACTCTAAGTTCATCCTTATACCATGTAACAATTTTTTTATGAAATTCACTGTGTGGATTATTAATATTAATTTTTTGATTTCCATTGTAGTTAATTTTCATTTTTTCTCTTCCTATAATACTTGATGTTGTAACCATATTATTTTTATCATGAACCTTTTTTAAAGATATAATTATGTTATTATCTATGATTTTTAAATTCCAAAGTAAAGATCTATAACTATCATTCTGAACATATTTTTCAATCACTTGATAATCTTTATTATGTGGATATTTCTTTTGCAAATCTTTAATTTTTTTAATAATCCATTGTTTGCTCATTTGTTGCCCATTTTTTGTATGTTGCAAACCACTTTTGTTATATTTGCTTTCTACAATTGTGACATCTACAATAACACCATTTTTTCTTTTTACATATAACCCATCTATTCCATTCCTTCCCACTTCTCCATCAATTTTATTCCATCCTGTAGATTGAAAATATTTATGCATAATATTTTCATTTACAGTCCCAACTTTGTGATTGATTTGAGCTAATGTCAAATTTGGATATTTCATTGCAAATTGTCTGTGTAACGGTGATTTATTCATTAAATCAGTATGTTTTGCTAAGTCACATGTTGAATTTTTTAAACATTTTAAAAGTATTTTATCTCCATTCTTCATACTTTTATATTTTTTTATATATTTAAATTGTTTAACAAAATCAACCCTATTTTCTTTAACTGCAAGAGCCATTAAATTTTGTATATTCTCTATCTTTGTTAATGTTAAACTTTTTATAGTTACCTTACTAAGTTTTCCAGCTTTAGCAATTAAATTTATATCATCAATTTTTGATAAACTTTTATTTCCCTTTGCAATTTTAACACTATCTTCGATTACATTAATCACATTTGCATAAGTTAGATTAATAAATCCTAAAATTAATGCTATGATAAAAGATTTCATTTTTCATTTCCCAAATATTGTTGTTTTATATTGTTTATTTCATTACTATTTTCTTTGTCAATATCATTTATGATTTCTTCATATATTGTATTTGCTCTAGCTTTTTTATTTTGGGAATATAATGAATTAGCAATACCAAGTTGTATTGTATGTTTCAACTGTTTACCAAAAAAATATTTTTGTAAAAAACCTAGTTCATCTAATGCTTTTTTATAATATTGCTGTGCTTTTACATATCGTTTATTATTAAAATAAAAAGTAGCAGTTCTATAATAGACACCTGTTAAAGTATATCCTGTTGCATATTTATCACTATCATAATTTTTTGTGGCTTTTTTTACCAAAGACTCAATTTTAGATTCATTTCTTATAAAATCCTTATTTCCTAATATGTTTATGTATAATATGATAGGTTCAATAGCATATGGATTTTCATCTATTGAATCATCTAAATATGCTAAAGTTCTCTTTGTATTTCCTTGTGATAAAGTTTGTAAGGCATAAAGATAATTTAAAAAACCAGTATTATCTAATTTTTCTGAATTTATCTTAGATACTGCTTGATTAAATAGTTCATATTCACTATTATTCCATGCTATAATGCCTAATACTATCAAATCTTCTTGGTTGTCCGACATTGATAATTTTTGTTTTAATAGTTTAATACCATCTTTATTATATTGTTTTTTCAATTCAAATAATGCCTTTTGTTTACTTCTATCACCATCTTCAAGAGCATCATTTATATTATCGTCTGTATTATATAAATTACTTACTAATTTTCTTGTATCTTTACTTCCTAAATTTTGGGGAATTGTAACTTTTACTTTATATTCTAAATTTTTTGTATCTGGATTTAAGAAATATGCGACACCATCTAATCCTATTGCTGTAACTGAAGCCATTACACCAGCTTTACCTGTTAAGGATAATGCTGCAAATTTACTTACACCACCTCCAATTGTACCAATAGATATACCATTTAAAATAGCTGCACCAAGAATAGCATTTCCTCCAAACCAACTTCCTATTGTAGATAAACCAGCCATATAAGAACCAGCTCCACCTCCAGCAACCCAAGCTGCTACCGTACTTGCTCCTGTTGCAGCAGCAGGAGCACCTGCACCTGCTGTAAAATATGTGAATGCTCCTGCTCCAACAACAGCAACACCAGTTATTACAAAACCAAAATAACTTTTTTTATAAAAACTTTTTGGATATATATTTTGAAAATCAATATCTTTTAAATGTTTATTTTTCCAAAACATTGCTTGATTTGTATACTCTTTTGTACTTTGCCAAATATCAGCATTGACATTAACCGATAATAGACTAACACTTAAAATAATAGATAAACTAATTTTTTTAAACATAAAATACTCCTTTTTTCCTAACATATAACTATTTAAAAGAATATTATACTTGTTTGAACTTAAAGTATTAAAATATTTTATTAAAAATTTTGAAAGTTTTATATCAGAAAATAACTTACTACTTTTATATGGGCATGTTACAAATATAAGATTTTAGGATTAGGAAACAACCTACTACTTTCAAAGATATAAATACTCACTTCACACATCTAAAAATCTTTCGGATAGCTATTTATATTAAAAAAAACCCCAATAAAAGATGAAATAGCAGTAATTAAAAAAAATAGCATTGAAAACGCTACCCCTCCACTAGCATCTAATCCAATAAGAGTTAATCCATAAAGAAAGGTTAACTCTCTTACACCAACTCCCCCAACACTAATAGGTAAAACAGCCATAACTGATGATATTAAAAATAGTGTTAAAAATATAATAGTACTACTCTCATACCCAATAGCATAAACTATAAAAAGTGCAGATAGGAGTTGTAGAAGTTGTACTAAAGTTCCTAGAAGCGTAGTTTTAAAAAAGATTTTTAAGTAACCTTTGAAAAAAAGCCTATTTATTAAATAAAATAGAGGAAATATAGTTACAGCTCCTATTAAGCCGAACCAATCTAACCATATAAATTTATGATAAAATTGGCTAAATATAAAAAGAGAACTAGCAAAAAATAGAAGTGGAATAAGACCACTTACTCTATCTAATAGAGATGCTGTTATAAGGGTTGAGAGTTTTATATTATGAGATTTATTTAAAATATATATCTTATATCCATCTCCACCAACTCCACTTGGTAAAAATAGATTATAGAACATTCCTATATAGTAGAGTTTTAAAGCATAAATTTCTGAAATCTTTACTCCAATATGTTTAAAATAGATATTTAATCTAATAGAGCTTAATATTTTAGATAGATTAAAAAATATAAATGCTAAAAAAAGATATAGTAAATCTACTTTTTTTAAAATAGACTCTATATCTTTAATATCTACTTTAGAAAATACGAAATATAGTGCCGTAACCGTTAAAGTAATTTTAAAAAAAGTTTTAAATAGTTTTTTATTTAGCTTTACCAATAAATGTCTCTTTTATAGTGTATGGAGTCTTGTTTTGAGACTCATAATATGTTCGCATAATAAGTTCTGATAAAAACCCTGTTGTAATTAACTGAATTCCTGCGATTATTAGAACTATCCCCAAAGTGAGTAATGGTCGCCCTCCTATATCGTTACCTAATAGTTTTATAAATAGTAGATAGATATTAATAATAACCCCAGCACCAAAAGAGGCAACACCAAGTCCACCAAATAGGTGCATAGGTTTAGTTTTATATTTTTGCATAAATAGCATAAGAAGCAAATCACTTACAACCTTAAAAGTTCTACCAATTCCATATTTAGACTCTCCATGTACTCTTGCATGGTGTTTTACATCCATTTCAACTATTTTTGCCCCATACATTTTAGCTAAAACGGGTATAAATCTATGTAACTCTCCATATAAGCCTAAATTTTTAGCTACATCGCTTTTATAGACTTTTAGAGTACACCCATAATCATTTAGATACACTTTAGTAGTTTTTCTAATAAGCCAGTTGGCTATTTTACTAGGGATTTTACGCAAAAAGATACCATCTTGTCTTTTTACTCTTCGTCCTGCTACAACATCCCAACCTTCACTCTCTAGTTTTTCTATCATTAAAGGAATATCTGTTGGGTCATTTTGTAAATCTCCATCAATAGTAGCAATAAGTTTACCCTCTGCTTTCTCAATTCCAGCAGCCATAGCTTGGGTTTGACCACAATTATGGTTAAATATTAAAATCTTTGTTCTCTCATCAGCTAAGGCTTTCATTCTCTCTACAGTTTTATCTGTTGAACCGTCATCAACTAAGATAAACTCATAATCAATATCTTTTAATGCCTCTCTTACAGCTTTAAATAGAGGCTCTACATTATCCTCTTCATTCATCATAGGAACTACAAGTGATAGTTTTTTCATATAATTTTTACCTTTTATTATTTATTATAAAATTATTTCCCTAAACAAAATTCCCCAAACATCTTATCTAAAATCTCTTCAGAGTCATAAGGCTTAGATATTGAACTAATGGCTTTTACGGCATCTTGAAGATGATAAGAGAAAAATTCAAGCTCTCCATTAAGTAGTGGCTCTTTTGCTTCTAATATAGCCTCTTTAGTTTTTAGTACGGCATCTATCTGTCTTGTGGATATTAGCATTAACTCTTCACTACTTCCAACACTATTAAATATCTCTTCCAATCTATCTGTTAATGGTTTAAAGTTACTTTTAGTACTAATCTCAATAGGATTATATTTAAGTAACTCTTTTTTATTAAATTTCTCTCTCAAATCGGATTTATTTAGAGCTACAACTATCTCTTTATTGGTGCTTTTTTCTAAAATTTCAATAATTTTTTTATCTTCTCTATTAAAAATAGAGCTTCTATCAAATAGAGCAATAATCACATCAGCATCTTTAATTGACTCCATTGACCTCTCAACTCCAATCTGCTCTATAATATCACCTGCTTCTCTAATTCCTGCTGTATCTACTAGGCGAATAATGTGTGAGCCAACTCTTATCTGCTCCTCTATTGTATCTCTAGTTGTACCAGCAATTGAACTTACTATTGCTCTATCATAACTTAAAAGAGCATTTAAAAGAGAGCTTTTACCAACATTTGGTTTACCTATAATTGCTACCTTAAAACCCTCAATTAGCCCTTTTCGTCTATAACTTGCTTTTAATATATTTTCTATTTGTAAAATAAGGTTATCTAGTTGAGATAGAATATTTTCTAATATATCGCTTGGAATATCCTCTTCTGCATAATCTATCATAACCTCAGAGTAAGCTATGGCTTTAAGGAGGGCTTCTCTACTCTTATCTATAAAATCTTTTAGTTCACCCTTTAACTGTTTCGCTAAAATTTTAGCTCCATCAACAGATTTAGTCTCAATTAATTTAGCAATAGCTTCTGCTTTTGTTAAATCTATCTTACCATTTAAAAATGCTCTTTTAGAAAACTCTCCAGCTTCAGCAAGTCTTGCACCGTGATAGATAGCAGTTTCTAAAATCTCTTGGGCTACTATAAAACCACCATGACACTGAAACTCAACAATATCTTCACCCGTAAAACTCTTAGGAGATTTAAAATAGATAACAATAGCTTGGTCTATTAGATGATTATCTCTATTATAGAGTGAACTTAGATATGTAACTCTAGGTTTGATATTATCTTTTTTAGTTATCTTTTTAGCAATATTAAGGGCATCTTCTCCACTTACTCTAATAATAGAGATAGAAGATACTCCACTAGCTGTAGCAATAGCTGTTATGGTTGAAGACATCTTCTAACCATTTTTGTTATTATTAAAGTTATTTATAATTATAAATTTTCTACTATCTTTTGCTGTTTTAATAGCCACATACTTATTTGGAAATCTAGCACGAAGTTGTTCTAATGCAATTTGAACTAAAATTCCATCTAATGGTTTTGTTTTTCCTCTACCATTTTGTTCAATATGCTCTATAATAGGTTTAAGATAGTTCACTATCATCTCCTCTTGTGACTGTATAAATTCAGCAATTTCAAGTTTAATATATAGATTATATCTAGCATTTATCCAATTAAATAGCATATAAGAGAGGGCATTATATCTATATCCCTCTTTACCAATAAGAAGTGCAGCATCTTCTCCATCAACAAAAATATGAGCAATATTATTAAATATATCAACCTCTATTGTATCAATATCAAAACAGCTAGTATCGATTAATTTACTAATTTTAAGTTCAATCTCTTGGGCTATTGCTCTATTTTTAGGTGAGTCTCTATCATCATCAAACTCTTTATTGTTATTATCTTTACTCTTTTCAAAAAAGCTATCAAGAACCTTATCATCTTCTTTTGAAATTTTCTCTTTTATATCTTTTTGTTTTTCTACTACTACTTCTTCTTTTTTTTCTTCTTTAGGAGATATAGTCTCTATTATCTCCTCTTCTTTTTCAATTTTTTCTTCAATATTTGTAGATGTAGTAATCTTTCTAGCTACTACTATAATAGCTGGTTTTTTAAATAATCCCATTACTCCTGTTGAAGGATATTGGACTATCTCATAGTTTATCTCTGTAATAGAACAGTTAAACTCTTCTGATGCTTTTTTATATGCCTCTTCAAGGGTTTTAGCTTCAATTCTTTTCATATTCATATTATAATTCCCCCTTCTATACTATTTTTTTCTATTTTTCATTTTTTCTAATGCTTTATGCTTCTCATAAGCACTATTAATTACATACTGTTGTGCAATTGTAAAGATATTATTCACTAACCAATAAAGAACTAATCCTGCAGGGAATGTTAAGAAGAACATTGTCATAACAACAGGTAACCACTGGAATATTTTTTGTTGCATTGGGTCAGTCATTGTATTTGGTGTGATTTTTTGTTGAAACCACATAGAAGCACCCATTAAAATAGGGAGTACAAAATATGGGTCTTGTTGAGAAAGGTCTGTAATCCAAAGAGTCCAAGGTGCGCCTTGAAGTTCAACAGCATTTAAAAATACTCTATATAGTGCAAAGAATACAGGAATTTGTAATAACATTGGCAGACAACCACCCATAGGGTTTGCACCATGTCTTTTATATAGCTCCATCATCTTCATATTCATTTTTTGAGAGTCATCTTTATACTTCTCTTTTATCTCTTTCATTTTAGGTGCTAGGTCTTTAAGTTTTTGCATAGACATCATACCTTTATACGATAGAGGAAATAGCAGTAACTTAATAAGAAGTGTTAATATAATAATAGACCAACCCCAATTTCCAATATGAGTATCTAACCAATGAAGAACTTTAAATAGTGGTTTAGAGATAAATGTGAACCAACCATACTCTATAGCCTCTGTAAGTTCAGGATTAATAGCATATAGAGTATTATACTCTTTTGGTCCTATATATCCATGAAGCTTTAAATCTTGCTCTCCTTGAACAAAAATTAGTGCATTCTCTTCAGGAGTTGTTATGTAGGATACATTAATTGGCTTTTGGAAATTATAAAGAATAGTTGTATAGTATCTATCAAATGATGCTGTAAACTTAGCATTAGGAAAAGTTGGACTCCCCTCTGCATCACCATCTTCAATAATCTTAGTTGTACCATTAGATTTTCTAACCATAGCACCACTTACAACCATATATCTACTATGGTCTGCATCTGGTCTTTGACCCGTTGTTATAAAGTACTGCTCTGGAGATGATATTTTAATATCTAAATCATAATGTCCATCTTTATAAAAAGTGATTATTTTAGTAACAGTTGTAGAGCTTAATCTTTGTGTTAAAGTTACACTTTTTTTATCTGAATTTAAATTAATATTACTACTACTTGTACTATATGGAGTCTTTAAAGCTTCAGAATTTAATTTAGTATCAGCAAATCTTATCTCTAAAGGTTTTACCCAATTTGGGTTAAATAGTTCTAACTCTTTTCCCTCATATCTATACTTATCTTCTAAAAGTTTAACCTGTGCAATTCGTCCAATATCATCTATAGTATAGATAAACTTATCTGATGTTACAGTAGTTAAAGCTTTAGTAGTTGTAATAGGTGCATTACTGCTACTTGCAGGAAGTGCCGAAGTTGTACTCTTTGTTGAAGAGAGAGCCGTTGGTGTTTGATTTGATACTGTACTAGGTGTCTGTTGTTTTGCTAGTTCTGTTTTAGTACCATTACTGTCTGCTACTTTAGCAGGTTTTGGCATAAACATATCAAACAGTACAAATACTGCAAATGAAAGCACTAAGGCTAAGAGAAGTCTTTTTTGTAAATCTTGTTGTTGTTCCACTAGAAATTGCCTTTTATTCTCAACTATTAAAAAATATTATTTGTGTGTTAAATTATATTAATTAGTTAAGAATTTTATTTGAAATCAGTAGTTGGATTATAGCCAAAAGTGTTTAAAAACATCATTGTTTTAAGGCTTTTAAACGCTTTAATGCGTTAAAAAATGATTTCTGTAACTTACTATAATCACTCTTAAGGATTAGAGGCTTTGCTACTAAAATATAACGACCAGTTTTAAGATTATCTATATGATTTATAAAATGAGATTTCAATAGGCGTTTTGCTCTATTTCTAGCTACTGCATTGCCAACTTTTTTACTAGCAACAACACCTAGTTTATACTCCTCATTACAAGCTTGATAGAAGAGTACAAATTCTGAAGTATGAACTATCTTAGAGTTATTATATACTCTGTTAAACTCTTTAGTAGTTTTTATGCTACTAAAATGCTTTATACGGCTAATCTTTTTCTACCTTTAGCTCTTCTAGCTGATATAATTTTTCTTCCGTTTTTAGTTTTCATTCTTGTTCTAAACCCGTGAGTTCTCTTTCTTGGTGTGTTATGTGGTTGAAATGTTCTTTTCATAACGAGCAAACCTCTCTTATTAGTATTTACCTCAAACTCTAATTAGAGATGAGACATTAATTTGAAACGCGATTTTACCCCAAATTTACTTAATATTAAATTGTTTTTTATATATTTCTTCCAAATTACCCTTTTTGTTGTAGCTAATTTTATCACCTATCTCAATAGTAATAGTTTGAGCAATATTTTTATCTTCTAATATATTACTTAAAACTTTATCTGTACGAGTTCTTATATATACAGGAATTATGGGTAATCTATTTTTTAAAGCGATAATTCTAAAACCATCTTTAAATTCTATAAGTGGTTTATCACTTTTATTTCTTGTCCCCTCTGGAAATATAAAAATAGAACTTCCCATCTTTACATTAGATTTAATATCACTAAAAAATCCACCCATCTGGCTCTTTTCTCTATCAAGAAGTATAGCTCCTGCATTTCTTACAAAAACTCCAAAAAATGGAGAGTTATATAACTCTTTTTTTGAAATCCATAAACCATAAATATTAGTATCTTTCAAAGCTATCTCTACAACTAAAGGGTCAATAATTCCTCTATGGTTTGATAAAAGTAAATACTGCCCATCTAAAGGTAACTTCTCCTTATTTTTAACTTCAACAGAAACTTTTAATCTATTAAAAAGAGTTTTAGCATAATCGACTCTAAGAGACTTTTTTTTAAGTGGCTCTTTAACTCTTTTTAATTTAAACCCAAAAAAATTTGTCAAAAAAAGTGAGTAGATTGCTAGTTTGATTTTATGAAGTGTCATAAGATTTTATCCTTAATTAAATTTGAGAAATTATATCAAAACTATTAATAATTATGCGACTTATGTAGCATAGTTTATATATCTTTTTGAGTATAATCTATCTAAAAAATTAGGAGTAGTAGAATGGAGCAGTTTAAAACTTACGCTTTAATGATAGGATTAACACTACTATTTATATGGTTTGGTGGATTAATAGGTGGTAAAACAGGAATGCTTATAGCCTTTTTAATAGCAGTTGGTACAAATTTTTACGCCTATTATTATAGTGATGAACAGGTTTTAGCTCACTATAATGCTATTCCTGTAGATAGATACTCTGCTAGTGGTCTATATAATATAGTAGATAGATTAACAAGAAGAGCAGGGCTTCCAATGCCAAAACTATATATTATTCCAGAAGAGCAACCAAATGCTTTTGCAACAGGGAGAGATTATAAACATTCAGCCGTTGCTGTAACGGAGGGGTTACTTGAACTTTTAACAGAAGAGGAGGTTGAGGCTGTTATTGCACATGAGTTAAGCCATATTAAACATTATGATATGTTAATAGGTACAGTAGTAGCTACTATATCAGGGGCTATTGCAATGTTAGCAAATTTTGGAATGTTTTTTGGTGGAGATGAAGATAGACCAAACCCTATTGTGATGTTAATACTTATGATAGTTATGCCTATAGTAGCTACTATTATTCAGATGAGTGTTAGTAGAAGTCGTGAATTTTTAGCAGATGAGGGAGCATCTAAAATGACAGGACACCCTGAATGGTTACAGAGTGCTTTAATAAAACTTGAAAACTATGCAAGAGGAATTGTTATGCCAGAGGCCGAACCACAAACTGCACACATGTTTATTATAAACCCATTTACAGGTAAAGATTTCTCTATGCAACAGCTATTTAGCACACACCCAACTACAGAGGAGAGAGTTGAGCGATTGGAGGCGTTAAAATATATTTAATTAAACTCTTTTAAAAGAGTATTTTTATTTATTACATAAAGGAACATCTATTGTTGTAGAGTAATCCCAAGTATCAGATGGGTCAAAAGCATTCATTACAATTAAAGTAGCATAAACATTATAACTTTGAGAATAAGCTGACCTTAATGCAAAACCAACTAAACCTTCATATCCACTTTCTCCCCCATTATCATTTAATCCTGTAGCTAAACAGAACTTTCTGTGTCCCCAAGAGGACTCACTATCAGCATAAATCCATTCATAAATAGCTTTTGCAATAGGGTTAGTAATGTATTTTACTGAATTATATGCTCCATATAGGTTTTCTGCATACATAAAAAAGTCTTTATTATTTTTAATAATAGGAACTCTATCTAGTCTTTCCCAAGGTGTACCATCTTCATTATGTCCAAACTTCTTTTTTTCAGATAAAATATCAGCATATTTTTTTGCAACATTTACTACATTTTGGTCAATTCCCTCAAAAGGTTTAATACCTCTATCATATCTCTCTTTATTTAGTAAATAAAGCCCTTTTTGTTGGATACTCATACTATTCCAAGTAGTTTGAGATGGCATCTCTAAATCTTTGCTAATAGTAGTATCTTTTGCTCTAGCACTATTAAATGCTTTAGCAATATCTTCAACACTATCTCCATCTGCTGACCATCTTATATCTGAAAGAGGAAAAATATCAATATAACTAGTATCATCTTGAATAATTTGTAAATTACAACTATTTTTAGCCATCATACTTTTTATAGACTCTTTAGATAAATTAACTGTATCACTACTATCAGTTACTATTAAATCCCCATTAAAACTTGTTACGGTTTCATAATTATTAGGAGTTTTATATATAGACATAGCCATATAGTCTGAAACCAATACTCTATTACTAAATTGTTGATATGAAGCTACCGTTTTAGTATCATCTGCATTATAATTAGCTCCTGTTGGAGAATATGTTTCTATCGCATCAATAAGAGATGCTACAACCTCACCTCTACTCTTTGTAGATAATTGATTTGTCCAATAATCAATACCATCTTTATCATCTTCTATTGTTTTATTGAGTGTATTTTTATAGATATGTTCAATAAATGCTTGGTCACTATTTAAACTATCACCAAAATACTCTTTTGCATCAGGTGTACTTAACATAGTATCTGCTATTTCAGATAGAGATTTATTGACATTCATCCAATATCTATTTCCCTCTCCTTCAGATGCTCTGTTAAAAATAGATACATATAGTTTTGAAATATCTGTTTCTGATTGTGACGCAGATGCTAGACTACTTATTGCTATTGTAGATAGCAGTATCTTTTTTATTATTTTTTTCATTTAAATTATTCCTTTCTTTTTGTTTATAATTTTATTATATCTTTTTTATATAAAAATATAATTAGAAATTTATTATAAGATAATTCCAAAAACAAGATATAAAACAGAAGCCAATCCAGCCGAAATTAAAGCATAAGGCATCTGCGTTCTTACATGTGATATATGGTCACACCCACTAGCCATTGATGAGATAATAGTTGTATCTGAAATTGGAGATACATGGTCTCCAAATATCCCTCCACTAATAACTGCTCCTATTATAAGTGGAGTATATATATCAAATGAAGCTCCAAGAGATAGGGCTATTGGCATCATAATAGAAAATGTTCCCCAACTAGTTCCTGTTGAAAATGAGGTAATAGATGCCACCCAAAAGATTAAGAGTGGTAAAAATATTGGTGATATATTTCCTTGCATAATATGGGCTAAATAGTTAGCAGTTCCTAACTCTTTAATAACTGAACCTATAAGAAAAGCTAAAAGTAAAATAAGAGTAATTGGTATCATATCAGAAATTCCTGCATATAGTGATTTAAAGTAATCTTTATGCGAAATATTTTTTGTTGGTACAAAATAGAGATATATAAAAACTAATGAGGCAATTACAGCATAAAAAACCGAAGTTGAGCCTGAACCTTTTAGTATATCTCCATTACCTGTATAGTATAGGGATATTGGAACAGTAGTGATTAAAACAACTAAAGGTAGTATCATAAGTAGTGGTGATTTATTTTGATTGGAGCTTTTATTGGCACTAATTTCTAACTTATGAGGTTTTGCATAACGCATTGAGCCTATGTTTATATTAAATAGTATAACTAAAAGAACCAATATAACAGTAATAATTGAGTAGAAATTAAAAAGTATAGACTCTATAAGAAGAGATACTCCATCACCCTTTATAATATTAGCTTCAATAGATGCTATAATTAACCCTAAAAGCAAAGCCCCCCAAGCATTAAAAGGTATAAGAGAGCAAATTGGTGCAGATGTTGAGTCACACACAAATGCTAACTTTTCACGACTAACACCATTTTTATCACATAGAGGTTTAGCCACAGTTCCTGCAACAAGTGATGTAATTGATGACTCTATAAAAATAACAACACCTAAAATATAGGCTAAAAGTAAAGCCCCCTTTGGTGAGTCTATACTCTTCTCTTTTTTACTAATATACTCTATAAAAGCATTAACTCCACCACTATCACTAATAAGTCTTATAATAGCACCAACAAGCAAAGCAAATAGAACTGTTTTAGTTATCCATCCTTCGGCAAATAGTCCTACAAATCCATCAAGCAGAGCGATAGTAGCTTCAAGTGGATGAAAATGGTGTATAACTAATTCTCCAAAAAATATACCAGATAGTAGAGATACAACCACATCTTTTGTTATAATTGCCATTATGATAATAAAGAGTGGAATAATAAGTGATAAAATTCCTAAATTTTCCATGATTTTTCCTAATAAATTTTAAAAAGGATTATACTACAATGAATAGATTATCTATATTAACCATAGTATTATTTATAGCGTGTCAAGCCAATCCTAAAGAGGATAGAGCTATAGTAATACCAAAAGATACAAAACAGATTTTAGAGGTCATAACGCCTAATTGGAATAGTAAAAATGGTACTCTCCAAAGATATAAAAGAGATGGTAAAGAGTGGATAAAGGTGGGAGAACCTATATCTATTATTTTAGGGCGAAATGGTTTAGGTTGGGGAATTGGTCTTCATGCTACTCCTAAAGATGCCAAATATATTAAAAAAGAGGGAGACGGAAGGTCTCCTGCTGGGCTTTTCTCTTTAGCTAATGGATTTGGTTATTATCCTTTTAATATTACATATCCATATAGTGTATATAGTAGAAAAAATCAATGTGTAGATGATAGTAACTCAAAGTGGTATAATAGAATTATAGATAGTACTAAAGTGGAAAAAGATTATAATAGTTTTGAGTATATGAGACTGAAAGGTAATGAGTATAAGTATGGAGTAGTTGTAAATCACAACTTAAACCAGATAAAAAATGGTGGCTCATGTATATTTATTCATATTAGAAATAATAAGAAAACAGGGACGGCAGGTTGTAGTGCTATGAGTGAAGATAATATAGTAAAAGTGTTAAAGTGGTTAAAAAAAGAGGATAATCCACTTCTACTACAACTTCCAAAAAGTGAATTAAAAAGGGTGAAATTATGAAAAGAAGAGATTTTTTGACAACTTCTGCTTTAGCTATTGGAGTAGTTGGTATTAGTGGTTGTTATAAAGAGGATAAGAGTTATAAAGATGTAAATATTAATAGAGGAAAGGTAGTAAAATTAAAATTAGCCACCTCTTGGCCTGCACACTTTCCTATTATGGGTACAGGTGTTGATAATTTTGCTAAAAGTTGTGGTGAGCTTAGTGGTGGTAGTTTAGAGATTAAAGTATATCCTAAAAATATTTTAGTTCCTGCACTTCAGGTTTTTGATACTGCTTCAGCTAGTCAAATTGATGCTTTTCACTCGGGAGTTTATTATTGGAAAGGTAAAAACTCTGCTTTTTCAATATTTGGAGGTATGCCTTTAGGGTTAACTAGCGAAGAGATGATAACATGGCTTAAGTTTGGAGGAGGAATCGAGCTTTGGCGTGAGCTTTATGGTAAATTTAATTTATACCCTTTAATTGGAGGAAGTACAGGTCCACAAATGGGGGGTTGGTTTAAAAAAGAGATAAAATCTGTATCTGACCTAAAAGGGCTTAAAATGAGAATACCAGGTCTTGGTGGAGAAGTTATGAAAAAATTAGGAGTAAATCCTATTTTACTTCCAGCTGGAGAGATTTTTACATCTTTAGAGAGAGGAACAATAGATGCTACTGAGTGGGTAGGACCTGCTTTAGATAAGATGATGGGGTTTGATAAGGCTGCTAAATATTACTATAAAGGTTGGCATGAACCTGGTTCTATTTTAGAAATTACTTTCAATAAAAATAGATGGGAAAAACTAAGCAAAGAGCATCAAGCAATTATTACAACAGCATCAGAGGCGATGACTGCCAATATGGTAGAGGAGTTTAGATATAAAAATGCAAAAGCACTTCAAGAGCTATCTAATCATATTGAGATAAAAACATTTCCAAAAGATATGATGATTGAGGCTAAAAAAGCTTTAGATGAGGTTTTAGAAGATGAAGCTAAAAAAAATATAGATTTTAAAAGAGTATTAGATAACTATAATCAGTTTGTTAAACTAAATACTCCTTGGAACAATATAAGTACTAAACATATTTTGGATATAAGAGGTTGATTTTCCTCTTATATTTAATAAAACCTATGTATCTCCTCCATAATGTTGGCAAACTCTATATCATCACCTCTCTCTTTTAAAAACTCTACTAAATACTTTTCAGACGCTTCTACTCCATCTTTTTTCTCTATCTCTAAAAGTTTTGCATAAAGGTCAGCAATTATCTCTAATACATGTGGAGAGATACTTTTTCTATCGGCATGATACCCTATAATCTCACCTGTATCTTGATTTTTTCTACTCTCAAACTCTGTAAATATCCAGTAGTATCTTCCATCTTTTGCTAGGTTTTTAACTACTGCATTTATATTTTTACCCTTAGATATAGTCTCCCATAAAAGTTTAAATACAACTTTTGGCATATCTGGGTGTCTTACTATACTATGAGGTTTTCCTATAAGCTCTTTTTCACTATATCCTGAAACTTCCATAAAATAGTCATTACAGTATGTTATTTTACCTTTAGCATCAGTCTCACTTACTATATATCTTTTTGGGTCTAGTTTTATCTCTTTATCTATCGGTGTTGGTTTTTTCATTATACTATACTCTTTAATCTTGAACTAAATTTCAACGCATCAACATGACACACATCTACACATCTACCACATAGAGTACAATCAGCACCTGTAATATATGCACTCTTAATACCCTTTTCTGTTATCTGTTTTTTATATTTAGCTTTTGTAATCTCTAAAACTTGTGGCTCAAAACATACATCATGACAGACCATACAGCTATCACAATTATCATTCCACTCTATTCTTAAAGCTGATATTTTTCCTATCATTCCATAAGTTGTACCTATCGGGCATATATAACTACACCATGCACGGCGAGAGAAAAATACCTCTATAGCAAATACTACTAAAACCCAAACTAAAGCTAAACTCCAACCATAAGCTATAAATCTACTCATAATTCCAACAACACTAAAGGTCTCAAATACTAAATATCCACTAAAGGCTGACATTGCTAAAAATCCTGCCCAAAATATATATTTAACTCTATGGTCAAACTTTCTATTTTTAATAATCTTTTTAGCCACTAAAGTGTTATGCCACTTTTCACCTATTTCACTTAAAATCCCATAAGGACAAACCCATGCACAGTAACTTCTACCACCAACCAATAGGTAAAAAATTATAATAGTAGTAACTCCAATTATAATATTTATATGTAGATGGTGTTGTGTTAAGAATAGCTCTAGTGTGCTAAATACATCAATAAGGTGAAAACCTAAAAATCTTGAACCATTTAGTGTCCCTTCTAACATCTGAATATCAACATGGAATGATAAAAAGAATAGAAGATGAATAGTAAAAACCAATATCCATCTCTTAGCTCTATAGCTTAATCTCTTTTTACCATCTTTTGTTGTACTAATAAAAGTAGAAAGAAACGATGATTTTTTAATGGTCTCTCTATTATGATACTTATCCATAATTATGCTCTACTTACTTTCTTCTTGAGCTTTAGCTCTAGCAGGGAATTCTCCAATCTCTTTAGCAAAACTTTTTAAATCATCATCATTCATAGGAATTAAAAGTCCTTTCATAACAACATTCTCTTTTCGTCCTGATTTAAAGTCAGCTAATTTTTTATAAATTTCATCTTCACTCTGTCCAAATAGTTTAGGCCCCATCATTTTTTTACCATTTTGATAACCACTACCATTTACACCATGACATGATGAACATTTACTTTTATAAGCATCACTTACTTTAAATGCACCAATATTTCCAGCTTTTTCTCTTAAGGCTCTTAGTTTATCTTGCTCTTTTTGTTCGTCACTCTTCTCTTTTGGTTGTTGAATTTTTGCTATTTTTTGTTGAGTTCCCATATCTTTAATAACTTTACCATGCTCTCCACCATTATAAGCTCCACCTTTAGATGCAACCCAAAGTGCTGTTGCTACAATAATTATTGTCGAAACTCCTACAAATATATTTTTCATTTCTTCTCCCTCATCTTTTTAAGTTCTTGATTAAATGAGTAAATCTCATCAGCCATAGCTCTAATATCCTCATTACTCATCATCTTTATTAAATCATTCATAAGAGGATTAGATTTTTTACCATTTTTAAAATCCATTATTTTCCCATATATATAGTCACTATCTCTTCCTATTAATGATGGTCCTATAATACCATTTGCATAATCAGAGTGACATGCAGAACATTTACTTCTAAAGTTTTTACTAAGTCTCTTTACAAGTAGTTCAGCCTCTACATGTTCATAAGGACTTCTTATATGTAAAAATGCTTCTACTACAGTTCTAGGTCTAATTTTAACCTCTGCTTCAGGGTTTGCTGGTTGAGATTTTAAATCAAAATTACTTTTAACTCCATAATCATAATAGTATGATTTACTCTGATTTTTATCACTCTTTTTAGTTTCTACTTTTATCTCATGAGCATTTTTATTCTCTACTATCTCAATTTTGGGAGTGCTATCTTGTGTAATCTCTACTTTTTTCTCTTGACTCTTCTCTTCTCCACAACCTATTAATATGGTTAATAGTCCTAGACTTAATATTAATCTACTCATTAACACTCCTAACTTTTGTTTTCATAAAATGATTTATATGTCACTCTAGGTTTAATTACAATAGATGGTGAATTAGTCGGGCAAACCTCTTCACAAGCACCACAACCAATACACCCATCATAAATTTCAGGTCTTTTTCCACCTTTACTATCTGGTATCATAGATATAGCACTCATAGGATTAGGAATTGGACACATATCAGCACATAAAGTACACTCTTTGCCCTCATATCCATCAAATTTTTCTAATAGTTTAAGCTCTAGTTCATTTATATTAGTAACACCATCAACAAACTTTTTCATTTTGTCATTATATCCTTTTGGAACAGGTGTTTCATTTACAGCTAAACATCTATCAGGAAACTCTAAAACAGCAATTCCTAAATGTGCATCTTCTATCTTTGAACACTCATGGTCTAATGCACCACTAGGACAAGCTAGAACACATGGAACTGCTTCACAACCCCAACAGCCTCTCTCTAAGGCATCAATATATGGTGTTCCTTCTCCATGACCTGTTGCAATATCTGCTAGTTTTATGGAGTGAAATGGACAAACTTGCAGACACTGCCCACACTTTATACATAATCCTAAAAACTCTTTTTCAGATACAGCCCCTGGTGGTCTTAATCTATTTTCTGCTTTTAGAGCATAAGGACTAAATACCACTCCACCTGCTAAAACAACGCCTAGTATTCCAAGGGTTGAGTATTTTATAAACTCTCTTCTTTCTGTTTCTATTTTTGCCATACAGCTATCCTTTTATCTTAACTTTTGGTTTTTGGTCTTCCATTAAAAAGATTGGTTCTGAAAATGGAGCTAATTTTGATAAAAAATTTAGTAGTGAAATTACAGGACTTCCATAAAAGAATTTTACATCAGGATTATATACCCAAAGTTGGTCTGCATATTGATATACTTTATGAGGTGTATCACCAATATTATCTCCATCTCTATCAAATCCTGCATAATTATCCCAGTAGTTACCTACTATCTCATTTTCATCTGTTTTACTTCCTCTACTATCATTAACAATATCTTCTATATTACCTTGTACTATATTATTTTTAATAATATTATTCTCACTTAATGAGTGAAAATGTATAGCTTCAGCATTATAGAGTATCTTATTTCCCTCTATCCAATCATGAGTATCAGGTTCAAATGGTGACCTATCAATATAGAAACCTTGAGCACAATAGATAATAGTATTATTTTTAATAGTAAAATTAGAAGCATCTTTTAGTCCAATTCCCATACCAGTTGCTCCTATTGAGCTTTGTACTATATTTCCAGTAGCAATAGTATCTTGTGAATACATAAAAAATATCCCTACAGAGTTATGTTTATAGATATTGTTTTTAACAATATTTTTACCTGCATACATAAAATGTAAAGAGTATCTATTATACTCTCCATAATTACTTTCAATTATATTACCATGAGAGTACCAAACTACCATATCTCTTGATTTAATAAGTCTATTATTTTTTATAATATTATCATTACTATACCAAAGTCTAAGTCCATCACCTCTAAGTCCTAATTCCACATTTTTTGAACTGATATTATTATCACTAATAATAGAGTTTTTTACCATTTGTAAATCTATACCAAATAGTGTATCTTTAATATTACATCTACTTATCTCACATTGAGAAGCATCAGATAGTTTAATAGCTCCATCTAAATTTTCATGTCTGCTACCACTTCCTACTATAGTTAGATTTTTAAGAGTTACAAAAGAGCTTTTAATAGTAATAACTGTTCCATTCCCCTCTCCATCTATAACTACACCACTCTCTTTTCCTATAATTTTTAGAGGTTTATTTATAGTAATAGAACCTCTATATACCCCTTTAGGAAGTTTTAATATAGAACCTTTAGGAGCTTTATCTATAGCCTCTTGTAGTGCATTTGCATCTGCAAAGGTAAAAAATAGAAAATAAAAAGTGAAAAATATAGATATAATTTTCATTATACTAACTATCACTCTCTCTCATTGCTTTACTCTTAGCTAAAACTGCTAAAAGACTAAATATCGAAATAGCAATAAGTAGATAAAATCCAATAGTAGGATATGAGTGAGTTGTAAATTGAGCAATTTTCCCATCACCAAATACAGTTGGCATAAAAGGTTTTATTTTAAATGCACCCCAATCATGTAGATTATGTCCAAACCAATATAACCAGTAAGCGTAATCTGCTAAAAATAGAAGAGGTAATACTACAGGAATAAGCATTAAATAGTTTAAAATCTTATTATTATAAGCAATAAATAGAACCATAATTAAGATTAAAAATAGCAAAGCGTAAGGACCTATAGCTCTTTCAAAATGTCCACCAACCCACATAGGGTCCATTCCTACATAGTGGTTAATAGTATTCATCTCATGAACCTCTCCACTATATCCATCAAAATGGAAATATACAGGAATTCCCTCTGGAAAAGCCTCTTTTGGATAATTTGGAGCTTCTAAAGATACAGCCCAAATAGGAGTTGATGCAACCCCAATCTCTGACGCTGTATCAATCATTTTTTGTAGGTCATTATGTGCCTCTTTTGGCGTAGTAACACTTTTATAACGACCCTCATTATAAAAATTCCAAACTTTTTTGGTTAATGGTGAAATCTCATCAATTTTTCCTGCTTCTATCTTATTTAGCGTACCATGAAAAATAACAATAGGAACAACAAAAGCAAATGTCATAATAAGTAAAGCGATAGTCGCAAATATCTTGGCTTTCATAAAACTTGGGTGCATATCTTCTCCTCTAAGTATGTTAACAAAACTTATAATTATTATAATATACAATTATATAAATTATAAAGATAGGTTATTATATTACAAATTATTTTTTTGATATATGATTTATATCAAGTCTTTTGAAGTTTTAAAAAAATTACAAAGAACTTAATAATGAAATCGGCATTGTGCTACAATAATAGTTTTATTAATTATCTTATAGACTAATCTATGTTCTTCTGTTATTCTTCTTGAATAGTAAGTACTAAGATTAGCTTTTAATCTTTCAGGTTTTCCTATTCCATTATTATCATTAGGATTTCTTTTTATATCATTCAATAAAAGATTAATACGCTTTAAAATCTTTTTATCATTTTTTTGCCAAAAAAGATAATCTTCCCACCCTTTATCTGCAAAAGCTATTATCATTCAAATAACTCTCTTTGTGTAAAATTTCCATTTTCTATCTCTTCAACTGCATCAAGCAGTCTATTTCTATTCTCTTTTGAAGATAGTAGATAAAGTGTCTCTTTAAGTCCTCTATACTCTTCATAAGAGAGTAGAACAGCTGATTTATTATCTTTAGTATTTATAATAAATTCACTAAAATCTAAACAAACCTTATCTATCAGTGTTCTTAAATTATTTCTAGCTTGTGAGTATAGTATAGCTTCCATAAATTACTCCTTTTGACAATATATTGTCATTATAACATAAAAATATTAAAGCAAAGTTTCTACTAGGAAGTGTAGTTAAATTTATTGAAAGAAAGTTAAAAAGTAGTTGGAAACTATTAAAATCTCCAATAAAGATGAGTTAAAAAACTCATCTTCAAATGCTAAAAGAGGTTAGCATTTTCATCAACCCATTTGAGGTACTCAATAATATCTTTAATATTTTGGTCACTCATATGTTGATTAGGCATTTTTAGATTAAAGTAATCAATCATACCTTTAACATAAGGGTCTTTATATTTAGATGCTGGGTCTTTAATAAAGTCAGCTACCCATTTTTCAGCATTTTCATGTCTTTGTAATACACCTGTAAGGTCTGGACCAGATGAAACTTTACCAATAACATGACAACCACCACAACCACCTTCTCCAAATGCTCTTTCACCTGCTTGAACAGCAGAAGATTGTTTTGTAGCAACTAATCTAACTAAAGCATCTTTAGCTCTAATTCCAACATCAGCAGTTTTAACCATATATTGCCAAATCATATTTTCAAATAGAATAGCTTTTTCATAATCATCAGCTTTAACTGCTTCATCTGATTTAGCTTTTTGCTCTTTGATTTTTCCATATTGGTCTAGTGCATCAGTTACTAGGTCTTTAACCACTTGATGTTTCTCATAATGGTTCTCTTTAAGGAATTTAACAACAGATTGAATAACAGCATCAGTTGCACTATTTGTTGCTACTGTTTTGTCGTACTCTGCTTTAAGTTCTTCTTTAGACATAGTTTTCATTTTAAGTTTTTGAGCTGAAACATACTTTTTATTTGGGTCTTTAACCAATAAATAACCCATCATCTCTAAGTGAAGTGCAGAACAGAACTCTGTACAATAGTATGGGAATACACCTTCTATATCAGCTTTAAAGTTAAGTTCAATAGTTTCACCTGGTTCTAGTGAACCGTGAATATTATAATGGTCAACTGTAAATCCATGAGTTTCATCTTGAGCTCTCTCTAAGTTAGTTAGATAGAATGTTACATCATCACCTTTATTTACAGTAACTCTTTCAGGGTTAATATGACTTCTTACTAATGTTCCATAAATATAAACATGATTACCTTTTCTAACAACTTTCTCTTGACCTGCTAGAGTTTTACCAATATGAGGTTTACCAGTTTTAGTATTTGTTCCCATTGTATATCTAACTTTTGGGTGAAGTTTACTAGCTCTAATTGCTACAGCTTGGTGAGGTTCACCTAAAGGCAGTGGCATATCAACAAGTAAATCCATCTTTTTACCACTAATATCAATAAGTTGATGGTTTTGTGGGTGAAGAGGTCCAACTGGGTCAAATCTATCAATAGCTAATTTATTTAAAGAGATAATATATTTACCTTGTGGGTCAGCAGATTTCCCTTCCATTCCACAAAGGTGTCCTACATTATAGTGAACATTAACTTTATCAAGAACTTTTAAAGTTTTATAGTTCCATTTTACAATTTGGCTATCAACATATAAAGATGTATAGATTTCGCCATCAACATTTGAGTATTGATTATGTAAAGGCCCAAGTCCAAGCTCTACTTGTCCGTGAAGTGCTGATTTCATATCTAAAATAGGAATACCATAAGGGTCTTTTCCTGCATATTTTTTATCAGCAATTAACTTTTTAATCTTACTCCATTTATAAACAGAAGCGTGAGTATCTAGTTTACCACAAACTGTAATATACTCTCCATCAGGAGATACATCAACACCATGTGGAGATTTTGGTTCTGGAACTAAGAATAGACAATCATTTTTAATAGCTATATCCATAGGAACAATTCTCATTCCATTAACTACTTTTACATTTTTATCATCTTTTGCAAGTTCAGCTAACTTTTTCCAGTTATATACATGTAAAAAGTCAGTATCATTTCTACTACAACCAGCTTCAAATGGAGGCATACCAACTTCTATACCACCTGTGTACATTTCAGAGTTAAATGAGTTAGTAAATCCCCAACCATCACTTACACCTTTACCAGAGTCTGATAAATCCTGCATATATGGAGGCATTTCAATTGTAAATGATTTTTCAGGGTGAATTCTACCCTCTTTATTATCAAAACTCCATACAGTTACCCCACCTCTATAAGTCTCTTTATATTCATCTATTGGGTGATAGTTATTATCATAAGGTGCTGCATATTGACAAGCCTCTAAGATATAATCTGAATTTTGAGTAAAAAATGCTCCACCATGGTCAGATTTGAAAATAGGGTTAACTACAATCTGTTTAGTTTCAAAATCTTCTAAATCAATAACAGCAATTCTTGGATTAGCTTTATCATTAATTACTAACCATTTACCATCATATTTACCATCGGTTTCAGAAAGACCTGGGTGGTGAGTATCACCCCAATTTATCTCTCTACCTCTAATATTACCTTGTCTAAGAACTTTTTTACTATCTTCATCATATCCATAACCTTGCCAAGGTTCAGGTGTAAATACTGCAATATATTTTAAAAGTCTCATAGTTGGAACACCATAAACAATCATTTGTCCACTCTGTCCACCAGAACTAAATACAATAAACTCATCTCGTCCACCAGTAGGTGTATAAGTTTTTGCTGCACGAATTAAATCGTTTTCTGTTAAGCCTCGCTTCTTCATTATCTTTTGAAGTTCACCATCACCTGCCGTTGCTACAGAAAGTGCTAGTGTTGTTCCTAAAACAATTGAAGACAGCTTACTAAATACTTTAGCCATGCCATATCTCCTTCTTATTTTTTGAGCAATAAAATACTCAATAGTCGTATCATAGTCTATTTTTTTAACTTATATTTTGACTAAGGTCAAATAATTATGTTATATATTTATAAAATAAAAAATACATTAATAACAAATATTACTTATATAATTTAAGTTTAAAACAATACAAAGTATGATATATTACAATAATATTTATTTTTTAGATTAAAAGTTCTATTAGGAGGAGGCAGTAATTATATTAATATAATTACCAATTTTATAATGTTACCATTTATTTTAGGGGTTGGTAGCTGAGTAAAAAATATTCAGCTACAAATTAACAAAAAGTTATTTTATGCTGAATTTAATTAACTTAAAAGAAGTATATATGAATTTTTTAGAAGTAGTGTTAAATGTTTTATTTCCTATGCTAGATAGTGATGAGATAGATTTTGGTGATGTAGAAGAAAACTATTATTTACTTGAACCTGAACAAAATATGACTGGAGACTCTTTAGATGGTGGAGATATTTACAATGAGCCAGATTATGTTATAAAATATTAAATAAAATAATTACTTTTAATTTATTATAAAATTTGATATAATTCTTTCCAAAAAAAGGTTATATATGACTTGGGAAGACCATTATGAAAAAATAGAAATCAAATCACATTTAGAATATTTTTTTCCTACAAGTCTTAATGAATATATAATAATGTATTTATCATTGATTTTTATATCTATATCTTATTTCTTCCCAAATTCTATAACATTATTTATGTTTTCTTCTTTTATTTTAATATGCTTTTCTATATTTATACATAAATCTTTAATTTCATTATATTATATGAAAGATGTAGTTATATTTTATTGTAAAGATGAAAACCATTTAATAGGATTTAAACAAATTGATTATTTAAAAGAATACAACAATTTAATTAATAATAAAAAAAAACATGAAGAAAGAAAAAAAATATTTTTTATAACATTTTTAGGCGAAAAAGAAAAAACAATAACTAAAAAAAAAAGAATATTTATAATTCTACTAAAATATTTAAGAAGATACAAATATATAATAAGTTTAATTATTATTTTACTACACTTTAGACAAAATCACCCCGTCTTTTCATACCCTCCACCTACTATAACATCCCACAATACATTATTCTCATGATTTTGCCGATTCTTTTTATCCACTTTAGGGAAAAACATGCCAATAT
>Ga0256842_1000849_pt1 | contig 26500 bp, 27 predicted proteins | sample 4559240metaG_FD_185973 | JGI IMG/M metagenome (GOLD analysis project Ga0256842, IMG submission 185973) | Hydrothermal vent microbial communities from Guaymas Basin, Mexico - 4559-240 | ecosystem: Environmental > Aquatic > Marine > Hydrothermal vents | place: Mexico: Guaymas Basin | collected... | reverse complement strand
AAAACTAAATATAAATTTATCAATATAAATTAAGGATAAACAAAAGCAACCGCTTGCTTTAATATAGATACAAGCGGTTGCAAAAAATTTAATCTATTTTGTATTCAGATACAGCTTTTCCTATCTCTTCGGCTTCATGAAGAAGCTGCTGCGATTTTGCGCTAACTTCTTCCACTATTTTTGCGCTTTCTTGTGTTGCTACGCTTATATCTTCAATTTGCTCTTCTATTTGTCTATAGGTGGATGACATCTCTTCTATAGCTGCTGCAATAGAGCTAACCTGATGTGATGTCTCTTCCATGCTTTCACCTATATTTTCCAATATATCTTTGACTTCAAATGTAAATGTTTTGCCGTCGTGAGCTGACTCTTCGCTTTTTTTGGATTGCTCTACAGCTTTATATACATCGTTTTGAATGTGTTTAATTATTTCTGCTATTTCTTGTGTTGAATGCTGAGTTTTTTCGGCTAATTTTCTAACTTCGTCTGCAACAACGGCAAAACCTCTCCCATGTTCTCCTGCTCTTGCAGCTTCAATTGCTGCGTTTAATGAAAGTAGGTTGGTCTGCTCGGCTATATCGTTGATTACATTGACGATATTTCCTATTTGCTTTGATGTATCGTATAATTTTTCTATAGCACTTGATGTTTCCTTGGAATTTTTTTCGAGTTCATCAATGACGTTTGCCGTAACATTAATTTTATTAACACCATCTTTTGTAACACTAACCATCTTTTCTATAAAATCACTTACAGTTGATGTATTTGTAGTTATGCTATCCACAGCTTCTCTAACATCATTTGTGGATGCTTCAATAAGAGTCATTTTTTCGTGTATATTTGACATATTGTTTTGAAGTTGTTCACTTGCAACGGCAAAATCTCTTGCTGATGATTGTGTGCTCATACCTATTTCTTTAAGGGCTTGAATGTCTTCTTTTCTTCTTTTTGTGAATTCATTAAATTTTTCGCTCAATTGGCAAAGTTCGTCGTTTGATAATTTTTCCAGATATACAGTTAAATCGAATCTTGATTGTTCAAATGCGTCTATGAGCCTATTTGTTCTGTCGGTTATAGACTTAGTAAATAGTGTTGAGATAAGGAAAGTTATGATAAGCATTGCTATAAATGATGTCAGAGATGACTTGAGTATAGACATTGCAACGGGTTCGGTAAAGTCGCTGTTTACGAGCTTTGTTGCAATGATATAATCCAAAGGCTTAAAATAGCTAAATGCTGCTGTGCCTTTTACGCCTTTGAATGTATATTCTATAACTCCGTTTTTTTGATTTAGCATATCTTTCATAAAACTATAAGAGCTAACATTTTTTCCTATTAAACTTTTATTTTTGTGAACTACTATATTACCTTTTTTATCCAAAACAAAAGCATAACCCTTTTTTCCTATTTTTACAGAACCCAACGTTTTTTGTATGCTATCCATAAATTTTTTTGTTTTAACGCCTACATAAAGTATGCCTTCAACCCTGCCATTTACAATTATCGGTTTATATGCTGTAATATACCAGTCATCTACAACATATGCTTTTCCGTAGTATGTTTTTTTATTTAAAACCGTTTGTATGACAGGAGAGTTCATAGGAATATATGTGCCTGTAGCCCTTTTTCCGTTTTTGTATCTTACACTTGTAGCAACACGCAAAAAACCATCGTCTATTCTTTGGAATATGGTGGCTGTTGCGCCGGTTATTTTTGTAATTTTGTCAACTATGTCATTATTGGCAGTAAGAATTTTATCGCCTGACATTAATATTGGAACGTCAGCTATGTGTGATTTTTTGGTTATTTGGTTCTTTGCGTTAAATTGCGCAGGATTATCCTGAGATAGTCTTACAGGGTTGTTTCCTATTGTTATTGTCCACGCCATCTTTAAGCCTTTTTTTAGACTTTCTTGTAGGTTCTCATAGGATGTTTGCACAAAGCGTTCAGCTAACATATTTTCTGACTTAATAGTTGAGACAAGCAAAGGCTGTATGCCTTTTTTTGATAGATATACGGTTAAGACTGCGCCTACAATAACAACCAAAGATCCAATGAGAAACATTGTGGCAACTATCTTGGATTTTAAGCTAAGATTTTTCATAGCACACCCCTTTTGTTAATTTTCAATCTAACTTCAATAAATTATATAGCATCTTACATAAAATAAAGCAATAATTTTTTTGAGCAAATTGTAACTTTAAAAATAAATTATGTGTAACAATAATTATAAAATGCAGGTATGTATTAATCTGTTTTGATTGTTGATTTTTAAGTATTTTTTTATATTATGATTGGAGTTTTTATGTATTGGGAGTTTTAAAATGGAATTTATTTACTATGCACCTTTAAGGGTTGTTTTTGCAAAGAATTCTATATCTAAGATATCATCTTACACCGCAAGAAACGGTAATAGGGTTTTGCTTGTAACAGGAAGAAGACATCTAAAAGAAAATGGCGTTTTGGATACTGTTCTTGATAGTTTTAAAAGAAACAGTAAAATAGAGACTGTTGTTCTGTTTGATAAAGCCGAAGAGAATCCTGATGTTGAGCTTGTTCATAAGGCTTGTGATTTAATGATAAAAGATAGTTTGAATGTAGTTGTAGCGATAGGTGGCGGCAGTGCTATGGATTTGGCAAAAGCAACTTCCATATCGGCAAGACAAAAAAGACCCATAGAAGAAATTATGCAAAGCGGCGACATAAATATAATGAAAGCGTATCCTATAATATGTTCACCTACCACATCAGGCTCAGGAAGCGAGGTTACTAAATATGCCGTGATTAATAATAATAAGGAGAAAACAAAGAAGGCGATAGGTAGCGAAACTTTATATCCTGTGGTGTCGCTTATAGATTCTACACTCACATACACAATGAATAAAGAAACAATAGCAAATACAGGGTTTGATGCATTATCGCACGCAATAGAAGCATACACATCAAAATCGTCATCTCCGATAACAGACGCATATTGTAGGCAAGCCATATCTTTAATTGGAGAAAATTTACAAAAAGCATACGAAACAAAAGATAAGAAAGCCATGGATAATATGTCTTTGGCATCTATGCTTGCGGGTATGGCTTTGAATGTCGGAAGGGCATCGCTTCCTCACGCTATGGAGCATGTTTTAAGCGCATACAACAAGAATCTGCCGCATGGATTGGGTTTGTCGGTTATTATGACTCCGTTTGTAAAAAGAGCGTGCTTATGTAATAAAGAAAAATTTGCCGATATTGCCTATCTTTTAGGTGAAGATGTTTCCAATATGAGTCTTGAAGATGCTGCCAATAAATCCATAGATGCAATAGAAAAAATAAAACATACTATCGGATTAAATAAGACATTATCTCAGTTGGGTTTTGATAAAGAGATTATAAAAAAAGCTCTGCACGATACATTTTGGACCATGGCTCACGGTATAGATAATTCACCGTGTGAATTTTCGATGAAGGATGTGCTTGAAATGTATTTGGAAGTTTTGTAGGGAAGGGTATATGAAAACGTTTGCATTATTGTTTTCTGCTATATTTTTAATGTTTGGGATTGCATCTTGCACACCTCTTTTAGTTGGTGGAGCTGCTACAGGTGGCGCATATACCGGATATAAGTTGAAGGAAAAAGGATATACGATAGATTTGACTAAAGCTGTAGAAGCACCGAAGGAGTCAGCTAAGGATATAAAAAAATAATAATGAAAAAATGTCTTGTTGGTATAAGTGGCGGTGTGGATAGCCTTTTTGCAGCGCTGAAGCTAAAAAAAGAAGGCTACTATGTTTTATGCGTAAATCTTAAGATGCACTCAAACGAGTCTTTGCCTAATAGCGCTCTTGAGTTTCTTAAAGAAAATAGGATAGATTATTACTATGCAGACTATATCAAAGAATTCAAGGAATACGTTATAGATTATTTTCTCAAAGAATATATGTCTGGATATACGCCTAATCCATGTGTGATTTGCAATAGAGATGTAAAGATGAAAATGCTTTATAAAGAAGCTTTGAAAAATGGCATTGAATTTATTGCTACAGGACACTATGCCGATTTTAAAAAAGGTTTTTTAATGAGACATAAAAGCAAAAAAGACCAATCATACTTTTTGGCTTGTGTTGATAGGGAAATTCTAAATCATACCATTTTCCCTTTAAATGATTACACAAAAGAGCAGGTAAAATCGATTTTTTCTAATTATGAAAAAGACAGTAGTGATTTGTGTTTTGTGAAGAAGGATTATAGGGTGTTGCTGAAGAAAAAGTTTGGAGAAATAAAAGGAAAAATCATAAAAAACAATAAAGTGGTAGGCTATCACAACGGTTTTTTTAACTATACGGTAGGACAAAGAAAGGGTCTGCAGATAGAAGGCATACCGCACTATGTGATAGCAATTGATGCAAAGAATAATACGATTTATGCAGGTACAGAAGATAAACTTTATACAAGCGAATTTTTTTTGGATGATTTGCAGTTATACGAGAAAAAAACTTTTTTTGATGACAAGCGGGTTGAATGTTTTGTAAGATACGGTGCAAAACCTAAGGTGTGCAGCTTGGATGTTAAGAAGAAAAAGGTTGCATTACTTGAAAGGGAAAGAGCTGTAACGCCGGGTCAAATTGCTGTTTTTTATTACGAAGACAGAGTGGTTGCTTGTGGAAGGATAGGTTATGGGATTTACTGACTGGATAATAAAGATTTCAAATACAAAATTTGCAAGAAGATTACAATATGAGCCGCATATAATAAAATCTGTCGAATACATTTCGCCGGCTAAGGATGATAAAGTATTAGTGATTTATAAAGAAACCGACTATCTACAATCGTTGATGATGCAGTATGTAAAATATAAAAATTATTATTCATTTGAAGTGAAAGAGAATATTAATCTGGAAGAAAAAGTAGATATCGTAGTTCTGTTTTTTTCTGTTTACGACATTGATGAAGGTCATATGGATACAATAAAAAAATATTTAAAAAAAAGCGGGTATGTTTATAATATAACATATTTAAATGACAGCAAATTTTTTGAATTGACATTAAAACTTATAGATAAAGATGAGTCTAAAAGATTAAAAGAAGAAGATGATATTCTGGAAAATAACGGTTTTATTTTGGAAGATAGTAGTAATTTTGTTAAACATCACGTTAGCGTAAAAAGATATAGGGTAGGTGATTAGTATGAGTATGGGTGGAATGAAAATAGAAAAAGAGCCAAAGAAGGTTGTTATTTTTTTACAGGATTTGAAGGTTGAAGGCAATATTCACTTAATGCCAAAAACCCGTTTAACGGACATACTTAACTCAAATCAAATAAAAGATTTTATACCTATAACTAATGCGACAATAGAAGTTTTGTCGACAAAAGAGACCTATGCTGTTGAGCTTGTCGAAATAAATAAGTGCGAAATGAGGGCTGTATATTTAAAATCTGATGAAATTGTGTGAATCTGTAATAATGATTATTGAAAAAATAACTTGCTTCTGATATAGTTGCTTGATTAAAATTATTGGGAGGATGTATGTTTGAAATAACAGTTGAAGATGTAAAACCTTCAAGAAAAAAACTTCATATAGAAGTACCCTTTGAAAAAGTAAAGAAAAAGAAAGACGAACTTATAGAGCGCCTAAGGAAAACGGTTAATATAAGAGGGTTTAGAAAAGGTAAGGTTCCAAAAGATGTTATAGTTAAAACATATAAAAAAGACATAGAAGAAGATGTTCAAAGAGAATTGATGACAGAAGCATATGAATTTGCAGTTTCTGAACACAAGATAGAAGCTGTTATGGACCCTGTATTTACAGGTGTTGTGTTTGAAGAAGATAAACCATTTTCTTTTGATATTTTAGTTGATGTTAAGCCTGTTATAGAGTTAAAAGAGTATAAGGGTATAGAAGTAGAAAAAAGGGAAATAGAAGTTAAAGATGAAGATATAGAAAAAACCCTAAAACAGCTTCAGGAGGCTTTTGCGACACTTGAAGATATAGATGGAGAAGCAAAAGAGGGTGATGTAGCTGTTTTGGAAGTTAAAACATTCTCAAAAGAGACAAACTATCCTATCAAGGATTTTGCGGGAGACAATCTCTATGTAGAATTAGGCAAAAAACAGATGATTGAAGAGATTGAAAAAGAAGTCTACGGTATGAAGGCAGGAGAAACCAAAAAGGTTGAAGCTTCTTTTGATAAGGATTACCCGCTAAGGTCGTTAAAGGGCAAGGATGTTATATTTGAGATTAGTTTAAAATCTCTAAAAGGCAAGAAATTGCCTGAAATTGATGATGAACTTGCTAAAAAAATCAATAATAAGTTTAACAGCTTGGAAGATTTGAAGAACGATATCAAGGAAAGACTAAAGGAAAACAAGGAAAAAGAAGAAATTGATAGACAAAAGGAAGAGATTTTAAATAAATTGCTTGAAGAGTATGATTTTGATTTGCCCGAAAGTCTTGTTAATCAAGAAACAAATCAATTAATGGGCGAGTATGTTCAGAATATGTATTATATGGGAGCAGACATTAATTCCGATGAATTTAAGCCACAGAATTTAAGAAAAAGGTTTGAAGGTGAAGCTAAAAAAAGAGTTAAAACCACATTTCTACTTCTTGCCATAGCAGAAAAGGAGAATCTTGATGTTTCATCGGAAGAGATAACCAATGCAATAGCTCAGGAAGCCCACTCTAAAAACACTACATTTGAAGAGCTATATAAAGAATATAAAGAGAAAAATATACTACCTATAATTCAAATGGATATATTGGGCGATAAAGCTCTTGATGTATTGCATAAAAATGCTAAGTTTGTAGAAGCAAAAAAAGAAGATAAGCAAGAAGAGCCAGAAAAAGAAGGAGAATAATTTTGAGTCTTGTTCCTATAGTTATTGAAAAAACGCCACAGGGTGAGCGAGCATACGATATTTATTCTCGTCTGTTAAAAGACAGGATAATTATGCTAAACGGCGAAATAAATGACTACACGTCAAATATAATAGTTAGTGAGTTATTGTTTTTGGAATCTGAAGACGCGGAGAAAGATATATTTTTGTATATCAATTCGCCGGGAGGTGGCATAACGGCAGGTTTGGCAATCTATGACACAATGCAGTATATAAAGTGTGATGTGTCAACTATCTGTATCGGAACAGCGGCGTCTATGGGTGCTATACTGCTTGCTGCAGGCACAAAAGGCAAAAGATATTCCTTGCCGCATTCGCGCATTATGATTCATCAGCCGTTGGGCGGTGTAAGCGGTCAGGCTACGGAAATCGAGATTCACGCAAAAGAAATTTTAAGGTTGAGAAAATTGGTAAATGAGATAATGGCTAAGCATACAGGAAAGAGACTTAAAACCATAGAGAAGGATACAGAACGCGATTATTTCATGGATTCTCAAGAGGCTTTGAAATACGGTATAATCGATAAAGTTATATACTCAAGAGAAGAGGAGTTGAAAAATGATGACAACGGACGATAAGGGACCTTTAAGGTGTTCGTTTTGTGGAAGAAGTCAGGATGAAGTAAAAAAGCTTATAGCCGGTCCCGGTGTCTATATCTGCGATGAATGCGTAGCCTTGTGCGAAGATATATTGGCAGAAGACAGAGAATTAGAAAAGAAAAAGGATACCGATTTTAAATCATTAACTCCTCAAGAGATAAAAAAACATCTTGATGAATACATAATATCTCAAGATAGAGCAAAAAAGATTTTATCCGTTGCTGTCTATAATCACTATAAAAGAATATCTACTACAGTTACCACCACTAAAAAGAAAAACGACATAGAATTAGAAAAGAGCAATATCTTATTGATAGGACCAACAGGAACAGGTAAAACGCTTTTAGCCAAAACGTTGGCGAAAATTCTAAATGTGCCCTTTGCTGTAGCCGATGCGACAAGTTTAACAGAAGCCGGTTATGTTGGCGAAGACGTTGAGAATATACTTGTTAGGCTTTTGCAGGCTGCAGACTACAATGTTGCTTTGGCTCAAAAAGGCATAGTTTACATAGATGAACTTGATAAGATTACAAGAAAAAGCGAAAATCCTTCTATAACAAGGGACGTGTCGGGCGAAGGCGTTCAGCAAGCCTTGTTGAAACTTATTGAAGGAAGTGTGGTAAACGTTCCGCCATACGGTGGAAGAAAACACCCGCAGCAAGAATTTATACAGGTAGACACAAAGAATATTCTATTTATCTGCGGTGGAGCGTTTGAAGGTCTTGAGAATATAATCGCAAGAAGACTGAATAAAAAAAGCATAGGATTTACTAATCCCGTAACCTTAAATAAGCAAGAAGATATAAATATAGTCGAACATGTTACACCTGAAGATTTAATGAAATACGGACTTATTCCTGAATTAATAGGAAGGCTTCATGTTGTAGCAACGCTTGAAGATTTAAAAGAAGAAGAGCTCATAAGGATATTAACAGAGCCGAAAAACGCCTTGATAAAACAGTATTCTGAAATGCTCAAAATGGATAATGTCAAACTGACCATAACCGATGATGCCCTTAGCGCTATAGCAAAGAAAGCCATAGAAAGAAAGGTTGGAGCAAGGGGCTTAAGAAGCATCATGGAAGATATAATGCTTAATGTTATGTATGATGTTCCTTCGTTGAAGGGTGTATCTGAATGTATAATTAACGAAGAAGTTGTAGAAGGCAAAAAAGAGCCTATTCTTGTAAAAGAAAAGAAAGAAAAAACGGCTTAAAGGTAGGTTGTATATATGATTGAGATGAAGGGCACGACCATAGTATCAGTTAGAAAAGACGGTGTTGTAGCAATAGGTGGAGATGGTCAGGTTACGATGGGAAGTGCCGTTGCAAAGTCTAACGCAAAGAAGGTTAGAAGGGTATATAACAATAAGGTTATTGTCGGTTTTGCTGGTTCCACGGCAGACGCTTTTACTTTGTTTGAAAAATTGGAAGACAAGTTGTCCGAATATTCAGGCAATCTGACAAGGGCGTGTGTTGAGTTGGCAAAAGATTGGCGAACTGATAGGATTTTAAGAAGGCTTGAAGCGCTCTTGATAGCTGCAGATATAAATGATACCTATCTGATTTCGGGTAGTGGAGATGTGCTTGAACCTGACGATGATGTATGTGCAATCGGTTCAGGTGGGAATTATGCGCTATCTGCTGCAAAGGCTTTGATAAATTTTTCTAATCTTGATGCAAAATCCATAGTTGAAGAGTCATTAAAAATAGCCGCTTCGGTTTGTATATACACAAACGACAACATAACGGTTGATGTTTTGGGAGAGAGTGATGAATGAACTTACGCCTAAAAAGATAGTAGAGTTACTTGATAAATATATAGTTGGACAAAAGGATGCCAAAAAAGCCATAGCAATAGCCCTAAGAACGCGATATAGAAGAAGTATGGTTGATGGCGATATAAAAGATGAAATAGTTCCTAAAAATATACTTATGATTGGACCTACAGGTGTTGGTAAAACAGAGATTGCGCGAAGGATAGCCAAAATTACAAATGCACCGTTTGTAAAGGTAGAAGCAAGTAAATTTACTGAAGTTGGTTATGTAGGGCGAGACGTTGAATCTATGGTTAGGGATTTAGCCAGGATAAGTTATGAGATGGTCAAGAAGGAAGAATTAAATAAAGTAGAAGACAAGGCTATTAAGGCTGCAGAAGACAGGATATTGGAGATTCTTGTTCCATCTATAAAAAAACCCAAAACCATATACGATACACCTGAAGAAGAAGAACGCCTTACAAGAACGAAAGAAAAATTTAGAGAAAAATTAAAAAACGGAGAGCTTGATGATAAGACTATCGAAATAACAGTTAGCCAACAAAAAAATCAACAATTTATGCCGTTTATAGAAGTTGCAGCAGCTCCGATAGATGAACTTGATTCGAACTTAAAGGATATGCTTGACAATATAATACCGTCTAAAAAAAAGACCAGAAAGGTAACAGTTAAAGAAGCAAAAAATATACTAAAAGAAGAAGAAGCACAAAAACTTATAGATAAAGAAAAAGTAAAAGAAAAAGCGATAGAAAGAGCATCAAACTACGGTATAATTTTTATAGATGAGATAGACAAGGTCGTGGGAAAAAGTGCAGGGAGTGGTCCTGATGTTTCAAGGGAAGGCGTTCAAAGGGATTTATTGCCTATAGTCGAAGGTTCAAGCGTTAATACAAGATATGGAACAATTAAAACCGACCATATACTATTTATTGCAGCTGGCGCTTTTCATCAATCCAAGCCGAGCGATATGATACCTGAGCTTCAGGGGCGATTTCCAATAAGGGTAGAATTGCAGCCGCTTAAAAAAGATGAGTTTGTTCGCATCTTAAAAGAACCCAAAAACGCTTTAATTAAACAATATAGGGCGTTGTTAAATGTAGACGGCGTAGAGCTTGTATTTGAAGATAGCGGCATAGAAAAACTTGCTGAACTTGCAGAAAAAATCAATCAGGAAACGGAAAATATAGGTGCAAGAAGACTGCATACGCTTCTTGAAAGATTGCTTGATGATATATCGTTTGAAGCGCCCGATATAGATGAAAAAACTGTTAAAATAGACGATAAATACGTAGAAAACAAGATATCCGATATAGCGGATGACAAAGATTTAAGCAGATATATTCTTTAAAAAATTATTCATAAATTCGCATAAATTATTTATGCCTTTTTTCTTTGCAGAAGATGTTAAAAAATAATTAAAATCGCCGAAACTATCCTTTATATATTTGATGCTTTCTGATATGTCCTTTTGTTTTGATTTGTCTGTTTTTGTGAATATGATGCTAAAATCTTTTTTGTAATACTTTAACCATTCGATAAATTGCATATCACTATCGAGCGGTTTGTGTCTTGAATCAATAAGCAGAAAGATATGAAACAGCATATTTGAGTTTGATAGATACTCTTCAATCGATTTTTGCCATTTTTTTCTCATTGCTTTTGAGCGTTTTGCATATCCGTAACCGGGCAGGTCGACTATGTAGAAATTTTCGTTTACCAAAAAGGTATTTATGAGAATGGTTTTGCCTGGATTTTTGCTTACAAACGCTATTTTTCTTGATACTATTGCGTTAATTAAAGACGATTTTCCAACGTTACTTCTGCCGCAAAAAGCAAATTGAGGAAGAGGCAATCTATTAGGTGCTTCGTCGTAACTTTTATCAAATTCTACTTTTTTAAAAAGTTTTAAACAGTTATCAATTTCGCTTCGTTTGTTTTGGTATCCAGTATTACCAGCGTTTTCTTGCCCGTTAGATATCCGCATAACTCTCCCGGATTGATTATATGTCCTTTTTCGGTTTTTCTTATGTCGATTTTATGAAGATGTCCGTATAAACAGTAATCATATTCTTTTGCAAGTTTATCTATGCCAAATGGCTCATGCATTAAAACAAAACTTTTACCTTCGAGTTCCATTTCGTAAGGCGGTTTGTGTAGTCTGTTTCTGGCTTTTTCTTCCAAATAGAGCCATTCGCCGTCGTTATTTCCAAAAACGCCAATAAAATCCATATTTAATTTATCAAGTGTATCGAAGCAGAAGGGCGAAACAATATCGCCCAAATGAATAACAAAATCTACAGGATAGTCGTTGAATATTTTAACAGCGCTTTCTATTGCCGGTATATTGTCGTGAGAGTCTGATATGATACCTATTTTCATATAACATCACCTATGGCTTTTGCTATTAAATCGCCCATTTGAATGGTGTTGACCTTCTTTTTGCCTTCACTCATAATATCAGGCGTCCTGTATCCCATTTTTAATACCAAATCGATGGCATTTTCTATAGCTTCGGCTTCTTTATCTAATTTGAAACCATATTTTAGCATCATTGCAGCAGACTCTATTTGTGCTATCGGGTTTGCAATTCCCAAACCGACGATATCTGGTGCTGAACCGTGGATTGGTTCGAACATACCGACATCACCACCAACAGATGCGCTTGCCAGCATTCCTATAGAGCCTGTCAACATACTTGCTTCATCCGATAGTATATCGCCAAATATGTTGCCTGTAACAATAACATCAAACTGTTTTGGGTCTCTTACAAGTTGCATTGCTGCATTATCTACCAATATATGGTTGTATTCTACATCGGGATAGTCTTTTGCGACATCATTTACTATATCTCTCCAAAATTGAGATACGTCCAAGACGTTTGCCTTATCGACGCTGGTTAATTTTTTTCTTCTTTGCATAGCAAGTTCAAATGCCAGTTTTACAATTCTTCTTACTTCATATTCATAATAAACCATTGTGTTTAAGCCTTTTTTTTCGCCGTTTTCTTCAAATATGCCTTTGGGTTTACCAAAGTATATACCGCCTGTTAGTTCTCTGACGACGAGTATATCGATTCCTTTTATCACTTCAGGTTTTAGTGTGCTTGCATCAATAAGTTCATCAAACACCTTTGCAGGTCTCAAATTAGCAAATGCGCCAAGCGCTTTTCTTATTCCTAAAAGCCCGGTTTCTGGCTTTTTTTCTTGTGGCAGGTTATCCCATTTTGGTCCGCCTACAGCTCCAAAAAACAGAGCGTCGCATTTTAATATCTTATCAACTTCTGATTGCGGCAAGGGTTCACCGAATTTATCGATGGCGCATCCGCCTACATAAACCTTTTCATATTCAAATGTGTGATTGAACTTTAAGGCTATTTCTTCCAATACCTTCAATCCTTCAGCCACTATCTCAGGACCTATTCCATCGCCTTCCATGACTGCTATTTTAAAATTTGCCATAGGTAACCTCCGATTATTTATTCAAAATCTTCTTTGCATAACCAAACAATCCGTTGGATTGAATCAATTCTTGCATAAAATCCGGTATGGGCGTCGATTTGTAGACTTCGCCTGTCGTTAAGTTTTTTATTTCGCCCGTATCGGCATTTATCTCTATTTCGTCGCCGTCTTTAATATTTTCTGCTGCTTCTATACTTTCAAATATGGGAAGCCCCATATTAAATGAATTTCTATAGAATATCCTTGCAAAACTCTTGGCTATAACGCAGGATATTCCACTTGCTTTTATGGCTATAGGCGCATGTTCCCTACTTGAGCCGCTTCCAAAGTTATATCCTGCTACAATCATATCGCCCTTTTTAATCTTTTTTGTGAAATTTTCGTCTATATCTTCCATGCAGTGTTTAGCCAACTCTTTTTCATCGGATGTATTTAAATACCTTGCCGGTATTATTACGTCTGTGTCAACGTTATCTCCGTAAACCCATGCTTTTCCTTTAAATTTCATTTTACCACCTCGTCGGGAGAAATAATTTTTCCTGCAACTGCGCTTGCCGCACAAACTGCAGGAGAGGATAGATATATGAAAGATTTTTTAGAACCCATTCTGCCGACAAAGTTTCTGTTCGATGTAGAGATGGCTACTTCACCATCGGCTAAAATGCCCATATATCCACCAAGACAAGGTCCACATGTCGGCGTTGATATAACCGCGCCTGCTTCCATAAATATATCGAATAATCCTTCTTTCATTGCCTGTTTGTATACGTCTACGGTTGCCGGTATTATTATAAGTCTTACGTATTTTGCGACCTTGTTGTTTTTTAATACCTTTGCTGCTTCTTGCAAATCGCTTAGCCTGCCATTTGTGCAACTTCCTATAAATGCTTGGTCTATTTTTATGTCATCATTTATTTCGCTTATACCTTTTGCGTTTTCTGGAAGATGTGGAAACGCTACTTGCGGTTCTATATCGTTTACATTTATCTCTATTATTTTTGAATATTCGGCGTCTGAATCGCTTTTAAATACGGTATAGTCGCTTTCTTTTACGTTTCTTTCTTTTAGGTATTCAATCGTTATTTCGTCCGGTTCTATGATGCCGTTTTTTCCGCCTGCTTCAATTGCCATGTTGCACATCGTTAGTCTATCTTCCATTGGTAGTTCTTTTATTGCATCGCCTGTAAATTCCATCGATTGATACAAAGCGCCGGCTACACCGATTTTGCCTATAGTATAAAGTATTAAATCCTTGCCGCCAACCCATCTGTTTCTTTTTCCTTTGTATATGAATTTTATAGATTCTGGGACCTTAAACCATGATTTGCCTGTTGCGAACGCAAAACCAACGTCGGTAGAGCCCATACCCGTTGCAAAAGCGCCGAGTGCTCCGTGTGTGCATGTGTGAGAATCTGCACCGACTATCAACATACCGGGTTTGATATAACCCTGCTCAGGTAAAAGCGCATGTTCAATACCAACTTCGCCGCTTTCCCAGTAGTTTGGCAAATCCCTTTCTTTAACAAAGTCTCTCATAATTTTGCATTGGTTTGCTGAGCTTATATCTTTGTTTGGTGTAAAGTGGTCTGGAATTAGGGCAATTTTTCTTTTGTCAAATACGTTGACGCCCAATTTTTTTACAAAATCTATGGATATAGGTGCCGTTATGTCGTTTGCAAACGCTAAATCGACATCGGCAAGCACTATATCGCCTGCTGATACCTTACTAGCCCCACTCTTTGCGGCTAAAATTTTTTGAGAAATAGTCATCCCCATAAAAACTCCCCCTAAAACTATTTAACTACAAAAATCTTTTCTTTTATTAGATTGCCTTTTTTGTCCAATACTTCCATTTTCCAAACGCCTGGATGATATACAGTTTTATATGACCATGTTCTAAAGCGGGTATACGGTTTAATTTCTAATTTTACGTCGTATTTTATCTCATCAGATACCCATCTGTTTATTATGTATGTATCATTATCGGAAATATTTGTTACATCACTTAAACAGTAAACCTTGTCGCCAACCTTGAATTCTTCTTTTTCTTTTGTTATTTGTCTATTTTTTATTCCAAGCCCGCATTTGATAGAGGAAACAGTTAATGAAAAAGTTTGTAAAGGCATAAATGCTAAAAGTATTGCAACGATTATAATTTTTTTCATCTTTTGACCTCCTTTTTAACTAAGGGTTATACTACTAAAAAATAGTTTTAGTGTCTACATTTTTTGAAAGATTTTTATCTAAAAAGTGTTGAGTAATTTTTGTGTATTGTGTTTAATATTATTGTAGTATATTTAATAAAAGTGTAGAAGTTTTGAAATTGTTTTTTTTGCAAGAGATATGCATCTATATATGATATAGCGGATTTATGTTGACTTATAACAGTAAATGAGTATTTTATGTATATAAGGTTTAAAAAGGAGGTTCAATATGTCAGAAGTTGAACTGAAAATCAAAGGTTGGTGTAAAAATTATCCTGGCGATAGACCGCCGAGATTTCTTAAGGCATTTTTGTTATTATTTTTATCTATGGGTGAGGCTCACGGTTACGAATTGATTGAAAAGTTAAAAGATATGGGCGTTAAATACGAGACATACGAAGTTGGCTATGTTTATAAAACACTTAGAAATATGGAAAAAGATGGTGTTTTGGAGTCGCGATGGAATGTAAAGGAAAAAGGTGCTGCAAAGAGAATATATAGAATTACAGACAAGGGAAGACAAAACCTTGATAATTGGGCTAGTGTATTGGAAAATATAAGAGATAGTATTACAAACTTTTTAGCAGTTTATAAAGAGGTAAAAAAACAGTAGAGTTATGTATAGAGTTAGCGTAGATTCTCTGCGCCCTGGTATGATTTTAGGTAAAGCGATAATTAACGATTCTGGAGCTATATTGTTAAATGCAGGTGTTAAACTTAATCAGTTTTATATAGATAATCTTATAAAACTTGGTTATGATTCGGTTTTTATTGAAGATGAAGATACTACAGATATAGTAGTAGAAGACGATATTAAAGAGCAGACAAGAAGAAAAGCCATAAAACATATCAGGGCGCTTTTTTCTATACCTATTGAAAATGTTAAAGAAGTAAAAAGATTTACCGTGTCGGAGATTACAAAAGAGATAGAAAACGGAAGAATAAAAGAAAAATTTTCAAATTCCAAGGCATTAAAGAATATAGCTTCACTTTCTAGTGAGATTGTGGATGAGATTCTTGATAGTAAGATGTTGAGCGGTCTTGTGAGTTTTAAAAGGAAGAGCGATTTTACATATAAACACTGTGTCGATGTTACAGTTTTGTCTATTGCTATCGCTGATAAATTTTTGTATGACAGAGATAAGATTACAGAATTGGCAAAGGGTTGTATGTTACATGATATAGGTAGAATGCTCATAGACAAAAATTTATATGAAGAGCCGCGAAAGCTCACAAAAGATGAATTTGAGCTTATCAAAACCCATCCTACGCTTGGGTATATAACGCTTAAGGATGTAGCAGGTATCGGTATTTTGGCGTCTCATATAGTTTATCAACACCATGAACAGCAAAACGGTCTTGGTTATCCAAGAGGGCTTAAAGGTGATAACGGTATGCCACTGCCGAGAAAAGAACTAAAAAAAGGTTATATAATGCCACTTGCCGAAATTGTTTATGCAGCAAACATATATGATGCCTTGGTTTCTCCACGTGTCTATAGGGCTGCCTACACTCCCGACCAGGCGCTCTTTATTATGAGAAGACTTGCAGGTACACATATCAATAAAGAAGTCTTAAAAATGATGTTTGAGATTATACCTGCCTTTCCTTTGGGTACGACGGTTATGATAACAACAGGTAAGTTTAAAAATTATATAGGCGTTGTTTCAAGGATAAATAATGATAATCTATCAAGACCGGTTATTAGGGTGATGTTTAACGAAAATAGAAAAAAGATTGAACCGTTTGAAATAAACCTGCTTTCAAATCCTCATATCAATATAATGGGTATACTGCTTTAGAGCTTTTTTTCACTATCCAATATACCAAATACCAGAATTATTACTATGACTATGCTTATTAATAATGATAACGGTATAGAGTGAATCCTTGGACCTATGTTATGTGTTAATAGGATACTTTCTCCTATGACAATAGCACTTATTATAAGACTTATGCCTATTTGCCTTGCTACATATCTAAATGTATTTATCATTTTATCAAAGCTTGTTAGGCTTGCCTGTATTTTGATATTGCCGTCTTCAAGTGAATCCAATATCCTTTTCCCAACGATAGGCAATTTTTTTATGGAAAATATATAATTCGGATTGGGCTGTAAAAGCAACTTAAGTACATTTGTTGGAGAGTAAAATTTCTTTGCAATTTTTCTAAAATAGGGCTTTGCAACATCTACAAAATTAAATTCAGGATAAAAGTCGCGTCCTACACCATCGGCTATTATTACTGCCCTTAACAGTCTTGAAGAGCTTTTTTTTATTACTATCCCGTGTTTTTTTAAAATAGCAAAGACGTCTTTTAGTATCTTTGATATGCTCATTCTATTTAAAGGCAGTGAATGATACAATTCTATGAGTTCATCAATGTCGTTTTTTAGATTTGTTTTATTTATATCAGGTTTTGATGTTGCAAAGTTATCAATAGAATATACTATTCTGTCGGTGTCCTTTTCAATAAAACCTGAAATCATTTCTATGAGATTTAATTTGTCGTCATTGTTAATATTGCCTACCATTCCGTAGTCTATGTAACAAATCCTGCCGTCTTTCATAATTATTATATTGCCTGGGTGCGGGTCTGCATGAAATAATCCAACATCAAAAATCTGATACCAAAACACTTTTGCTCCATCGACGGCAAGTTTCTTTAAATCATAACCGGCATCAATTATGGATTGTTTGTTGGTTGCTTTATATCCGAATATATATTCCATTGTTATAATTTTATCTGTTGTGAATTTCCAATAAACTTCTGGAACGTAAACATAAGAAAACGGCTCGAAGTTTTTTTTGAATACCTCGATAAAATGAGCTTCTATTTCATAATCAAGCTCTCTTTTTATTGTTTTGTCAAATTCTTCTATTAAAGGCATTATGTCAAAATGCAGGTATTCTTTGACTTTTTTTCTTACTGCAAGCCCAATCTTGCGCAGCAGGTACATATCTGAATTGATTGTTTCTGTTATGTTAGGTCTTTGAATTTTAACGGCTACGTATTTTCCATTTTTTAGCTTGGCTTTGTGTACCTGACCAAGTGATGCGCTTGCTTCGGGTGTTTCTTCAAATTCTTCAAATATATTTTCTATATCTTGACCTAAATTTTCTTTTATAGTCTTTTTGACTTCTTCAAAACCGAATGGTTCAACGTTGTCTTGTAGATTTTTTAATTCATCGATAAAAGATTGTGGTAGAATGCTTTCTTGGGTGCTTAACAGTTGTCCGAATTTTACAAATGTAGGACCGAGTTCTTCAAGCATTCGTTTAAATCTAAAAGCAACAGTTGTTTCGTCTATGGGATTTTTTCTTCTTACTTTGGTATATTCGACAAATTCTCCAAGCCCATATTTTATAACTATTTTTGATATTTCATTAAATCTTTTTATTCCTTTTATAACCCTTTTTTTAATTGTTGACCCCCCAAGGCTTATAAAATTCGTGTTCTATGTCTAATTCATCCAACACTTTACCGACTATAAAATTTACCAAATCATCTATAGTTTGAGGTTTGTGATAAAAAGCAGGCGAAGGAACAATAATACTTGCGCCCAAATTTGCAAGCTTCAGCATATTTTCAAGATGTATGGCTGAGAATGGCGTTTCTCTTGGCAACAATATCAGTTTCCTTTTTTGCTTTATGGCAACGTCGGCGCATCTTGTTATTAGCGTATCAGCATATCCGTTTGCGATTGCAGATAAGGTTTTCATAGAACATGGTATTATTATGTATGTATCTATTTTGAATGAGCCGCTTGCGATGGGTGAATAGAAATCTTTTTCATTAAATTGTTTAAAGTTGAAGTTCTTTGCAAAATTGTCAAACGTTATGCCTATCTCATAGCTGAAAATCTTTTTTGCAGTTTCGGATATTGCTACAAACAATTCATGATTTTTATCTAAGAATTCTATAATTTTTTTTGCGTATATCGAGCCGCTTGCTCCACTTATGCCAATGGCTATTTTCATTGAACCAAAACTTGTTTATTGCCTATAACCTTTGCTGTTATTACCTTTTTTGAGTTTTCATACATAATGGGTATGATATCTTTATCGAATCCATTTCGCAAGGCTTTTGCTACGGTGTTAATTGATATAGAATTTTCAACAACAGTTACCTTTACTATATCTCCTTTTTTTACCAACACTCTCTTTTTAGTATTTGATGTAGTAAAAAATTGCCCTTTTCTTATATCCGTAATTGCAACACAACCCTTTATTGAATTTTCTGTTTTTAATATTGGTTTATTTGCTGGCACTATGACTTTTTTAAGTGTTATTTTTGATTGCGTTATGATGTCGCCTCTTCTTATGTCGCAGGAAGCGATAGGTACAAGTTGGGTTGATGTGATTTTTGCACTTATTCCTACATTTCTATATAGTTTTTTGCCTTTAAAGACTGAAATAACAATCCACACAAAACGACCGTTTTTTTTCATGCTTTTTAATCTTAGATTATATTTGTTGTAGGGTAGGGCAATAGGCATTGATGAAATGAAGTTTAAGGCTTTTAGTCCTGTCAATTGCCTTACGGTTTCTTGTGTTAAAAAAAACGCTTTTCTTGTTATTGTTATTTTTTTTCCGCAGATTGTTGGCGTTAAACCTTTATTTTTGAAAAGGGATTTGAGGTAGCCCTTTGTTATTATGAGCGTTCCGTTTATGAAAGGTGAATTTGAAACGTAGAAATCGGATAGTTCTTTAGGAAATTGTGAAGCAATATCTTTTAAATAAACTTTATTATTAGATACTTCAGCAGTTGTTTTTAGGGTTATATCACAGGCAAAGCCTGCAAGTGTTAGTATAAAAAATATACTAACGCTTGAGATTATTAGCTGTTTGAAGCATTTCATCGCTTGTTTGGATAGCTTTTGCGTTTGTTTCATAGGCACGCTGCCCGGCTATCATTTCAACCATTTCTTGTACAACGCTTACATTGCTCATTTCAAGAATTCCTTGTTCAATTGTGCCAAGACCGTCTGAGCCGGGATTTGAAATAGTGGCTGCGCCTGATGAATCGCTTTCTTTGTAAAGATTATGACCAAGCGCTTTTAATCCTGCTGGGTTAATAAAGTTTGCAAGCTGAATTTGGCCTACCTGCGAAGGCGTATTTTGTCCTGCTTCTAACACCGATACTGTTCCGTCATTTCCAATGTTTATACTTACCGTATCGCCCGGAATTGTTATTTCTGGCGATAAAGGATAACCTTCGCTTGTAACTATTTTTCCGTTTGAGTCTATTTTAAACGAGCCATCCCTTGTGTATGAAGTTGTTCCGTCAGGCATTGTTATCTGAAAAAATCCATTTCCAGCTATGGCTATATCGAGTGGGTTTCCCGTCTCTTTAAAGTTGCCCTGAGAGAAATTTTTGACAACTGCTGCCGGTTTTACGCCCAATCCTATCTGGATACCGGTCGGTTCGGTTGTATTTGATGTAGATGCTACGCCGGCTTCTTTTACCATTTGATAAAGCAGGTCTTCAAAATCAGCTCTACTTCTTTTAAATCCTGCAGTATTAACGTTTGCAAGGTTGTTTGAGATTGTATCTATGTTTAATTGTTGCGCTTCCATTCCCGTTGCTGCAGTCCATAAAGACCTAATCATATTTGCCTCCTATATTAGGTTACTTTACTAATATTTTTTACGACATCTGTCATTATTTCATTTCCAAGCGAATCGATAACTCTTTGATATCTATCAAATGCCCTTTGGGCTTCTATAAGATTAACCATTTCTTTAACAACGCTTACATTGCTCATTTCAAGATACCCGCTATCCAGTTTGTAATCATTCACGGTTTGGGGCTGTTCGTTATTGATTGGAGTAAACAGTGTATCGTGCAGTTTTTTTAGATTGGCATAGTTGTTAAAATCCCTTATAGCTATCTTGTCTACATTGTTTTTATCTACTATTACATTTCCGTCTTCCCTAACCGTAAAGTGTTTACCTGTAACATCTATAAAATTTCCGTTTCTAAAATAGTTTTCTCCCAAAATCGGATATCCTGTTCCTTTTTGCACCAATATTCCGTCTTTTGTAACGCTAAATTCTCCATCTCTTGTGTATGCTATGCCTTTTGGCGTTTTGACCAAGAAAAAGCCTTTGCCGTTTATTGCAAAATCCAGACTATTTCCAGTATGTTTCATAGGACCTTGAGAAAAGTCTACGTAGTCTATATCCATATGTGGTGTTGAATTTTTTGTTTCATTTATAAAATTTTCAGCTTGTTTTGTGTCTTTGGGTATAGGTAGATTTGCGTTGGCTTCGCCCCATATTCTTGACCAAGTTTTTATGTTTACCCTTTCTTTTTTAAACGCTACGGTATCAACGTTAGCTATATTGTTTGTTATATTGTTGACTCTGTTCATCTGAACTATCATCGCACCGGCTGCATCGTAAACGCCACTAAACATCTACACCTCCGATGCATATTGATAGCAAAGGTTGTTCCGAATGGCAGTATGTACGTAAAAAGATTTGTAGGTTATGGTAAGTTTTTTAGTATGTCATGCGTTGCGTTATGTTTGTTTAATGTATAGAAATGTAGTCCTTTAACATTATTTTCTATGAGTTCGATACACTGCTTGGTTGCATATTCTATACCTATCTTGTACATATCTTCTTTGCTTTTATTTTCTAATTTTTTTGTTAAGCTTTCAGGTATGGTAGAGCCACACATATCCACAAAACGCTCTATTTGCGATAGATTTAGAATCGGCATTATTCCTGCTACGATTGGTGCTTTTATGCCAGATTTTTCTACTCTTTCTACAAAATCAAAGAAATACCTATTATCAAAAAAGAGCTGTGTTATTATAAATTCTCCGCCTGCGTCGATTTTCATTTTTAGATATTCAATATCTTTTTCAAGTGATGGTGATTCAGGATGTCCTTCGGGATATCCCGCAACGCCGATAGAAAAATCACCTTTTCCTTTTAAATATTCTACAAGTTCATAGGCGTATTTAAATTCCATAGAGTTTATATTGTTGTCATTCGGTAAATCGCCTCTTAATGCTAATATATTGTCTATATTGTTTTTGTTTAATGTTTCTATTATATTGTCTATACTTTCCTTTGTTGACGAGATGCAGGTTAAGTGCATCATAACGTTTAGATTGTAGTCTTTTTTAATCTTTAGCGTCCAATCTATTGTTTTTTCTTTTGTGCTGCCGCCTGCGCCGTATGTTATGGAAACAAAATCTGGGTTATATTGTTTTAAAATTTCTATTGTATCGAATAGGGTTTTTTCATTCTCTATTTTTTTTGGTGGAAAAAATTCAAAAGAAAGTGTTCTGTTTTTGTGTTTTAATATTTCAGAAATTCTCAATTTACGCCTCCGATAATTCTTTAAGCTAATAAAATTTAAAATAAATTTTGAGAAAGTGCAAGTTTTTTCATTGTTTTTAGTTTTATTATCTAATAGTATTGACATGATTATGCGTATTCATACAATACGCTTGAAATAAAAAAGAAATGAGGGAGATTTTATGATAGGAAATGTGCTTAAAAAGATTTTTGGAACGCAGAATGACAGGATATTAAAATCTATTCAGCCTTACGTAAATAAAATTAACGATAAAGAGTCAGAGATTAAATCGTTAAGCAACGAGCAGTTAAAATCCAAGATGGATGAATTGAGAAAGATTTATGAAGATAAAAAGAATCTTGATAACATACTTGTAGATTCCTTTGCCATAACAAGAGAAACAGCAAGAAGGGTCTTGGGCATGCGTCATTTTGACGTTCAGTTAATTGGTGGCATTATTCTTCATAAGGGAATGGTTGCCGAGATGAAAACGGGTGAAGGTAAAACGCTTGTTGCAACATTACCGCTTGTGTTAAACGCTATAACAAAACGCGGTGTTCATCTTGTTACGGTAAACGATTATCTTGCAAAAAGGGATGCTTTGTGGATGGCTCCCATTTATAAATTTTTGGGCTTTAGTATTGGCGTTATTCAACAACAAAACAACTCTTTTTTGGTTGAGTGGGACAATGAAGAAAAATTTACGACGAAACTTGTTCCCTGCTCAAGAAGAGAAGCCTATTTGGCAGATATAACATACGGAACAAACAGTGAATTCGGTTTTGACTACTTAAGAGACAATATGAGTTTTTCGCTTGAGGAATACGTTCAAAGAGAGTTTTATTACGCCATAGTCGACGAAGTCGATTCCATTTTAATAGACGAAGCAAGAACGCCTTTAATTATTTCGGGTGCAGCCGACAGGCCGTCTTCTTTATACTACAAGGTAGATAAAGCGGTAAAAACTTTAAAAGAAGGCGATTACGATGTGGATGAAAAGACAAAGAACGCAACGCTTACAGATAGCGGAATAGAGAAGGTGCAAAAGGCGTTGGGCTTGGAAAATCTTTACGATGCGGAAAATATAGAAATTTTGCATATGGTTAATCAGGCGTTAAGAGCTCATACCGTTTACGTAAAGGACAAAGATTATATAGTAAAAGACGGAAAAGCTATAATAGTCGATGAATTTACAGGAAGGCTTATGCCCGATAGACGATATTCTGATGGTTTGCATCAGGCGATAGAAGCAAAAGAACATTTAAAAATTCAAAGAGAATCACAAACCCTTGCGTCTATTACATTTCAAAATTATTTTAGAATGTATGAAAAACTTGCAGGTATGACGGGAACGGCAGTTACAGAATCAAGGGAATTTAAAGAGATTTATAATTTAGATGTTGTAGAAATTCCCACCAACAGGCCTATAGGAAGAATTGACTATAACGATTTGATATTTAAAACCTATAGAGAAAAAATAGATGCTATTGTAAAAGAGATAGAAGCAAGATATAAGAAGGGACAGCCCGTTTTGGTCGGAACGACAAGTGTGGAAAAATCCGAAGAGTTGCATGGACATCTTGTGAAAAAACGTATACCTCACGCTGTTTTAAATGCAAAACATCACGAAAAGGAAGCAGAAATCATAGCTCACGCAGGTGAGAGAGGCAGGATAACAATAGCAACAAATATGGCTGGCCGCGGTGTTGATATAAAACTAACAGACGAAACAAAAGAGTTGGGCGGATTGTATATATTGGGAACAGAAAGACACGAATCAAGAAGAATCGATAATCAGTTAAGAGGTAGAGCCGGAAGACAGGGAGACCCGGGAGAGTCAAGGTTTTTCTTATCCTTAGAAGACGATTTGTTAAGGATATTTGGAGCGGAGAAAATTCAATTTTTAATGAATAAGTTGGGCGTTGAAGATGGCGAAGCAATTGAAAATAAAATGGTTTCAAGGGCTATAGAAAACGCTCAAGAAAAAGTTGAAGCCTATAACTTTGATATGAGAAAGAACCTGCTTGAATACGACGATGTTATGAATAAACAAAGAAGCGTAATATACGAACAAAGACGCAGCATTCTTGAAGGTAAGGATTTAAAGGACGATATATTCTCATACATTGAGTCTATGGTTTATGATATTGCCGCTGAATATTTACCTGAAAACATAGACCCGACCAACTGGGATGTTGAATCGTTTAATAAAGAGATGAAAAGGATTTTCTCCAAAACCTTTGAAATCGATACAAAAGAACTTGCAAAAACTAAAAAACGCGACGATTTGATTGAAAGAATCGTAAAAGAGCTTGAAGACGAATATAATTCAAAAGAAGAACTTATCGGAAATGATGATATGCGAAATCTTGAAAGGCAACTTATGCTTCAGATAGTCGATACGAGATGGAGAGAACACTTAAAAAATATGGATTATTTAAGGGACGCTGTCGGATTGCGCGGTTACGGACAGAAAGACCCGCTTGTTGAATATAAAAAGGTTTCGTTTGAAGAGTTTGAAGATATGGTTAGAAAGATTCAGGAAGACCTTGTTACGTCTTTGTTCCATTTAAGGATAGTGTTTGAATAGGTTTTGGGTTGATACGCCCTTTAGTGCGTATCTGATACTTGAAATTGATAACGGTTTAATACAGAAAATAGATATCGACTCTAAAAAAGACGGCTCAAAGAGTGAAGGTTTAAAGGGTTTATTTGAGAAGGTTTTTGAAAATAAGGATTTGTCTTTTTTTGAATATTCGTTGCTTGCCATAGATAAAACAAAAAAATCCTATAAACTTTACGAATTTCTCATTTCCACAAAAACCGGCGATACGATTTCTTATTCGGAATGTGCGGATAGGGTTTATGGTTCGAAACAATACGCAAGGGCTGTTGCTAAGATGTTAAATGCCAATAAATTCGCTTTCGTTATCCCGTGTCATAGGGTTGTTGCAAAAAACGGCATAGGCGGATACGCAAAGGGTGTTGAGTTAAAAAAGAAGATTCTTGAATGGGAAGGCGTTGATTTAAGGAGTTTTTTAGACAGATAAAAAAGGTCAAAGGGTTAGTCGAGTGTGAAGCAATAGCCAGCATAGATTTATCCTGTTAAGTTCGAGGCTGTCGATAACAATTTTTTGAATCTGTATGAAAAATTAGAAAATAAGAAATATCTCCAGGTTATGCTTTAAAAACTCATTATTTCCTTGCAATACAATATTATATTTAATATAAGTTTATCATTGCGGTGAAAAAATGAAAATAAAAATAACGCTTATTGGTGAAAGTAATATAATTTTACCCAAAGGATTTAATGAAATAATCCAATGGTTTATATATTCTTCGATAAAAGACGAATGGCTACACGATGTGGGTTTTTTACACGGAAAGAGAGCGTTTAAACTTTTCTGTTTTTCAGAAATTTTGGAGAAAGGGCACTTTAATCAAAAGAAAAAGGTTTTTGTTTTTCCGAATACTATTAGTTTTATTGTTTCATCGCCTGTTGATTGGATTTTAGAGAAAATGGCAGGTGGTGTTTTTAATAATTCTTTGGTAAATTTCGGTAACAATAGATTATCGCTAAAAGAAATAGCGGTTTTAAAATCTGGCAAGATAGATAGCAGTCGTATAAAGGTTAAAACACTTTCGCCTATCGAGGTTCACACTACGTTTGAAGCTAATGGAAAAAAGAAAACATACTACTACAATCCAAAAGAATCCGATTTTTCTAAGCTCATAAATGAAAATGCAAAAAAGAAATGGACTGCGCTTTATGGAAAAAACTGCCCTTACGAAATGAAGATAAAGCCAAAAGATAAGATTAAAAAAAGAGTTGTCCAATTTGGCCAAAAAAATAGTTATGTAATAGTGAACGGTTATGTAGGTATTTTTGAGTTGGTGGGTAGGCCTGAGTTTTTGCAATTTATTATAGACGCAGGCTTGGGTAGCAGAAACTCGCAAGGATTTGGGATGGTGGAGGTGATAGGTGGAAAATGAGATTGTAATCTATCAGGATAAAGATAAGAAGATAGAAGTTTCTTTAAAGGAAGAGACGATTTGGCTTTCTCTTAATCAAATTGCACAGCTCTTCGATAAAGATAAATCCGTCATATCTCGACACATAAAGAACATCTACTCTTCAGGAGAGTTAGACAAAAACTCAACTGTTGCAATTTTTGCAACAGTTCAAACAGAAGGAGAAAGGGAAATTAAAAGAAAAATAACCTACTACAACCTTGATGTCATAATCTCCGTCGGCTATCG
>Ga0256842_1000848_pt1 | contig 26508 bp, 24 predicted proteins | sample 4559240metaG_FD_185973 | JGI IMG/M metagenome (GOLD analysis project Ga0256842, IMG submission 185973) | Hydrothermal vent microbial communities from Guaymas Basin, Mexico - 4559-240 | ecosystem: Environmental > Aquatic > Marine > Hydrothermal vents | place: Mexico: Guaymas Basin | collected... | reverse complement strand
ACGATAGATTGGATTACAATTTTGATATTACTGACGAAATAAATATCCCAACTGGAAAATACTGGATGTATCAATATGAAATACAATTCGAGACTTACCATGCCCGTAGAATCTGGATAGAACTCCTATACAAACAGGGCGATTTCTATACAGGAACCATCCAAACTATTGAAAATTCTTTGGGAATAAACATCAACAAACATCTTAATATCAGCGAAGAATATGTTTGGAACAAAGCAAAATTGCCAGAAGGTAATATTACAACTCATGAATTAGCATCTTACTTAAACTATGCTTTTAATACAAAACTTAATTTCTCTGTATTTGGTCAATTCAATACTTTAGATGAAATAATGATATATAATATTCGGATGCATTTAATTCCTAAAATTGGTCAGGATCTATATTTTGTTTATAATATTGGATACGAGGAGCCAATCAAACAAATTGATTACTTGAAACCAACAACAACAAGTACTGTCGTAAAATTTATTTATAGAATTACTTTCTAATTCCATTCGGGATATTTTATTTTGAAACTAATTCTTTGCTTTTTCGAGCGCAGCCTATTTGTCATGTCGACCTTATGGAGACATCTTCTGTTTTAATAATGCTGGGATATCTCCATTTCGCTTTGCTCCAGTCGATATGACAAAAGAGGAATGCTTCGATCTAGTTGAAATGATAAGGTATTTTGTTTTAGTTCGGTGTAAACAAGAGTTTTATTTTGAGTACTGTAATTATTTATAAGATTTCTTTTTAATCTTTATTTGGAATATTTCATCTTGAGATAACTCCTTTGTCATTTCGAGCGTAGTCGAGAAATCTATCAGCATAATTGGGTGTACAAAAAAAGCATCCCAACAAAAGTTGAAATGCTTAAATATGCTAAAGAGAATCCTTTTTCTTAGATAGCTTCTGTCTCCATCACCTTAGCTAATAAATCGCCATAAGGGATAAACAAAAACTTTTTGCCTTCGAAATCGACTTCTGTTCCTGTAAACTTCTTATAGAAAACCATATCGCCTGCAGCAATTCCTACATTTTCGATATCGCCTAAAGCCACTACTTTAGCAAATTCTGGTTTCTCTTGTGCAGAGTCAGGAATAATTAATCCTGAAGCTGTTTTTTGTTCTTTTTCTTGGATAATCTCTAAAAGAACATTATCGTTTAATGGTTGTAATTCTTTCATCTTTTATTTAGACTTTTAGATTATAGACTTAAGACACTTAGACCTAAGACTAAAATATCTTGTTATTTATTACATTATTACATATGGAAGTGAAGTAATCTATTTGCTTTTAGCAGGAAATTGCTTCGTCCCTCGCAATGACAAGTTTTTTTTTATAAAATCTGTCAAGGACAGTTATTCAATATTCAATAATTTATTAATTTTAATTCTATCGAAACCCATCACTATTTGTCCTGCAATATCGGTTTGCGGAACCCCCTGTTGTCCACTACGTTTCACCATAGCTTCTGCCGCTTTTTGATCTTTCGACACATCGATGTCTTTATATCTAATGCCTTTTTCGTCGAAATATTTTTTTATTTGTGTGCAATAAGTACAAGTTGGAGTGCTGTACACTGTTACTCGCTTCTGTACTTTTTCTCCTCCACCATCAGGTTTAGCCGAATAAATAGTTTCCGAAAATAAAGACTTGTAATAAGCTACACCATTGCAGCCTTTGTTCACATTCACAAAATTCTCGTTCTCGAAAATCATTAAAGTTGGCACTGATGTTACCGCATATTCTGTATGAATATCACGAACTAAACTTACATCAGCTACAAATACCTCTGCATCTTTTACCAAACCCGCTTTAACCGAATTGTAAGCACAGTCGCTTATCTCAGAACCTTTTTTATACAAAAGACAATAAGCTTTCTTTGTGCCTTTTAAGCCTTCGATTAATTCCTTATGTGATTGAATTTCTTTCATTGTAATATATTCGTCATTGCGAACAAGAAACGAGTGTGGTAATCTTTCGTTAATCTAAAAAGTATTACTTCGTTTCGCTCGCAATGACATTAAATATGGTTTTCTTACATCATTCCTGGCATTCCACCACCCATTCCTGGCATTCCACCACCCATTGGAGGCATTTCTGGAGCATCTGATTTTTCTTCTACAATAACACATTCTGTAGTTAAAAACATACCAGCAATAGAAGCTGCATTCTCAAGTGCTACACGAGTTACTTTTTTAGGATCTACAACTCCGGCCTCAAATAAATTCTCATATTTATTTGATCTTGCATTGTATCCAAAATCGCCTTTCCCCTCTTTTACTTTCTGAACGATAACCGAACCTTCTAGACCCGCATTTTCAACAATCTGACGCATAGGCTCTTCGATAGCTCTTTTTACAATTTCAATACCTGTTGTTTCGTCTTCGTAATCGCCTTTTAAACCCTCAAGAGTTTCTGTAGCACGAATTAAAGCAACGCCTCCACCAGGAATAATTCCTTCCTCGACAGCTGCACGAGTAGCAGAAAGGGCATCTTCTACTCTATCTTTTTTCTCTTTCATTTCAACCTCAGTTGTAGCTCCTACATACAAAACAGCTACTCCACCAGCTAATTTAGCTAAACGCTCTTGCATTTTTTCTTTATCGTACTCCGAAGTAGAAATTTCCATTTGCTTACGAATCTGAGATACACGAGCATCTATATTCTCTTTTGCTCCAGTCCCGTTAACTACAGTTGTATTTTCTTTATCAATAACTACTTTCTCACACTGTCCACACATTTCGAGAGTAGCCCCTTCCATAGTTAAGCCTTTCTCTTCAGAAATAACAGTTCCATTAGTTAAGATAGCGATATCTTCAAGAATTTCTTTTCTTCTGTCGCCAAACCCAGGAGCTTTAACAGCTGCAACTTTTAACTGACCTCTTAAACGATTTACAACTAAAGTAGCTAAAGCTTCTCCGTCGATATCTTCAGCAATAATTAACAAAGGACGACCCGCTTGAGCTGCAGGCTCTAAAATTGGCATTAAGTCCTTCATTGTAGAAATTTTCTTGTCTGTTAAAAGAACATATGGATTTTCTAAAACCGCATTCATTTTTTCTGCATCGGTAATAAAATAAGGAGATAAATATCCTCTATCGAACTGCATTCCTTCAACAACTTCAACAGTTGTATCTGTTCCTTTGGCCTCTTCTACTGTGATAACACCATCGTTTTTAACCTTAGCCATTGCCTCAGCTATTAAAGCCCCTATTACTTTGTCTCCATTTGCAGAAACAGTTGCAATTTGCTCAATCTTTTTATTATCATCGCCAACAACTTTAGATTGTTCATCTAGACTTTCCTTAACTTTTGCAACTGCTTTATCGATACCTCTTTTCAAATCCATTGGATTTGCACCTGCAGTAACATTTTTTAATCCTACCGAAACAATTGACTGAGCTAATACAGTTGCTGTTGTAGTTCCATCACCTGCATCATCGTTAGTTTTAGAAGCCACTTCTTTAACCATCTGTGCTCCAAGATTAGCATAAGTATCTGCCAACTCTATTTCTTTAGCAACTGTTACCCCATCTTTAGTAATCTGTGGTGCTCCAAACTGTCTGTCAATAACTACATTTCTTCCTTTTGGACCTAAAGTTACTTTTACTGCGTCCGCTAATTGGTCAACGCCTTTTTTAAGCAAGTCTCTTGCTTCAATGTCGAATTTTATTTCTTTTGCCATTTTATTTTAATTTTTAGACTTTAGTCTATATTTTTAATATACTGATTAAATTATTCTTTTAAAGTGTAGCAAGGATATCAGCTAAATCTAGCATAATATAATTCTTACTATCGATATTTAATTCTGTTCCCGTAAATTTTGCATACAAAACAGTATCGCCTTCTTTTACAACTTTCACTTGCTCACCTATCGCAATCACTTTAGCTTGCAACGGTTTTTCTTGTGCAGAATCGGGGATAATTAAGCCTGACGCTGTTTTTGTTTCAGCTTCTATTTGCTCAATTAAGACTCGTTCGCCTAAAGGTTTTATATTCATTTTTTTAAATTAAGTTAATAAATTAATAATATCAGGCTTCGCCTTTTTCAAATTCTTTGCCACTAAGGTCTAGAAGTTCTTTATTATTTATTTTCGTTATTTATATCATTGATTATCAAAAAGATGACACTTAACTCAGGGGGTGTTACAAAACTGACAATTTGAAAGTGAAATATTTTTTTGGTGACAAAAAGGCATAAAAAAGCCAACTAGTAATAACTAATTGGCTTTTAATAAAATTTAAACCTATTCTATAAATTATCTAACACGGCGGTTAAATCAGCATCTGAAATTGCTTGCAAAGTGATTGGGACTGTCCCAGAAGCTACAATTATTGAACTTATTTCGGTATAAAATAATTGATTGCTTGAATTGATAGCAATAGCAATAATCTTAGCATCTGTACTATCTTGAATCCCTGCAGTTGACAAGTTATAAGCTTGAATCAAAGATTTATATTTTGGAAGATATATAAACAATCCCACATTTGTTAAATCATCATCTTCTGAACTAAAAGTCAAACTATTAAATCCTAAATGTTCTTTACCACAATTTACCCAACCTAACTTTCCAATATTTGCAAGATGTCCATCTATTGTCGCTGTAAAATATAAATCGCCAGAGTTTCCTCCAATAGAAGTTACATTGGTTGTCCAATCCGTATACGTTGCTACATCGTTACCATAATAAACTTTCATATCATTTCGTGTACTATCACTTGGCATCTCAATAGCAAAAGTTTTGTTAGGCTTTAACAATAATTCTTGCATAACTCCACTCGCATCAGCTTTATAAGCCCTAACCCAAATTTCGCCTTCCGCTTCTAGCACCTTAACTCCTGCAACAGTAGGCATCTGATAATAAATCATATCTTTAGCAGAATACAATTCAATTAGTTTTACAGTAAAAGGCCATTCCACATCACTACTATCAGGAAACATTAATAAGTCTTTCGATATCCATATTTTGGTACTATCATGCCCAACGATAGGAGCTACTCCAGAGGTATCGATCACAAATTCTTGTTCATCAACCTTTTTAGTATCAAAATAAGTTGACACAGACTCGTATGAATTTAACTGTGGCGTTGGTTCTATTCGCTCTCGAGAACAAGAACTAAGATTAAGCACTAATACCAGAACGCTAGAAACAAGCAAACTAACTACTAATATTTTTTTCATATTTAATGGTTTTATATTAATTATTTAAAAGACTCAATAAAAGGATAAATAGTTGCAAATTAATTGTAAGCAGGACAATGCATAGCCGACCGTTTCTTTCGACCTCCTCCATTATTTCCAACCCCTCTTTTATTACAGCCACCAAATACGTACATAATACCAATTCTAAAATTAGTTTCTTTCCAATTTCCATTATATCTAAATTCTGAAAAAGGTCTCCAACAGCCCGTATTTTTAACAATACCGGCGCCGCCTTCCGATGCCCAATTTCCATATTGAGCATCCTTCATTAAAGACGTTTCTACATTCAACCATCCATTATATGCACCATGTGCCAATAAATAGAAACTATAACTCTTAATCTTAAAGATATTTAACTCCAACCCTAAGCCAGCATAATATTCATGAATCTTGTTAAACGATGGATAATAAGCAACTTGAGGAATCAATCTAAATGTACTAGACGGTTTTAAATTTAATCGAAACCCCGCCCCAAAACTCTCTGTTTGTAGATTATACATAGCAGATAGTCCGATACCAATTCCTCCTGCTTTAGCATGAAATACAAAAGATAAAGACAAGAAAATAATTATAAGATATTTCTTCATTTTTCTTTGATTATTAATTGAGAATGCCAAAAATAAGAAACTTTAAGCTCAAAAGTCCTTGAATACAAAAATTATTCTAAAATAATTAACACATCAAAAAATCCTAACTTTTAATCGAAAACAAACAATTAACAAATGATTCTTATCATAATCAAGAATTTTATATTATATAACATAACTAGTATTATTGTAAATAGAAAACTAACCGCTAAATTTGTTCTCTTTGATCCCAAAAACAGGTTATTTTATCCAAAAGGTTTCAAAAATTATTTTTAACATAATTTATTAATTTACATAACTAAAATTTAAACATTATGAGTGGATTTGTATCTTCTTCGATAGGAAAGAAGTTCTTCATGAGTATTACAGGATTATTCCTAGTAATGTTCTTGTTGGTACACTTAACAGCCAATTTGGCCTTGTTACTTGGACCCGATGCGTTTAATGTGGTGTCCCATTTCATGGGTACTAACCCCATTATTCAAATTGTGCAACCCTTATTAGCAATAGGATTTGCAGTGCATATTATTTATGCATCAATCCTCACCCTTCAAAACCAGAAGGCTCGAGGTTCAGAAAATTATTCTACGGTTACCAACTCACACCAGAGTTCTTGGGCATCGAAGAACATGTACATTTTAGGTACAGTAATATTTTCATTCTTAGTATTACACTTAATTAACTTCTTCTGGAAGATTAAAGTTACAGGTTCTCCTTTATTAAACGAAGTAAATGTTGATGGAGAAATGATGGAAAATGCATATGCTTTAGTAGCAGGATTATTTACAGATGCTTCTTTAGGACTAGCGTATTCAATTATTTATGTGATTGGAGCAATTGCTTTAGGATTTCACTTAACCCACGGTTTTTGGTCAGCTTTCCAAACTATTGGATTTTCTAATGACGCTTGGAGAAAAAGATTATCAGTTATTGGCTACCTTTTTGCTTTCTTAGTAGGTGGTGGTTTTGCCATAATTCCTATTTTTTTAATGCTATTTGCATAATAATTAACCTTCCTTGAAGATCTATTACAATAATGATTTAACAAGGTTTTAAAGATTTTTAAACAGATGAAATTAGATTCTAAAATACCTGAAGGATTAGTAGCTGAGAAATGGAATAATTACAAAGCTCACCAAAATTTGGTAAATCCTGCAAATAAAAGAAAACTAGATATTATTATGGTTGGTACTGGACTAGCTGGAGGCGCTGCCGCAGCAAGTTTAGGCGAACTTGGATTTAATGTTAAAGTTTTTTGTTATCAAGACTCCCCTCGTAGAGCACACTCTATTGCTGCTCAAGGAGGTATCAACGCCGCAAAGAATTACCCTAACGATGGTGATTCTATTTATAGATTATTTTATGACACTGTAAAAGGTGGTGATTATAGAGCTCGGGAATCCAACGTTTATCGCTTGGCACAAGTGTCTAACGATATTATTGACCAATGTGTAGCTCAAGGAGTTCCTTTTGCTCGTGAATATGGTGGTTTGCTTGACAATCGTTCGTTCGGTGGTGCTCAAGTTAGTCGTACTTTTTACGCACGTGGCCAAACAGGACAGCAATTATTATTAGGTGCTTACGGAGCACTTAATCGTCAAATCGAAGCTAAAACTTGTACAATGTACAACAGAACCGAAATGATGGACTTAGTTGTTGTTGACGGAAAAGCAAGAGGAATTATTACCCGTAATTTAGTTTCTGGCGAAATAGAAGCCCATTTTGGACATGCTGTAGTACTAGCAACTGGAGGATACGGAAACACTTTCTTCTTATCTACAAACGCTATGGGTTCAAACGGTTCTGCAGCAGTTAAAGCATACCGTAAAGGAGCTTGCTTTGCAAATCCTTGTTACGTACAAATTCACCCAACTTGTATTCCTGTTCACGGAGACTTCCAATCAAAATTAACTTTGATGTCTGAGTCACTTCGTAATGATGGACGTATTTGGGTTCCAAAAAATATTGAAGATTCTGTGGCAATTCGTGAAGGCAAGAAAAAGCCTACCGATTTATCAGAAGAGGAAAGAGATTATTACTTAGAAAGAAGATACCCTGCTTTTGGTAACTTAGTTCCAAGAGATGTTGCTTCTCGTGCAGCCAAGGAACGTTGCGATGCTGGTTACGGCGTTGGAACAGGACAAGCGGTTTTCTTAGATTTTAAAACTGCTATCGGAAGGTTGGGCGAAGATAAAATTCGTGAACGTTATGGAAACTTATTCCAAATGTACGAGAAAATTGTCGACGAAAATCCTTACAAAACACCAATGATGATTTACCCTGCAATTCACTACACAATGGGTGGTGTTTGGGTTGATTACGAATTACAAACTACAATTCCTGGTTTGTTCGTTGCTGGAGAGGCTAATTTCTCCGATCACGGAGCAAATAGACTTGGAGCTTCGGCCTTAATGCAAGGTTTAGCCGATGGTTATTTTGTATTACCTTATACTATTCAAAACTATTTAGCAGACGAAATTCACACACCACGTATGAACGTAGATGAGCAAAAAGAATTTATAGCTGCTAAAAATGATGTTGTAAGTCACATCGAAAAACTAATGAATATCAAAGGTTCACGTTCTGTAGATTCTATTCACAAACAATTAGGTCACATTATGTGGGATAATGTTGGAATGGCAAGAAATGAGGCTGGTCTTAAAAAAGCTATTAAAGAAATTTCTGCATTAAGAAAAGAATTTTGGAAAGATGTTAAGGTTCCTGGTGAGGCCAATGCCATGAATCCTGAATTAGAAAAAGCTAACAGAGTTGCTGATTTCTTAGAATTAGGAGAATTAATGGCGAGAGATGCTTTGCACAGAAACGAATCTTGTGGAGGTCATTTCCGTGAAGAATATCAAACTGGCGAGGGTGAAGCTTTACGTGATGATAAAAATTTCACATATGTTGCTGCTTGGGAATATAAAGGAGCCGATGTTGAGCCAGAATTACATAAAGAGGATTTGGCATACGAAGCTATCGAAGTAAAAGTTAGAAATTATAAGTAATCTCAAAATTTACAAAAAATGGATTTAAAATTAAAAATATGGCGTCAGAAAGATGCAAATTCTAAAGGTGGATTTGAGAATTATGACGTAAAAAACATAACAAAAGACTCTTCATTTTTAGAAATGTTAGATGTTCTTAATGAGCAATTATTAAACGAAGGTGTAGAACCTGTTGCATTCGATCACGATTGTCGTGAAGGGATTTGTGGTATGTGTTCTTTATTTGTTGATGGACGTGCTCATGGACCAGATACCGAAATTACAACTTGCCAATTACACATGCGTAAATTTAACGATGGTGACACAATTACTATCGAACCTTGGCGATCGGGTGGTTTCCCAATCATTAAAGATTTAATGGTAGACCGTTCTGCATACGACAAAATTCTACAAGCTGGAGGATATGTTTCTATTAATACAGGCGGTGTACCAGATGGTAATGCTATTCCAATCTCAAAAATTGACTCTGACGAGGCTATGGATGCGGCTGCTTGTGTAGGATGTGGAGCTTGTGTAGCTACATGCAAAAACTCGTCTGCAATGTTATTCGTTTCTTCAAAAGTGTCTCAATTAGCTTTATTACCTCAAGGGAAAGTAGAAGGTCAACGAAGAGCGAAAGCAATGGTTGCTAAAATGGACGAATTAGGTTTTGGTAACTGTACTAACACTGGAGCTTGTGAAATTGAATGTCCTAAAGGAATCTCAATATCACACATTGCCCGTATGAACAGAGAATTTTTATTTGCAACTTGTAAAGAGTAGTCAATAATTCTAAATAACATAAAAAGGAAACTCCGATGGAGTTTCCTTTTTTTATATCAATAAAAACACGGATACTTTTTATTTTATATCAGCCATTTAAAGTAGTATTTTGTATTATTATCCCTTAATGTTTATCTTCTTCTTTTAATTAATCTATGACTATATAATTGCTCTTCCTACTTTAAAAAGCTCATCATCAAATTTAATTCCTCCAAAAATTATTGATTTAGAAAAATAATTAATTCTAATGTATTAGCAATCCACAGTTCGTCTTCTAGCCGTTTATTTTTTACTAAAAACACTCTCATTATCTAATATAGATAAAATTATTTTCACTTATATATTAAAAAGACAGCAATTAATCGTAATTATTTACAACTTTCCAGCGATGGTGCAAACTTTCTTTTTCTGAATCATTTCGCCATCGGAATGTACAAATTCAAAAACTACAATATAAATTCCTAAGGGTGATGATTTGCCTTCAGTATCTCTACCGTCCCATGTCCACTGACCTCGTTTACCTGTAAACTCATTAGTAACTAAATCTAAAATAAACTGACCTTTAGAGTTATAAATTTTAACGTTGGCAGAATAACCGCTTTTCTCTAATTCATAATTAATAATCAAATAGTCGTGATAACCATCCATATCAGGGGAAAAAGTTTCAGATTCAAAACTAATAATATCAGCACCTTCTTCACCTATTTCTGAATATTGAGAATTCTCGTAAGTTGGTGTTCCAAAACCAGAGGTTTGCGATGCCGATTGCCAAGCCGAAGTAGACAAACCAGAAGTTGCTGAATTGATTTTCTCCAAACTAACCCCTTCATTCTTGGCTAAAATAGGATTATGATAATCTTCCATATAATGAGCCTCGTCGATTTGCTTATCCCCTTTGTTCAAGATAAAAATATAATCTTCGGTGGACGATAAGGTTGGCATTTCTTCAGTTTGATATAAGCGAAGAGGATTCTTAACATAGAATTGCTCTAAAATATTTGCTTTATCTTTTGTTAACACAAAATAATCTTCTGGGAAAACAACAATTGGTTCTGAAAATAATGATGATTTTGCTGAAATCTTATCTCCATCTAAAATCCCCAATTTAATCTCACTTAAATCAATAATTTTTTCAGACTGATTGTAACATTCTATAAATGTTTTATTTGCACCCTCAGGATTAAAAAATATTTCATTGATTACAAGATCATTACTATCAACCTTAAAAGGAATTCCCATTTTAAAAAATGATGGAATTTCTAAAAAATCTCCAGCACAAGTAGTAATACTATCCCTTATTTCAAGATTATAAACTTGGTTTTCTTGAAACGAATTAGAAAAATATAATTTAATTATATCGTGTCCCGCTTTATAAATTACTGAGTCTGGATACTGCTCGTTAATAATAAACCCTTCTACATTGGGTAAATAATCTACCGACAACAATTTATTGAATCGTATGGTGAGCGATATACTATCATTAAAATAAGCATTCTCAATTGTTAAATCTATATTATCAGGATTGACTATCCCTGAAGAATTTGCACTTGTTGGTGTGCCAAATCCCCTTTCTTCGCTTGCGGAATGCCATGACTGAGGACATAGTCCATCATTTTCCGGATTTGTCTTTTCCAATGCAACACCATCAAATGTAGTCAAACTAGGATTCTGATATATTTCATCGTAATAAACTTCATCAAGAATCTGATTGCCTCTATTTAGAATGTAGATTCTATCTTTAGTAGTCGATAACGACAGAAATTGATCGGTATTAAAAACATGATCAGGATATGCTACAACACGTTTATCGATAACAACATTCCTATTTTTGGTTAGAACAAAATATTGATGAGGGAAAACAACTAATGGAATATCGGAAATAAAATCCTTCATTACAATTACTCCATCATCCCATAAGCCTAATTTCATCTCTTGCAAATCGAGTATCTTATCACTTTGATTATAAAATTCGATATATTTTTCCTCATCGGATTTTGGATTAAATAATATTTCGTTAAAAATAATATCGTTACTATCGACCAAAAGTGGCAGACCTAAATTAAAACTAGAAGGGATGGTTAAGTAAGTTTCGTTACAACTTTTTAAGGTATCCGTTATTTGAAGTTGATAAACCACATTCGTATCAAAATTATTCACAAAAGTCATCGAAATATATTGAGTCCCAATAAGATATTGAATTTCGTATGGATTATCTTGATTAATCGTAAAACCCAAAGCATTAGGAGTATAATAAGGCGATAACATTTTATTTAGTTCCAAAACCACCTTATTAGAATCGGATAAATAAGCGTGAGAAATTTCTAAGTCTGGATTTTCAACAGTTTGACCATAAACTGAATTAATAGCTCCTGGAGTCCCTCCCACGGTACTTAAAGAAGATGCCCAATTATTCGACATATTACATGGTTGCAACAAATCAATCATTTCTACAGACCAACCTCCACTTTTTTTATAGCTTTCAGCATGCCAATCGCTTCTGTAATTTACTTGATGTATCCAATTCCCTTGAGGAGAAGATAAACTTAAACTTGCTGAAGAATTACCGATAGAACCAAAATCCATTTCTATTTTATTGATAGATTCGTCATATAAATTAGCAGTTCCATTTGGGATAACCAAAAGGTACGAGTTAGCCACAATATCAACATTAGGAAAGTTATAAGTAGAATTTCCATTTTTTAATTTCCACCCTCTTAAACTTATTGGAAAATTTTTAGAATTATAAATCTCAAAATATTCATTTTCGGATAAATAAACAACGGGGTCGGGGTCAGCCATTATCTCATCAATAATTAAACTAAAAGGTTCTGGAGTATAATAAACCAGCTGAACATTTTGTTCACCCTCTATTGTATTTCCATCTGTATCAGAAATATTTTGATACTTTAAATTCATAATTTGGGCAAAAGGGAAATCATTAGCAAAATGCAATATTATTACTCCCTGATAAACTTGAGAATTATCAATATACTGAGGATTTATTGTGCCATCGAGAATAAAGTCGGACAATTGATATGAATTTGAATCTAACATATCATCTAGATTCATCTGAATGGTTGTAGCATCAATTACTTCTGCATAATCTAATTCTGGTGGAGTTACATCTGGCACATAGGTAGATAAATACATTTTCAAACTGCCATCGTTTATTCGCCAAGAACCCGTCGAGCCTTCAGTATTATAACCATACCAACGAAGATAAAAACTACTTTGAGGCATAATTTGCAACTGTAAGTTTTGTAAAGAAGTATCTCTCTCCAAGTCGTTGTCTGGTATATTTACAATACCTAAAGAAGTATAAGTAGAGAAATCGGCTTGAGTAGAATATCGTAACTCATAGGTTCTAATGCCGGTATTAGAACGCCTTTCGCTATATTGAATATTATCTAACTGAAAAGTATCTAAAGCTACTGAAGTGAAACCTACTTGAAAATAATCGTTATTATCTAAACCGGCAACGCCCCAGCTTTTAGCGTAAGCTCCTGTACTCCCAAATGTAAAAGAAGTAACACCAGAACCAGCAGTAAAATCTATGCAATTCAATTCTTGATGATTAGAATTCCCAGAACCATCGACAGAAAGCTGCCATGACAATTGTTGCGAAAACGAGCTAAAAGCCAAACTAAAAAGCACAATAAATATATAATATTTCATAAAATTTAATTTAATCCCATTTGGGATATTTAATTTCCTAAATTATTGTTCTAGAAGAGATATATCTAAAAGAGAGTTCTCAAAACCTATCTAACAACAATATATTAAAGGATTGTAAATGTATTAAAATTCCTAATAAAATCCTATATTCTAAAAGGAAAATAGGAGCTGCTACATTTCGCAAAATCTGTTAAATAACACATTTTATTGATAATTATCATGTTTTTAAATCCTTTTAAGGTATATCTTTACCTAAATATATAATAACAAAATCATGAACGAAAAATCTTGTCCCATATCAACTGATTTGGTAAATACAAAACTAACCAGAACTTATTCTTTTATCACATTTTTAGCCATAAGTTTCTATTTATTTACGCCTTTCAAGGAAGTCATCTATATATCTGCTTTAGATTTTATTATCAGAGTTTTTATAGGAGTTAAATACAGTCCTATTTGTTTTTTAATCCGTGAAGGTTTAAAAATAGGAAACATTCCTCCACAAATGGTAAATTCTGGACCAAAAAAGTTTGCTGCTAAAATCGGCTTAATTATAACGGTTCTAATGGCTATTAGCGCATTAGCAGGGCTTACATACACTTCGCTAATTTTAGGGGTGGTTTCCTTCACTGCCATCGGTGCCGAAGCTATCTTTGGATTTTGTGTAGCCTGCTACATCCACTCCTATTTACCATCTTCTTGGAAATAATCTTAGCTTAAATAGAATACGTAAAATTCTACTTATATTACAAATTAGTTTGTATTTTTGAATCAAACTAACAGAGATGATAAAAGGAGAAACCACACTTAGGGTTCGATACGGTGAAACAGACCGTATGAACTACGCCTATTATGGGAATTATGCGCTCTATTACGAGGTTGCAAGAGCCGAGTTATTAAGGACTTATGGCATGGATTATAGTCAAATGGAAGATATGGGTGTAATGATGCCTGTGATGAATCTTCACGTTGATTTCTTAAAACCAGCGAAATACGATGAACTTTTAACTATTGTAACCAGTATTAAAAAAGCACCTTCGGTTAAAATGTTATTTGAATACGAAGTCTTTAATTCACAAAAAGAACTAATAAATACGGGATACACAACTCTTGTTTTTATTGATAAAGAAAGCAAACGCCCCATCAGAGCACCTAAATTCTTCACTGACTTATTTATTAAAGATTTCAAATAAATTAAAGATATAATAAACTGATATTATTGTCTTTATACCAATTTTTCTTTAAATTTGTAGTTCACAGAATTAACAAACACACTAAAATTTATTTCCTATGAAGAAATTATTACCTTTTATTCTAATTGCGTCTTTATCATTAAGTAGTTATGCTCAAATTACTTTTAACGGTATCAATTTGAATATTGGAGATGTAGTATTACAAGCTGTCGATACTAATTTCCAAACTGCATTATTAAGTCCTGGATCAGATTTAACTTGGAATTTTGCAGGCGTCCATGGACAAAGAACAGACACTATTGTACCTATTGACCCTACAACAACTAATCATGCATCTTCATTTCCAAATTCAAATATAGCTTTTGGAACTCCAGAATTAGCAGGATACTCATCGCTCACTTCTTCCGAATTTGTTGGGCTTGGCTTTGGAGGATATATAGATGCTCTTAGTCAAGATTTAGAATTGATTTATGACATACCAGACACATCAATCATTTTTCCATTAAATTATAACGATAGTAGAACAGCATATGCTTGGGGAGAAGCTTTTGCAAATGTACAAGGTCAAGACGTTAGAATGTCTCAAAGTACGCAAAGAACCCAAAACTGCGATGCATGGGGAGTCGTTACAACACCACACGATACTTACGATGTATTAAGAGTACAAGAATTAGAAATTAGCATCGACAGTGTATTTGTCCTTATATTTGGACAAGAATCTTATCAATCTGACTATAGTACATTCGATACTACATACAGATATAGCTTTTACACCAACGATCCAACTATAAAATATCCATTATTAGAGGTTAAATACGACCATAATGCTGACACTATTTTAGAAACCAAATGGGTCACCTTTTTACCTAACAATACTCCAAGCATTTCTGATAATTCTTCTGAAATATCAATATACCCTAATCCAAGTTCAGATTATATCAATATTGATACTAAAGAAAATTTGGTTGAAGTAAAAATTTATAACACCGCAGGACGAGTAGTTAAGACCAGTCAAAATAGAAATATAAATATCTCAGATTTACCTTCGTCATTATATTTCGTTAAAATAAATACAATGAAAGGAACTTATCGAGAAAAATTATTAGTTAAATAATTTAAAATATAGAAATTTAGAAAGAGAGTTTGCTTTAATCGGCAAGCTCTTTTTGTTGATATACCCGATAAACTTCTTTTATAGACTCGTAACTATCCAAAAGGGCCAGTTGAATTTCGTCTTCACCAAACCAAGACACCAATTCAATATCTTCTTCAGTTTGTGGTTTCACTTCTTCGGTATTATCTTCTAGAAAAAAAGAAAACCAGAAAGTCTTCTTTATAAACATTTCACCACCCATTTCATAAATATGATAAGTATTACAAAGTTTTTTTTCTAACCGATGCGTAGCAATCCCACACTCCTCCATAATTTCTCGATAAGCAGCATCTTCAGCACTTTCGTTAAGTTCAATCTTTCCTTTTGGAAGATCCCAGAATCCTAAACGATAAATAAATAATAATTCATCTTCATCATTCCTCACAATACCACCTGCTGCCTCAAGATAAGTCATCTCCTCTTTTATCCAAACTAAAAGATTCTCAAGATTATCAGAAGTTAATGCTAAATTATCTTCACCACTAATAAATGACACTAATAAAGATTTTAATTCCTTAGAATTTTCTACATTTATTGTATCAGTATCAACTGAATTATCTATTTTTGAGTTTAAGTCAATTACTCTATCGTTAAAATATACTTTATACATTTGTAAGCTATTTATTAAATATTAAGAAAATGAGCCAGATCAAACAATCTATTGCTGAAAAGCTAATACAAATTAAAGCAATAAAATTGCAACCGGCAAACCCTTTTACATGGGCTAGCGGATGGAAAAGCCCCATTTATTGCGACAACCGTTTAACACTCTCTTTCCCAAAGGTTAGAGATTTTATTAGAGATGAGTTTGTTAGACAAATTCAAGAGCATTACCCTGAGGTAGAAGTTATTGCAGGAGTTGCAACGGGAGCTATTGCTCAAGGTGTTTTGGTAGCTCAAGCCCTTAATCTCCCTTTCGTTTACGTTCGTCCGTCGGCCAAAGCTCACGGTATGGGCAATCAAATCGAAGGGCATTTACCCAAGGGTAAAAAAGTTGTAGTTATTGAAGACTTAATATCTACAGGAGGCAGTAGCTTAAAAGCTGTTGAAGCACTTAGAGAGGCTGATGCTCATATCCTAGGAATGTTAGCTACTTTCACTTATGACTTTCCTTTGGCCCAGAACAATTTTAAATCGGCAAAATGCCCACTAATCGTTTTAAGCGACTACCACGCATTATTAGATTATGCCAAAGCAGTAAACTATGTTGAGGAAGAATATTTAGAGACTCTTAAAGAATGGAGAGAAAATCCATCACAATGGCAACAATAAACTAAAAATTTACAGATGACAAAAATCGAAAGTAAAGAAAGAGCCATTAATTCTTCCGCAGAAAGAATATTTTCTTTTTTAAGTGACTTTAATAACTTTGAAAGCTTAATGCCAAGCAAAGTATCTGAGTGGACATCTACCAAAGAATCTTGTTACTTCACTATTTCAGGAATCGCAAATTTAGGGATGAAATTTTTTGACAAAACACCTTCCAGTCAGATAAAAATGGTAAATGACGGGAAAGTGCCTTTCAAATTTAATTTTATTATTGATATAAAGCCCTCTGAAACTGAAACTAAATCTATTGTAAAATTGACCTTTGATGCAGACCTAAACCCGATGCTAAAAGTAGTTGCTGTTTCTCCTCTAAAAGATTTCTTAGAATCGCTTCTAAATCATCTTGAAGAACATAAATTTTAATAATCAATATCCTCGAGGTAAGGCCTTCGAGAAATGAAGAAAAACTAATTTTATTAATTCGATGCAAGCATCGTGGAAAATAATATCCCGAAAGGGATTAAAAAAATATCGTTATGAAGAATCCTAAAGTTGCGGTAATATTAGCTGGGAATGGAGTTTATGATGGATCGGAAATTCATGAAGCCACCATGAGTTTATATGCCATTGTTAAAAATGGTGGTGCTTACGAAATATTTGCACCAGATATCGACCAACATCATGTCATCAATCATACCAATGGTGAAGAGATGAAAGAAACTAGGAATGTACTAATAGAATCGGCTCGGATTGCTCGTGGACAAATTTCTAATTTAAACCAATTAAATGTTTCTAATTTTGATGCGTTAATTGTTCCAGGAGGATTTGGTGTTGCAAAAAACCTATCAGATTTCGCATTTAAAGGTACAGAGATGACTGTTCTAAAAGCTTTTGAAGATATAATTTTAGAATTTGTAAAACAAGAAAAGCCTATTGGAGCTCTTTGTATTTCACCGGCAATTATAGCCAAAGTATTAAAAGAATCTACCATCACAATAGGGAACGATAATGAAACTATTATTGCTGTGGAAGCTATGGGTGCAACTCACCGAATTGCAGATCATGGTGAAGTTGTTATAGACAAAAAATATAAATTGGCAACAACTCCCTGCTATATGTTAGACGCTACAATTGTAGAAATTGGGGATGGAGCACAAAATGTAGTCAAAGCTATTTTTGATATGATAAATAAGAAATGAATTTGTCCACCAAAATATTACCTTTAGCAATTGGTTCGATACTCCTTATCTTATCTTTTTATTTTTTCAGTTCTATATGGCTATATATTATTTTATCTGCCATTATTTCGTTAATCGTTCGTCCTTTTACAAAAATTCTATCAAAAATAAAGATTGGGAAGTATACTTTACCTAGTGGATTACGAGCAGGGCTTGGGCTTTTCTTATTCTGGAGTTTTTTATTTATTTTTCTTAAAATATTTATTCCTTTAATTGCTCAAGAAGCTACCGAACTATCTAACATAAATATCAAAGCCCTTGAAGAGCAATTCCATGAGCCAATAAATAAATTTCAAGATTTTTCAAAACAATTCCTGATTCAGAGCAAAAACATTAATCTCAAAGAAATTATTCAAGAAAGAATAAAAAGCGTTCTAAGTTTAAAAGATATAAGAACCCTTTTTGGGAATACCGTTGGTGCTATTGGGAATATTTTTATTGCAATTTTTGCTATTTCATTTATTTCATTCTTTTTAATAAAAGATAATGAATTGCTCATGAATGGCATCTTAAGCTTTACTCCCGTGGGGAAAGAACAAAAAGTCAAACATATCGTTCAGAAAATTGTTAAATTACTAAGTCGTTACTTCTCTGGTTTAATAATAGAAGTTCTAGCCATCATTTTTTTAGTAACTGTAGGCTTATGGATTGTTGGAATAGGTTTTTCTCATGCAATAATTATTGGACTCGTAGCAGGTCTATTAAACGTTATTCCATATGTAGGCCCGCTAATAGGTATGGCTTTTGGCTCTATTATCGCAATTTCTACAGAACTTACTAATCAGATTCCTGACAATTTACTCTTTCTTTTTATAGGAATAATTGCTGTTTTTTTTATCGCTCAGCTTATCGACAATTTTATTCTTCAACCTCTAATTTATTCTAACTCGGTAAATGCAAGTCCATTAGAGATTTTCCTAGTCATCTTAATGGCAGGAACTCTTGGAGGCATTAGTGGTATGATTTTAGCCATCCCTATTTATACAATTATTAGAGTTATTGCCAAAGAAACACTTAGTCAATTTAAGATTGTAGATAGCCTTACTAAAGATTTATAACTTCCTCAACAAAAGCTAATTAATGATAATTTTAGCTTCTTTCACCATTTTGTTTAATTTGATTTCTTGAATCCCTAAATCCAGAATTTCTTTCTTTTTTTCTATAACATCTCTACAAAGTACAATATCATTTTCTAATAATAACTGCTTATCTCTTTTAGTGGCAGTACTTAAAGCTGTAATCAGATGATAACTCGTTCCCTCTAACCAGGTTTGTAGATTTTTGTCTACTGGGTAATCCCACGAAATTAAAGAAATATTGGAACAAGTAGCATAGGCCCTTGCATCATCAGTAAAACGAGTATTTGTAGCAATAAAACCCCTAAATTTCTTGTTTGGATATAAGCCTTCTTTTTTAATTTGAGCCTTAATATCGTCGAATCGTGATTTGATATAAAGAGCAACTTTCACATCACTCTTCCTCCCTTGCTGGTGATGAAATTTACATTCCACCATTATTATTTCAGTATCGTTCTCAGCCACTACATCCACCTCATGTGTGATACACTGACCTTGAACTATTTTACCAACTTCAACTTTATATCCATCATTTAAAAACAACCTACCCATCAATTTCTCGAAAGGATAACCTGAAGGACCAAGATCAAAGATTGCTTTTTTTAGTCGATATCTTCCTGCTGCATTTTTCGAATGAGTTCTTAGTATATTATACGCAATTTGGTAAATTCGCTTTGTCGAAATTCCATCATAAAGTTGTTCAAAAACTTCATTTTCTACCCTTAATAAATCATTTTGAGTCGCTCCTGCTCGTTTTAAAGCTTTTCGTAATTTATGAAACTCGAAAGGGACAAGCTCTCCCGAATTCTTTTTTACAAAAATAACACTAACAATATTTTTCATCAATTAATTAATTTCTTATTGATATTTTAAAGTATAAAGATAAAAAAAGCTACTTCAATTTCTTAAAGTAGCTCCATTTTGTTTTACACTATTTTTATTCAATTACGATTCTTTCTTTTGTTAATTCCGATGATTGAACTTCAAGAATATAAACTCCAGATTCGAAATTTTGTGTATTTATTTTCACATTCTTTTGATTAACATTCTGGTATGTTACTATTAGCTTTCCCGAAATATCAAAGATTCTGATTGTAGATATTAAATCTTGACTCTTTACATTCAACACCCTATGAGCTGGATTAGGATAAATACTCAACAAATTACCCATATTTTCAACGCCTGTATGGTTAATAATCCCCTCGTCTTCTAAATTGGAAGATGATTGATAATACGGTCCACCAGAGGCGTGAGAAACGCCATTCCAAGCATCGCAGTTTCCATCTGGTTTTTCTACAATTATAGCGTAAGAAATAGTCGTATCGTTGTACTGAAAATCAGTAAAAGACAAATCTGTATTTGGAACATCGCTAAGCAAAACCCAACCTTGGTCTGTTGTTTTTTTATACAACTTAAAAATAGGATTCGGGAATCCAATATAATCATCCCAAATTAATTGTGCTTGATGATTAGCCTCGTCTAAATTAATTTCTAAGTGAATTGTTTTATGAAAATTGCTTCTGTTCGATTCATTTCCACAAGCATCTACAGCAGTAATTTGATAACTATACGACTGAATAAAAGGCAATGAGCTAATATCCTCGAAAACAGAAACAGCATCTGCATTCACAGAGCCTATCAAACCATAATTTTGGTCGCAACCTAAACGGTAAACATTGTAATGATCAACTCCAACATCTTGTACATTTTCCCAAACTACAAAATTGTGATCCGTAGTACTATCCACTGTTACCATACAAATAGGCTGTTCCTGCAACATGATGCTTCCTATATAACCATTGTAAGAGGTACTGCAAGTCCCATCGTTAACAATTAACGAATAATTACCCGCCGACACACTAGACAAATCTTGAGTTGTTGCTCCGTTCGACCATAAATAATTATAAGATCCTGCTCCTCCCGAAACTCCAATATTTAAGTAACCATTATCTAAACCACAAATAGTTGAGCCAGCATCTTCTAAAATAACATTTGGACCACCAGTATTACCTACTGCAATAGTTACTGTTTTACTTATTAAGGAAGCATCGGTAACTGCACAGTGGTAAATACCTGCCGATAAATTAGATGCTGTAGCAGTTGTTTGGTTAGCGGCATCGTCCCAAACATAAGCGTAAGGCGGCGTCCCTCCTCCCACATTAACTGTAGCAGACCCATCGCTAGATATACAAGAACTTGTATTTGTTGAATTAGGGTATGCCCATAATTCTGAATTATTAGACACAGAAACACAAACTCTATTAATACAACCATTTGCATCTGTAACTGTTGCTGAATAACTTCCGGGATATAAATTAGGATTTACAACCCCTAACATAGCGTTGCTCCAACCCACTAGGTATGGCGCCTGCCCTCCTGTAATATCTAAAGTAATTTGACCATCGTTTGTTGTTGGAGAACTAGCATCTAGTACTTGTGGCGTAATAACAGCTCCGCCAGCATCTTCTACAAAAAAATATTCTGTTTTAGAACAACCTAAGCTTATTAGCTGAACTTGTACTGAATAAATCCCTGCTGCTAAATTATCAGCAGTTAAACCTGTTTGACCCGTAACCCAAGTTATTTCATAATCATCAGGAGAACCTTCCAATTCTTCTACAGTTGCCATTCCGTCTGCATTACCACAATTAGAATTTGTAATATTTAGACTGAAATAAATATCCATGGCATCATTAATCATATCGCCACCATACTCTTGGCACCCATTAACATCAGAAACAGTCACCCAATACTCTCCATATCCCATTTCATCAATTGTTAATCCAGATAAGTCTTCGGTAGTTGCTCCATTCGACCACAAATATGAATATGGAGGTGTCCCTCCCTGTAAGACCGTTAGATCTATACTTCCATCATTTGCTCCAACACAAGAAATATTTGTATGTTGAAAATCTAATTCGAACAAACTGGGTTCTGTAACAATATATTCTTCTGTAGTATTTATTGAATTTAAGCTTTTGGCGCCAACATCGGTTACCGTTACTGAATAAGCTCCAGCTATTAGATTTATAATATCCTCATCAGTTGAACTAAACGAATTTGGACCAGACCATTCGTATGTGTATTGCCCAGAGCCTCCTGTTACCGTAATATCAATAGCACCATCTGCCCCTTCACCACAATTAACATTTGTAATATTCCCAGAAACATCTTGTGCATTTGCCCATAAAACACCTAGTAGGGCAATCATTAATAATAAATAATTTTTCATAATTTCTAATAATTAATTTAAATTGAGTTAATATAATAATATAATAATACTGCAAAATAAGAATATTATATCTAATAATCAATGATTTACTTAAATTTTCCATGATTTATAACCATCCTTCATCGACAAAACTAAAATACTGATTATCAGCTACAATAACATGATCTAATACAGAAATATCAAAGTAAAGAGACGCCTTCTTCAACTTTTGAGTTAAATCTATATCTTGCTGACTCGCTTTAATTTGCCCTGAAGGATGATTATGCGATAGTATTATTGAAGAAGCTAGATTCTCAACCGCATTCTTCAAAACCAAGCGAATATCTACAACTGTTCCCGATATTCCACCTTGACTCATTTTTATTTTTTCGATAATTTTATTAGATCTATTAAGATAAATAACCCAAAACTCTTCGTAAGGCAAATCTCGAAATTTCTCGTTCATTAAATCGAAAATATCTTTACTACAATTAATTTTCTTTTGCTCATTTACAACAGAAGAATCTCTGCGTTTTCCAAGCTCTAAAGCAGCCAATATACTGATGGCTTTAGCTTCTCCAATACCTTTAAAAGCGGTCAGTTCTTTAACTGTTTTTTTAGCAACCAGATTCAAATCATTAGCAAAATTAGATAGAATATGCTTACTTAATTCTACAGCTGACATTTCTCGATTACCAGATCCAATAAGAATTGCTATTAATTCAGCATCTGACAAAGCTTGAATACCCTTGCTTAATAGTTTTTCTCTTGGTCTATCATCTTCAGCCCAATCTTTAATGCTTAAATTTTTCATTTATCAATAACAATGACTGGTTAATGGCTTTAACTATCTCTAACATCCATAAGCACATCCATTTGCTGATCCAAATCATTTATCAAGTTTAATAATTTAACAGCTACTTCTTCGGTTGAACTCAACAAACCTTCTTTTTTTAGATTTACAAAATATTCTAATTGTGGAAAATCATTCTTGTTTACCAATCTAATTTCATCTTGCATTTGAGAATCTAGAACACCTGGAGCAATAGATAATATTTTTATAGGATATTTCTGCTCTTTTTGCTCGTCTGCAACAACCAAACTAAACATATCTAAAGCCGATTTCGAAGCACAATAATCAGCCCAAGATGAAATACTATGACGCCCTGCTCCAGAGCTAATATTAATAATTATTTTCTCCCCTTCAAAATTCTGATATTGATTTATAAATTGATTTATTAATAAACTTGGAGCAACAACATTAATATTGAATGTATTTACAATACTTTCACTTATTTTATGACCAACACTAGCAATATTTCCAATTACACCTGCATTATTAATTAGAATAAGCTTATCAATTTCTTTTACTTCAGGGAACCTAAAAGATTTAACAGCATCTATATCAGATAAATCTATATGGATATAATAAAACGCATCTTCATTTATCGGATTCGTACGAGAAAGTCCATAAATTACATTATTATTATTCTTTAACAACTCCTGAACCAATGATTTCCCAAGACCTCTACTACTACCCGTTATAAAATAACAATTCATTTCTTTAAAATAAGATTAACCAAAAACTAAATGTTTCACAGACTGATGACCATCGATAATCTTTTGTAAAGCTGTAATTCCAATTTTCAAATGTTTTTCAACAAACATTTGAGTAATTTTCTGATCACTTTTTGATGTTTTAATTCCATCCGCAATCATTGGTTGATCGGATACTAGAAGTAAAGCCCCAGTAGGTATTTCATTTGCAAAGCCAACTAAAAAAATAGTTGCAGTTTCCATATCAATAGCCATAGCTCTAGTCTTACGAAGATATTTTTTAAATCGCTCATCATATTCCCAAACCCGTTTATTCGTAGTAAGAACAGTCCCCGACCAGTACGACTCATTATGAACCTGAATCGCATCTGAAACTTCTTTTTGCAACATAAAAGCTGGTAAAGCAGGAACTTCTGGTGGTAAATAATCATTCGATGTACCTTCGCCCCTAATTGCAGCAATAGGCAAAATTAAATCGCCTAATTTATTCTTCTTTTTTAACCCTCCACATTTACCTAAAAACAACACTGCCTGTGGATTAATTGCACTAAGAAGATCCATAATTGTAGCCGCATTAGGACTTCCCATTCCAAAATTAATAATTGTAATCTCATTTGCAGAAGCATTTGGCATTGGATGGTCATCGCCAACAACTTCTACATTATTCCACTCAGCAAATAGCTCCACGTATTTCTGAAAATTGGTTAACAGAATAAAAGGCGTAAAATCATTCAAACTTCGCCCTGTATACCTGGGTAACCAATCATTAACTATATCACTTTTCTCCATATATTTCTATTAAATAAAATTTATTTTTTACAAAAAAGTTAACAAGCCTATTTTCTTTTAAAAATCGGCACTAAAATTATTTATATTGTAGATAATCTAACGTTTATAAACAAAACATTGGCAAATATCCGAAAAAAACAGATATTAAGAGCTTGGTATCAAGAAAATCATTAAAATTTAATACCTTTGTGAATCATATTAATTAAATTGAGCAGATGGAAAAAAAGAGAATTTTATTTATTTCTCAAGAGATAATGCCTTATTTACCCGAGACAGAAGTATCTAGAATAAGTAGAGAACTTCCTCAAGGCATTCAAGAACGGGGCAAAGAAATCAGAGTATTTATGCCTAAATTTGGATTAATAAACGAACGACGAAATCAATTACACGAAGTTATTCGACTTTCAGGTATGAATTTAATAATTAACGACACTGATCATCCTCTAATAATAAAAGTAGCTTCTATTCAGTCTGCAAAAATGCAAGTTTATTTTATCGATAACGATGAATATTTTCAAAGAAAAGCTGCATTAACTGACAAAAACGACGAAGAATTCTCAGACAATGATGAACGAGCTGTATTCTTTGCAAGAGGTGTTATCGAAACTATAAAAAAATTACGTTGGGCTCCAGATATTATTCATTGTCATGGATGGTTGTCGAGTTTAGTCCCTATTTATATCAAAAAGAGCTATCAAAACGACCCTCTTTTTCAGGATACAAAAATAATCTACTCTATTTATAACAACGCTTTTAAAAAAACATTAAACGCTGATTATATAGAAAAAGCAATACACCAAAACATCGAAGTTAAAGATATGGAATTGCTTAAGGAACCCAATTTTATCAATGTGCAGAAACACGCTATTCATTTCTCTGATGCTGTTATTTTTGCTTGTAAAGATACAGACCCTGATATACTAGAATTTGTTAACGACAAGAAAATACCTAAACTAGACTATCTTCCTGAAGATAATTTTGTTGATGCATATTCAGATTTTTATGACCAAATTATAGAATCGTAAACGTGCAAAAGAATATATTTTTTATCATCATGGCAAGTCTTTCATTTGCCTTATTGTCTTGTGACAAAAAAGATGAACAAGCAGGCTTAGAAATACAGCCAGACCAAAATCGTCTAAAAATTTCATACATACAATTAGAAGACTTTACCAGTTTTACAGCAAAATCAGAAGCTGTAAAAACAAACTTATCTAATTCTTATGTATTGTTAGGAGCTCTAAATGATAATATTTTCGGAAAAACCTCTGCATTTTTTGTCAGTCAATACAGACTTAGCTCCGACAATGTAAATTTTGGAATTAATCCCCAAATCAATTCAATAAAAGCATTTTTAGATATCTCAGGAGTAGAAGGCGATTCAACTCAAAGTTTACATTATCAAATTTACGAATCTAACTTTGACATAGAAGCCACATCAGATACTTCTTATTCGTCAGATATTGATTTAAATTCATACAAAGGAGAGTTAATTGGTGACTCCGAACAAACTCTTGATTCAACGGGTATTCTAGGAATTTCCTTATCTAATATTTTTGGACAAAAAATTTTAGATACCGACCCTAGTAGCTTGATAGATAATGATGTTTTTCTTGAAACATACAAAGGGCTCTATTTTACAATCGATACCAATCAAAGCAACACAAATTTAATTTGGAAATTTAATTTTAATTCGGCAAAATCGTACATAGAAGTAACTTACGACCATACCGACACAACAGGTGGCATCAATACAATAATTACCGATACCTTTAA
>Ga0256842_1000847_pt1 | contig 26508 bp, 26 predicted proteins | sample 4559240metaG_FD_185973 | JGI IMG/M metagenome (GOLD analysis project Ga0256842, IMG submission 185973) | Hydrothermal vent microbial communities from Guaymas Basin, Mexico - 4559-240 | ecosystem: Environmental > Aquatic > Marine > Hydrothermal vents | place: Mexico: Guaymas Basin | collected... | reverse complement strand
TTTCAGGCCGCCAAGCTCTTCCGAAGTGTTGCGGAAGTGCTGAACTCGGGCGGAATCTTCCTCATTGAAGAGACCGACAACTTTGAGAGGCTCTTTTACATTTTTCTTTTGAAAGCCTCGCCGTTCACGGCGGGGATACAACCCAACAAGCCTCCAAACAGGAAAGCAACACTTTTTTAAAGCCCAAAAACCATACCATTCCTTGAAATGAAGAGAAGCGTAACGGTAAAACTCCAGCCCTCAAAAGAACAAGCAAAAATCCTCTTCAAATTAGCCGATACTGGAGCTAAAGTCTGGAACCGAGTAAACTACCTGAGGCGACAACAATACTTCCAAGAGCAAATCGTGGACTTTAACAGCACAGAGAAAACCGTTTATGAGGAGTTTAAACGGGAAATCGGTTCCGCAACAGTCCAGCAAATAGCGAGGAAGAACGTTGAAGCCTGGCGGAGCTTCTTCTCACTCCTGAGGAAGAAGAGGAATGGAGAACTCCCATCTTGGCTTAAGCCAAAACCGCCAAACTACCTCAAAGAAGATGGGCGGAGGAAACCCTTAATCGTTCTCAGAAACGACCAGTACAAGGTTGAAGGGAACAAACTAATCCTCAAAGGCCTCGGCAAGTTTAAACGCCTTGAAGTCCAGTTTAAGGGTAGAATTCACCTGAAGGGCAAACAAGGGCGGTTAGAAATCACTCATGACCCCGTAAAGCGGAAATGGTACGCTCACGTTAGCCTTACAGTCGAGGAAAAACTCGAAGGCGAAGAATGGGTGAGCATTCCAAGGCAACCTAAAGGAAGCCTCTCGGCGGGAATAGACCTTGGAGTGAACAATTTGATGGCTGTTTACGTGGAAAATGGAGAAAGCTTCCTAGTGAACGGAAGACCGTTAAAGAGCATTGACTTTTACTGGAGAAGAAAAATCGCTGAGTATCAGTCAAAACTTAACAAATCTGGAGCTAAGACGAGTAGAAGGCTTAAAAGAATGCACGAGAGGGCTAAGCTTCAAGCAAAGCATTACATTAACACTACCGTTAGACAAACGGTTAGGAAGCTCTACGAGTTGGGAGTCTCAAGAATTGTCGTTGGCTACCCGAAGGGAGTTGCAAGAAATTCCGACAAGGGTGGAAGGCAGAATTTCCTCCTCTCTCACGTCTGGCGGTTTAACACGGTTATTAAACGCTTGAAGGAAGTCTCGGAAGAGTATGGTATTGAAGTTAAACTCGTTGGTGAGGCTTTTACTTCTAAGCTTTGCCCTGTCTGCGGGAAGCCCCACGAAGGGGCTCGTTTTGTTCGTGGTTTGTTTAAGTGTCCCGCAACGGGGCTTGTTTTTAACGCGGACTTGGTTGGAGCGTTTAATATTTTGAGGAAGGTTGTCAAAACCATAACCCCGAATCTGGGCGGGCTTCACGCTCAGAGGAGGGGTAACTGGCCTGAGGCCGGGCCAGAGGGGTTGAAGACCCGCTTTTCAGCGGGTTTGAATGAGGCCCCTCGAACCTCCCCGTCAATGGCGAGGGGTTAACCCTTCAGAGCGGGGAGGAGGTCAGCGAGGACGCTACCGTAGCCCGTACGTTGAGGTTAAAAGCGACGAGTGGGCTCTTTTATCCCTTGATGAGGGATATTCAAGGAAAAGAGGCACCATAACCATTGGGTTCTACAGAATTCCTAATTGGGAGCTTGTTGAGCGAACTGAACTCAGGTTCTGGGATCTAGCAGGAATCGCCGGAATGCTCTCGATGGCCTTTGAGAAGGTCGGCATTGTTTCCAAAGCCGAACATGGGATTGTGAGTGTCGATGACGTGGTCTATGCGTTGCTACCTCACCGAGCGTAGTATTCGGGCCTCCTGTCTCTAAATATGTCGTTGTAGTCGTTGAGCCTCTTGCTCCTTGCAAGGGAGAGGTCAACCTCCGCAATTCCTATTTCTTCCCCGTCTTCGCTTCCTTCCACCAGAGTCTCCGCGAGGGGGGAGTTGATCTGGCTCCTCCCTATGAACCTGAGCCCTCTCTCTTCCCCAACTCTATCAGCGGTTATCGTGTAAACGCGGTTTTCTAAGGCCCTTATTGGCATTGCGCGAGGAGCGTAGGGCATGACGAGGTTGGCAGGATGGGCGATTATTTCGGCCCCTTTAAGGGCAAGAGTTCTTGCGCTCTCCGGGAAGAACCAATCAAAGCATATCATGACGCCCACTCTGGCAAAACCGAGGTTGAACACTTCAAAACCAAGGTTACCTGGCTCGAAGAACTCCTTCTCGCGGGCGAAGAGGTGAACTTTTCTGTATCTTCCGAGGTAACCTGAGGGGCCAACTACCACTGCGGAGTTATATAGCCTGCCGAAATGGTCTTTCTCAGCCGTTCCGGCAACTATGAAAATTCTGTAACGCCTTGCGAGGCGAACGAGAAAGCGGGTGGTTTTTCCGTCTGGTATCGGTGAGGCAACTTCCTCAACTTCTTCGCGACTTTTGAAGTTGTATCCCGTGTCGAAGAGTTCTGGAAGGACTATGAGCCTGACATCGTTCTCGGCAGCTTCGGCAACTAACTCTTCAGCCTTGGAGTAGTTGGCTTCAGGATCAAGCAGAATTGGTCTCATCTGGCCGAAGGCAACTTTCACCATCCCCCACCTCTAAGCTCCTATGCAGTCAGCGTATAAAAGGTTATTGCGGTTATTTCAGTTATGTTTGGATACCCATTATTTACTTACTCAAAAATTCTTCCTGCAATCTGGTTTTTTGTTGTGTTTATATGGTGTAAATCGATAGTGCGTTTTTGTATTAAACGCATTGGGAATTATCAGGAATTTTTAGGCTATAAAACAATAAAAGAGCAATTAAAACAGTGTTTTTACAGTAATCCATCAAAGCCAAGAAAACTCTCTTTTCTCAATTTAAAGGGCTGATGGCAATTCCAGGACAAAGCCCAAGGGAAAAAGCTTAAAAACCCTCCAGAGAACCAAAGCTGGTGACGATCATGAAGAGGCGTCCAAGGAAGTGGAAGAAGAAGGGCAGGATGAGGTGGAAGTGGATCAAGAAGAGGATACGCAGGCTCAAGAGGCAGAGGAAGAAGGAGCGCGGCCTCATCTGAGCTCCCTATCCTTCGGTGGTTCTATGGTATCTTCTCCCTTTTCTTTCGATGAACTTTCACTTGAACTCCGAACTTCTCGGGGAAAAACGCTTGTCTTTGCAGACCCTCACATTGGGTTTGAGTTCTCAAGGGGCCTGAGGATTAGGACGGGATTTGAACGTGCCCTCGCAGAGTTTGTTATAGCGAAGGATCCAGACTTGTTGATAATCCTCGGTGATGTTAAGGAACCATTAGGGATGAACTTCGGGCTCAAAAAGATGCTCACGGAGTTTTTCTCAGTGATCAAGGAAGTTCCAACGGTAATCACGAGGGGCAATCACGACGGAAGGATAGAGGAAGCAATTAAAACGTTCAAAAACGTTGAAGTAGTGCCTTACTTTCTTCTCGATGATGCCCTGTTCCTCCACGGCCACACTAAACTACCGGAGGTTGAATTTAGTGAGGCCTACCTCGGGCATATTCACCCCACGTACGTCTTCAAAAGGGGCGGGATTAGGAGGAAAGTCAAGGTATTTGCCCGAAGCGGCAAGTATCTGGTGCTTCCCACTATAAACCCGTACATAGAGGGATTCGCGCTGGAAGAGGGGATAAGGATGGTGCCCTTCCTAAGGGGGACAGAATACGTTGATGTGTTTTTACCAAACGGGGTATACGTTGGGAGAGTTTATATCAAAAGATAAAAGCAAACGAAAAACAAATTGATCTCCCCGTATTCTAGCGTTCTTGAGTTTTAGCCTCTTATTATATCCAAACCACAACACCCGTACTGGGACGGGAACTGCCCTAATTTTATCCTTTCTCTGATTTTAGGAATTACTCAGTCGCCAAACGGTAGAAGAAGTCCTATATAAGCTTTTTTGTTAAAAATATCCAAACTGAAAATTTTTTCCGTTAGAAATTCCCCACATAAGTACATAGCTCTCCATATATCTGGCTAAGGAGTTGAAATGTATCCAATACTGCGGCCCAGTAAAAGCAAAGAATTAGAATTTCCACAAAAGAGGCTTAAAACTGAATGGGATCACCCTTTGAGAGACTGGGCGCGTTTGGCCAGTTCCTGGAGCTGCCCCTCTATCTTTCCGAGGGCCTCCTGTGTTTTCTGGATAGCAGCCTCGTACTCATTGATTCTCCTGTCAATGAGCTCTATGGCGCTCTCGATAGGCATCTCTGCTGAATAGCCAGCGCCAATGCTGATGACTGCCCGCTCTTTATCGGCTATGGTGCCCTTGAGGAAAGATCTACCTCCTATCGGTATGAGCACCTCCAGGTTCTCGGACTCCATGCCTTTCAGCCCATCGAGGGTCTCCCGAAGGGCCTTTAGCTCGTTCTCCGCGAGGGTTAAAAGTTCGAGGTTCTGGGCCAGAAGCTGAGCCTGAGCCTGGAGAAGCTGGTACTCGTATGCGAGCTTCTCGAGCTCTTTCTTCTTCGCGTTCTCCGCCATTCCAATCACCGGTGAGAGTTGGGTGGAGGGTTTAAAGGCTTTCCGTACTTGTTTTGCCCTTGAAGATATCAACCCTCGTTATTATCCCCACTATCTTGCCAGTTTTGTCCTGAACCAGAACCGCGGGATGCTCCTCCAGCAGGTATTTGACGACCTCAAGATCCTCGTCCTCGTTCACGATTGGAAACGGCTCGTCCATGACCTCGAGGACTTTCTTCTCGTAGATGTCTTCGTACTCAAGGCTCCTGCGGACAAGGGAGCGCTCGGTCACTGAGCCGACAACCTTGTTCCCGCTTATAACGGGTACTTGGGAGATGTTGTGGGAGCTCATGAGCCTTATTACAGTCTCAACTTTCTCGTAGGGTTTGACCGAGATGACAGGGGAAGACATGATGTCTTTTGCCCTTGGAATAGCCTTCTTACAGTCCAGTAATGCCTGCAGGATTCGGTTGAACGTTGAAAGCCTTGGGTCAACCTTACCGCTCTCAAGCTTTGCTATGTACGCCTGAGTAACCCCTGCCTTTTTGGCGAGCTCTTCTTGGGTTATTCCAAGCTCTTTCCGTATCTTCCTGATTATGGACGGGTCTATCGGTCGGGGTATAATCATTGTGATGATCCCCGGTTATATTCCTGGGTTAATGATTAATAAGCTTTAGGGGTATCATGATCAGCGTGGGTTGGGCTTAACTGATATTGGGAAAAACAAGTTTAAGTTCCTGATCTCATTCCCGCCGCTGACGTTCCATAGCGTACCACTCAACCGTTTTTTTCAGCCCCTCTTCGAGGCTCCACTCCGGCTCGAAACCTAGCTTCCTGATCTCGGTTATATCGGCAAGACTGTGCCTTATGTCCCCCGGCCTGGGCTTGTCAAAGACTATTGAGCTCGTAGTCCCTGTTATCTCGATGATTTTCATAGCAAGCTCAAGGATACTCGTCCGCCTTCCGGTCGCGACGTTAAAGACTCTCCCGTTGGCCCTCCGGCTTTTGGCGACGAGGAGGTTTGCCTTGACGACGTCCTTCACGTAGATGAAATCGCGCGTCTGTTTCCCGTCCCCATAGATCACAAGCGGTTCTCCGGCTAGGGCCCTGTTGATGAATATGCTTATCACTCCCGCGTACTGGTTTGCGCTCTGCCTCGGCCCAAAGACGTTGAAGTAGCGAAGGGCTACAACAGGTAAACCGTAAAGCTCGTTGAAAACCCTCAAATACTCCTCCGCAGTTGCCTTTGTAACTCCATACGGCGACAGAGGTCTTGGTCTTTCAGTTTCCTTCAGCGGGAGGTTGGGGTTGTCACCATAAACAGCCGCAGAGGACGCGAAAATCAGCTTTCCATGGCCCTCCATCAGGGCCCTCAAAATGTTGAGCGTTCCGAGGACATTTACCTCCTCAGTAAAAACGGGATCGCGTATGCTTTCAACTACGCTTACCTGTGCCGCCTCGTGGAAGACGTAGTCTGCGTTGCTTATCAGCTCGGCTATCGCGCCATAATCCCTTATGTCAGCTCTAACTAGCTTTGCTCCAGGCGGAACGTTTTCCTCTCTCCCTGTGTACAGGTTATCGATCACGATCACCTCATTGTCCTTGACCAGCTCCCAGGCGATGTGGGATCCAATGAATCCTGCCCCTCCGGTGACGACTACCAGCTTGTTCCTCATGCTCAACCCCGAGAGAGTGTGGCAGGAACTTTAAGTCTCTTTCTCCTTTAAATCATCCTGAGCTTCACGGCCTCAAGGATGTCATCCTTTGAAGAGTGGTTCTCAGAGACAGTTGAGTATACGGTCACGATGTCGTTTATTACTAGGGCGAGTTTTTCGAGGGCATCCTTGCTCCTGTTCCACGGTGTAGCGTATCGGAACTCTATGATGTCAGCCAGGTCGTCAATTGTGAACTCGTAAATTACCTTCTCAGTTGGCTTCTCAGTTGGGCGCTCAACGAGCAGCAGCTTCCCGTCCTCAAGGACTACCCTAACACTCGGCTTCTGGCTTTCTACCATTAAGCATCACATTACTTATTTGGACGTTGAAGTACTTTAAGGTTGTGATGGCCAAGAGCTATGAAAAAAGTTATGAAAAATTTGTATGCGGGTCAGTTCTGAATCGGCAAATTTATGTTCATTACGAAACCATTATAAGGCTCTTATTGACTTAAACCTGGGTAAGGAGCCATGCCGAGCTACATCGTCGTTGGTGGTCAGTGGGGGGACGAGGGCAAGGGGTCTATCGTTGCATACCTTGCCCTCAAGGACGAGCCTGAGATCATAGCGCGCGGCGGAGTTGGAACGAACGCGGGTCACAGTGTCTTCATCAACGGCAAGAAGTACGCGGTCAGACAGCTTCCAACTGGCTTTATGCAGAGCAAAGCCCGGCTTCTCGTCGGAGCTGGAGTCCTCGTTGATCCAGAGGTCTTTTTCCACGAGCTTGAGCACCTGAAGAACTTCGATGTCGCCAAGAGAGTAGGGATTGACTACCGCTGTGCTATAATCGAGGAGAAGCACAAGCAACTCGACCGCTCTAATGGTTACCTTCACGAGAAGATAGGGACAACCGGGAGCGGCTGTGGGCCCGCTAATGCAGACAGGGTCATGAGGAAGGCCAAGCTCGCGAAGGACATCCCGGAGCTTGAGCCGTACCTGACGGACGTTGCTCAGGAAGTCAACGACGCCCTCGACGAAGGGAAGCTCGTCCTCGTTGAGGGAACCCAGGGCTTTGGGCTAAGCCTCTATTATGGCACTTACCCGTACGTGACTTCAAAAGATACTACGGCCTCTGCCGTAGCGAGCGACGTTGGGATAGGGCCGACGAGGGTTGACGAGGTCATAGTCGTCTTTAAGAGCTTCCCGACGCGCGTTGGGGCAGGGCCGTTTCCGACTGAGATGAGCCAGGAAGAGGCAGAGAAGATGGGCCTCGTCGAGTACGGCACAGTTACAGGCAGGAGAAGAAGGGTCGGCTGGTTCGACTTCGAGTTTGCGCGCTATTCGGCGAGGATAAACGGCGCGACGATGCTTGCTCTCACGATGCTCGACAAATACGACAAAGAGGCTTTCGGCGTCACAGACTACGATAAACTGCCGAAGAGGGCGAAAGAGTTTGTAGAGGAAATAGAAGAGAGGGTAGGTGTCCCAGTCGGGCTGATAAAGACCGGGCCAGAGCTGGAGCACATCATCGACAGAAGGGAAGTTATCTAATCACTCTCTCAATGCTTTTTCTTTTAACCAAACCCTTATAACCCCGGCCACCGCTCCAAATATCGGTGCGCGACATGGCCGGTACCGTGAGCAAAATAGTTCGTTTTGAGGATGAAGAAACCTTCGTTAAAGAGCTCGACCTTGTACTAGGGGCCTTTTCCTACCTAGCGAGCAAGTACGGCCACAATCCAGTGGAAGGGGTCGTTCTGTGGGATCAGATCGGGATACAAGATGATGAGAATGTAAAGGTCTTCCGCGTTGGAGAGTTTCCATTCGTTGAAGGCCTCCTAAACCTTGAGCTCGAAAAGATAAGGGTTCTTGAGAGCTACTTCGATGAAATGGAGTCCAAGTGGGACGAGCTGAGCGTTGAAGACATCGCGAACTACGTTGACCTCATGAACGAGGCCCTTGGAGAAGAGCGAGTTTATTACGATGCTTACTCCCTCGGTCTGGACAGGAACACTGCCTACTTAATCCTCAATATAGTGGCCCTGACGTACTTGGAGGGCGTTCTTGATGGAGAAGACCGCGAGATCTTTGAGGGTGCCGCTGAGCTTCTGCTCAAGTACCTTTGATTACACATTAAATAATCACGTAACTCAATGATTATTTGATTGCATAGTACTGTGGGGGTGAGGGTGTTGCTGTTCAAGAAGAAGGGTGTCTTCACTGAGAAAGACGCGAGGAAGGTGATAGAGTGGATGAGTGCCAATCCCGAAGAAGGAGAGCTCATAGTAATGGCCGAGAGCGTTACTGCAGAGGCAAAAAGGCGCCTTTGGGACTACGCTAGGGCAGTAAAGCTAATGGCAGACATGAGAGGAGAGGATAGGGAAGTCAGGGTTGAAATCCTTGAGGGGTATGTAAGCGAAAAGGTCAAGGGGATTGATGTTGAGACCTTATGAGGTGCGGCTATGAGGCTCATAATGGCCGAGGTATTCAACAGCTGGCAGGGCGAAGGGGGGAGCGTCGAGGGTTCTGCCTTTGGGAGGAGGCAGATTTTTGTAAGGTTCGCCGGCTGCGACCTTAACTGTGCATGGTGTGATTCTAGGGAGTACATTGATGCCTCCCGCGTTTCAAGGTGGCGCTACGAGGTAGAGCCGTTCACCGGAAAGTTTGAGTACAAACCGAACCCTGCGGAGCTTGATGAAGTAATTAACGCAATACTCCGCCTCGACACCGGTGATATTCACTCGATAAGCTACACCGGCGGTGAGCCGACTTTACAGGTGAAGCCCCTGAAAACGCTCATGGAAAAAATGAAGGAGCTCGGCTTCGACAACTTCCTTGAAACCCACGGAGGGCTTCCGGAACTCACAAAAGAGGTCGCTACGCTTGTGGATTATGCGAGCGTTGACATAAAAGACGAAACTGCAAGGGCCACCGAAGACTGGAGAGCCCTCGTCCTCCGCGAGGTTGAGAGCATACGGATCCTGAAAACGGCGGGTGCAAAAGTCTACGCCAAGCTCGTGGTGACAAAGGGTACAAAGCCTGAAAACGTCCGGTGGTATGCAGAATTGCTGAGGGGACTGGCACCACTTGTAATACAGCCAAAGGAGCCAATTGATATAAGCCAGAAAGAGCTTATGGAGTTCTACCGCGAGGCCGCTAAGGTTATGGGCAGAAAAAACGTTGGATTGAGCTTCCAGGTTCACAAGTACCTCAACGTTCTATGAAGTGCGAACCCGCCGTTTAGCCCCACACCCATGGTTAATGACCCTGACGCCCTGGAAAAAGAGTTGAGAAAAGGGAATCACTCCCTCATTGGGAGGCCGTGGTCGAAGGAGTAGTAGACCTTCTGGAACTCGGCGCGGAAGCCGTAGACGTCGCGCCTGACCTTCTTCGGGTCCTCCTTGTCGAGGAGGACGCGCCTGATGAAGCGGGCTATCTCCCTCATCTCGTCCTCCATCATTCCGACGCGGGTCATCTCCTGGACGCCTATGCGCAAACCACTTGGCTCGTTGACCTTCTCAAGCGGGTCCCACGGCAGGAGGTTCTTGTTGAGGATTATGCCCGCTTCTTCAAGGAGCGGCGCGGCCCAGCCTCCGGCAGCCGGGTGAAGGTCACTAACATCAACGATGACCTGGTGGCTCTCGGTGTAGCCCCTGTCCTCGCCAATGACCTTGAAGCCCTCCTCCGCTAACGCCTCGGCCAAAGCTTTCGCGTTCTTGACTATCTGTTTGGCGTAGGCCTCACCGTACTCGAGCATCTCAGCGGCTGTGATTACCTTTCCGGCCATGTGGTGGAGGTGGTGGTTGCTTAAAACCCCTGGGAAGATTGCCTCCTGGAGCCTGGCTATCTCTTCCGTCTCGCCGAACTTCTTGTAGAGGATTACACCGCCCTGCGGCCCTGGGAAGGTCTTGTGGGTAGAGGCGGTGATTATGTCGGCTCCCTCGCGGAGCGGGTCCTGGAACTGCTTTCCGGCGATGAGGCCGAGGACGTGGGCGGCATCGTAGACAACGTAGGCGCCCACTTCTTTAGCCACTGGCGCGAGCTCCTTGACCGGGTGCGGGAACGGGAAGAGCGAGCCTCCGAAGACGACTATCTTGGGCTCAATCTCGCGGATGAGCTTCTCTGCCTTGTCAACGTCAATGTTAAACTCTTCGTTGTCAAATGGCCAAGTGTGAACCTCAAGGCCTCTCATTCCGGCGGCACCAAAGGGCATGTGGCTTATGTGGCCGCCGTGGCTGGTGTGAAGGACTATAGCTTTATCTCCAGGCTGGGCGAGGCCAAAGAAAACCGCCTGGTTGGCGTTGGTTCCGGAAATCGGCCTTAAATCGGCGAAATCACTTTGGAACAGTTTTGTGAAGAGCTCAACTCCAATCAGCTCGACCTCGTCAACGTATTTGCATCCCTGATAATACCTCTGCTTCGGCCAGCCTTCAGCGTACTTGTGCATGAAGCCGCTAGCCACCGCGCGGGTGACGCTCGGAGAAGTCACGTTTTCGCTCGCTATTAGGTTTATCGTGTGGGCCCTCCAGTGCTCGTGGTCCTCGATAAAGTTCAGAACCTTGTCGCGGTATTCACGGTAGCTCATGGGAAACACCTCGATGGAGATTTGAACGACGAAGATATAAACCTTACCACAACTGTCCACACGAACAAAAAAGTGCATCAAAGGGAGGCACTCAGCGACGCCTCAACCGATCAACGAGCCAGATGAGTATTGGCAGGATTATAAAGGCCATCATGTCCCCCGTATCTCCAGCAAAGGCCAAAACATCAGCGAAGTTTTTAACGCCTGCGAAGTAAACGATGGCTGGTGGAATGACCGTTAGGCCCCACGCTATCGGTCTCTTGAGTTTAACGAACTCCTCGTTGTTGCTCTGCTGTGCTAAAGCGATTCCTATGTAGCTCGTGGTTATAGCTAAGAGGGGGATGAGGTTGCCGATGATTTTTCCTATGCGCCCGTAGAGGAGCTCAAGGCCCTGGGTGGCTATCTGGGGGGTATTCCTACCGAAGGCTAGAAGGAACGCCGTCATAAACACCGCGTAGATTGCGGTCGGGATAATAAACGCCCAGACGAGTACTTTCTTGGTCTCCTCGTAGCTCCCAAGGCCCTTGTAGACGTCGGGAACGACTGTGTGACAGCCCAGGGCGAAGATAGCAACACCGGTGATGCTCAGGATTCCGGAGAGGTCTGTGTAGAGGCCGTTGCTCAGCTTGGCGTGGGGGACGAGCATTATCGTGACCGCTATGAAGAGCGCTAGCATAACGTAGCTCATGACCAGCTCCGTCTTTCCGCTGGCTTCAAGGCCATGGTAGACCACCAAAGAAGCTATGACCCAAAATATAAACGCCCCTAGTGTCTCGTTTATCCCGAAGAGGTTCGCGAAGACGCTCCCCATTCCAGCTATGTAGGCAAGAATCGCGCCAAAACTCATTACGGAGATGCTGAGGTACATCAGCCAGCCGCCGGCCTTTCCGAGGATTCGCTGGGCGATGGTGCTCATCTGGGCCCCGCCCATCTTAGCGGAGAATTTGAGGACTATGAGGCCGGTCCAGAGCATGAGGAACATCACGCCGATGAGGACTGCCAGGGCAGGGATTAAGCCGACCTTACTGGCGGCGTATGGCAAACCGAGAACTCCTGCACCTATTTGAGTCCCCACAAGTATCGCAAGGGCTTCTCCCCTTGTTATACGTTCCTTCTCGATGTGAACTGTAGTTATTCTCAGTCCTCTCGCACCCTTCTTCCGCCGTATGTTCTGAATCACCGTGAGCTTTTTCCTTCTCTGCGCCGCTACTCTAGCTGAATAATAGCGACCGTGTGAAGTTGTGATCAGTTTCCTATCAATCCCCTCTGAAATTGGCATTTCTCTCACCCCACCTCAATGTCCAAATGGACACATTTTAAACCCTCCCACGAAAATTTGAAACAGACTCCAAAAAATGTTCGGGTTATCTTCCGTCTTGGAGAAACAGGCTTGAACCTCTGGCCCGCTGAGAAAAAGATTTAAACCCTGCCTCCTAAACTAGACCATGCTCTGCGAAGAGGCGGGAAAGATTTTAACAAAGTCGAAGTTCGCCATAGCCTTCACCGGAGCGGGAATCAGCGCGGAAAGCGGGGTTCCCACTTTTAGGGACGCCAACGGGCTGTGGAAGAACTACCGACCGGAAGAGCTCGCGACTCCAGAAGCTTTCAGGAGGAATCCTCGGCTCGTCTGGGAGTTCTACAAGGGGAGGATGAAGCTGATATCGAAGGCAAGGCCCAACAGAGCGCATTTAGCTCTCGCACGGCTTGAGGGGATGGGGATCATTAAGGCCGTGATAACGCAGAACGTTGATGACCTTCACCGTGAGGCCGGAACGAGAAACCTGATAGAGCTCCACGGCAACATCTTTCGAGTTCGCTGTACTTCATGCCCCTACAAGGAAAACCTAAAGGAGAGCGGAAGGCTGGAAGAGTTCCTATCCTCGGAAGAGCTCCCAAAATGTCCCCGTTGCGGTTCTCTTCTCAGGCCTGACATCGTCTGGTTTGGGGAAGCCCTTCCAAAGGATGCCCTTGAGAAAGCCTTCGAGCTGGCCTCTAAAGCTGACGTCGTGCTCGTCATAGGAACGAGTGGGGTTGTTTACCCTGCCGCCTACATCCCGTACATCGTCAAGGAGCACGGCGGGAGGGTGATAGAGATAAATCCGAAGAGGAGCGGCATAACCCCGATAGCGGATGTTTTCATCCCAAAGCCGGCCGGTGAGGCGATGGGAAAGATACTGGAAGTTGTGGAGGATATAGTTTATGGCAAACGTTCTGGCGATGAGGTTCAACCATAGGCTCTTTCCTTTTTAAGTCTTGAAACGCCGGTAGCTCTCTTTTAGGGCTTCTATGACGGGCAGGCTTTGGCCGGCGAAGTAGCTCAGCATGGCCCCACCTCCCGTGGAGATGTGGCTTATCCCGGTTATGTTGTACTGGTAGATGCTCGCTATTGAGTGGCCTCCACCGACTACGCTGAAGGCTCTGCTCTCCCCTATTGCCCTGAAAACTCCCACAGTGCCCAAAGCGAACTCTTCAAGCTCGAAAACGCCCAGGGGCCCGTTGGCGACTATTGTTCCGGCTTTTAAAATGATCTCGCGGTACTTTTCAACAGTCCGGGAACCGATGTCAAGGATGGGATACCTGTCAAAGAGCTCCTTCCTGTCGCTCAGGAGATCAATTTCAACCCGCTCCCCTTTCACGTCAACTGCAAAATCAACGGGAGTCCTCACGTAGGGATAAAACTCGTCGAGGATCTTTTCTGCCCAGTCAACGAGCTCAAGGAGACCCTTCTTTTCGAGGAAGGCAATGTTCGCATCCCCTAGGTGGAAGCCCTTTGCGAGGGTGAATATTTGCCCCACGAGGCCTCCCGTGAGGATGATATCAGCCCTCCCGCTCCGGAGGACGTTCTCGGCAACCCTAAGGGAGTCATCTACCTTGGCCCCGCCGAGAACGTACACCCTTGGCCTTTCTCCGTGCTCGTAGGCCTTTTCAAGCGCCAGCAGTTCCTTTTCCATGAGGAAGCCCGCGGCCATTGGCACCAATCGGGCAAAGCCCACAAGTGAGGGCTGGCTCCTGTGTGCGGCCGCGAAGGCGTCGTTCACCACGTAGTCGAGGAGGGGAGCGAGCTTTCTTACGAAGTGCGTCTTCTCGCACTCCTCAAGCGGCTTGTGGAAAACCTCCTCAGCCGAGAAACGGAGATTTTCAAGCATTATGGCCTCCCCCGGCTTGAGAGATTTTATCTTCTCCCGCGCTAGCTTCCCAAACACGTCTTCGACGTACTCGACTTCAGTCCCGAGGAGTTCTCCCATGATTTCCGCGTGCTGCTCTGTGGTTATGTAGTCCCCCTTGTAGGGCTTACCCTGGTGAGTCGCTATGACGAGCTTTGCGCCATCCTCGACGAGCTTTTTCACCGTCGGCAGAACCGCCCTGAACCTTGCGTCGCTGATAATCTTCCCGTCCTTTACGGGTGAGTTGAGATCCACCCTGAGGAACACCGTTTTGTTGTAAAAGTCAAAGTCAGTGAGCTTGAATATATCTTCCATCCATCAACCCCCGCCATAGTTTTGCCCTTCTTGTGCTAAAAAACGTTCCGCACACTGAAGGTGATAAACAGGAAGAAGAAATTGGTTGAGCAGTGGAGTATCGTATCCTCTTTCGTCTCTCTGTGAAAAACTATTTTAAACCTGTTGACAACTTGTCCTTAGGTGGGAGATATGGCAAAGATCATACACGATGCCATACATGGGAGTATGAAAGTGGACGGCCTTGTTCTCGACATCGTGAAGACTCCTGAGTTCCAGAGGCTCAGACACATAAAACAGCTCGGTCTGGCGTTTCTCGTCTATCCTGGTGCGAACCACAGCAGGTTTGAGCACTCCCTAGGGGCTTGGAACGTTGCAAGAAGACTTTCAGATGAGCTTGGCCTCCCCAAAGATGAGAGGACACTCCTTGAAACTGCCGCCCTGCTCCACGACATAGGGCACGGCCCCTTTAGCCATACCTTTGAGAGTATCTACAAGCACTATACAAAGGAATACGACCACATGCGCCTCGGACAGAAGATAATACTCGGCAAAATAGACATAACCGATGGAAACGGTGGTGGCCAGATACCGGAGATACTGGAAAAATGGGGTGTTGAGCCCAAGGCGGTTGCAGACCTGATCCTTGGGAAGCACGAGAAGAAGTATCTCGGCCAGGCCCTCCACGGGGACGTTGACGTTGATCAGATCGACTACCTGATCCGCGATGCACATTACACCGGCGTTGCCCACGGGATAATAGACATGGAGAGGCTGCTCAAGGTTTTGACTGTTTACGATGGCGAGCTCGTCGTTGAGGAGAAGGGAGTTGAGGCAGTTGAGGGTATGATGGTGGCCCGTTCCCTGATGTACTCGCGCGTTTACTTCCACCACACAGTTAAGATAGCCGAGGGCATGCTGACGAGGGCCTTAGAATTTGCCCTCGAGGAGGGCCACCTCTGGGACTTCTGGAAGATGACAGACTGCCGTGTTATGGTGGAGCTTGAGGATCTTGAAGGCTTCCCGTCTGAGATGATCAAGCGGATCAAGTACAGGAACCTCTACAAGGCGGCAGTTCTTGCAGGCGCGAGTGAGCTCAGCCCTGAGGAGAAAAGGGAGCTTCTCTCTGTCTACCGCAATGTGAAGAAGAGGCAAGAGCTTGAGAGAAAGCTGGCCGATGAGGTGGGGGCTAAGGAGGGTGAGGTTATCCTCGAGTTCAGCACAGGGGATCTCATGCTCAGCGAGCCGAGGCTTAAGGCAACCGAGATAAACGTCCTCATGGAAAACGGCAGGCTTGAACCCCTGACAAAGGTTACACCACTCGCTAACGCGCTCAAGAGGAGGCAGACCCCCAGATGGGCAGTCTTGATAGCTTCTCCCAAGGAATACGTGGAGAAACTGAGAGAGGTCTGGAGGAAAGTGCTCTTCTCTTAGACGCTCTTTTTAATCCCCCTTTTCAAACTCTCTATGAACTCTATTAACTCGTCCACGTCCTTTACTTCCTCGAGGCTATCCTTCGGTATGAGCGGAACCTCTGAGACGACTTCCACCTTTGACTTCTCAAGGACGAAAAGACCGCCGCTGTTTATTACCCTCCCCACTTCTGCCACCATCTCGGCCCTTTTTACAGTTGAGCGAGTCTTCCTCTCGTCTACCCCAGTCAGGAGGGTTACCTCGTCTTCCCTTGAGAGGGCGTTGAAGGGAGCCCTTTTGACCTTCACAACCCCCATTCCAAGCTCTTTGAGTCTTTTGAAGACGTCCCTTTCGAGGGGGGTCTCAGGCTCTGCCGGCTTGAGCTCGGCGTCGACTTTTGCTCTTAGGATGTCTATCGGCTCGGCTATCGGCTCATCGAAGAGCTCTTCCATCCTAAGCGCAACGTCGAGTGAAACCGCCTGCTCGTTCCGTTCGTAGTTCAAGAGGCTTTTCCTCGACACTCCCAGCAACGAAGCGAGCTCCCCAACGGAATAGCCGTGTTTTTCCCTTAACTTCCTTAGGAGTTCTCCGTTCACCCGGACGTAGAGTCCACCGCGCTCGGCGAAGATTGCCGGAAGTTCGCCCTCAACGAGAGCCCTGTAGAGCGTTGCTGGGTTGAGTGCGTAGATCCCAAAGCGCTCGTAGATAACTCCCTCCTCTATCTCGGAGTTCTTGGTCCTGAGGCCCACGATGAGGGGTGAAGCCCCGAACAGCTTGGCGAGTCTTTTTAGGTCATCCGCTTGTTCCTCTGTAACCGTGTCGATGTTGGTAACTACCTTGATGAATAGAAGCGTAAAGATCCCACTTGCCGCGAGGTCAAAACATCCTCCCCTAAGCTCGACCCTCGCGACCTTCAGGCCGGATTTCTGAAGTATCCTTTCAACCACGTTTATGAGTCTCTCCCTCTCCATCAAGTTTTAAATATGAGATGATCCTTTTAAGTTTAAGGTGCTAGTGATGAGGCCCATCATAGTTAAGGGACAACGGGTGAGCCTAGCTGTACCCCTGAGAGAGGACGTTCACCTGATATGGAAGTGGTACAATGATAGAGCCGTGAGAAAATACCTTACTAAGCCCCACGAAGTGTTCTTCTACGAGGATGAAATGGAGTGGTACGAGGCAATAAGGCGGGAAAAGTCGAGGGAAAAGGTTTTCGCAATCATCAAAAACGACTCAAAAACCCTTCTGGGTCTCGTTGGTCTTCACAGCATTGACTTCCACAGCAGAAACGCCGAGCTCGGCTATTTTCTCGGACCAGAGCACTGGGGGAAAGGCTACGCGACCGAGGCCGTTTCGCTAGCCATTACGTATGCCTTCGAGTGGCTCAACTTGAGGAAGCTCTACGCTAGGGTCTTCGGCTCCAACCTTGCTTCTATAAGGGTACTCGAAAAGAACGGCTTTGAACTGGTCGGGAGACTTAAAAAGCACCAGTACGTTCCTGGAGAGGGCTTCGTCGATGTGCTTATATACGAGCTCCTTAGGGGGGAGTAGCCCTGTGTGAGTACGTTTACAGCAACGGGAAGAAGTGCAGGCTGAAGCCGATAGAGGGCTCGAAGTACTGTCCCCTCCATATTCCCTACGAAGAAGGAGAAAAGCTTCTGGGTGAGCAAATACAGAAGGTTAAAGCCGAAAAGTTTGCGGAGAGGCTTAAAGCTGGCCAGAGCTATTTTGAAGGCGTTTACCTCTACGACGTTGCCATAACAGGTTTCACGTCGGAGAAAACACTCGTTTTCAAGAACTCTCAAATAAAGACCCTCATCATAGACGGTTCGTCAATAAGAGGTCTTGTAGTGACCGGCTGCACTATAGAAAGGGTAATTATCTTTGACACAAGGCTTGAGGTTCTTCTGTTTAAGGATTCCAAGATCTTCGGTCTGAACGTTCTCCGCGTCGATTTTGGTGGTCACATCTCGGTTCGCAATTCAGACGTCAAATACCTCATGATAAACTCCACACGATACGTGGGTGGAAAGGAGAAAGGAGAAGAGGCCGCTTATGGTGAAAGGCGCGAGATTTCCGGGCTGATAGAGATTTCAGGCCTTAAAAACGTAAGAAGGATAGGAATAAACACCCGCTATCCCCTCCTCAGGAAAATCCTCACGGAGCACGGTCTCAACGTTTCTGAGAGCAAGGAGAGAATCGTCCGTGCCAGGGAGCTGGTTCTGAGGGATGTTAGCTTTGATACCGCACCGCGGTTCAAAAGGCAGGTGAGACTTACGGTAAGGGGTTTTTCGGGCCGGCTGACCCTCGAAAACCTTGAAGTCTTTGGCCACGTTGAGATACATCAAAGCAGGCTCATATCCCCTGAGTTCGTCCACCTCAGGATTGAGAGCAACTTCATCCTCCGGGGCTCATCGGTGCTTGTATCCCCAACTTGGGCAATAACAGTTCTTCCGGCCCTCCCAATTGAGCTCAACGTTGGAGGCTTCGTAATAGTAGAAGACTGCACCTTCAATAACCCCTACGCTGAGGAAGTCTTTTACCGCCTTGCCAGGACGAGCTGGGAAAAGAGCGGAGACTTTGAGAGGGCCGACCAGTATTACTACCTCGAGATGGTCGCCCGTAGAAATGCACGACTTAGGGCGAGGAGGAAGGGCGTTAGAAAGCTCTTTAATCACCTAGAGGTTGCTTTTGAGTGGCTCTTTGCAGATCTAACATGCAAATACGGAACCGACTGGAAGAGGCCGATAATGTTATGGCTTTTAGCAGTTAACGTCATCTTTCCCGTCTTATTCTTCCTGACTAAGAGTGTTGAGGGGCTATCTAAGAATATGGGCTTCTTGGACTACGAGTACTTCAGCATCGTAACGGCAACAACGCTCGGTTACGGCGACTACCACCCGATAGGAGTAGGGAGGGCTATAGCCTCGGTTGAGGCGCTTTTCGGGATGTTCATGTGGGCGGTCTTCCTTACTGTCTTCTCGAGGAAGTACATGAGGTAGAAACCTTTAAACCATAAGCCCTAATTTCAACGGGGATAGAAATGAAAGAAAGGGTGAGAGTTGGGTTCATAGTAAACCCCATAGCCGGAATGGGTGGAAAGGTCGCCCTGAAGGGAACCGACGGCGTTGTTGAGGAGGCGATAAGAAGGGGCGCTAGGCCCGTTGCGGAGGACTTCGCAAGGCTTTTCCTGCGGGAGCTGAGCGGCTATGAAGAGGCTGAGAAGGTTGAGTTTCTAACGGGACCTGGCCCCCTCGGAGAAAACGTTTTGAGGGAATTCAACTTCCCCTTTGAAGTCATCAGCCACAGGAAAGTGGACTACCGGGATGTTCTCGGCGTTAGGATACCCAACACGACTTCGGAAGACACGAAGGAGCTTGCCCGCAAGATGCTAGGGAGGGTTGAGCTCATCCTCTTTGCAGGGGGAGACGGAACAGCCAGAGACGTCTTCAGCGTTATCGGAAATAAGATCCCAATCCTTGGAATCCCAACTGGCGTTAAGATGTTCTCCGGTGTCTTTGCGGCGTCTCCAGAAGATGCGGCGAGGCTGCTCGTCGAGTTCATCAGGGGAAACGCCGAGTTAATTGAGAGGGACGTGATGGACCTCGATGAGGATGCGTTCAGACGTGATGAGTTAAGGCCGAAGCATTACGGAAAGGCCCTCACGCCCCACGTTGAGTTACTCCTTCAGGGGGCGAAGGAGCCCGCAAAAACTGACGAGGCTGAAGACGTTGATACCATCATAGAGGCCCTCGGCGAGGAGCTGGAGGACGGGATATACTTCTTAGGGGCAGGTTCAACCATAAAGAAGCTGAAGGACAGGCTGGGCATAGACGGAACGCTACTCGGCGTTGACGTCGTTGAGATAAAGGACGGTAAGGCTAGACTCCTCGTGAAAGATGCAGCCGAGAAAGACTTGCTCCGCTTCGTCGAGGAAAACCCGAAGATAATCGTTACCGTTATAGGGGGTTTGAACTTCCTCTTCGGCAGGGGGAACCAGCAGTTCTCGGCCGAGGTTTTGAGGAGGGTTCCGAAGGAGAACGTCATCGTCGTCGCCACACCCTCAAAGGTTAAGGACGGCTTTGTGAGAGTTTACACCGGCGATAAGGAAGTGGACAGCAAGTTTAAAGGTTACATCCGCGTCCGCATCGGCCCCTGGAGGGAAAGGCTTGTGAAGGTAATTTGATGTTTGTTATCCCTGCAGATATATTTTTAAGTTTTAGTTCTACAACTTTTACTAGGTGGTAAAAGATGGTGTACTATGGTCATGCTGCTGACCCAGTTACATTTGGGATATGTTTTGTGTTATACTACTTTTCAATACCCGTGGCAGTATTCCTGTGGCTCTGGCGTAACTATGTCTACATCAAGAAAAGGAAATATCGCCTGAAGAGACTTGCCGCTGCGTTACTGGTAGCTTTTTTCATAACGTCCATCTCAGGGTTCGTACTGCTGGATCAGTATCTCTACCTCCATACACCGTACGATGAAAAGATAACATGCTTCTCGTCTTCGGGCATAACCTCATCAGCACTGGTTACAGAGTACGGCTTCGATAAGGAGGAGCTGGAAGCAATGGGTCTCCCATCCTTCGGCATAATAAGGGTATACCGTCTGTTTGATACGGGACTTTCTCACGACCTCAAGCTCCCCACAAAGCTGAATAATATCGTCATGATACGACCGTGGTTAGTCCTTCCAGTCGTTGACGTTTATGTCTATGAACTGTCGCAGAATGATACCAAGGAGATCGTAGGTAAAAAGCACTATTACCTCGTTTGGCCGGCGTCACCTGGAGGATTCTTGACAGAGAAGTTCAACTTTGAGTTCACAGTGATGATCCACAGCAAATAAAACTAAAGAGCCCTTTGGTTTTAGTTTCTCGTTCTTTTAACACTCTTCCGGAGAAAAGAGAATTAAAATCACCTGAGGTTCTTAACAAGCTCCTCCATGACACTGAGGAAGGTTTCCACCTCTTCGATGCTGTTGTAGACGTGGAAGGATGCCCTAACGGTCCCGTTTATTCCAAGCTTCTTCATCACCGGCAGGGCACAGTGGTGGCCGCTCCTAACCATGATGTTGTGCTCATCCAGTATTGCCGCGACATCGTGGGGATGGAGCGGTGGAACGTTGAAGCTCACAACGCCGGCGTGTTTCTTCAAGTCTCTCGGCCCGTACCACGGCACTTCAAGCTCGTCAAGGCCCTCGGTAATGCGTTTAACGAGCTTTCTCTCCTGCCTCTCGATTTTGTCTATTCCTATCTTTTCAATGTACCTTATTCCGGCGGCGAGGCCTATCGCACCGCCTATGTTGGGAGTTCCAGCTTCAAACCTCTCAGGCGGGTCTGTTAACTTGTAGCCGTCGAGGGAAACGTCTTCAATCGTTCCGCCGCCTATAAGAGGAGGCTCGAAGACGTCGAAGAACTCCTCGTTGATGTAGAGGACGCCTATTCCTGTGGGTCCCATCGGCCCTTTGTGGCCTGAGAACCCCAAAAAGTCCGCGTGGAGCTTTTTAACGTCCACTTCCATGTGACCAACGCTCTGGGCGGCGTCAACGACGAATATCGCTCCCTCTTCCTTTGCAATCCTTCCGAGTTCTTCGACCTCATGGATGACGCCAAGCGCGTTGGAGACGTGCTGGACTGCTACGAGTTTGGCACCCTTGATTTTCTTCTCGGCATCGCTAAGGTCGAGGTTGCCCTCGTTGTCGCCTTCTATGAACTCCAGCTTCAGGCCAAGCTTTTTCGCCAGCCTCTGCCAGGGGAGTAAATCTGAGTGGTGCTCGTAGGGTGTCGTCACTATTTTGTCGCCGGGCTTGAAGATGTGCTCAAGGCCGAGGGCGACTAGGTTAAGGCTCTCGCTCGTGTTCTTGGTGAAGACAACCTCCTCGAACTTCGCGTTGATAAAATCTGCCACGACATTCCTGCTTTCCTCGTACTTGTGGGTTGCCATCTGGGAGAGCCTGTGGACGCCACGGTGAACGTTGGCACGGTACTTGAGGTAGTACTCGTCCATTGCTTCGATGACGGGCTTCGGCGTGAGAGAAGTAGCTGTGTTGTCGAAGTAAATCACCTCACTCGTCAGCGGGATGTCCTTTCGCACATCCTCCGGAATCCTCATGATACCACCTCCAGAACTCCAGCGCAGTCGTAAACGATCTTCGCGATTTCTTCCCCTTTCTTGGCATCTTCTAAAAGCTTGACTATTATCTTTCCGCTTGGATAAACGCTTACCTCGTAACCGTCTATCTCGGCGATGAGTATCATCCCAGGCAGAAGCTTCTTGACGGTGTAGCCCCTCTCCTTCAGACACTCGGCCGTTTTTTCCAAGTCGAGCTTTATCCTCTTCTCCCATGAGTAAGCCCCTATAACGACACCTTTCATCGTGACACAGGGCTTTGAGATGATCATGTTCTCACCGTTTGATTCTCTGCCGGCCGGATTTTATGGGTTTCTCAAACCTTAGGTTGAGGGAAGAACTCCAGAAGTTAAGAACCATCGGTTTAGGAAAGCCTAATATTTGTCTCCGCGTACTACGAACCATGTTAAGGGAAGTCTTGAACAAAAAGGAAGTCAGGTACTTGCTCTTGATAATTTTCCTGTCCTTTGGTTTGAGTGCGACGGTCCTTTCCCTGATCGGCATGTCGTACTTCATCCCCCAGTTTCTAACCCTTGCCCTCACTGATTCTGTTAACCCCTGCACATTCGTCGTTTACACGCTCTTTCTAATCGCTCTCTCGGTAAAGGGAGTTGATAAGAAGAGGCTCTACCTGGTTGGGCTGTCCTTCGTTGCCGCTGTTTACGTCTCTTATTACACACTCGGGGTAGGCCTAACGTTCATAGCCGGCAGGATACCGCTTGAATGGGCGGGTTACTTTGCGATTGCATTCGGTATTTACACAATCATTACTGGCCTCACAGAGCGCTCCAGAACAGGGGACAAGAAGGCCCTCCGCAGAAAAATGTTCTCGACAGATGCGACGGTTATAGGTGGGCTGATACTAGGGGTAAGCGTTTCAACAACGCTCCTGCCCTGCTCTGCTGGTCCATATCTTGTTTATGCCGCAATAATAGCGAGATCCTCAAAGGCGACGGCGTTCCTCCTCCTCGCCCTCTACAACCTGATATTCGTCCTCCCCCTTCTAGTGATACTCTTTGCAATGGGGAGCCTAAGGGAAAGCAAGGAGTTTTCAAGGGCAATGGTGAGACATTCCGCGGAGCTTTCGGTTGTTTCGGGGGTTCTACTTATTATAATAGGCCTGTGGATCCTCGGCCTTTTCAACCTTTGAGGTATCGAAAGATTTAAAAAGCTCGCCCAAAAGGTATAACCCGGATGCTTGGGCAGTGCCGGGGTAGCTTAGCCTGGTCAGAGCGCTCGGCTCATAGGGCCGCTCCCCTTCGGGGGAGCCTGAGAAACCGAGAGGTCCGGGGTTCAAAGCCCCGCCCCGGCACCATTCAAACTTCGCGCAGGCGAAGTTTGATCAAGGTTTGTGATTCTTTTCTTGAAGTGCTGTTCTGAGGGGAGTTTGCACTTTTAAAGGTGGTGCCTTTTTGCAGGGAATCCCTCTTCAAAGGGATTATAGAGAGGGGGTTTCTCTCCAAAAGCGCTCCGGAGGAGCGCGAGTAATAGCAAACCCTAATGTGAAGGCTCCAAACTTTGGGATTCTAACCCTTCAGGAGCATTTCAGAATGCAAACCAGCAACAATCTATTAGATAGAGGAATCACGAACTTTGATGAAACTTTGCAGAGCAAAGTTTCAGCGTTGACGGAAGATTAGGTGCTCTTTTAAAGTTACTCAATTTTGAGTTGAGTTTCTGCTTGAGTTGCTTATTGGAGGAGTGTTTCACTTTTCCATGGCACCCGAAGGGCGCCAAAATAAATTCCGAAACTGCTTTGAAAGTGGATTTTTTGAGGTTAAACTCGCTCCAGAATTGGCAACTTTGTTAGTGCACGACTGATTTTTACCCATTGGCAGGAAGTGGAGTCCTTTTGTTCGAACTTTTCCAAAAGTCTGCTTTTCTGGCGAAAAGTTTCATTAAATCTAAAGTCTCTCTGGTATTCTGAGAGCATAAAAAACAAAGTCAGTGGCCGCTTGAAATAGGTCTAGCTTTCGAAGAAAACGGGGAAGAGGATTTATTGAGACCTCTATCCGTCCTAGTCCTCAACGTAGGGTGCAGTTATCACTTTCCTTATCTCCCTGGCTTTTTTCTCACCTATTCCCTCGACTTCCTTAAGCTCCTCCTCCGTTGCGGTAAAAACCCTCTCAACGTTGCCAAAGTGCTTCAGGAGGCGCCTGGCGAGAGTCGCGGAAACGTTTGGCAGTCCCTCAACGATGAGACGCTGCCTCTCCGCTAACGTTAGGGCTTTCTTCTCGTTCCTCAGCCTGACTTCCTTCTTCCTATCCTCCTGCTCGCGCTTGGCGAGGAGGTAGATAAACTGGGCTGTCTCCTCTTTTCCAGAGGAGAAGAGTATCGGCACGCCCCAGTCAACAGTTACGGAAGCAATTGCACCGCGAATGGCGTTGGGGTGAACGTTCCTTATCCCGTAGAGCTCGCCCTCGATAATAATCACGGGTTTCTCATACGCCCTCTTGAGTCTCTCCACTTGGTCAAAGAGCCTGCCGTCTATGATGGACTGGATGAAGTCGTTGGCGCTCTTCCTCTCTATCCCGATCTCTTCACTGACGACATAATCTGCAACATCGAGAGTTCTGACTTCGATCTCGGCGCCGAGTTCCTTCAGAATCTTGGGGATACCACTCCTCAGCTCTCGCGAGTCAACGTAAACGACTATGCCCTTTGGCTTCCTAACGAAGATGGGCTTAACAGGGATTTCGGGCTTCTCTTCCGGTTTCTTCTCGGTTTTCTCATTCTCGGCAGAAGTCTGCTCAACGGTCTTTTCTGACTCCGTTTCATGCTCATCTTTCTTCGCCTTCCCAACCTTCAGGAAAGCATCAAGGGAAGTTATCTTCCCCTTCGAGGACATCCCAGCACGCTTATCGTCCCGCTGATGGGTCTTCTCAAGTTCCCTCGCTATGCGCTTTATAGCATCGAACATATTCTTCTCCTTTCTCCTGGAGCTCCAGTAGTATGCTTCATCCCTCGTGCCCTTCGCCATCAGGATTACAACTTTACCCGGCCTGTGCCTGCCAGTTCTCCCCCTCCTCTGTATGCTCCTTATCGCCGAAGGCACGGGCTCGTAAAAGACTACCAGATCAACCTCCGGGATGTCAAGGCCTTCCTCACCTACGCTCGTGGCTACTAAAACGTTGAACTCGCCGCGCGAGAACCTGTCGAGGATCGCCTTCTGCTCCCTCTGGCTCATTCCTCTGTCTTCTCCCCTGCTAGCCTGCCCTATGAACCTCTCCGCAGAGATTCCAAGGGCGCTGAGCTCCTCGACTATCTTCTTTCCGGTGTCGCGGTAATTGGTGAAAACGATAATCTTTGAGCCCGGCTTTTTCTCAAGCTGTTTCCTGACAAGCTCCTTGAGTTTATCCATCTTCGGGTGGTCGAGGCCGAGCTCCTTTGCCTGAACGAGGAGGTAAACCACCTTCCTCATGCGCGGGTCTTCCATGAGCTCCCTGCTAGACTTCGAGCGATCTTCCCGGAGCTTCTTGAGGTAGTTCCTAAGCGCCGTAAGCCCCTGCGTTTCGAGGAGCTCTATGGCGTGGTGGAGCTTCATGGCCTTTGCCTGGTGCTTCTTGAGGTAGCCGATTGAGTAGTCCCCTTTTGCAATCGCCTGATTTATCTTTGAACCCGCCATTAAAACTTCCCGCTTTGGGATATCTGGAGAAGCCGAGCTAACGATGCCCGCATCGGCAAGGGGTTTCAGGGACTCCTTGAGCATCTCGCGGAGAATTTTTCTGACTTCCTTGTAGACTCCGGGCAGTTCCACCTTTACCCACTCAAAAGATATCCCGTGGACGTAGGGCTTTACATCCGGAGAGCTCTCCGTTCTGACTTCTATGTGCTCAACGCCAAGGTTCTCCACTATCTCGCGGATTTTCTCCTCGTCGCTTCCTGGTGATGCAGTTAGGCCGAGGACAAGCGGGTGCTTAGCAGTCTTGAGGTATTCCTTGGCTATGAAGACGTAGGCGTAGTTCCCAACTGCCCTGTGGGCCTCGTCAACGACGAGCAGGACGACATCCTCAAGCGAAATCCTGCCGGTTAGGATATCGTTCTCGACTGTCTGTGGGGTTGCCGTGATGATCACGCTCTTTTTCCACAATTCTGCACGCTTTTCCGGGGGGAGCTCGCCGGTGAGTACGTTGATCTTCTCAGGCGGAAGGTTGAAGAGCCTTCTAAAGCTCTCGGCGTGCTGCACTGCGAGGGGTTTCGTTGGGGCGAGGAAGAGAACCCTTCCTCCGTATTTTGAGAGCCTGTAATCGGCTATGAGCATCGCGATTAGGGTCTTTCCTAACCCGGTCGGGAGGACAACGAGGCAGTTCCTTTCTTTACAGCGGGCGTAGATGACCTCTTGGTAGACACGTGGCTCGATTAAATCGCGGCGGAGATAGGACATATTAGGCCCTTCGGTGGGAAACCATAAAAGCTTTCCTTTTGCCATGCGATGTTCAGCTTACTGCTATTCCGCAACAACTGAACTCAATAAGAGCCTTGCTGTTGTTGTAACGGTGCTTGAGATGTAAGTGTTCATAAGGAGAAGAACGTTATTGATTGCGGGAACTGCCTTCAGGATTATCATGCCGAGCGCGATTAGCTTAAACGCGGGATTTATGTTCTCAAATTTGATGGAGACTGCTATGACACCAACGCCCAGTGCCGTGAAGAAGGCATAGCTACCGAAGAAAAGGACGGGATCCTTGAGTCTTTCGGCTATCGCTGCGTTGGCCTCGGTAAATCCCATCCTTACACCGAACCACGTCGTAAGTGCATCAACAATTG
>Ga0256842_1000846_pt1 | contig 26520 bp, 28 predicted proteins | sample 4559240metaG_FD_185973 | JGI IMG/M metagenome (GOLD analysis project Ga0256842, IMG submission 185973) | Hydrothermal vent microbial communities from Guaymas Basin, Mexico - 4559-240 | ecosystem: Environmental > Aquatic > Marine > Hydrothermal vents | place: Mexico: Guaymas Basin | collected... | reverse complement strand
AACAAAAAGAATAATTAAAGAAGAGGTAGATTTCAGTTTCAACAATGATTTGGAGAGTTTAAAGAGAACTAAATTTTACAAACCCATCAAATCAATTGTAGAGCATAAAGTAGAAGAAGTTTTAACATACATTAAAGGGTAGAAGATAAAAAATAAAATCAAAGAAGCTTAATTGAAGGATTAGTCAATAATGTTATCAGAGATGCAAAGAAATGCTATGCGGTAAAAGAGAGTAAAAAATAAATAAATTTTATTTCTACTTATTTTGTTTTTCTCACACGAACTCAATTCCTAAGTCATTCTCCATCTCTGACTTGGCCTTTGTCTTGAACTTCTTCTCAGGCCCAAGTATCTGCGAGCTCTTCACACCTGTAACTATTAACATCACTCTTATTGTCTTATCCAAATCTTCAGATATCTGAGCTCCCCATATAATCCTTGCATCAGGGTCTAACCTTTCAGAGACCGCCTCAACAACTTTACGAGCTTCATCTAAGGTCAGGTCCGTTCCTCCAGAGACATTTATCAGTGCTCCGTTGGCTCCTGAAATATCAACGTTGAGTAAAGGATTGTTTATTGCTTTCTCAACTGCTTCAACAGCTCTGTTTTCAGAATCCGACTCACCGACCCCAATGAGAGCGACTCCGCCGGAGCTCATTACTGCCCTAACATCTGCAAAGTCAAGGTTTATAAGTCCTGTTTTGGTTATCAGTTCAGCTATGCCCTTAACTGCATTTGTTAATAATTCGTCAGAAACCTTAAATGCCGTGTGCAAAGGCAATTCAGGAGCAATTTCAAGAAGTTTGTCATTTGGTATGACTATAAGAGTATCGACGATTGCTTCTAACCTTTCAAGTCCTGAAACAGCATTTTCCCACCTTCGATTACCTTCCATTGAGAAGGGTAAAGTAACTATGCCGACTGTCAAAGCTCCAAGCTTCTTTGATATCTCGGCAATTACAGGAGCACTTCCAGTTCCTGTTCCTCCACCTAAACCGCAGGTTATGAAGACCATGTCAGCTCCTTGAAGTGCTTTCTTTATTTCTTGCTCTGACTCACGAGCGGCTTCCTCACCAACCTTTGGGTCAGCTCCTGCTCCAAGCCCATGGGTTAGCTCTCTCCCTATGAGGATCTTTTTATCAGCTGTTGTGTATAGGAGGTCTTGGGCATCGGTGTTTATAGCGATTGTCTCAGCTCCGACGATTCCTACTTCAGAGATCCTGTTAATTGTGTTGTTTCCCCCGCCTCCTGTTCCAACGACCTTTATCGAAGCTTTTTGATTTGCAAGAAAAGCTTCTAATTCAGCATCAATATCACTCATTTTAGAATTCTCAACTTTTACATTATCCATTTGCACACCTCGCTCTTTTGTTTTTTAGCTTGCTTGTTAACAGCAAATAAATTAATTGAGTATTTAAATTTTTTGAATGTAGAAAAAAGAATTAAATCTTTATTTCAACTTCAACTCCTGCCTTGTCTTTGATCTCTTTTTTCAGTTCTTTATCAATAATTCTAAGCATTCTTTTTGAGTTTTCGTCAAGGTCTTTCCATGAAATTTCGTATTTTCCATCCTTTTCCTCAACTTTCGGTTCTTTGCCAAAGAGCGAAGATGCTAAGAGTTTCACTTGTTCTTTTTTATCATCTATAAATCCTTCAACTTTCAAGTCATAGATTAATGTCTTTCCTGCTAGAGGATGGTTAAAATCCACTAAAACTCTGCTTCCTGATACACTAACTATTGTTGCAAGCACATTGTCCATTTCCACTCTCAACCCTGGGAAAGGATTTATGTTGTGCTTTGTAAAAACTGATTTTGACATGAGTTTTATGAGTTTCGCGTTTCGCTTTCCAAATGCGTCTTCGGGTTTTACTTCAACATGATATTCTCCAAGAGGTTTTCCTATTAAGAAATGGTCAAGTCCTTTTATAACTTGACCCTTACCTGCTACGACTATTAGAGGTTTGTATTTTTTGCCTTGTTCATAGAGTCCTGCCTCTTTGGCTTTTTGCTCATAGGTTGTATCAAACACTTCTCCGGACTCTTTTAAATACCCTGTGAAGTTCAGCTTTATGAAATCTCCTTTTTTTATTGTTCTGTCTGCCATAACAATCGCCTAGTTTGGAAACAGGTATTTTGTATAAAAAAGTTTTCATTGAGAAGTTGATGAGTTGTTAAGAACTTGCAGAATAAAAAAATAAAAAGGGTTAAAATGGCAGCGGTCTAATTTTTATCCTTATCCTCAGATTTTTTCTCGAAGAAGTTGCTAAGGTCAGAATTGTGCATGATCGTCTTGTAGCTTATTTTGTTGTTTTTTGTCATATCAGAGCTTAGCGATTCCTCATATTTAAGTTATTATGAAGCAAAAGATATAATTTTCAAAATAGAGTTTACCTTTTTCTAAACTCAAATATGTTCATAAGCTCATTTGACAAGATTTTATTGTTTCTACATGACACTTTTACATTAACTACTTTAAACTCACGAATAATGGGAAAAGTTAGGTTCCACACAGGTTCCTCATCAAGTGTTTGAAGAGTGGCGAAGACCTCAACGAAATCTCTACTATCTTTGTTCAGCACTTCTTCAGCTTTTGCAATGGCGTGCTCAAACGACTCGTCAATATCAAGTGTGTCAATGTTCAATTCCTTCAAAGAGTCAGCTTTTTCCTTCAAAATTTCCAGGTTTTCTGTTCTGGAGATAGCTCCCTCCTTAACTGAAAAACTTGTTATCCTATCCTTAGTTGGTTCGTAAAAATCAAACACAATTTCCTCCACTTTTCTACCTGGCTTTTTTAGGAAGAAAATGCTTACAAGGTAAGCATCTCCACGATCATCCGACCACTCCTTAAAGTTGCTTGATGATTTAAGCTTGTCAAATTTTTCTCTTATACCGCTCATATCCTACAACAAAATTAGGTAGTATAAAAACTTAAGGTTTTCTTTTAGAGATAATTATTTAAACTAAACAAACAATCCAAACAAGATGGCAAGAAGTTCGCACACAAAAGAGGAGATTCCAAATACAACTATTCTTCCTGACAGGTTATTTTATGCTCTAATAAAACAGCATTATGCCTTCGCAGGTAGACACAGCGCAGTTAAAATATGTGAATGGACTAAAAAGTCTCTACTCGACGAGGATTTCTGCTACAAGCAGAAATTTTACGGCATAAGGTCTCATCTGTGTTGCCAGATGACTCCAACTGTCGGCTTCTGTAGCAACAAGTGCGTTTTCTGCTGGAGGCCTCACGAATATAATCAGGGCTATGAAATGAATTTTGAAGTTGATGACCCAAAAACAATCATTGAAGAGTCCATAAAAGCTCAGAGAAAGCTCTTATCCGGATTTGGAGGCAATCCAAAAGTAAATAAAAAGAAGTTTGAAGAGGCACAGGAGCCAATGCACTTCGCCATTTCTCTTACAGGCGAACCAACGATTTATCCAAAACTTCCGGAACTCATAAAGGAACTTCACAAGAGAGGAAAAACAACTTTTCTTGTCACAAACGGAATGTATCCTGATATGCTTGAAAGGTTAGAGAGGGAAGACGCTCTACCAACCCAAGTTTATGTTTCATTTACTGCTCCGAATGAGAAGCTCTTCAACGAGATTGACAAGCCAGTATTCAAAGATGCTTGGGACAGGTTAATGAGAAGTTTAGAGTTTTTAAAAAGAGTTAAGGACAGAACAAGAACCGTAATAAGAGTAACATCTATTAAAGGCATAAATATGATCCAGCCGGAAGAGTATGGGAGGATCCTCAAAGAGAAAGCAAACCCAACTTTCATAGAAGTCAAAGCTTACATGCACGTTGGCTACTCAAAGTATCGTTTGAAGATGAGCAACATGCCAAGTCATGAAGAAGTAAGGGAATTCGCACAGAAGATTGCGGACAGTATGGGATATCAGATTATTGACGACAAACCTGTCAGCAGGGTAGTTCTCCTAATGAAAGAAGATTTTCCGGGCAGAATCATGAAATTTGACGATTAAAAAGAAAACTTTTTAAAGTGATTGTTCTCCCCATAAGCTTATGGCAGTAAAGAAGAAGAAACAAAAGATAAAGGTTATCAAGAAAGAGTGGTATCAAGTTAAAGCTCCTAAACAGTTCGGAAATGCAATTATCGGTGAGATAAGTGCATCAGAACCAGAGAAGCTTATTGGAAGACGAGTTGACCTTCCTCTTTCTGAACTTACAAGAAATGTTAGATTGCACGGCATTCATGTTAAACTTAAGATTCACGATGTTTCCACGAAGAACGCAATAACCTTTGTTGAAGATTATGAGATTCTTCCAGCTATGTTGAGGAGATATGTTAGAAGGAGAAGAACGAGGATTGATGATAGTTTTGTTGTTCAAACAAAAGACGGTGTCAATGTCAGAGTTAAGCCAATAATTGTTACTGCATTCAAATCAAAGGGAGATGTCAACAAGAGTATAAAGAACAAAGCAAGGGAACTCATTTATAAAGCGATTAAAGAGTCCAGCTATGATGATTTTGTCAGTGCTGTTATAAACCACAAATTACAAGCAGAATTAATAAAAGAGTTAAGTAAAGTTTATCCAATAAAATACTTTGAGATAAGAAAGTTCGTCGTTACAAAAGCCAAGCCAACAAAGATTGAGGTGAAAAATGAGCCATCCAATAGTTGATTATAACAAGTGCAAGTCGCACTTTGTCTGCATTCAGGTCTGTCCAATGAATGTTTACACAAAAAAGGATGGCAAGACCTTTGTCGCAAACCCCTCTGCGTGCATTGACTGCAAAGCATGTGAGGTTCAATGCCCTGAACACGCAATAAAAATCGTTGAAGATTAAGCTTTTTCTAATTTTTATCAAAATATTAAGGAGTTATTTGATCGTTCATAAGAGTATAATAGGCCCGCCCGGATGTGGGAACTCAACCTTTTTAGGAAAAATGTTGAATCGAAAAAATGAAGAATTGTCAGAGTTATGTAAGATTAATGGGCCCGCCCGGATTTGAACCGGGGACTTTCGCCTCGTAAAGGCGACGTTATAGCCACTAAACCACGAGCCCCTCTACAATTTGAAGTAAAAGCATGCATTATTTAAATTTTATTGCTCGCTGAATAAGGAATTTAAGATTTCATCCTTGTTGAATGTCTTCAAATCTTCATAATTCTGGCCTGTGCCAACAAAGATTATCGGCTTTTTCGTAACATATGCAACAGATAAGGCAGCTCCGCCCTTGTCATCAACATCAAATTTTGTAAGAGCAATTGCGTCAATGCCTATCTGCTCGTTGAATGCCTTTGCCTGCTCAACGCAGTCATTTCCTGTTATTGACTCGCCAACAAAGATTTTAAAGTCGGGCTTTGTAACCCTAACTATCTTCTTAAGCTCCTCCATTAAATTCTTATTTGAGTGTAACCGCCCCGCTGTATCTATCAACACAACATCTGTATTGTGTGCTTTAGCGTATTGTATTGCGTCGTATGCAACCGCAGCTGAATCTGATCCGTAGTTCTGTTTAATAATTTTAAGATTCAAATTCTTTGCGTGCTCTTCCAACTGCTGTATGGCTGCTGCTCGAAAAGTGTCGCCGGCTGCAAGCACACAGGAGTATCCCTTTTCTTTTAAGTAATTAGCCACCTTTGCAAGAGTTGTTGTCTTCCCAGAACCATTTATCCCCAAGAATAGGATTACAAATGGCTTTGAACCCTTTGCTTTTATTAACTCTTCAAGTTGAGGAACTTTAAAGTCCAGTATTTGACTTACACTATTTTTCAATGTTTCCTCAACAATTTTGTGGATTTCTCGTCTAAAAACTTTTTTATCAACAAGTTCTTTTTTCAAATCAGATTTTATTTTTTCAATAACTTCTAAGGCAACATTGTTCTGCAGAAGCACAACTTCAACATCCCAAAAGAGTTTATCAAACTCTTGCTCAGTAAGTGTTTTTTTAACAACAACCTCTTTTATCTTTTGGGCAAAGGTTTTGGCCCTTTCTTCTTCAACATTTTTGGACCTTTCAGCTTCTTTAGATTCTTCATGTGCTTCAGTTTTAGCGTGCTCCTGAACCTCAGAGGGCTCCTCAACAGAGGTTCTTTTCTTTGAAAATATTCTCTTTATTCCTGAAAATAAGGATTTTGATTTGTGAACTTGATTATCTGATTCAGAAGTTTCTTGATGCACATTCTCTTCACTCTTTTCAGCTATTTCTCCTTTTGCTTCTTCCTGTGTTCTTTTTTCTCCTGTTTTCTCTTCAACTATTTCTGTTTTTTGCTCTTTTAGAACGCCCTTGTCCTCTTTCTTTTCTTTTGATTTTACTTCCTCTCCCTTTGCAGATTTCTCCTCTTTCTCAACACTTATCTGCTCAGTTAGTTCTTTATTCTCTATTTCTTCCTCTCTTTTTTCTATTGTTTTTCTTTCTACCTCTTTTTCATTTTCTTCTTCTACCTCTCCTTTCTCGTTCTTTTTTTCTATTGCTTCTCCTTTTGTCTTTTGTTCTCTTGTTTCTTCTACCTTTTTTAATTCCTTTGGCTTTTCTTCAACAACCTTCTCAGGTTCAGCTTCTTCCTCGACTCTCTTAGAAAAACTCTTGACAGCTTCCTTCAACTTTTTCTTTAAAAATCCAAACATATTATCACCTTATCAGTTGTTTGCTCCGCTGAGCTTTGACAACTGGTCCTGTATTCGGTTGAATTCAGCTATAAGCTGTTTGTATGTTGCTTCCAACTGGCCCTGATAGGTTTCAAGCTCTTTAACATTATCTTCTAAAAGTTTGACAGCTTCATCTATGCTTTTGGACACTAAAACATTTGAGCCAACACTGACGAGGAGCTTCTTTGTATCAAGAAGCTTCGCCTTCGCAAAAACTCCATTGACGATAGGAACTAAAACTTCTTCGGATTTTTCTTCTGACAGGTCCTTCAATGCCTTGACTGAGGTTTTGACTTGTTCCTTTTGCTTCACAATCTCATCAAGTTGAGATTCAACTGACTGTATCTGCCTCTGAATGAGTTCAAGCTGATTGTAGAGTTCAATAATTTTGTTTGATTCCATTTTTTCACCTATTCATACTTTGTAAATCCGAACGCCTGTTCTATCTGCATAGATTCCATTCCTGTTGTTTTCTCACCTATGAGCATCCCATTCTTATTCGCCACGATTCCAGAGCTAACAAAAGGGCTTCCAAAGTTCACGCTTGTTGCAGATACTTTGTCCAAATTGAGCAGGTCTTTTATTAAACCCTTTTTATTCTCAATTAAAGGACTTATAATTGCTTTATTACCCTTAACTTTAATGAGGGAGCCGACAGTTTTATAGTTGGAGGATTCCCACTTTATAATGTTCTTTCCAGTAGATTTTCTCAGTTGGATGATTGAATTTGTATCATAATCAGGATTCACAAGAAGGGCTTTCTCTGTTGAAACAATGTTGTTTCCGAGGGCAGTTAAGTCAGTATTTACAATTGAAAAATCAACATCATTCTTTTCTAAGGTTTTAATCTCTGTATCTAAGATTATCTTCGGAACTAAAAGCTTATTGCTGTCGCCTGCAAGGAGGACTCCAAGTAAAGATGTGCCCGCAATATTCGTTTTGATAATTGGAACATCAAACACCTTCTCAACCTTATGCAACAAGGAATCATGTATGCTCAAGGGAACGAGGACATATGAATCTGTTGCAAATAGGTATAATCCTATGTTTGGATTTCCCGAGAAACTTGCTAAATCAATCCTTGGTGAATTATCCTCTTCCATAAAGGGAGTAGTTAAAAGCTCCTTTTAAAAAGTTTTGGAATTAGCCAAGCTATCTTGGTAAGGAGTTATAATTATTTCTCCAAAAGGCCTGTTTTGCATTAGGGATATCTTTGATTCGTCCTGATTTGCCAAGTGAAGCAGAGGAATAAAAGTATAGACCTTATCTTCCCTGCGGTTTGACTCAACTAATTCAGAGAAAACAACTTTTTCCTTTCTTGAAAACAGATTATTAAGTTTTGAATAGACCTTTTTCATCATATCAACAACATTAAATTTTGGCTTTGGCAGTGTTATTGTCGCGGAGCTTTCTATTTCTCTTCTGACTATTCTCCGCTCCTTTACCTCAAGGGCTTTCTCAAGTGCATCCATAAGGTCATAGATAGAAACCTTCCTCTTTCGCGGTTGAGGAGTCCTCGGCATCAACTTTGGTATTGCCTGCTGGTTGATTCGGTTCTCACCAACTGCAAGAGATAAACCTTGATAAAAGTCCTCAAATTCCTCAATTTCTTCAACCTCCGACTCCTGAATAGATGAGAACATATTATCCAAATCTTGAATATCATCGCCAACCAGACGAGTTGACTTCATCTTGAGGAGGAGAGCCGCTGCGAGTATGACTTTACCAGAAAGATTCAGGTCAAGTTCCTTGAGCTTCTTAACACTTCTTATGTAAAGCTTCGTTATCTTACTGACATTTATATCCCAAATATCCATATTTTGCTGTTGGATAATATTGTAGAGGAGCGTCTGCCAAGTTATCTCTTTTTCATTCTCCAGAAGTTTAAGAATCTCCTCTTCCATATTACAATTATACACATAAAATAAACTAATATATAAATATTATCCCCTAAGGCATTACCTTATATAATCTGAACAAGGTAGAAGTGTATTCACAACACATTAAAGAATACCTCTTAAGAGGGCAAAGTAAAAGAAAAGAAAATAAAAAACAAAACAAATTCTTAAATCTTTAGAAGTCTTCTGAATCTTCTACTTCTCCACTTTCATCTTCTTCAGAGTTTTCAGGTGATTCCTGCTCCTCTTCCGAAGCTGAAGAGTCAATCTTCTCTGCGAAGCCGACTCTTCTAAGGACCTTTGTAATTCTTATTCTTACCTTATCTCCTGTTTGAGTTCCAGGCACAAAAATTACAAAGCCATCCTTCTTCGCCAAGCCGTCGCCTTTTTCAGCAACAGCTTCTATTGTAACATCAAGCTCATCTCCCACATTTACAGGAGGAGCTCTGTCGTTGTTGAACCTTCTTTCATGGAAGCCTCTGCCTCCACCAAAACTTCTTCTTTCATATCCCATTTCATTTACACCTTTCAAATTTCAGCCGCATCAAAGAAAAAGGCAATTTAAGGTTAGTAATCTGTCCAGTATTTAAAGCTTTGCTAAAATTTTTGTCAAAATATTTATAAAGAGAAGATTCTTTTTCTGCTTGAGGGGGTCAGGGTGAATGCCGAAAAGGAGATAGTCGAGACATGGCTTAATAGTTTGGGTTTCTTTACAATACGAGATATAAATGCAGGTAAGAACATAATTAGCATTATAGGTATAAAATTAGAAGATCATAAAGTTCAAAGGGTAGTTCATGTAGAAATTGCATGTTCCATAAGCAATGAAGTTCTAATAAAGGACTGCTTAAAAAAGTTTGACGATGCAAGAGTAAAATCTAAGGTTAAGAGTGTAATAAAAACTTTTGTCGGGAAAAACCTTGACTATGATAAAGTCCTAGTAACAACTTCTAAAAAGAAAATAAGAGGTGTGGAGGTTGTTAATTTCTCCGATGTCTTAAAGAAAGTCGTTGATAATCTTGACAAACAGAGGTATGACAACCAAACAATCAGAACACTCCAACTAATGAAGTTCATATACTTAAAGAAAAACAGAATCTATAAGAGCATAAGTAAAAAGAGAAAAAGAGAAATCCTCTTGGAAAGCCTAAAGGACAGAAGCATGCAGAGAGAGTTAATAAACAGTTACCTTATGCAAGAAATTGTAAAAAAATATTTGAGGAAACAGAAGGACTTCCTGCTTGATTACTTAAGGAGCATGAGCAAAAAGAAAAAAGAAGAACTAATAGCTGAGATTAAGAAAAAACCAACTGAAAGAGTCAAAACAAAGAACATTCCCCTGAAGGAATTTTTAAAATAGAAAAGTATATAAAAAGAAATTCACAATACTACTTAAAAAGAGGTGAATAGATGGACAGGTTGAGAAAAAGGATTCCCACAGGAATTTCTGGCCTTGATAAAATAATTTCTGGCGGTTTTATTCCTAACTCTGTGAATCTCATATCCGGTGGAGCAGGAACTGGAAAGACAGTTTTTGCACTGCAGTTTTTGTATGAAGGTGCAAAGCGTGGCGAGAAAGTGCTGTTTATTTCCATGGAGGAGGATTTACAAGATTTGAAGGATGATGCAAAGGTCTTCGGCTGGGACTTTGACAAATTAGAAAATGAGGGTAAAGCAAAGTTTGTTTACATATATCCTTATGAGATCACAAATTTCCAAACACTTCTAATAAATGAAATAACAAGGGTAAATGCAAAACGAGTTGTGATTGATTCTACAAGCGTCTTGGGAATGGCACTTGACAACGAGTTTGAGGTCAGAAAACAACTTTATGCACTTGCATCCCAATTAAAGCGAGTTGGATGCACCTCCATCTTAACCTCAGAGATAATTGATGTAGAATCCAACAAGTTTTCAAGGTTCGGTGTGGAGGAATTTGTAGCAGATTCAGTTATAACCATGCATTATTTGAAGAGCTCAAAGAACAAAGTTACAAGAGCTATGAGAATAATAAAGATGCGAAGAACATTAATTCCTCATGATCCAATAAAAATAAAAATTGACAAAAAGGGAATAAAAGTTGTTTAGGTGGTAAAAAATGAACCATATGAAAAAGTTAAAAAGCATGCCTAAAAGAAAACTGTCAGATGTTGAAAAGAACGCAATACTGTTAAGGATAGAGCTGTCTAAAATAAGAAGGGAAAAAGCTGACACAATCCTAAACAAAGGAGTAATCCTTTACTTCGGCTTCTTAACCATTGCTCTAATAGGCCTGTTCAAAGGATTCTTTAATAATGTAAGTTTAACAGCAACGATTCTGTTAGGGCTGTTAATTATAATATTTGCAGCTTGGGAGTATGCAGTTACAATTGACAAAGAGGAAAGAGAGTTAGAAGAAGAATTAAGGAACCTTTACTAAAGATGAATTATTTTAAATTTTTAATTATTGGTTCAGACCTGCCTGCTCTGATAAGTGCGAGCATTCTATCAAAGTATGGGCCAACTGTAGTAATAGAAGAGAATAAATACATTAGGCACAAGAGCGATAGCTTTATCATCAAACGAAACTTAGAAGTAGAAAACAGATTTGTTGAGAAAAAATTTAACAAAATAGAATTAATAACAGAAAAAGAGAGAGAGTATATAAACACAGAAGTCATTAGAATAAATGAATTTCTACTGAGAGAGCACATCTTAAAAAGTTTATTAAAAAGAAAAGTCCAAATTAAAACTGGAGAAAAGATAACAAGCGTAGGGAAGAACACATTAACGACGAACAGGTCAAAGTACAAATTTGATGTTTTAATAAGCTCAGACAACTGCAGGAAAATAAATTCAGCTCTAAATATAAAAGAAGAATACTACCATGAGCTTGTAATCAGTAGAAATGTTAAGAGTAAGAATGTTAAGTTATACCTTCTCCATAAAATAGGGGGTGTGAAATTTATCTGGGTCTTACCATATAAGAGAGAGACGAAAGTCATATTTGGATTTGACAACTACGACGAATTAGAAAATGTCAAGAGGTTCGCACAAATATTTTTAGACAGCAATGTAGGTGGTAAAACAACAGATGCCAAAATAAGAAGGATAAGAAAAAACTTAACAGAGTCAAATAAGGAAAATATCATCTTAATAGGTGATTCAGAAGGCGTCGGCTGCTGTCTTACAGGTGAGAAAAATTATTATTTTATAAGGAGTTCTATGCGAATAGAGGAAAAACTGCTCGGCTATGAAGATGACAGGATAACAAGAGATAAAAAACTGTGTGAGTTAATAAGTAAAAAGCTAAATATGGGAGCTGACCTTGACTTCAATGATTTACAGATTTTAAAAATTCTGTTCTCAAAAAACGACTGAAAAATACATGCAAAAACTGAAGCACAACTTAAAAAGAAAGATGAAAATGAGAAGTTATGCTTATTTTAACAGTTCTAATAGGTGTCATAATTGGCACTGCAACTGGACTCCTCCCAGGAGTTCATATAAACACCTTAACAATGCTAATGCTCATCTTAGCTGAAAGATTAAATACTAACCCTATAAACAAACTTGTTCTCATAATATCCATTGCAACAACACACATGCTGTTTGATACAGTTCCTTCAACTCTACTCGGAGTGCCAAGTGAGGAAACCGCATTAGTAATTCTACCAAATCACAGATTAGTCCTTAAAGGTCAAGGATTAAAAGCAATAAACAAAACCGCAACAACAATGCTCATAACAACAATCCTTGTTTTTACTTTACTTCCTTTTGAATTCAAATTAATAAAACTCCTATTTCACATTGCAGAGAACCACATTAAATTTCTGCTCATAATGATAAGCTTACTAGTTGTAGCAAACAGCAAGGACAAAAACTCTATGTTTTGGTCAGTAATAACTTTCCTCATGAGTGGGATTATAGGAAAAATAGTGTTAGACCTGCCATTTATAAAAGACCCCCTCCTACCCATGTTCTCTGGCTTTTTTGGAGCAAGTATAATCCTCCAAAGTTTAATGACTGAAAATAGAATACCGCCCCAATCTAGCCAAAGTTTCACAGATGTAAAAATAATAAACGCCCTTCAAGGAATCTTGTACGGCACAGCAACAGCAATCCTTCCAGGAGTAAGCACTTCTCAAATAATATCCACAATGAAAAACAAGAGCAATGAAGATTTCATAGAAAAATCCGCAGGCACAAACACAGCGAACTTCCTCCTAGCAATTGTATCTGCATATGCAATAAAGAAGTATAGAAATGGGGTAATAGCAATGATTTCAAGCCAGACAGTTATAACCCCTAAAATGGGGCTGATTGCTATGCTCACCGCATTAATAAGTATGTCATTAGGTTTAATCCTCCTCTTAAAATTAGAGAGGATCATTGTAGATTTCGTGCAGACAATAAACTACAAAGCCCTAAACATAATTATCCTACTAACACTTATATGTTTAGTCGCATTAAACTCCGGTGGGCTCGGCATGCTTATATTTGTAACGACCACAGCTGTAGGCACGCTCACACAGAAACTGAATGTGAGAAAGAGTGTTTGTATGGGTTCGTTAATACTCCCGCAACTCATAAGGTAAAACTTAAAACATTTATTCAAAACTTAATCAAAAGATTTTTAAATAAAAAAGCAGCTCCCTCACATATTAGGTGGAAATATGAAGGCAACAATTGTCAATTTTAGGATGGCTAGGCATCACACAAAGGGAAATCATATGATTGTAACTATTGAAGGAGTTAATTCCAGAGAAGAAGCTGAGAAGCTTATAAACAAAGAGGTTGTTTGGAAGACGCCTGGAAGCAAGGGCAAAGAGATCAAAGGCGTTGTAAAAGCTGCCCACGGCAACAAAGGAGCTGTGAGGGTTGTCTTTGAGAAAGGCATGCCCGGGCAAGCCATCGGTGAAAAGGTTGAATTAAAGTAAAATTTTCGGATTTTTCTATTTAAACTTTTTTAATGATAAACAACTACTTCTAATATGCTGAGTGAAGAAGAACAAATTCTTCAGGAAGCAGGACTGACAAATGTAGAGGCAAAGATATATTTAGCCCTCAGCAGAGAGAACCTCACAGTGTGGGAGCTGTCAAAGAGAACAAGTATAAGCAGAAGCACCCTTTACACAAAGATAAACGAGCTCTTAGCAAAAGGCATCATAACAAGAGTATATTGTGACAAGATAAGGTTTAAAGCTCTTGACCCAGAGGTCCTTGTAAGAATAAATGAAGAAAGGACACTAAAGGTTAGAGAAAATCTTGACAAGATAAGATTTTGGAGCAGTGATGAAAGCACAGTAGAGGTGGCTGAGGGCTTAACTGCCTTTAAAGAGTTTTTAAATAACCTCTTAAAAAAGAATGAAGAGATTCTTGTCTACGGCATACATAAAGATGTGCCGAAAATTCTCAGAGGGTATATAGACAAATTTCACAAGATACGAATAGAAAAAGGCATAGTGATGAAACACATCTACGATTATGATGCATTAGAACGAATAAGAGCTCTAAACAAATTAAAGTTCACAGAAGCAAGAACAATAGCCAGCTTAAAAACAAAGAGCACAACAAATATCTGTGGAGATGAGGTCCTAATAACTTCTTGGGGAGAAGGTCTAAGAGGGAAGACAATAACAATAAGAATTCTCAGCAGAGAAGTGTCTGATACATACAAGAGCTACTTCAACAGGTTATGGCAAGTCGCCAAGAGGTAAAAAATCATGTTAATGATTAAGCCGTGAATAGATTCGTGCAGAATTCTTAAAGGACTCTAAAAAATCATCAAATTCTGAATCTGTTATGTGATTGTAAATAGAAATTTTGTCAGGAGGAAATGCTTTGAACCTGACTAAAAATAAAGGACTTTTATTGCTAAGTTGTTTATTCAACTCAATATCTACTTTTGCCAGCCACCCCATAAAATGAGTTGATTGGTCATAAATCCTGCCGACCATATATTTAAGTATCTCATCGCTAAGATAAACAGACGCGTTTATTGTCTCACCAGGATGATTGATAGCATGGAGATACTCAAGCAGTGCAGACGATGAACTCCTATCAGTTCGCTCCCCACTGCTCAATACCTCTTTGGGCCACGCCTTAACCTTATTGAATAGGTTCTCAACCTCTTTCAGATCAAACCGCGTTAATCTGCCATGCTCAGTACTGACGGAAATAGAAGTGTAAAAGAGCATTGAAGCCCCATGAATAGAGGATACACAAGATCTTATTGTCTTCATAGAGTAATCAGAAACACCAAAATAATCTGCCAGCAGTCGCCTAAACCTAACACCTTCTGAGTACAGCCCAATGACCTGTTCAGGGTCCAAATTGGAGTAATCCAAAAATATATTAAGCATAAAGTCCACAGGATTAGTAGTTAAAATCACTGCTCCCTTGTAGCCCTTAAGATTTTGAGCAATAGCTTTTATTATTGGTTTGTTGTTCTCAAAACTCTGATTAATATCTGTTCCAGATTTAGTTACAGCAACCCTGCCTGAGGTTATGACAATAACATCATAATTTGTAAAAGCACTGAGCATGGTGTAATCCCTGTCTCCATTGTTATAACTCCACAGAAACTGCGTGAATTTAGTTTTTCTCATCTCAAATAAACTCTCAAGATTGTGTCTCAACGGCTCTGTTGATATAAGAGCGACTTCCTTTATAGGTATGGATTCTTTATCAATAATGGAGTCAAGAGATTCTATCGTGTTCTTGGAAACTCTGCTATTGGATAGAAACAGAATTCTCAAGCCGAACTGCACATTTTTATCAAGCATGTCCGACTCTTCCCTGAGCTTGTCAACAAGCATACTTTATTTATAATGACAGAACTTTTAAAAAGTATTAAACGCAATCCGAAAAATCAACGATTAATATGAGAAGATGTTTTATAAATTTCTTCGTGAAAGGCAGAGAATTTAGATGAAAGATTATGTAATTGTTCAAGTAATTTATTTGTTTCTTCACTGTTAAAACTCCTCCTGCTCGCCTCCACAAGTTTAAGACGGCTGTACAAATCCTCACAGTCTGTTGATGAGAGCATGCTAAGAATGTTTCTTGGCTCCAAAGCAAGTTTATCCCTACTATTTTTATTCCAATTGCTTGGAGAGTCCTGAAGAGAATTGTATGTCTTTTTATGAGTAACAAGAGTTTTATGGGCAGTTGTCTCATGAACTCTTACATAAGGTTTAACAGGAGGTTTGGATTTCTTTAGGTCCAGGGCTCTCAGATGTTTCCTATAAGTTGCCACGAAATCCAAAGCAGAGGTTATCTCATCTTTGAGATACGGCCTAAATTTTGTAAGAGCTTTCTCTTCCCTTTGTTCAAAGAGGTCAAGATTAAATATTAATTTCTCAATGTTAATTTTATCTCTTTCTTGCGACAATGTATCAACTTCTTTTTTAAATACAACAAGTGCATCTTTTACCTCTCTCAAATGTTCCTGGGCTTTACTTGTTAAATCTGACTTTGCACGGGCAATTTTCTGGTAATTCTCTAATTTGTATAAAATATTAAGATTCTTCCTGTAATTCTTGCTGTGCTTTGTTGAATGAAGGAATTCATTCACCATTGGTTTTAACTTTGAGTATATCTCCAAATTAATATTTGACAGGGATAAATCCGCATCTAAATTTCCTGAGTATTTCATAGTTTTGTCAAGTAAATACTCTAAACCTTGACGTTGCTTGTCCTCAATTTTGTTAAATTCATCAGAAACCTCACTCTGAATAGATTTAGCTGTCTCTTTGATGCTCTTTTTCAATAAAGAGGGCATTAAAGTTTTTGTCTTGGCAGGATGTGTTAAAAAATAATCCATATCTGCAAGAAGCTTGTTCAGAGCTTTGAGCTCTGACAATTGCTGGCTATTGAGTCTTTTGTTGTCTGTCAGAATGAGCGAATGATACATAGAGTTTATAGATTCGTAATCTTCAAAGTAGGATTTAAATGATGCAACTGGTTGCTTATTATTCATAAGCATCTTTAGGGTATATTTAAAATCAAGGGCTCGCTTGTACATTGGGTAATCAAGAAGGTTCCTAGAGTCATCAATTAACTCATTAACAAAATCCAAAACATCCTGCAGAATGGAATCAAACTCAGGATTAGAATATGAGTGAAAGTATGAGGAAATGGTTTCTTCAGTAAGCTCCTTTATGGACTGATACTTATCGTTTAGAAGATTTATCCACTTGTAGTATTCAACGATTGTTACAAGTGTTCCTCCTATCTTATCAGGAATTGTACCCTCTGCAAAGATTTTGTAGCAGGGATGTTTGTATAAATGAAATAGGGAGTGAGCAAATTCTTTAACATCTTCCAATCTTTCAAAGTAATCCTTTATGTCCTCAAGATTTTCCATTTTTTCTTTAATATAATTGTAATTTTTCTCAAACAATATCGTATAATGATTGACTAATTTTCTATAAGAATTTTCAAGACTATTTCGGAGTTTATCCGAAAAACTTGTTAAATCCTGAATATTATCCAATGCTCCTCTAAATTTATTTTTATCTGAGTCAGTTATCAAGTGGTTATTTATGGCTTCTATTTTTGAAAGTATTTGCTCAATGGAGAACATTTTTGAGATTTTATCAACTGAATCTTTATTCAAAGTGTTCAGAAAATTCAGAATCTCTTTTTGATTCTCCAAAAGCCAATCCACCTTTTCTTTCAGGGCAGGATTTAAGGAAGTAATACTAATCAAATCCTCAAGATTTTTCCTTTTAAAGATTGTTCATCGCCCTCATTGTTGAGACAAGAGTATCATAATCTGCTTTAAACTCTGTCCCATTTAAAACATAATCTTTTAGAAGCTTTCTCTCAAGGTTGTTGAAGAGTTGGGAAACAAATGCTCCTGTCCAATCTTCTTCATAAAATTCATCAACAAAACTTTCCAGATGCTTTACTAAATCTCCTTTGTAGCACGATTGAGTTGAAGTCCTTTTCCTAAATCTTATCTGAGCAGAGATAATCTCTTTAATCTCATCCTTCGTTGGTTTTGAAAGTTCTATTTTTACAAATCGGTTTGGTCTTATAAGTGCTGAGTCAATTGAATTAATTCTATTTGTAGATGCCATGAACATTAAACCGTCTCGGTAGTTTGGGCCGTCCATATATGAGTTAAGAGTGTTGACGAAGCTGTCCCTCTCAATGCTGTTCGTTGATCCTCTTTCCACGGCCACAGAGTCAATCTCATCTATGTAGAGCATATAAAAAGATTTGCCCTTTCTCAACGCATCTTGCATTAACTTATTTATATGAGCAATAAAGTTGAGTGTTAATCCCATAGAATATGTTGATGCTATGTCAGAGGCTGATATTCTTTCGCAGAGAATTCCGCTTGTGTCGCAGAAAACTTTAGATAAAAATGTTTTTCCTGTGCCGGGTGGTCCATAAAGTAAGATTCCCTTTGGTATTACTCTCTCCATAGGAACCATGTTTTTAATTTTTTCATAATTTTTTATGAAGAAAGCTATCTCTTTCAGCTTCTCAACTGCCTTGTGATATCCTCCAAAGTCACTCCACAAAAACTTAACTTGAGAGTTATTCTCATCCAAATGACTCTTGTAGTTTTTTCCACTTATACTGGAGTGTGAAGTCAATATTCTGTTGTCATCTCCTTTGTTTATTATAACTTCCAAATTGATGTCCTGATTAACTAATGGTTGTGTAAGTTCAGCTGTTCTGTTAAAAAAATCTGAAGAGATAAGCTTTTTATTGTAATGCTTTGTGAGAACAGACACAATTTCAAAGACAGTTTTGTCATCGCATAGCACTTCCTTAGGATAACCATCTAAAAGATTGTCTTGAGAGTTATTATTATCCCGCTTGTGTGCTGCGAAGGTTTCAATAACTGATTTTGAGGATATGTTAAGCAGTTGAGCATTGTAATTCTTAAACTTTGAAAAGTAGTTCATAATTTTATTGTCTAAAGTTTTTAGCATAGCAAGGAAGTATATTATCTCTGTTTTGGATACATTTGATTGTAACTCCTCTTCATTTTTTATTCGAGATTCTAAGTTCAAGCTCTGATCTTCTAACTCTCTTTGGGTTATCTCAACTTTCATTTTTATCTATCTTATAATTCATAAGCTTGGAGGAGTATATTTTCTCTTAACAAATTCTTCTCTCAACTTGTCAAAGTATAATTTCCTCTCAGCTTTAGATTTAGAAATGCTCTCAGTAAGAGATGAAACTTCATCCTCAAGTTCTTTTCTTGTAGTGTTGGCGTCCTCAAGATTTATTCCTGACGAGAAACTTACCCTTAAGGATTTTAAAAGGTTTTTAAACAGGGATGTGTAGCTCTTATTGGCTTCGGCAAATCCCCCTTGAGGATCTGACAAGCTTTTAACTAAGCTTTTTATATTCTTATCAGATTCACTCATTCTTTCTGCTTCTTTAACAACAAGCTCAAACATAGAGTTTATATACTTGTCATGGAAAAAGTTCATGGAATTACTTATTTCTCTCACTCTTTTTTCCTGTTTTGAATAGAGTGCTTCCTGAATGATAAGAGCTTTTTTTATAGATGAGAGATTGCTTGCTGTCTCCATAAATTTCAGCTTTTCTGCTTCTATATAATTCTTAAGGTCATAAGCTTTTCTTGTCAGCTTGGTTATATCAGAGTTAATTTCACTCTTGCTTTTGTTTTCATATTCAGACATAATGATATGTTTAAGTTCTGGAGGTTTTGTGTTTGAATCAACTTCTTTAATCTCTTTGTATTCCATAAGTTTATTCAAGTCCTCAATTCTTAATTCGCAGTTTTGAAGCATGTTGAGAGCTACGCTTATTCTCTTGTTTTGTTTCTCACCTTTTGCCCGCGTATTGAAGAACTCATTTCTCAGAGTGTTATACTTCTCGTAAGAAGAATTTCTCGCACTCACCTCTGAGTTCAAGATTTCTTTTTGGAGGTTAAAGTATAATTTCTCAACTGCGTTAAAATCCATTCGCATAAGTTTAGAGTAGATAACCATAACTTTCCGTTTTATGTCTGCCAGTTTAGAATCACCAAATTTGAGCTTGTAGAACTCATTCAAAAATTGTTCTTTCAAAGAATCTAATCTTTCCTCAAGATTAGTGTTTAGTTCTCCTTCAAGTTTATTTGCAGAGATTTCTCTCTCAATATCTTCCTTTAAAGTTTCTTCTTCATCATTCTCTTCAAGTTTAAGTTTAGTGTCTAAATCCAGCATAGTTTCACCTTCAACATAGTACAAATTACGGCTTGCGATGAATTGATTTAATGAGATTTTTCAGTTGAAGATAATATTGTGATGTTTTCTTCTTTGCAAGTTCAACCGCGTATGGCAAGGATGTTTTCAGCAATCCTAACTTTTGATTATCAGTTAGGTTATCATAATTTTTGGTCACATAATCAACAAGAGTTTTTCGTGGAACCGACTTAATAGTGTAGTCCGGTTTGCCTATTCTCAAATGGTTTTGATAAACTTCCAATGGGAGATACTTGCCATTAACTTTAACTTCCAATTCTAAATCTTTGGAGCCCTTGCCAGTTGAAAGTCGCGTGTCTAAAAATGGCTTTTCATACGCTCCATCTTTGAAAGATTTTCCAAGAGTTTTATGATATAAAAATTGTGATCTCTCAATTATGTGCGTATTCTTCTCAATGAACATTGACGAAACTAATAGAGATGCTGCAACAAGAACTGCTGTGAGATTTTTATTCATAATTCCCTCCTCTATCTTTTTTCCTATCTTTTCTTATTAAAAAATACTTGAGATGAATATTCTTTGACAGGGTTCCATCTATAAAGCTTAGAAAATCAGGGTATGAGTTAAATGAGGATTCTGTAACAAGCTCTGCATCATTGAGGATAAGTATTCTTTTCAAGTTCTCTTTGTTCGGTATTTTTGAGTAGCTTTTGAAGGAATCTATTAAAAGCAGGGTTGCCACCTCATTGTTCATATTTTTAGAATTAGAAGAGAAGTTTATAACTTTAGGTTGTCCTTCTCAGACAACATTTCCTGCAGGTTTATTCAAACGGAACTTGACTCCACAGCGTCCAATCATTTGATGGTGCGTATGACCCAAAGACAAAATTTGGGGACTGCATCTGTGCAAAATAAGAGTTCTGCACTTCTGTCCATGACCTAGCAGTTGGTGTGGATATTCCATAAATATTTGCTCCGAACTCGCGCCAAGGAACAGTGACCATTCTTGTCGGTCCTTCCCCGTAACCCTCTGAGTTTATTGGTCCTTTATATCCTTTGCTTCTCAGGTATTCTATGGCTTTTTTCACTGGCAACATGCCTTGTCCAACTGGAAGGTGTGTGTGTCCATAGCCGAATCCGTCAACCATGTGTATGTTTCCAATTATCTCTGCTTTGTCCATCTTCTTTATCATGTCCATATACCACTTTTCAAACCTTTTCTTCCTTTCCGCCTCTGTTTCTCCCGGCTTAGCTTTAAAATATCTGTACCACATACCCAAGTGTTGAGTGTCAAGTGTGGCTTTTATGTGTCTCTTTGCTAATGCTTCAGCTTCTCTTTTATCCATGCCGGGCTGATAATATTGACTGTTTTTATCAGTTAATAGTTGGACCATCCTTTTCCTTGCGTTCTGCACAAGTTCTATTAACTCTTCAGGGTGCGACCCATAGCCCATATTTGGAAAGATGTGTTCAGGAACAATGTAAAGGGGTTTCTTTGTCTTCTTTGACACGGTCTGTTTGTAAGCATATATTCCAAGTTCTGCGTAGGAATCTGCTGATTTTTCCTTTGCATATGTGCTCATGGGTTTTATATGCTTTAATTGCTCCCTAAGCTCTGCTGCTTTGACCTCTGCTGCTGTTGAACTCTCATGTATCTGTCGTATGTTGTCATCTATGCTTCTAAGCTGATTTCTAAGAGCTTCTTCTGAAAGGTTATATTTCTCAAGCGGGTCAGTGGCGTTTTTCTGCAGTTCTTCTCTTAGCTTTGGATTTTGCAGGAGCATCTGCACATGTCTCCTCTGCTCTTTCAATTTGTCGTAGTTTATCCTGTAATAAGCAGCCCATCCCTCTGCTTCTTTTATAGAGGATTCATATTTTGTTTTTAGAAACATCTGTTCTGGTGTAACCTTCTGCTCCGGATGCCTATTGTTCCACTCCTCTGCTCTTTTTTCAAAATAGTTCCAATCTCTTGGGGCTACTAAAAATTTACCGACCATATCTTTAGTTATTTTCACTTTGTGACCATTATGCACATCTACTTCTTTGCCAACATCTTCTGGTTTTACTACAATAGGAACAGCTTTTGATATGTCAGTTGTGGGCTTGCCGTCGAGATCAATATACTTGCCGTCCTTTGTCATCTGATATACTGGCTCATAAACCCTGAGATTCTTGGCGACGCCTGTAACTATTTCTCCTGTCTGTGCATTCACTAAGTATGCCGCTGATTTTTTATCTTCTTCTTCGTATTGCCTAAATGCTCCCTTCCACTTTCCTTTTTTGTTCCATTCAGCATCAACGATGGACCTTGGAAATTCTCCTGTGTGGACAACGACGGCTCCTGCTCCAACATCTGAGGCAAAGTCAATTGCCTTTTTTATTTCAGTTATTTCTCTTTCCCTTTCAGCATCGTCAAACCTCCCGTTTGTAAGTCCAGTTAAGTTGCCTATTTGTGGTGGTGCGTGGACGCTGGTGATATTAACATTGTTTATTTCGGCAAGTTTCTTTATATCTTCTCTCATCTCTTTTCCATATGACTCTGCTCCTCCCATTCCTGGAGGAGCTCCATACCCTTCAGGCACAGTTTGAAGTTCAATTGACCTAACGCCTCGTCTCACAGCTTGTATTTCTTGGGTGAGCAGATTCCCAAGATTAGGACCTTCAGATATTGTCTGTCCAAGGTCGCTTATTCTTATTGTTGGGCTGTTTGGATTAGCATCATAGGATGCTTGAGGTGTGGCTGGATAGTTCAAGCTGTCAAGTTCAGCAAAATATCCTCTGTCCATAGGGTTTACATAATCCATAGTGTCCATTTTACCACGCCATAAAATCAGGTTTGTGTGTCTTTTTAAACACTTTGTATGTGTTCCAAGCTATTGCTCCCGCTGCTCCCGACGCCGCCTTTTTACTATCAGCTATTGCTTTCAGTTGGTCCTTAGTCAAAACTTCTTTGCTCTTCTGGGATTGTCTTGGCGGTGCCAACGCTCCGAATAATTCCGCAAAGCCATTTACAACATCCACAAAGGGATTGTCAAATTGGTCCTGCTTTTTGACTTGTGAAGGTTTCTTCTCCTTCTTCAAACCTGCTGATTTTTCCTCATTTGAAATGTATTTATTCAGTTCATCGCCAAGAGCTTCCATAGCATCCTTCAATGAGGAGTCCAAGCTTGACAGGATTTCCATAGATTCTTCATCTCTATATTTTTTGTAGTTCTCTATATCTTTATCTGTCCATGCATATGCTCTCAAATTCACCTCAACTGAACCTATGTGTATAGGTCCTCTTTGATATCCCTCCGCGTGAAAGTTAAGAGCTGGCTTTGTTGAGTAACTAAGTGTTACAAGCACACAAGGATAATAATTTCCTACTTTCCCGCCTTTCCCTTCCTTGACTGCAAGAACTTCTATTTCCATTCTTGATGTGTCAAAGGAACTTATTATATCCGCGTCGTTCATAAGTTTGTTGCTGAGTTGCAGTCGCTTTATATTTCTAAGATAGGGCTTTATCCACTCCATATACATTTTTATAGCCGTGTAATGTTGCCTAAGGTATCTTATTGTAAATATTCTCCTTGTCTTCAGCTCTTTGTAGGTGTGGTCTCTCCAAACGAGGTAGCTTAAAAGTTTTCTTCTTAAGACCTCTTTGAGCTTTCGGTTGAAGTCAAGTTTATCAACAGCTTTATCCACATTTTCGGGCTTGTCTACAAATGTTGAGAAGAACAAGTCAGGCAGCAGTGTAAATCCAACTTGAGTTGCCAAGCCATAAACAGATGCAGGATTTTTTGACCCACCTTCAACGAGGTCTATCCAGATTCCTTTAAGCGTTATATCTGCTGCTTTGTAACCCTGACTCTTTGAATAAACCATATCATAGAGGTGCAGCCTCTCTTCAAGAATTCTAAGTTCTCTGACGAGTTGAAAAAGCTCTTTTATCATCTTGCCTATAACTGCCATGAATTGCGAGACCTTATCCTGTTGCAAGCTTATTCTCTGTTGAACCATCCCAAACAAGGCAGAGTCTTCAGATGCAGCTTTTAAATCAATAATCTTATCAAACCTGTGAACACCTAAACTCTGCTTCATTGTGTCAAGAAGGTGAAAATAAACATCTTCTATTGATGCAGTTGGAGTAGCCCATACAAATCTAAATTTTTCAACAGGTGCGGGAAAGCCGGTCCTATCAAATACTCCTGCTTCTATCTCCTCAAATTCCTCCTTTTTAAATCCAAATTTCTTCAAGTTTTTACTTGCATCAACTGCTTCAGGCATTTCAACCTCCAAGAGATAGTAAAAAATATCCTAATATACTAATTAAGTTTATTATTTAAATATGTTTCGTTAAAGTTTAGACCTTTGAGTGTTCATTTTTAAGTGGATGAGACCTGTTCAATCTCTTCCTCCTCTTCAGCTCTTGAATGTGCTTAATCCTCTCCACTATTAAACTCTTAAAGTCCCTCGAAAACTTCTCAACAAGCAGTGCAGCGTAGTCGCCCCCCAAGAAGTGTGGGAGTATAACATAATCAGCACCTTTATCATAAAACAGTATTGCATCATCAAGATGCGTTGCTGTTAGGAACACAAACGCCTTTGGATTCTCCTTCTTCACAAACTTGAGGATGAACATGTTATCATCTGGGTCTGGAAGCGTGGATATAACCAACTTGGCTTTCTTTATAGCAACCTTGTCCAAAATCTCAGGGTCAGTTGCATCTCCATAAACACATTGAACTCCCTGCGTGGACAACAATTGAATTACTTCCGGGTCATAATCAACAACTACAAATTTCGTGTTCAACTTTCTTAAAGTCCTGAGTATGCTGTAGCCCATCCTGTTAGAGCCGAGAAGCACAACATCGAATGAATTTGAAGTTAAATTTCCAAGAGATTTAGGGTGATTTTCAAGTATTTTCAGATGCTTTGAGAGCAGCCTGAACAATTTTCTGTCAAATTTCATCAAGTATGTTGTTAGTATAATTGTAGTGACAGTAAGCATGATGATTAATGAAGACATTTCTTGTGGGATTTGGTGAAGTGCTAAACCTTGATAAGCTAAAACCAAAGAAAACTCACTTGTTTGTGAAAGCGAAATTGAAGTGAGAAAAGAGGTCTTTCTCTCATAGCCAAAGAGAGAGGTGATTAACAAAACCAGGAGGGGCTTAACAAAAATTATCAAGAAGAGAAAGACAAAGAACGGTTTTATAAAAGTCACCAGGTCAGATATAGTTACTTCCCAACCAAGAGATGTAAAGAATAAAGCGACGAAGAAATCCCTTATTGGAGACATCCTTCCGAGGATTTCAAACTTATAGGGCGTGTTCGCAAGGAGTATTCCTGCAAGGAAAGCCCCAATGACTATGGAAAATCCAAGTTTCATAGCGAGAAAGATAAAAATAAAACAAATACTGAGGGATATCAACAGGAGGAGCTCTGATGACTTAGCAGCTTTTTTTAATATATATGGCAAGAAGAAGTTTAATAGGTACATTAAAATAATCAAAACTGAAAGCTTAACACTTATTATGAGAACATTAACAAGCGAGAAGGAGTCAACAACTGTTAAGAAGGAAAGGGCCAATATTGCTGCCACATCCTGCATAAGGAGAATGCCAATAATAATTTTACCATGCAGAGTATCTATCTCCTCCCTATCAGAAAGTATCTTCACAACTACCATGGTACTGCTGAAAGCAACCACCAAAGCGAAGTAGAATGAAACTATGCGGCTAAACCCAAGGTATTGAGAAGCAGCAAAACCCACAAGACCTGTCAGCAGAACTTGAATCGAACCTCCAAGAATAGATATTCTCAAAAAGTTCTTTATCTTTTTAAAGTCAAGTTCAAGCCCAACTGTAAATAGCATAAATGCAATTCCAAGCTGAGAGAGTATGGTTATTGAAGATTTATCGGATATCCAATTGAATTTAGATATTAAAAAGCCTGCAAGTATATAAGCAGGTATTACTGGCTGTTTTAGAAGCTTGGCAAGATAAACAAAGATTGATGAGATTATGATAATCAAACCAATATCAAAGAGAATGGACTCCATAAGATTTAAAGATTCAACAGGACTTTTAAGTATTTTTAATTATTTAAGAGTAAATACTATTATCATTTATAATTTTAGGTCTGTACAGATGAAGAACCTGACGGAACAAATGAGAGCATGACATCATGAAGTCTATCTTGAGGTATTTTTTCTCTGTTTAAAACAACAAATTGAGGTGATTTTTTTACAAGCGAATGTAAGAGTTTTTTAACAACATCGCTCTTCTTTAAGCCACCCGGCGATAGGGTAAAGTATTTTTTACACTTAGAACTTACAGTGTCTGGTGTAAAGACAATCAGTTCAGGATGTTTATTATTCTCAGACAACCTTCCAACTGCCAATTCAAGTTTAACAGTTAAGAAATTTCTCTTTCCATATATCATAAATGAACCCTTGCTTAAAAACTCCCCTGCTTTCGCCTTTTTAGTCACTTGTTCCGGTCGAACATAGAACACATCAGTATATGTTAAACTCAGGGACCATGCCTTGGAGTAGCAAGCAGTTATTTGAGCTGATGACTCAATATCTTCTTTTATAAGTTTTAAGTCATTATCAGAGTAAAACCTATCAAGTTTGAGTATGAAGAAGGGTGAACCGGGTGCTGATGTGTGAAACACGATATCATTTTCGGACATGTGCTTTTTAATTATTAACTCGTTAGAACCTGCGTCTTTTGCTCCTATAAGTAGGAACCCGTGCTGTGTGAAGAACCATCTGAACTTTGTGAACCATGACATTTGAATATTAACTTTTTCTTGTTTGGTTTTTTTGACCTCCTGCTTATGC
>Ga0256842_1000845_pt1 | contig 26521 bp, 17 predicted proteins | sample 4559240metaG_FD_185973 | JGI IMG/M metagenome (GOLD analysis project Ga0256842, IMG submission 185973) | Hydrothermal vent microbial communities from Guaymas Basin, Mexico - 4559-240 | ecosystem: Environmental > Aquatic > Marine > Hydrothermal vents | place: Mexico: Guaymas Basin | collected... | reverse complement strand
GTTATTAATTGTTTTTCTAAACAATTTTGTATAAAATTGTTTTTTTTAATATCTATTTTTAAATTATACATAGAAGAATAATTTTTAGTTCTTGCAATATCTGTGCTACCTAACTCTTTATATAACTTATGATAAGAAGTTATTTTATCATCTATATTAAGTAAGTTCTTTTTTAAACTACTATAAGGACACTCTTTAGATGTCAATTTTTCTATATACTTCATAGTGTCAAATAAATATAAATTATCTTCTACTAAGGATGATTTATATCTTCCATTCCATAATGTTCCAGTACGGTTATATTTTTTATTATAATAAAAAACATACCTCTTACTTAAACTTTGTATAAATTTTGATATAGCATTACTTGATAATGGAGTAGCTAAAAATTCGATATTATTTGGCATCAAAACATAAGCATGAATTTTAATAGTATTGTTAAGATTTAATTCTCTTAAAATATCTAAAAAATATATACAATCAGCTTCATCTTTAAATAATGTGAGAGTATCTATACTTTTTAAGATTAAATGTTGAGATGTATTTTCAACAAATATTCTAGTTTTTCTAGCCAAAGTAATTTCTCCAATGTTAAATTATTATATTAAAAACCAAATTATAACAAAAGTATTCTTTTGTTTAAATTAACTCTGACACTATTTATTTTCAAAAAAATAGTGTCAGAGTTAATTTAAGTAATTTAAGTAATTTTATTTAAATTAAAGCTTATTTATGTATAATTGCATTCTTCTATTTATCGCCGACATAGCTCAGTTGGCTAGAGCAGCTGATTTGTAATCAGCAGGCCCGGGGTTCAAATCCTCGTGTCGGCACCATTTAAATATCAATAAATTATATTAATATAAAGTGAGAATATGACAAATATTATTTTATGTGGTGGTAATGGTACAAGACTTTGGCCAATTAGTCGTACTCTTATGCCAAAACAGTTTTCAAAATTATTTAATGATGAATCACTTTTTCAGTTAACAATTAAAAGAAATAAACCTTTATGCAGTAATCAATTTATTATCTCAAATGAACAGCAATATTTTTTAGCTTTAAATCAATTAGAGGAATTAAATAATTTTAATAATATTAAATTTTTACTAGAACCTATTGGAAGAAATACTGCTCCTGCTATCGCTCTTGCGTGTTTTGCTTTAGATAAAGAGGAGATAGTTTTAGTTACACCTTCTGATCATCTAATTAAAAATGAAGACAACTATATAAAAGTATTAGCTAAAGCAAAAAAATTAGCTCAAGATGATAATTTAGTAACATTTGGTATTACCCCAGAATCTCCACAAATAGGGTATGGATATATAGAATCTTTAGGGGAAAATGTAAAAGCTTTCCATGAAAAACCAAATAAACAAACAGCAGAAAAATATTTAGAAGCAGGTAATTATTACTGGAATAGTGGAATGTTTTGTTTTAAGGCAGGAATTTTTTTAGAGGAATTAAAAAAATATTCCCTTGATATTTATACAGCATCATTAAAAGCTTATGATAATAGTTTAAAGATAAACGATTCTCAAACAAAGATTCAATTAAATGATATGCAAGTTATACCTGATGATAGTATAGATTATGCTGTTATGGAAAAAAGTTCAAAAGTAAAAGTGATAGCTTCAGATATTGAATGGTCAGACTTAGGAAGTTTTGATGCACTTGATGAGGAGTTGTTAAAGGACAAAAATGGAAATACAAATAACAAGCATCTTTATACAGTAGATTCTAAAAATAATTTTATATATTCAAAAGAGAGAGCCGTAGCATTAGTAGATATTGAAGATTTAATTATAGTAGATACAGCCGATGCTTTACTTATCTCTAAAAAAGGTGCTTCTCAAAAAGTAAAAAAAGTTGTAGAACAGTTAAAAAAAGCTGAAACAAAATTACATCATATTCATCTAACAACACATAGACCTTGGGGAACATACACTATTTTAGAAGAATCTAATCAATATAAAATAAAGAGAATCATTGTAAAGCCATCAAAAAGATTAAGCCTTCAAAAACATTTTCATAGAAGTGAACATTGGGTTGTTGTATCAGGAACTGCACTTGTTACAATTGGAGAAAAAGAAATATTAATTAAACAAAATGAATCAATCTATATTCCAATAGGTGAATTACACCGATTAGAAAATCCAGGAAAGATGGATTTAGTGCTAATTGAAACACAAGTTGGTAATTATCTTGGAGAAGATGATATTGTTAGAATTGAAGATGATTACTCAAGAGTATAAATTTGAAGCACAATATACTATTAGCATTTGATTTTGCAAAAAGAGATTTTAAAGAGAGATATGCTGGTACAGGTTTAGGGCAGTTATGGTATCTATTATCACCAATAATTACTATATTTATATATACAGTTATATTTTCAGATTTTATGAAAATGAAAATGAATATGGTAGATAGTAGTTATGCTTATAGTATATATTTAATATCAGGGCTTTTAGCTTGGACATCTTTTAGCACTATTCTTATAAGATTAAATGTATCTTTTTTTGAAAAAGCAAATCTTATTAAAAAAATAAATGTTCCAATGTATTCGTTTCAATTAGGAATTATTATTACAGAATTTGCTATATTTATCTTATCTATATCTTTAAGTATATGCTTTTTATTACTTGTAAATCATCCCATAAGTCTTACTTTTTTATGGATGCTCCCTATAATGTTTATACAAACACTATTTGTATTTGGACTTGGTGTGATATTGTCACTTTTTGCACCTTTCTTTAAAGATTTAAAAGAGGCAGTTCCTATAATAGTCCAGCTATGGTTTTGGATGACACCTATAATTTATATGAGTGAAATGATAGAATCTAAGTATCCATTATTATTAGTTTTTAACCCTTTTTATTATTTTGCAGAAATATATCAAAATATTTTTTTATACTCAAAATCCCCATCATTAGATAGTTTATTTATAATTTTAACTATGACTATAATTACACTTTTAATAGCTGCTTACTTGTATAAAAAAATGATAGCAACAATAAAGGATATTATCTAAATGAAAAAAGTCCTTGAAGTAAAAAATATAACAAAAATATATAAAATATATAAAAATAATATAGATAGAATTAAAGAGATATTTTTTAAAAAGAGTTATCATAAAGAGTTTATATCAAATCAAAATATCTCGTTTGATTTATACGAAGGTGAAACTCTAGGAATAATAGGTGTTAATGGTGCAGGAAAGTCAACTATTTTAAAAATAATTGCTGGCGTTATTGAACCAACTTTCGGAGAAATTATAAAAACTGGTAAGGTTACAGCACTATTAGAGTTAGGTACAGGATTTAATCCTCAAATGAATGGATACGATAATATCTATTTGAATGGTACTTTAATTGGAATGACTAAAAAAGATATAGATAAACATTTAGAAGAGATTATAAACTTTAGTGAATTGGGTGATTATATATATGAGCCAATTATGACATACTCTTCTGGTATGAGTATGAGACTTGCTTTTTCAATTGCTATATATTCAAATCCAAAAATTCTTATAGTTGATGAAGCTCTTTCAGTAGGTGATGCACATTTTGCAGCAAAATGTACAAAAGCTTTAAAAGAAAGAAAAAAAGAAAATATGTCAATTATATATGTATCACATGATTTAAATTCATTAAAAATATTATGTGATAGAGTAATTTTATTAAATCATGGCAAAGTGGAGCAAGATGGAATCCCTGAAGATACGATAAATAGTTATAATTTTTTTATATCAAAATTAAATGATGAAAAAGAGATAAAAACAATCAAAGATAGTAATAAAAGTTCTTTTGGTACATTTGATGTAAAAATAAAAGAAGTAAAAATAGTAGGTGAAAAATTACAATCAAATATAATTAATTCAGGTGAAAAGGTAAGAATTAATATAAAAATAATATCTAAAAAAAAATTATCTAATATGACAATTGGTATAATGATTAGAGATAAATTTGGTCAAGATATTTTTGGTACAAATACATTTCACCATAAGGTTGCTATAGATTTTGAAATAGATACTAATTATACTTGTGAATTTTTAATAGATATGAATATTGGAATAGGTTTATATAGTATTACTGCAGCTATTCATTCATCAGATTCTCATCTTGAGAATTGTTCCCACTGGTTAGATAATGCTTGTTCTTTTGAAATAGTTAGTGGAATAAAAAAAGAGTTTGTAGGTATATGTCGTTTAGAACCAAAAATATTTTTCAATAAAATATAACAAAGGGAGATGATATGGGATTAACAAAAACAGAGGTATCAGAGTTATATGTTTCAATTTTTAACCGAGCGAGTGAGAAAGCTGGTAATGAGGGGTGGCAGACACAAGATATGACACTTTCACAGATGGCAACAGAGATGCTAGATACAACAGCATCAAGTGAATATTTTGGAGATAGCCTAAATAGTAACCTAGAGTTTATAAAACATATATATAAGAACACACTAAATAAAGTATACGAAGATGATAAGATAGGGATAGATGGATGGGCATCACAATTGGATGCAGGAGTGATGAGTAGAGGAGAGGTGGTAGCAGATATAGTAGAGGTTATAAAAGATTATAAAGAGGGTGGGGCGAAATACGAGACAGCAGATTATAAAACAAAACAAGCAGCAAAACAGTTTATAAATAGAGTAGAGGTATCAGACTATGTAGCAGAGAATGTAACATATATAGCAAAAGATGCACAAGAGATAGAAAGCTTAATAAACTCTCTTTCATTTACAGAAGATGGTTTAAGTGTAACTGATGATATCTTAACTGTTAATTCCGCTATTAATACAGTGCAAAAGCTTTATTTACCCGATGAATATATAACGACTCTATCTAATCAAAACTATGGATTATCTACTCTAAGTGATTCTTCAACAGATGGTGTATTAGCATTAGATTCAGGTACTTACTGGGAAGAAGATTTGAAAATAATTACATATAGTCTAAACCAAACCATACCATCAGATTATTATAGATATCCAAATAATGAATTAACAACAGGTTGGAAACCGTTAGATAGTGATTATGTAGAGAGAGTAGATTCTGTTATGCAGAAGATAAATAGCTTATTAGATTTAGATATGCAAAAAGTAGATGATAATGGTTTGATAAGGTTTAATCTTATTACGATGGATGATTCTACAGCAGGTTTTGCATTTTACCCTGGAACAAATAAGAGTTATGAAGGGGATGTGTTTTTTAATGTTGATGTTAGTGCAGAAGAAAATAACTTAACAGTAGCTCATGAGTTAGGTCATGCATTAGGTCTTAAACACCCATTTGAAGGTAGTAATAAATTAGAAACCTCACTTGATAATATAAATCATTCTATTATGTCTTATACCCATTCAAATAATTATACTCCAGAGTTATATTTTAATGATAGTAAGATAGGGATGAAATTTGTATCAGTGGAACCAGAATTTTATTCACTATATGATGTTGCAGCACTTCAATCTATATATGGTGTAAATGAAACTACTAATAATCAAGATAATACATACAGCACAACATTTTTAGAGTATAAAATTCAAACTATTTGGGATACAGGTGGAGTAGATACTATAGATTTATCAACAACTACTGGTTCAAATATAATAGATTTGAGTGGTGGTTCGTTAAATAGTGTAGATAAGCAAAGTCTAGATGATATAATAAAAATTAATCAAGATATAGCTGAAAAAAATAATGTTTTTCAACACAATCAGTGGATTTCTGATGAGATAACAGATCTTTATAATATGGATGATTTATATATGGGTGCTGATAACTTTGCCATAGCTAATGGAGTAGTAATAGAAAATATTCTAACGGGTTCAGGAGCAGATATTGTAATGGATAATGAGGTAGATAATCAAATATTTACATTTGCTGGAGATGATAAGATATATATAGGTGATGGTGGATTTGATTATATTGATGCAGGTGATGGATATGATTCTTTATATTTAGATTTACTATCAGAAGATGTTGATTGGAGTTCATCAAATGATGGTAGTTGTACATTATATACATCATCATTTATGGCAAATATTAAAAATATTGAAGTGATAAATTTTAAAAATACTACAACTTTATTTGAAGACCTTTTGATTTAGATATTAGGATAATATAAATGATGAAAACAGAAAATTTTTATAGATCTTTTGAAGATAAACATAGAGGTTCAAGAGAACTTATAAAAAATCGTTTAAAGGTTTATTTACCTTTTATAATGCCATTAAAAAAAATATATGATGAACCTAAAGTATTAGATATTGGTTGTGGTAGAGGTGAGTGGCTTGAACTATTAAAAGAAAATGGTATAACATCTAAAGGTATAGATTTTGATAATGGTATGCTTGAAGCATGTAGAGAGTTAGAGTTAGATGTTATTCAAGGTGATGGTATTGAGTATCTTAAAACTCAAGCAGATAATAGCATATCTGTTGTAACAACTTTTCATGTTATAGAACATATATCTTTTGAACAATTACAATTACTTATCTTTGAATCATTAAGAGTTCTAAAGCCATTAGGTTTGTTAATTATGGAAACTCCAAATCCACAAAATATTAAAGTTGCAACTGAAAATTTCTATATGGATCCAACTCACACGAGACCAATACCCTCACAACTATTACTATTTTTATCAGAGTATCAAGGTTTTAAAAGAAGTAAAATCATAGGTTTACAAGAACGAAATAATTTAAAAAATAATATCAATATTACACTATCTGATGTTATTGGGGGAGTAAGTCCTGATTATGCAGTTGTTACACAAAAAAGTATTAACGAAGATAGTATAGATATATTTAAAGAGATTTTTCAAAAAGATATAGGAGTAACATCAGATTTTCTTTTTGATAAATTTGAAAGTCGTTTAGTAAAACTTGAAGCTCAATCAGAAGAAGCAATATATAATTATAAATCAATAATTAATAGTAGATCATGGAAAATAACAAGACCTTTAAGAATATTAACCGAATATATAAGAGTTTTAAAAACTTATACTAAAAATTTATCAATATCATTAGTAATAAAAAAATTAAAAAATATTATTAAAAAAGTTATTAAACTATTTATATATAAAATAAGTTCAAATTCAACAACAAAAAAACTAGCAATAAAAACTCTTAGTTATTTTCCAAAGTTAAAAATAAGATTAAAAAAAATCGCTTCATCTTCTAATTCAAATTTTAAATCTCTTTCAAGAATGCAAGAATTAGAAGAGTTGTCTCCACAAGCAAAAAAAATATATAAACAGATAAATAAAAAAATGGATGAAAATAAAGGAAAATTATAATGCGTATAATTATTGATATGCAAGGGGTTCAAGCTTCAAATGCTAAAAGAGGTATAGGAAGATATACTCTTTCTTTAGTTGAAGCGATGATAAAAAATTCTCCACTAGATGATATTATATTAGTTTGTAATGCACTATTTCCAAAAAGTATAAAAGATATACGAGAAAGATTAAAAGATCAAATATCACAATATAATATTAAAATATGGATGCCTGTAAGAGATGATAAAGAGGTTTCTAAAAAAATAATAGAAACTTTTTTTATTAGTCAAAAGCCAGATATTATACTTATTAGTAGTCTTTTTGAAGGTTTTAATGATGATTCTATTACATCTATCCATTATTTAAATAAAATTATACCTGTTGTTGTGATTCAATACGACCTAATTCCTCTAATATATGAAAAACTATATTTAAATACAAGTGATATGAAAGAGTGGTATCTCAATAAAATAGAAAATTTAAAAAAAGCCGATTTACTGTTGGCTATATCTGATTCTACAAAAAATGAAACTGAAGAGTATTTAAAAATATCTAAAAATAAGATTGTAAATATATCAGCAGGTGCTCAAAAAAAATTCCAAAAAATAGAATTAAATGTATCTCAGCAAAAAAATATAGAAGAAAAATATAATATAACAAAACCATTTATTATGTATACAGGTGGCATAGACTACAGAAAAAATGTTGAAGCTTTAATTCATTCTTATTCTATGCTAGTACAAGAGTTAATAAAAAAATATCAATTAGTGATTGTATGTGCCATAAGTGAACTTCAAGAGTATAATTTAAACTCTTTAGCAAAAAAATATAATTTAGATAAAAATGATGTTGTTTTTACAAATTATGTTTCAGAGAATGAATTAGTAGCTTTGTATAACCTATGTAAAGTTTTTGTTTTTCCATCATTTCACGAAGGTTTTGGTTTTCCTATTTTAGAAGCTATGCAGTGTCAAAAAGCTGTAATTTGTGGGAAAAACTCAAGTTTAGTAGAAGTTATAGGTTTAGAAGAAGCAATGTTTGATGCAAAAAGTGATAAATCAATAGCTATGAAAATAGAACAAGTTTTAACAGATGAAAATTTTTGTAAATTTTTAGAAGAACATAGTAAAAAACAAGCTAAAAAATTCTCATGGGATAAAACGGCAAAATCAGTTATAAAAGCTTTACAAAGTATTATGATAGATATAAAAACTTCTGATGTCAATATGCCAAAATTAGCATATATTTCACCTCTTCCACCAGAACAAAGTGGCATAAGTGATTATAGTGCAGAACTATTACCAGAGTTATCAAAATTTTATAAAATAGATATTATTCTTAATCAAGATGAGGTTTCTAACCAATGGATTAAAAATAATTGTGAGATAAAAACAATTGAGTGGTTTAAATTAAATAGCAGTCAATATCAAAGAGTTATCTACCATTTTGGTAATTCTATTTTTCATAAACATATGTTTGATTTATTAGAAGAGATTCCAGGAGTAGTGGTACTTCATGATTTCTTTTTATCAGGTATATTGTCAAATATGGAGTTTAGTGGATATAAGACTAGTTTTTTTGTAGATTCTATTTATAATAGTCACGGTTATAAAGCATTAACAAATTATTTTAAAGCTGATAATATGAATGATATTATAGAAAAATATCCTGCTAACCTTAGTGTTCTGCAAAATGCACTAAGTATAATTTTTCATTCAAATTATTCCGTTAATTTAGTTAGTAAATGGTATCCAAATGTTACTGCTAAAGATTATTCAGTTATACCACTTTTACGAACAAAATCAGAAAATATTGATAAAATTAAAGCTAAAGAATCTCTAAATTTACCTTTAGATTCGTTTGTTATATGTAGCTTTGGAATATTAGGAGAGAAAAAACTAAATCACCGTTTATTACAATCGTTTTTAGATTCCTCTTTATCTACAAATAAAAATTGTTATCTTATATTTGTAGGTAAAAATGATATAGGAAGTTATGGTATAGAGTTAGTAAAAACTATTAAAAATTCAAAAATCCAAAAACAGATTAAAATAACAGGTTGGACAGATAGTGAAAAATTCATCACTTATTTAAAATCTGCAGATATAGCTGTTCAACTTCGTACCTCTTCAAGAGGTGAAACATCAGCTGCCGTTTTAGATTGTATGAACTATGGACTACCTACTATTGTAAATGCAAATGGCTCAATGTCAGAGTTACCATATGAATCAGTATTGATGATTGATGATGATTTTATAAATAAAGATTTAACAGATGCCATAGAGAAATTATATAATGATAAAAATTATAGAATAAAATTAAGTAAAAATGCTAAATTAATTATAGATACTGTTCATAAGCCATCTTTATGTGCAAAAAAATATCATCAAAGTATAGAAAATGTATATGCAAAAACTACTACTTTAATGATTCCAAATCTTATTAACTCTATAATCAGTGATAAAAAATCATTAAGTGAACAAGAATTAAAAAATCTATCTCATTCCATTGCATACAACTTTCTACCACAACCAAAAATAAAACAGTTATTTGTAGATATATCAGAATTAGTACAAAGAGATTCTAAAAGTGGTATTCAAAGAGTAGTTAGAAATATATTAAAAGAGTTAATAGAAAATCCACCAAATGGGTATAGAGTGGAACCTGTATATGCTAATGGCACAACTCTTGGTTATAGTTATGCTCGTACATTTATGGCAAACTTTCTAGATTATCCTCAAAATATTTTTCATGATGATCCTATAGATTTTTATGAAGAAGATATATTTTTAGGTTTAGATTTAAGTCCACATATAATTCCATTACAGTTTGATTATTTAGAAAATATGAATCAAAAAGGTGTGAAAATATTTTTTGTTCTTTATGATATGTTACCTATTTTACAAGCTGATACTTTTGTTGATGGTGCAAAAGAAAATTATTTAAAATGGTTACATACAATTACAAAATTTGATGCTGTTATAACTATATCCAAATCTGTTGCAAATGAACTTGAAAATTATTTGAAAAAATCATCAAATATTTTCTGGTTTCATTTAGGTGCAAATATGCAAGAATCAATTATATCTAAAGGTTTACCTAAAAATTCAGAAATATTAATTAACTCTCTAAGTTCAAAAAAAACATTTTTAATGGTGGGAACAATAGAACCACGAAAAGGGTATGTCCAAACATTAGAAACTTTTGAACAATTATGGAAAGAAAATATAGATATAAATTTAGTAATTGTAGGAAAAATAGGTTGGTTGATGGAAAATTTTATTAAAAAATTAGAGACTCATTCAAAATTAAATAGTTCTATATTTTGGTTTAAAGATATAAGTGATGAATACCTTCAAAAAATTTATTCCTCTTCTATCTGTTTAATAGCTGCAAGTTATGGGGAGGGATTTGGTTTACCTCTTATAGAAGCAGCTAGATTTAAACTCCCTATTATCGCAAGAGATATTCCCGTATTTAGAGAGGTTGGAGGAGACAATAGCTATTATTATCAAAATAGTAAAAATCCATCTCATCTAGTTGCTACTATAAAAAAATGGCTTGAATTATATGATTTAAATAAACATCCTAAATCAGAAAAAATTCCATATTTAACTTGGCAACAAAGTACTGAGCAACTATTAGAAAATGTTTTAGGAGCATAGATGTTTAAATTTACAATATATTATATTTTCACTGCAATTATAATACAGCTTTATTCGTTAGTATCAAAAGGTTATTATAGTGACTTTAGTTTATTTGAAAATTCAGTAGTAGAGTATATTATTTTAACAGTTTTATACTTTATATCATTTATTATATTAGATAAAAAAAAGTTTCTTATACCATTTATTATTATAAGTATATATGCGATTCTAGATACAGTATCACTTATATATAATAGGAATTTAGATTATTCCTATTTATCAAATATCCCTTTATTGTATGATGCTATTCTTCACTCAAAAGGTTCAATAGTATACATAATTCTTTTTATTATTTTATCTATAATTTTATTTTTAATATATAAATTTATACTTATAAGAAAATTATTATTTATATATTTTCTTATTGGTGTGTTTTTTGTATGTTTAGTTACATCAAAATTATTTTCAGACTATTTTATAATTTTAAATGAAAAATATGCTACCTATGAAAAAAAGTTTTGGTCAAATGATAAATTATATTTGGATGCTAAAAAGACAGGAAGATTGAGCTCATTTCTTTATGATGGGATTATTAAGTCTAAAAATATGGAAAAGGCAAAACAGTTTCAAGTTAATCAGCCTAAAGAGTTAAAAAAAATAGTAGCTAATTTAAAAGATAAAATTCAAAAAAGAGATCTTTATATAGTTGGTTTAGAATCTTTTTTTATCCCTCAAAGATTAACAAATTTAAAATTGAATCAAAAGATTCCCATAATAAAAAATGCTTCGAAACATAGATCTTCTATATTTGGAGGTGGAACAATTCAGTCAGAATTTGAAGTTTTATGTGGAGTTCCTGCAATACAAAAATTTTCAGCATTTGAATTAACAGAATTTAAAGGAGCTTCTACAAATTGTTTACCAACTATATTAAAAGAGCTAGGTTATAGCACAATATTTACAAATTCATTTAAGCCACAGCCATCTATTAGTGCTGCTAGTGGTTTGGGTTTTACAGATATAAACTTTCCCATAGAATATATGCCAAATACAAAAACATATTTGACAAATAAAAATATTTCAAAAGGTGAATATGCTATATTTGATAATGATTTATTTACACAAAATAGTAATTATATAAAAGAAAATTATCAAAATAAACCAATTTTAAATTATATGTTTTCAGTGTGGGGTCATGCTTTTCATGAGATGACCGATCCAAATAGATTACAAATTATAAAAGTGATAAACAAAGATAAGTTAAATTTAAGTGATCATACTCAAAGAGCAATAAATCAACAATTTTATAGAATAAAGGCTATAAAAAAATATTTAGAACATATTAAAAAAGTTTCACCAGATGCTTTAGTAGTATTGTATAGTGATCATTTACCAGTTCTAGATAACAAAGATTCCTATAAAACTTATGGTTTAAAAGATGGATTATTTGATAACTTTTTACTTATTATGGATAGGGGTAAAATCATAAAATATGATAAGGTAAATTTATATGTTGTAATGGATATTATATTAGATAGATTAACAGATGGTTGGTATTGCAAGAACAATAGTTGTAAACTAGATGAAACTTATGATAAACGATATAATCATATAGATGATTATTATAAAATTATGATTCCAGCTATGAAAAAACCAAGTATTGATTCATTATCAGTTATTAAATTAAACAAAAGTTATTTTTTCAATAGTTATAAGTTACATTTTGATGGTTTTTCTGATGCTGAAGAAGAGTTTAGATGGACAAGTGATATTAAATCAACCATATCATTTAAGTATACTTTAACAGATAATAATATTAACAATTTATCTTTAAATATAGGAACATTAGGTAAACAAAATATAACTATATATCTAAATGATAATATTATATTAAATAATAAAAATATAAATGGAGATACTATATTAAATCTAAAATTGAATAAAAGTTTTTTTAGTAAAACAGGGATAAATAAGATAAAATTTAAAATGCCAAATGCAAGAAAAGCTGGCAATGGAGATTCTAGGATATTGTCAGTAAAATTCAAATCTTTAAAATTGGAAACAAATTAGATGAAAAATTTAATACTTGCTATATTTTTTAGAGCAACATACGATAATAAATTAAGAGTTATAGCTACAAAGATTTTCAAGTATTTTCCATCATTAAAACCATTTTTAATATATCTAAGAGATAATGGATTTAGATCAAATAAAAAAGAATCAAAAAATATCTTAATAGATAATAATTTATTAAATAGTATAAAAAAAAATTTAAAATTTAAAAAATTTAAAAATAGTAATTTAGAAAAACAAACTATATTGTTAGCAGATAAAAAAAGTCAAAATAGATTAGATATACTCAGCAAAGCTTTTCCAAATATAAACTTTATTTTTAACAAGAGTAAGAGTGATAATATATTTTTAATTATAGATTTATCCCCAAGTGAAAAGTCAATACTAAATTACTTAAGTAATTCAGATATAGTTATAACACTAAAAAGTAATGCTATTTATAAAATAGCTAGAGATATGTTAGAGTATTTGATATATGATGTAGATAATGAGATTATAGAACTTATCTCCCTATACTATGATAATCAAGATATATATAATGCAAAAAAATTATATATATCTCAAAGCTATCTACCTAAGCACAACATAAAACCAAAACAACTTACTATAAAACACTTAGAGATTCTACAATTTGTTTTTATTAGTATAGATATAGAAAATTTAAAAAAAACTATAAAAGCTACAGATAAATATTGTGATTTTGTAAAAGAGTATATTATAGTTACATCACCAAAGCTTATATTAAAATTCCAACAATTAAAATCAAAACATAAAATAATTATTATAGATGAAACAACAATTTTAAAAGAGTATGCAAAGGATTTTGCACAAAGAGATCATCAAAGTAAAAACTGGTTATTAAGAGCATCTCTTCTAAATATAAATTTTTTGGAAAAAGAATTTATAATGTTAGATGATGATAACCAACCATTAAAACCGATAAATATAGATAAGTTTATAGCCAAAGATAAAAAATATAATGCTTTTTATTTTCATAATCTACTTCTATATAATTATAAAACTAGCTCTTATGATTTAGGACAACAAAATACAAAAGAAATTTTAATCTCTAAAGGTTATAGTGAACTATTATCATACTCATCTCACTCTCCACAAATTATAAATAAAATTATATTAGAAGAGGTGGTAAAAGAATTTTTTGAGATAGGTTTAGAAAAACCAATAGATGAATGGAGTATCTATTTTAACTATTGTTTCACATACTACCCATCATTATTTAACAAAAAACTATTTCAAACTTTAAACTGGCCAGCAAATCCATACCAATTTGATATACCATATGAGCAAGATGAAATATCTTTTGAAAACTATTATAAAGAGATATATGAAACAAATATATTTTCTATAAAAAACACATATAAAGAGAAAATAGCTATAAAGAATCAACAACTTCAACCATTTATACACTCTAAAAAACTATTTTTAAAAAACAAAATTTTACTATCAGATAGAAATATGGTTTATGGTGTTTGCAATTTTGAAAATGAAGAGATAAAATTTTATCTTTTAAGTATCCCATACTATATACAACTAGAACAAAATTCATCTTTTAGATTAAAATTAAATTATAAATTTTTAAATAAAAGATTAAAAAGATTAAAAATATCACTTGTAATATTCTTAGATGGTAATTATAAAACATTAAGAAATATAGACTACATAAATAGTTCTAGGTATCAAGAATCTATAATAGAGATTCCTTTTTCATCATCTAAATTACAAAATGGCATCTATGAAATATCATTTCATCTATTGGTTGAAAATAATTTTATATATAAAATATCATCCCCATACAAAATGAAATTAGTAGTTTCTAAAGATTTATAATGTTTGGTTATTTAAGGTTTATATTGGCATTTATGGTTATGTTTTCACATATAGGTGTAAAAGTTAATGGTTTAAATATAGGAGTAATAGCAGTTGTAATTTTTTATATATTGGCAGGATATGTGGTTTCTCATCTATATAGAGATATTTTTAGTTATAAAAAAAACTCTTTTTTACTCTTATATAAAGATAGATTATTAAGAATCTTACCATTATATTTATATATCATATTTATTACAACTCTCTTTTTATCTATAACATCATTCGCAAATCCAAAATTTGAATTTATAACGATGCTAAATAATTTAACAATTATCCCACTAAACTATTATATGTATATAGATAGCACTATCCTCACATCTACAACACCAGCATGGAATCTTATCCCACCAGCGTGGTCATTAGGTACAGAATTACAAGCATATATTTTATTACCATTTGCAATCATATTTATGAGACTAAGAATCTTTATGTTTCTAGTCTCATTTATTATATATATGTTGGCAAATTTTTCTATTCTAAATCCGGACTATTATGGATATAGATTTATAGTTGGAGTTTTTTTTATATTTTTGTTAGGTTTTGCTATACAAAGAGATTCTAAACAAGATAAAATTATACTTTTATCTATCTGGATAACCATATCGCTCTTTGCATTAATATTTTTATATAAAGATAGCTTCTCTTTAGGATATACAAAAGAAACATTTATCGGTTTATTGATAGGTTTACCAATAGTTTATCTATTATCAAAAATTAAAATTAAATTACCTCTAAACTCTATATTGGGTTCACTATCATATGCTATTTTTCTAACACATTTTTTAGCTATATGGATACTGCAATATAACAATTTATCTATAAGTGTAACAACAACTTACATTATAAAACTTATATTAGTTACACTTTTTATCTCATCAGTTGGTATACTGTTAGTTGAAAAGAATAGATATTTATATAACAAAGGGAGATGATATGGGATTAACAAAAACAGAGGTATCAGAGTTATATGTTTCAATTTTTAACCGAGCGAGTGAGAAAGCTGGTAATGAGGGGTGGCAGACACAAGATATGACACTTTCACAGATGGCAACAGAGATGCTAGATACAACAGCATCAAGTGAATATTTTGGAGATAGCCTAAATAGTAACCTAGAGTTTATAAAACATATATATAAGAACACACTAAATAAAGTATACGAAGATGATAAGATAGGGATAGATGGATGGGCATCACAATTGGATGCAGGAGTGATGAGTAGAGGAGAGGTGGTAGCAGATATAGTAGAGGTTATAAAAGATTATAAAGAGGGTGGGGCGAAATACGAGACAGCAGATTATAAAACAAAACAAGCAGCAAAACAGTTTATAAATAGAGTAGAGGTATCAGACTATGTAGCAGAGAATGTAACATATATAGCAAAAGATGCACAAGAGATAGAAAGCTTAATAAACTCTCTTTCATTTACAGAAGATGGTTTAAGTGTAACTGATGATATCTTAACTGTTAATTCTGTTATCTCTAGTATTAGTAGCATAGAGATAGCTAGTGATAATCCAGCCTCAGATATGGTAGCACCAAGAATCACATCTATTAGTATCGCAGATGGTAACTATACTCCAAACTCGATAGTAGATATTCTTGTAACATTTGATGAGGATATTTTAGTAAAAAACACAGACTCAAAACTTAAAATATCCATAGGTGATTATTCAGCTTATGCTTCATACTCATCAAAACTATCTAATACCATTACATATAAGTATATAGTAGAAGATGGAATCTCAGTAACACAACAGACACTAAAAGTAGATGAAAATGCTTTAGTTCTAAACAACTCAACTATTACAGATAAAAGTAAAAACACAGCAATACTAACAAATTCGCTAACTGAAAATATAGATGCAATAGTAAATGACAACTTAGCTCCATCTATAACCATTAAGTCAGCAAACTACACATCAGATACTGACAAGCTTATTTTAAATGGTTCAGGATTCTCATCTATTTTAGAGAAAAATGAAGATTCTTCATTAAATGTTGTATCAAGATTTGATTTTACAAAATTAGTTTGGGATATTGATGGGGATTATGATACCACAACATTAACAGACAGTTCACCAGATGTCTCCAATGTATATTTTACAAATTCAGATATTAAGTTAGTAAAAGTGATTAGTGATACTGAACTATCCATACTACTAAGCCCTGATTTCACAGCCCTAGAATCTGCTATCAACTATGGAAATAATTTCAGTTTTGGAAATGCAATAGATACATTAGATATATTAACACCATTTGTAAAAGATACAATAGGAAATAAATCTACAAATAATGCAATAGATAATATCGTGATAGGGATAGATTCTGTTTTTTATGGAGATAGTTTATCAAATACTATCACAGGAACATCAAATGGAGATACTATATATGGTAATGAGGGTAGTGATATTATCTATGGACTTAGTGGTAACGATATTATAAAGGGGTCAAGTGGTTATGATACTCTTGTAGGTGGTTTAGGGGTAGATATATTAACTGGAGGTGAGGGTTCAGATACTTTCTCATTCTCAACTAAAAATATGGATAGTGTAGTATCCTTTGATGAGCTAGAGGGGATAGATACTATTTTAGATTTAGCACTAAATGGAATCTCTGGAGATAGAATCGACTTAGACATAGATATAGAAAATATAAATGAAACAGTGATAGGCTCAGTAGATAAAATTAGCTTCATATCTGATATAAATAGTTTAGTAAATGTTGCAAATAGTGGATTTAACACAGAGATAAAAGATGATATATCTGCTACTATCATCAAAATAGATAGTGGTGATATGCTAAATAAAGAATATTTGGCAGTAGATTTAGATGCAAACAACAGCTTCACAAGTGATGATTTTATTATAGACATATCAGGTGCAATAATAGATGAATTTAGTATTGGAGTATTTTTATAGGTATAGTTTTAAATATCATTTAAGTTGTAATATTGTAAAATTGCATATGTTTCGCCTAGGAACGCATGCTGATCATCTAGTCTAAAAGCACTAGCGTGTCTTAAATCAAACAAACAAAAGACATCTAGTTAGGCTAGATATCCTAGGATCGAACTTAATTAAGGAGAAAAAATGGCACTAACAAAAACACAGGTTTCAGAACTATATGTATCTATATTCAATAGAGCAAGTGAAAAAGCTGGAAATGAAGGGTGGCAAGCACAAGATATGACTGCTGCTGAGATGGCAACAGCTATGTTAGATACTGATGCTGCAAAAACATATTTCGGTGCAAGTTTAGATACTGATTTAGCTTTTGTTCAACATATATATTTAAACACACTAAACAAAACTTATGCAGATGATACTGCTGGTATTGATGGTTGGGTATCTCAACTAACTTCAGGAACTATGACTAGAGGCGAATTAGTAGCAGATATGGTAGATGTTATCGCTGACTATAAAGTTGGTGGTTCAAAATACGAAACTGCTGATGATATCACTAAAGCTGCAGCTGCACAATTTGTAAACAGAGTTGCTGTTTCTGACAATGCTGCTGATACTGTAACTACTGCTTGGAGTGGTGACACTCAAATGAACGCTTTAGTAGATAGTATGTCTTTTGGTACAGGTGGATTAACAGTTACTTCTGATGAAGCAACAGTTACAACTACTAACGGTATGATTGCTACTTATGTTGATGCTGCAGTTGCTAATGCTGGTAACCCAGATGATGCTAGCTCATTTACATTAACTCACTCTCCTGATACTGCTACTTCTAACATATTTGTGGCAAATAGAGTATGGAATCCAGATGGTTCAGATCAAATGAACTCATTAAATGATGATGATGTTCTTACAGGTAGTGGTACAAACCCTACATTAAATTTCACTTTTGTAAATGATACTGAATCTGGCGATTTAAATATTATGCCAGAACTAAATGGTATTGAGACAGTTAATGTTGATTTTACTGCTGATGCTGCTCAAACATTAGATTTACAAGATGCTACTGGTATCGTAAATTTAAATGCCAATAGAATTGATGACATTGCAGCTGCTAATGTTACATTTGATAATATTCAAGAAAAACTAACTACTGCTAAAATTGCAAGTTCAAATGATAATACAACTTCAAATGTAATTTTTGATCATAAAGCTTCTGCACTTTCTGGAACTGCTGATGAGGTGGCTTTAACACTTGACGAAGTTCAAGTGAACAATGTAAGAGTTGATGCTGTAACAGAGGGTTATGAGACTATTAACCTAACTTCAACTGGTGAAGCAAATACATTAAACTCTCTTACAGTTGAGTCGGTACAAACATTAAATATCTCTGGTGATCAAGATCTTAGACTAGGTGGAACAACAAATGTTGTTAATCCTGTTCAAACTAATGTTGTTGAATCTACAACTAGTACAGCTGGTTTACTAAATGTTGCTGGTTCTTTAACATCTGTTGATGCTTCTACTTTAGCTGGAAATTTAACTTACCATATAGGTGGAGAGATATCTGCTACTGCTGATGATGGAACTAATTTAGTTTCTTTAGCTATCAAGACTGGTTCAGGTGATGATAAGTTAGTTCTTACTAATGGTCAAACTATTGGAACTGTTGCTGGTAATACTGATACAATTGATGCTGGTGAGGGTTCAGATACATTATCACTTACAGGTAATGATATTATAACTGCTGGAACAACTGCAAATATTACAGGTGTTGAAATTTTAGATATTCATTCTGGTTTAGATCAAGAAGTTTCTATTCTTCCAGCTGTTATACCTGTTGCACTTGCTGATACAACAAGAGTTGATTTTGATGCATTTAATGAAGATTTAACTACTATTAATGTTAAAAATGATGGTTCTTTTACGTTAAACTCGGGAGCAATTGTTTCTGCTGCTGAAGTTATGAATGCTAACCTTAACAATATGACTGTTGCTCAAGCTTCTGATATTAACTTATATCAAGGTACAACAGGAAATAATGGTTTACTTCAAAATATCTTAGTATCTGATGTTAAAACTAACACTGCTTCTGATACATTAGGTGTGTCTATTGAAACTGCTACTAATACTGATGTAAGATTTAACTTTAACTTAACTGATACAGCTTCAACTACATTTGAAAATATCACTTTAAATGATAATGATGGTGAAGATAATACAGTTCAGTTAACATCATTTGCTAATCACACAGGTACTATTACAGCTACAGGTGGTATTGCAGGTAAATTTTTAAATCTTGATTCAACTGCTAATGCATACACTAAAGTAACTAATGGTGCTACTGGTGATGCAACAACTGCTGATACAGCTTCTGTTGCTTCATTTGGACAAAATGCTACGGTAACAGATAGAGATACTGCAGTAGATTATAGTTTAGATACAAAAGCAGCTGGTGAATTATTAATTGCAAAAACAATTGATGCTTCTACTTATCTTGGTGATTTTATAGCTAGAGTTGGTACTGAAAATCAAACTATAACTACAAATGGTGGAAACGATACAATCATCTTTGCTGATAGAACAGGTATCTCTTCTTCAACAGCAGGACTTACTGTTGATGATAAAATTGCAATGGGTGCAGGTAATGATACTATTGTTATTGATGGTACAGGTGCTGTTGTACTTGGTGCTTCTGAGTGGACAAATGTAACTGGTGTTGATTCTATTCAACTTGCAGGTTTTGCTGGTTCAACAGCAACTCTATTAGTTACAGATCAATTAGTTGATCAAGCTGATAATGGATCAAACATAACTATAATCAACAATGATGGTGATTTATCTACTAATGCTGAGATTGCAGCTACTATCGATTTAAGACAAATGAGTGCAACAAATGGAATCACTTTTATCGGAGCAAATGGTGGTGGTTTAGCAACTCTTACATCTGGTGCAAAAGCTGTTCAAACTATTATGGTTGATGATGTTACTGCTAATGGTACAAGCATATTAGATGGTGGTGATAGAGATACTTTAACTAATTATACTCCTACTGGTACAGATAGTGGTATAAATGGTGCTGGTGTTGCTGGTAGTGCATATGGTTTACAAGCTACTGCTGATGCTGATTGGATAGCTAACTTTGGTGCTGGTGTTGATGGTAATGCGAATGTTCTTAACTACCATGCAACAACAGCTACAAATGAAGTTACAGTTGGTGATTTAGCTAATACTATTAACTTTAGTACATTAAGATTTGACAATGATACTGCAACTGCTCAAACTTATACAGTAACATTAAATGATTCAGTAGTTGATAATCTTGTAGATGCTTCACACACAGCAAATACAACAGCTGTTGAAACATTAACAATGTCAGCTAATGATAATACAGTACTTCCTGCTGCAACAGGTGCTTTCGCTTTATCTGCAGGTACAGTAACTGCAAGCTTTAACTTAGTTGTAACTGGTGGTGGTGGTACCGATGTTATCGCAACAGGTGCTGGTGCGGATACAATCACTGGTGGTGCTGGTAATGATACTATTAATGGTGGTGCTGGTAATGATACAATCACTGGTGGTGCTGGTAATGATACTATTAATGGTGGTGCTGGTGATGATACTATAGTATTTGCTGCTACAGCTGCTCTTAATGGTGTTGATGCAATTACTTCGTTTACAAGTACAAGTGATAAATTAGATTTACAAGCTATTGGTGATACTGATGGCGCAGTTACTACAATCACTACTGCATTTACAGTTGCAAATAATGAAGTTTATTTTGTAGATGGTTCAGGAACAGCAAATAGTGCTGATAGTGCTACAAATGCTGCAGCAGTAATCAAAAGTGCTGCAGGTGGTGGAACAAATGTTGATGATGCTGCAAACACTTTTAATTCATATTTTGTAATTCAAGACGACAATAATTCTGCTATTTATCATTATGTTAATAACGGTACAGATGATAGTGATATATTAGCTGCGGAATTAACATTAGTAGGAACTATTGATGATCAGGTTATAGCTGCTGATATTATTGCATAAGATACAATAATACTCGTTCCACATCTCCCGATGTGTAACGCAAACGGAGAGTCATAAATTCCGTAACTCAAAGCCTCACTTTCCTCTTCGGAGTTAAGTGGGGCTTTTTGCTTTATTACTCGTTCCACATCTCTCCTTAAAAACATAGGGGTCAAAAACATAAAAACATAGGGGTCAGACCCCATTCTGCACACATAGGGGTCAGACCCCATTCTGCATTCTGGGAACTTGCATTCTGGGAAACATAGGGGTCAGACCCCATTCTGGGAACTAACATAGGGGTCAGACCCCATTCTGAACATAGGGGTCAGACCCCATTCTGGGAACTTGCATTCTGGGAACTTTTCTTAATTTTTTCTTACTCTATCTTTTTCAACAGAAACCTTATTATGTTAATAAAATCATTATTTACTTTAAAAAGCTATACTTCTATTCGTTATTAGTTGGGGTGTATCGTTGTTTATTATACTTTTATTTGTTGATTGCGTTTGTGAAGGAGAAGGTGGGACAGGGTTAGCCTTTATACAAAGGATATAACAGATGCACCAAATCATCGTAATTGTTATAATTATTCTGCTGTTAGCAGAAAGATTGTACTAAAAGCTTATAGAGAGTTCTAGCTCTCTATTTGTCCCAACTAATGACATTATACTTCTTTTTTATGAATATACAAAATAAAAATACAATTTTTACATTATAACATAGGGGTCATATAACATAGGGGTTAGACCCCTTTCTAGACCCCTTTCTGGAATAAATACTTCTGTTTTGGGTAATCTCTTAAAATTAATATAAATTCTATCAAAATTCATCTTTATATAGTATAATTGTATAAAATAAAAAAGGAGTTATAATGACGGAAGCAGAAAAGAATCTAGCAGATGGAAATTTAACTCAAAAAGAGATAATTCAATTATTGCTTCATAATGCTCAACATATGGCTACAAGAGAAGAAGTAAAAGAAGATATAAAAGAGTTAAGAACTGAATTAAAAGAAGATATAAAAGAGTTAAGAACTGAATTAAAAGAAGATATAAAAGAGTTAAGAACTGAATTAAAAGAAGATATAAAAGAGTTACGAACTGAGTTAAAAGAAGATATACAAGAGTTAAGAACTGAGTTAAAAGAAGATATACAAGAGTTAAGAACTGAGTTAAAAGAAGATATACAAGAGTTAAGAACTGAGTTAAAAGAAGATAATAAGAACTTAAGTATTAGAATGGATAGGTTTATGTTTTGGTCATTAGGTCTTACTATAAGTTCAACATTTTTAATACTAGGAGTTATGTATAAAATGCTCTCATAAAGGCATAGAATCAGTCCCCATTATGCCATTATGTATTTTGACAACAATAGAATCTTTAGAGGAGTTGTGAAATGAATGAAATAATAATGTATTTGATAATATTTTTAGTTTTTAGTTTTTCAATATATATGATTAGAGAATTTAAATTTTTTTTAATCATCAAATATAAAATATAGGGGTTTGACTCCATTTCCTTAGAGGTTAAATTTATTATATGCCAAGAAAAAAAAGAATTAAAATACCAGGATATTACCATATCGTTAGTAGAGGCGTAGAGCGAAGAAATATATTTCTTGAACCTAAGGATTATGATAAATTTTTAGAATTATTAGTTGATATGAAAAAGATATACAATATTAAAATACATGCCTACTGTTTAATGACTAATCATTACCATATACTACTTGAAACAATTGACGAAAATATATCAGATGCTATTAAATACTTAAATTCATTTTATTCCATCTATTTTAACAAAGAGTATAAAAGAGTCGGTCATTTATGGCAAGGTAGATTTAGTTCATATTTTCTTTATGATGATGCACATTTTTGGATAGTTGCAAAGTATATAGAACGAAATCCTATCAAAGCAAAAATGGTAGATAATATAGATAGATATAAATATCAGTCTTTTTATCAATGGAAGTATAAATTACAATACTATTCCTTGTTGGATAATTCTACAATAAAAAATATGACACTAAAAGAGTACGAAGAGTATATAGAAACTGATTTACAAATAAATGCCTTAGATACTGTATATATATCACCTAAATATGTTAAAGTTAATGGTGAATTAAAAATACTAACAAAGAGATTAGAAACATTTTTTGAGTTAGATGCAGATAGAGATATAAATATAAAAAGAGCATACGATTATGGATATACTAAAACAGAAATATCGAATTTTATAGGATTAAGTACTAAAACAATATGTAAAAAAATATAGAATTTTATATTATAAATTAATCAAATTGGTATAAAAATTGCTTTATTTTTATAACGAGGTGATTATATGCTAAGTGAAATACAAAGAAGTAATCTAGTGCCGACTATTTCTAATACAATTAATAATAATGAAATTAATTATAAAGATGTAGTAAAAGATGTAGGTATAGATAAATATCATGTAGATTTTAAATACTACACAAAATCAGAAAGTTCACAGCCAATAACAACTAAAAGTATGCAAGAGATGTATCAGAATTTAGAAAATAAAGCAAAAGAAACATATATAAGAATAAATAAAGCAGAAAATTTTGCTAATGATTATAGAGAAGCTAGTAGAGATGATACAAAGAGTGCCAAAGAGTTAAGAGATATGTATAATAATCATATATTAGATATGTCTAGTCCATTAACAACACTACTTTCAATAGAAAATAAAGAGAAGATAGATTAATTTAATATGAAAAATTTAGATAAAAGAATAGTATTAGCGAATACATTTACACCATTTTATGATGAGTTTGAAGATAGGTTAAGAGTGGTTGTGAACTATGTAGATGTGAAAAATAGAATCGATTTTATGATAACTAGAAATTTTATCATAGATTTTATATCATCTATTGATGATTTTATGATGAAGTATTATATGGATGATATAGTTGTAAAAAATAGTGTGCAAACTACTACAAAATCAGATGATACTGGTGAAAGAGAATGTATAGAAAAAACTGATAGTGGAAATTTAGAATTATTCCATCTAAAAAATGAGCTTTTAATAAAAATAGATTTTTCATATCAAGCAGATAGTAAAAAAACTTTTTTACAATTTACATCTAAAGAAAGTATATCTAGAGTTTTATTGGATAGTATGATGCTTCAGCAATTTATCAAGTCTATGAAATTAAGTATACCATATTTTAAGTGGGGAATATCGCAACATTTTTAAAAATAATATTATTGGTATATTTTTTGCTTCATATTTAAATAATAAGTTTTAAAAGGATAAATTATGGTACAAGAATTTAAAAATAATGTCTCTACACTACAAAGTTTATCTTATAATCTAAATAATGTGAATCAGTCAGTAAAGGAATCTGATAAGTTTATAGATATTTTAAATAACCTTGAACCAGAAATTGAATTAAAAAAACAAAAGCAAGCAAAATATGTTTCTGGACAGATAGGGATAGATACAAATAGTAATGGAGTTCCAAGTAAAGTATCCTATTTTGATAGTAATGGAAATCTTTTAACAACTTCTACTTTTAATGCAGAAAGTATTCTAAAATATACAGATAAATTTTCAATTCCACTTAATGATTTAAAATCTTTGGGAAATCAGCTTGATGATGCAAAAATAGGATACCGACCTTATAAGCTTTATCCAGATACAGGTTCAGACCACGGAATAGATTTTGATGATTTAATCAATGGTGGGTTAGGGACAGCATATGATTGGAGAAAAGATGTAAACGCTGATTTAAAAGATAGTTATTTAGTTGGTACAGCTTCAAAAGATCAAGCTAGTAATATTGTAAAAAATAATCAAGATTATGCAGATAAACTTAGTTTAGTAAAAAATCATAATATAACAACAGAACAGGGAATTGATATATCAGCTTTTAATGGAAATAGAAGTAAGTATATTGTAAATCAGGGTAATGTAGTAAGTGTATATAATACTGAAAATGAAGCTAAGGAGTTTCAGAATGCTAATGGTGGAGATATTTTAAATTTTATGCAAAAAAATATTTTTACACCTACTTCCAATACATTAAAAATAAATAATTCTGCTTTGGGTAATCTCTTAAAATTAATATAAATTTTATCAAAATTCATCTTTATATAGTATAATTGTATAAAATAAAAAAGGAGTTATAATGACGGAAGCAGAAAAGAATCTAGCAGATGGAAATTTAACTCAAAAAGAGATAATTCAATTATTGCTTCATAATGCTCAACATATGGCTACAAGAGAAGAAGTAAAAGAAGATATAAAAGAGTTAAGAACTGAATTAAAAGAAGATATAAAAGAGTTAAGAACTGAGTTAAAAGAAGATAATAAGAACTTAAGTATTAGAATGGATAGGTTTATGTTTTGGTCATTAGGTCTTACTATAAGTTCAACATTTTTAATACTAGGAGTTATGTATAAAATGCTCTCATAAATCTTTTTTATAACTATCTATTTTAATATGACTTTTTGTAATATTTTTTTAAATTTCATTTAAAAAATACTACAATACGAAAAAAAGAGATTCTATGCAAAACATTAAACAAAAAAGATTAACCCCTATACTAAAATGGGCAGGTGGAAAAGAGCAAGAGTTAAAACATATCCACCCAGCAATGCCTAAAAAAATCAACAATTTTTATGAACCATTTATTGGTGGTGGAGCTGTTTACTTCTCTATTAATTCTAAGAA
>Ga0256842_1000844_pt1 | contig 26523 bp, 27 predicted proteins | sample 4559240metaG_FD_185973 | JGI IMG/M metagenome (GOLD analysis project Ga0256842, IMG submission 185973) | Hydrothermal vent microbial communities from Guaymas Basin, Mexico - 4559-240 | ecosystem: Environmental > Aquatic > Marine > Hydrothermal vents | place: Mexico: Guaymas Basin | collected... | reverse complement strand
TTAAACCTCTCATTGCTTATTGGATTCTCTAAAGAATAAGTAACTTATTATAGCTGAGTTCTATTTTTGTTTTAGTTCTTTTTATCTTCATATTAAATATTTCTTTTTCAGCAAGGCATTCTAAACTGTTGTTTCTCATCATAATCAACTGTTTATTAATATGTTATACTGAGTTTTTGGAATCTCCCCTTTAATCTTTTTAAGTATCCCTCTGAATGTCGTATTTGGTAAGTATAATCTCACAAAAAAGGGGAGTCCCAACAAAAATTCTTTATACCTAATTTTATTAGCTTTTCCATTGTATCCAAAGTCAAGATTGGACTTTATTCGATACAAAGTTTTATTTTTTCCCAGTTCTTTTAACTCTTCTTCATTTATCTTTTTTATTTCTATATCTTCTCTTTGCTTATATTCTTCAACAACTCCTCTAACAATATAAAAGAATGTAGGAAATAAAATCTCATTGTTCTTTAGGACAGAGGGTTTATATTGAGTAAGAACACGCTCTTCTATAGGAACATTCAGAGAAACTTCACTCTTTACTCTGGGACTTCTCGTTCCATCTATAATCTCCTCTAATTTTAGTTCCTTAGGGGTTCTAATGACTCCTAACTCTATATTGCTCTCAGAATAAAAAAAGCTTAATCCACTATTCTTTCTTTCCGTAATTGTTATTGTCATTGCTTTTTGAATACCTTGTTACTATTTAAAAGTTTAGATTTTATTCCTGCTTCTTGTTTCCCTTGTTTCTTATTTAGTAAGTTTTAAAAACCGCTGCTATTTCTCCTCTCTCAAGCCGCGGTCGCATAATCTGGTAGTGCGCCAGCCTTGAGAGCTGGTGTCCGCAAGGACGTCTGGGTTCAAATCCCAGCCGCGGCGTTCCAAGAATAACTCCCTTTTAACTACTACACACTTTTTTTGAATGTTTATTCTTTTTCATAAAAGAGGCTCAAAAGTTTGGATATATGCGAAAATAGCTTGGTAGTTTCTCATAAAACAAAAAGTTTTAAAAATAGGTCTTAATCACTTTTATTCAATGCCCCGATGGTGTAGTCCGGTCAATCATACGGCCCTCTCGAGGCTGTGACACGGGTTCAAATCCCGTTCGGGGCATTTATTTGTACAATCTTCAAATAAAAAGAAAACTTTTTAAGCAAGCGTGTTTTATAAACAGTTTAATACTTAAGAGGTGTTGAGGAATGAAAAGATTTCTTAAGAATAAGAAAGGGGAGAAAGAGCTTCAGATGATATTCGGACTGTTTGTCCTTCTTATAATTTCTTTGGTCGTATTAATGCTCTTCTTGAAATTCACTAGAAAAAGTACGACAAGCATGATGAGTGCTCAAGGAAATTTTTTTGCTAAGAGTAAAATAGATGAGGCAAAGCAGAATTGTCAGCAGTTGTGTAGTGCGATCCAAGAGGATAGCTCTCAATCTGCAGCAGTTAGTTTTTGTTCTAAATCAATGAAGATTGATTACAATGGAGATGGTCAAGCCCAATCTTTTACTAAAGCAAGTGAGGGTTTATTTATAACTTGTGAGGATAGAGTTCCCTGTTTTGTCCTTGTCCCAGATTGCGGTAAATCTTGGAATCCTGACCAGGAGGCAATCTTTACTGGAGATTATTGTAAGGGCTTGCTAAAGAGAGTTAGACCCGACCTTTTAAGTAAGCTTATGTATGATTCTCCAAAAGCAACATGTAACCTTCCTGTTCAAGGTCAAGAGGGTTACCAAGCGAATTGGGTTTTAAAGTTTGGATTTTACAACACATCAGAATATGCTCCTAATGGAACTTTGGTAACTGGGAAATGATAATCTGCACTAAAAAAGGTCAGGAAAAGGGAATACAAATTGTTTTTGCAGTTTTTGTTTTAGTTATTGTCAGTGCTATTGTTATAACATTAGTTGTGAGAAATGTTAAAGTTCCAAAGATAAAATGTAATCAAAATGATAAAATACAATCAGCAATTATGGAGTGCCAAAATTATTGCAATGATATCTCTAGCTTTGGAGGTCAAGCTGCTTTGAACAGTGCAATTGAGTTTTGCTCAAAAACAGAAAAGGTTGATTGGAACTGTGATGGGATAATGAAAGGAGAAAAGATGAGTTATGGAATATTCACTAGTTGTGAGGATAAAATCCCTTGCTTTGAGTTGGTTAGTTGTGAGGGATACAGTCCTGAAGAATGTAGGACCTTACTAAGAGATAAATCTCCTCAGAAGTACAATCAATTGGCTTACAAGAACTTTTCAGCGGATTGCGGCTTGCCTGAGGATTCTTCAAATTGGGTTTACAAGTATAACTTCACTAAGTAGACAAGAAAAATCTTTTTAAACGATTGCACTTTCTTATTTGTATGAATAAGAGAGGAGGCACTATAACTAATTTTGCTTTAATAATTGGCTCCTTAGCGATAGGTGTGGTTATCCTCCTATTCTTGCAGAGAATGAATGTTAATCAGGCGAAGTTTGTTGCAGATAAAGAAGCTCAAAATATAGTTTCGGAACTTTCTAATTCCGTAACTAAATTAAGCAATTATCCAAGTGGGGGTGTTTACTCTGTAAAAATTTATTCTAAAGAACCCTTCACGGCAACTATTGATGGAAATACAGTCACTGTTAATTTCCCTAAGCTCAAAAAAAATTTTACTGAATTTTTAAACATCCCCAATGAATATATCCTTCCAAGCAAATTTTCTAATGAGGGAAAAACATTCATTCAGCACTATGGGAAGTTTGCTTTAGTATCCAACTCTCAAAAGATCGTTTGCAATTTAACTGATGCTAACTGTGATTCTGGTTGCGTACTTTTGGGCAAATGCGATCCTGCGTGTTATTCTCAGGTTTCTAACGGTGTTTGTGACCCTTATTGTGTTGATATTAATGGAGACGGAGTAATAAATTATGAGGATATGGATGGTGTCTGTGACCCTGACTGTTACTCTTCCGCATATAAAGGCGGAGTTTATGATCCAGATTGTGTTAAAGATGGTGATGGTGTCTGTGACCCAAATTCTAATATGGTTTATGATGGTGTTTGTGATAAGGATTGTGAAGTTGCGAACGGTGTTTGTGACCCTGATTGCAAAAGTTTGGATCCTGACTGCCCTTCCAAAGGCAATGGGATATGCCAGCCAACTCTTGGGGAGAACTGTAAAAGCGACCCTGAAGATTGTGGATGTTCTGTGGGTGAGGTGTGTATAGGAGGTTGTCCAACAAATCTCGCCCAACCTTCAGGATGTATTGCTGAGAACAAACTTTTGAAAAATGGCCAAAAATGTAAATTTGGATGTGAGTGCGAAAGTAAGAACTGTATATATGAGCATTGTTGTCCAGAGGGCGAGTATTATGATGAAAAAGCAAGAGTTTGTGTAAGCTTTAAAAATGACAATAAATGCGAGGACTTCGCACCTTTCTTTGAAAAATGTGACATGAGTGATGATAATGACTGCGAATGTTCTCACTTAAATTTGGGAGAGTGCTGCCCCTCCTGCGAAGGTTCCTTAAAGCAAGGTTGCTGTCCGAAAGGGCAGGTTTCATGCAATGGAAAATGCACTTCTATAAAGGAGAGATTTAAGAAGGGGGAAAGTTGTGAATGCGACGCTCAATGTTTGGATGGTCTCTATTGTTCTGAAGATAAGGGTTCTCACAAGAGAGCGTGCTGTCCGAAAGGTTTAGTTTGGAATGAGGAGTTGAAGAAATGTGTGTCAGATGTGTGTTCTTACCCCTGCACTCCCGGATGTAAACTTCCGGAGAAATGGGATTGGAGGAATGTTGATGGGAAGAACTATGTAACTCCTATACGCGACCAAGGGCACTGTGGAAGTTGTTGGGCTTTCTCAACTGTGGGAGCAATAGAGGGCGAATATAAGCTTGAGACACATTGTCCTTCCTGCGAGCCAGATTTGTCTGAGGAGGAATTGATTTCTTGTGATTTTGGTGGAACTTGTAATGGGGGTTTGCCTGATATAGCCTTTGAAGATATAAAAAATTATAATGGTATTGTAACAGAAAGCTGTTTTCCTTATGTTGCACATGAGAAGAGATGCTCTGACAAATGTCAAAACTGGATGGAGAACCGTTATACTATTACTTCTTATCACCAAGCTTCAGATGGGACTGCTGAGCGTTTAAAAAGAGAGTTAATTTGTCACGGACCCCTATCTGTTGCGAGCTTTAATTGGGGGCATGGAATTGTGTTAGTTGGTTATGATGATAATCAAAAAGTTTGGATTATTAAGAATAGTTGGGGTCCTATAACGGGTTATCCCTATGGCATTAAGCACGTTAATGGATTTGGATATATCCCCTACAATCATCCTTATGCTGACATTGTTAATTATGCGTACTATGCAACTGGGATTAATAAAGCGAAATGAACAAAACAAGAAATTTTAAAGGAAGATGGATACTTTTTGCAGTTCTTTTATTGGTACTTGTGAACTCTTGCAGCACATATGCTTTGAAAAACCCTATGGCAGTTTACTGTGAGGCTTTGAATTATACTTACAATGTTTCTAACGGCAACTGTATCATCTCAAAAAATCTTTCTGTACCTGCTTACAAATTTTTAAGTGGGGAGGTAGCTCAAAAGTATTCTTACTGTGAGTTGCATGGTTATAAAATAAAGCACATTGACAATATTTCTTTATGTATTAAAGAGAACTTAACCGCCTGTTCAGTTTGTGTGCTTCCGAATGGTAGCTCAGAAGATATATTCGCCATTATGAATCTCTCAGCGAAGGAAGGTTATTGCGGTGATGGAATCTGTGATATTGGAGAAACTTATGATAACTGCCCTCAAGATTGTTATGCTAAAACTGTTGAGGTAACTGTAAATTCTTCTTCCAACACAAGTCAAAATAATGAAACAACTGTGTTCTCCTCAACATGTGGAGATAATGTTTGTGAGTCGTATGAAAATTATAAAATCTGTTCAAAGGATTGTCCCTCAGGAAGTTTGGACAGCTATTGTGATAAAGTCAGAGATGGCCGTTGCGACCCTGATTGCAGGAATGGTCAAGATCCTGACTGTCCAAACTTTGTAGAAGCTCCTCCTAAAAATAATGAGAATTCCTCAATAAGAATCTTATTTGTTGTGAGCCTGTTGTTAGTTATTGTGGTCTTTATAGTTATCATTAAAAACCTTTTAAAAAAGGGCAATAAAAGAGTTATTGAAGACAGGATGAATCAGATTAGGTCAAATCAATCACCCTCTAATCAAACCTTTGAGAAGGATAATCCTGAACAAGGAGTGTTTGATAAAGACCCCTTTGAGAAATATAAAGGAGAACTGTAAAATGCAGATTAACCGTAAAGGTCAAATGGAGTTAAGCGTGAAAATCTTGTTCATTGTTTTTGTTGTCATTTTAATGTTTGTCGTATTCTTCATAGTTTTGAAAAGCAATGTTGAGCAAAGCAATAAGAGTGTGGGAGATCAATACACTGACGCAAATCAGTTTGTTATGGGAATCCTTTCAGATCCCTCTTTGGTTGAAGGAGATTATTCAAATACTCCAATACAAGGTCTTTTTGTCGCTGAAAAATTGTCAAATCAAGCTCCAAATAAGGAGTTGGATAACATAAACAACATTGGATTTTTGTACAGTGTCAGAATCTTTGATGAGGTTAATGGGAAAAGTTGGACACTTGGCTTGTCAACAGCTCCTTTTTTTTCAGAGAAGACAATAAGTTTCTCATATCCTGTTGCGATTGAATACAAAAATGAAAATTCTAAAGTAGATTATGGGAAAGCGGTGGTTAATTTATACTTTGGTGAAATTCCAACACTTATCAGTGAGATAAAAGGGGAGTGTGCTGTGAAGAGGAAGAGGTATTTATCTGTAAATACAAAGTATCCTGTTGTGTACAATCAGAGCAGTGGAATGGTTAATGTTTCAGGTCAAGTTTTTTATCCTTTTATACCATGCTCAGTTAAATCCTTTGCAATTCCTAAAGGCAAGCATTTGTTGTTAATCTCCTTTGAGAACAATCAGGTTATAGTTAAGAGGTGATCAAATGTTTTTATCAAATAAAAAATCTCAATCTGCGGAGTTTCTTTCCATAATCATACTTATTTTAATTGTCTCTATCTTTGCCTTATTTTCTAAGGTATCCCTCTTAGGGTCAAACACTCAGCAAACAGTATCTGCAATTAAAACTATGAAATCAACAAAACTTTCTCTCACTGCAAATATACTTCCGAGGATAACTATTGGTGATGAAAATATAGGTCAAGCTCTTGGTGAAGAATTTTGTTATGGTAATGAGACAATCCTTTTGCAGTCAGGTCAGAAAATAAATATTACCACTGAACTAAGGAAAGTATTGGATTCTATTTATGGAAAAAACAATTGGATGCTTAGGATTAAAAAAGGAAAATATGTTATGCCTGATCTTTACTTTTATGTTGATTGTAGCGGGTCAACTGTTAAAACCAGACAAAAGGTTGAGGCAGCTATGGCTAAAATAGCTCAAACTAAGCATTCAAAGTATAAGATTATCTGCATAGGTGACTTAACCAATGCAGTTGGTAAATATTCAAATGCTTCGGATGACCTTGCTTGTGGAAGAGGGGATGTTCATAAAAAAAATATTGAGACTGATGAGAACTGGGGAGGAGCTGTGGCGTTTGTGGCTTTAAACGGAATTCCTTCATACAATAGTACAACGAAGAAGTATGCCTTCAATGGGTGGAACACAACCCATAGGTACATCTTAATTTCTGGTGATGAGGAGAGTTGCAGTTCATGTATGCCTCTAAATACAACAGGTTCTCAGAACAGCGTGTGTAGAAACTTCTGCTTAAATGCTAATTTACCTGCTAATTGTCCCTGCTATTTTACGGATTATTACTGTACAACTGGTGGAAGATGGGTAAAAAGAGGTTCTATGATATTCTCTAAATCTTTTGATATTGGTTGTCATGGTGAGCCTGGAAACACAACTGCTTACACTGATTTTGCTATAAAAAGAGCTAAGGAGAATAATGTAAGCGTCTTTTTTATAATCCCAACTAAGATTTATGTTAATAACAAAACCGAATGGCTTAACAATGTTAGACGGTTGTGCAACGAAACCGGCGGTCAGGTTATTGATTTAAGAAATGATTCAATGAGTAAAAAGGAAATTGTTATGACCTTAAGTAAATTACTTTACAGGGATGAAGAGACTGTTTATATAACATCAACTTATGAAGGTCCGCAGTTTCAGCGAATTAGCGAAAATTTAATAAGCTATCCGATTTTAATTTCATCACCCTGCGATACAGGGGAACAGGAAAATGCACTGTTGATGGTGAGGGGTTAATGCGATTTAATTCAAAAAGAAAAAAGAGGGGTTCAGTATTTTTGACAGTTTTCTTTGTAATCCTATTGCTCTCCCTATTTTATCTTGTAGGTTTAGGGACAAAAAAGAATAGTAATCATATTAAAAAATTTGAAGAATCTAACCTTGGAAGTTTGGGTGAGATGGCAAAGGATTTCTCTCAAATGGCGATTCGCAACTCAATACTTAGAGGTTCATTTCTGAGTGGATTAAATGGAGCAGGGGCGGTAAATGATTATTGGATGAGCTACTCTGCAACTTCTTCTCCAAGTTTAGATGAAGCAAAGGCAGACCTGTCGATGAGGTCAAGCCAGCAGTGTAATAATTATTTGAGCAATCTTCAAAAGACAAGAATTGCAGGTGTAACCGTGACAAAACCTGGATTAATTGAAGATGTGGATATACTGGTGACCAATTCTTTGTTTACTAATTTATCTTATTTTAATTCTGTTTCAGATAAATTTTATGTGAAAACTCAGGGCGAACCTACTGAGATAAAATCCTTGATTGATGCAAATAAGAGAATTATTCCTAATGATTTTACTGAGAAAATATCCCCCATCCGATATTGGTACCTTTACAGTAAAATAAAAAAATGGGCTGACTCGGAAATACTAACGACAAACACTTGTGAAGATGAGGAGGTTGTTCAAGGTTTAGCAGGTTTCGTATGTAAGGGACCTGCTGTTGGAAAAAAATCAATAGATAAAATAATGAAGAGTGCAATAAAAAATCTGACTGATTCTTTGAATGAGGAAGGAAATTATGTGAGTTGTACTTATACAATCCCATGCAAATACGCTAAAACAGATTTTATATGCTGTTGCAATCAAGAAAAGTGTCCATCAAGTCATGTTGTGCCTGGAGGAACTGATTGTTTTGTGGTTAAACCAACTTGTAGTGTTAATTGTAAGATACTAAATCCTTTTGAATGTCATCCTGTGTGCCCAGGATTCTCTGTGAAGAGGGTCTGCTTAAATAATGAGTCCTTCTGCACATCTGGAAGTTGCAATAGCAATCCTCTAAAATTTACTGGAAACAATGACCAAGTAAGCATAGAGGACATAGATTATCTTCCATTCAAAGATCAGAGCAAGAATCCGAAGGAATGCAAGGAGCCAGAGCCGAGATGCTCAAAAGTTACTGTGAAATATGACCCTATGAATCCACGAACGCAATATTATGTTCCTGATCCTTGCGGACATTACTGCTTTGCTAAATATGGACATCCCTGTCACGGCTTTGGAGAGAATCATACAATTGAATTTGTAGCAAATGTTGTATGTAAAGATAAGAAGTATTTGCTTCCTGTTTCGAAGATAAAACCTCAACCCCTTGTTTTTAGATTTAAAGTTCATGTTTATCTAAATCATTGGGTGCCGCCTCCCCCTCCACCAGATGTTTCCTGTAATGTTCAACCTGTTGAATGCCCTCCAAAACCGGAGTGTCACTGTCACGATAATCCCAAGCCGAAGCCTAACCCTAGCCCTTCTCCGAATCCTAACCCAACTCCTTCCCCGCCAAGTCCACCGTCACCACCGTCACCACCAACTGGTGGAATAGGTGGCTACGGAGGTTAAATCAGAATGGATATAGAAGATTTGAATAGGATTGTTAGAGAGAAGTTTAAAGAGTTTGAGAACAGTGACGATCTTATTTCAGATAGTTACAGCACTTTTGTTAATGAGGAGGAGGGCGAGTACGAACTAAGAGATTTCTTTGAAAAGTTGTGTGACTTCTCCATAAGCTTGATGCCTTTTTTTAAGGGAATAAAAAATAAGGATATGTCAGAAGCGTTAGAAATAGCTAATATAAAGGCAACTCCTGGATCTGTAACCGCAAGTGCTGTTCTCATGTTTCTTTTAGGACTCTTGAGTATGTTACCCTTTTTAGTAATACACAATATTAACTTCGCATTTTTTGCAATAGGAACTTTCACCTTTATTGCAGTTATTATTTATACTTATCCAAGGTATAAAAGTGAGATAACAAAAATACAAGCACAGCAAGATTCTCTATTGGCAGTGCTCTATATGACTATTTATATGCGTGTAAATCCTATCCTTGAAAATGCAATCCTCTTTGCAAGTCAGCACATAAGTGGCCCTCTCGAGAAAGACCTGAAGAGAATAATGTGGCTTGTGAACATGCAAAAGGTTGAGTCAATAAATGATGCTGTTAAAATTTTCACTCCCCTCTGGATTAAGAGAAATCCAAGTTTTGTTAAGGCATTCTTAACAATGGAAGAAGTGCTCAATCAGGCAGATGCAGAGAATCAGAGTAAATTATTGGATAAAGCTTTGAATGAATTGCTGAATGAGACATTTACAAATATGAAGCACTACGCTCATGATTTAAAAATGCCTGTTATGTTAGTCAATATGTTTGGGCTGTTGCTTCCTCTCATAGGCTTAATAACTTTTCCCCTTATAGGAATTTTTATGGCGGGCTCAATAAGCATGAGCTCTTTATTCTTTGGTTATATAGTCCTCCTTCCCGCGTTGGTTTACTTTGTCAGTGAGAGGATTATATCAAAGAGGCCAGGAGCGTTTTCTGCTCCAAGCATAAAAAATATTCCCCACTTGCCAAAAAAGAATCATTATCTTTTGAAGTTGAAGGATGGTAGAGAAGTGAACATTCCATTAATTCCCATTGCTTTGGGTGTCGCTTTTCTTATAATGCTCCCCGGCTTTGTTCATTTATTCACTGTTACACTCCCCTTGTACTTTCAAGGTTTGCGGATGAGTGCTGTTCATGGCTCTATTGAAATCCCACAAAATTTAGGTGTTGAATATCGGACTAGTTCAATCATTCTAGTTAACCTCATTCCTTTAGGTTTAGCTGTTGGTTTATTTATTCTCCTTTATGGAAGGAGTATACAAAAGAAGAAGATTAGGGATTACATTGTTTCATTGGAGGATGACTTGAATAGCTCTTTGTTTCAAATAGCAAATCAATTCACGGAGAATATCCCTCTGGAAATAGGAATTGAAAAATTTTTACAAAACTACGAAATGTTGAACCTTAAGAAGAAAGAGATATATGATTTCTTCTCAAGGATTCTCCGAAAGATGAACAAGCTTGGTTTGACTTTTGAACAAGCAGTGTTCGATAAGGAACAGGGAGTTTTGCCTAAGTTCCCTTCTCCTCTTTTAAAGGAAGTTATATGGATAATGATAGAAACTGCGAAGAAGGGGAATCAAATTATGTATGCAATACTTGTGAAAGTTTCGGGTTACCTTGATAATTTGAAGAAGGTTAAAGAGTTAATATATGATCTTCTTAATGATACTGTAACTTCAATTAAGTTTCAAGCAAAATTTATGTCTCCTTTTATATCTGCAGTAGTTGCTTCTTTATCTTTGGTAATTGTTAAATCTTTGTATCAAGTTTTTAGGTATATTCAAACGATGATGAATAGCATCACTTCTGGTATGAGTGGCATGTCAGTAAATGATTATTTTACCAACATGATTAACTTTACAAAGATTGTCCCTCCCCCACTTTTTCAAGTTTTAATTGGTGTGTATCTTATAGAATCAGTTGCTCTGCTTATGATACTTGCTAATGGTATTGAAAATGGTTTTGATGAGATTGAGAGGGATATCTTGACTGCTAAGGGAGTCCTAACTGCTACAATACTTTATATTGCAGTTGACTTATTGGTAATGGTCATCTTTAATCATACAATGTTGCCACAAATAATGAATGCAGGAGGTGTGTAATGGAATACTTATTTAAATACTTATTTTTGATTGTTGTTATTCCCTTAATTTTAATTACCTTATCCTTTACAATCTCGCGAACTCAAAGCATAAATCCAAAAAATTTCCATCAAAAATTAGTTGGTGATAACATTAAAGTTTTGTCGGGAATTGAGGATTTGTGTGTGATTTGCATAAATAATTTTGGCAGTTCGGACCAAGAGTGTTTTGCTGTTGACTCTGAGATAAGAGATGGAAAAATACCTAACCAAACATTAAACTTTTCAGCTAAGGGAGATAAATACACATTGAAAATTGAGGATACTCTTTTTAATGGTAGCAATAATTTCGTAATAGAAGATCAAAATGGTACTTGTGTTGTGAGGTCATTCAAATGAAAGGTAAAAAAGCGGATATAAGTGTTGATATTATCTTTACATTTATAATATTAATTTTTAGTATTTTCCTACTTCTTGCTCTGTTCTCCAGTCGTTTAAGTGGCTTCTCAAAGGAATTATATTGCAAAACTGTTTTTTATGTTCATTCAAGCTCTTTTATACCTGCTAGGTATAGGCAGAAACCCTCCTTCTGCGAATACACAAATACTTTGAAGACCGTAACAATAGAACCAAAGGAAAACACACTTTCATCTTTTAATACTTCTCAGGGAGAATATGATAAATTAACTTGTAACTCTTCTCAACCTGTTTTTCTCACTTACTCTTTGGATGCGAGCCATGTAGATGAGTTCAAATTTTCAGTGCGATTGTCGGAATTAAAACCTACCAATTTATCGATTTCCTTCTGCAATAAAACTGAGTCATTTATCCTTAGAGAAGGCATAAGCACCATAAGTTTATCTAAAAAGAACTTTTTAGATTGTTCAAATAATTCTATTATCACCTTTTTAATAAACTCTGACAATCCTGTGCAGATATACTCTCCTATTTTGAAATTTGAGAAATGCCCAACTAATGATTTTATTGTGGCTCAATTGTTAAATTGCTGGGCTAAGTTTAACTATGGAAGTTATGGTAAATCTCAAATTTGTGAAGCATTAGCATTATCGAATAAATGCCCGGAATTTGAAAGCAGTGAGGAGAATATAACCAAAATCTTGAAAAAAAATAACTTATGTGCAGTGCTTCCTAACAAGGATTATGACAACTGCGGGTCAGAGGATAAACTTACTTATAACATAACTAAAATAAGGCACAATATGAATTATATAATAAAGTTCAATGCGAAAAAATCTCAACTTGTAATGGAGTAAAAGTAAAATGGTAACTCTTACCTTAAATAATAAAGGAGAAACCTCCATAGCTCTTATATTTTCAATTGTTATTACTGTTATAGCTATCGTATTAGCTATACTTCTGATTCCAACTCATAATCAGGAAAACACTTTTGCCTGTAAGCTTTATGACCAGTTGTCTTATTTTGGTGTAAAGCCCCCTTTGAAGTGTGTAAAAAGCTTAGATGCTGAAGGAATAAAATACAGTCCATTGTCAATAACTACTTTTCAAGATGGAAACAGTGAAGAATTACTTAAGTTTGGCCCATTTAACGAGGAGGAAAACATAAGTTTTCAAGTGCCTGCAAACTCCATTATAAGCTCCGCTACTTTAAGTATAATTCCTGGAAGTAAGAGCATCAAGTGGCTCTTTAAAAATGTTCATGGTCACTCTGTTAAAGTCGTCCAAGAATCTTTTGATAATAATGTTACCTTAAAACTGGTAGTTCCATATCAATCTGAAATAACTAAGTTTTATATTCTTATAAATTTGAATGAAACCGCCCCGTTGACAATATTAATTAATAACAAAACAACATTTAATTCTGTTAAAGAAAAAAGAATAGGTGTTGTTTTAAACACAACCTTATCTAATCAGGAGTTAATGTGTGGAAGTGAAAATTGTAGTGAAAATGTTTCTATAAAAACTAAATCAAAAGGTTTAAGAATAGAAAAAATAAGTGTTGTATTTATACCAAGGTTAAATAGTATTGATACAGATGATGATATAAAAATGGTTAGAAAGAATAATCAGATTATTTTGAACTTTACAAACTTTGCAATTAAGCAGCTTAAATTGGCTAAAGGAGAAGATTGTGAAAATAATTATTGCACTATTAATATTCCTATTACCTCACAGAATATAACCTTGCTGGCGAAGAATTTAAGCATAGTTGGCAAGTTTTACAATGTGGAAGAGGACCTTCTCTTAGAAGTTAAGAAATGCCTTATTTACTCTCAAGATTTAAGCAATACAAGGATATGTGCACAATTGAGTATACCAAAGAGTTATAAGTTCAAAAATAACTTGACAGAGAAAGATTTTATAAGCTTTGTTAAGAAGAAAGGATACTGTGGATTAATTAATGATGAGAAATACGGTTGTGGTAAGGGAACAAACATACTGTTTAAAGAGAATATAACCTCCCCAACAAATGTTTTAATAAAGTATGATAACTATTTAGATAAGGTGGTTATAGAATGAAATTTAAGAAAAATAAAAAGGCAATGTCTATTGCTGTAAATTATGTGTTTCTCTTTTTTATTGCTACAGTAGTTATGATGATTGTGATAGCAATAGTCTCAAAGAGCTCCTTAAACGCAAATAGGTTTATATGTAAACTTTCCGGGACTTGTGGTTCATCCTCTGATTCACTCTCAGGAGATCAAATTATTAATCTCAGTTCATGTAAAAATGTTCCGGTTGAGATTGTGAAACATGCAGAGCTTTGTTATACCTACGGCCAAGAGGGCAAGGTTAAAGGGATTTGCTACGCTCTTTACCTCCCAGAAAATTGTAATATAGACTCTGAGCTTTTGAATAATAATCTCAACATGTCTCGTCCAAAAATGAAATATAAATTATTCTTTTCAAAAGGAGAGAAAGTTATTATATCTTACAATTATGATAAACAGAGGGTTGAAATATCTTAGGTGTTGAGTATGGAAACTGTTGAAATCTGGATGTGGACCATTGCTGGTTTAATAATCACTTCATTTATCCTGGCAACGGCGTTTTCTCTGGTTGGGAAACATATACGTTCTGAAAATATTCTTAGTTGTGATCGTCAGTTCAGTAAGCTTTACAACACTTTACAAATAAGCTGTGTTGGTGGTGAAGGTTCATCTCAAACAGAAAATGCCATTTTTCCAAACATAATGGAAACGGTTTATGTTAAGGATTCTCATAATAAACTTGGAAGGGGGAATCTGATTTGTTATAAAGTAAGAGGAGAAAAAACTAAATGTGAGAAAGTTGAAGCGTGCAACTTGACAATGGAACCTTTGAATTTTCATTTTAATAATGGACTTTTCTCTTCTCTCTCCAGACTTTTTGGTAGGGGAGATACTTACAATGTTAAGTTTGTAATCTCTAAAATTAATTTTACAGATATTTATATAAACTGGACAAGAACCTATTTAGAATAAATACTTCTGCAAGTTTTAATAAGGTTTAAAAATGGGCCAGCTTTAACTCTTCTATAAGCCGCGGTCGCATAATCTGGTAGTGCGCCAGCCTCGAGAGCTGGTGTCCGCAAGGACGTCTGGGTTCAAATCCCAGCCGCGGCGTTCCAAAAAATGGTTCAGTTTGTTCAACTCTTAGGAGCATTGATTCTGCTGATTGCGTCTCTGAGTGATTTACGCAAGAGAGAGGTTCCAGATACGATTAGTTACGGCTCCATTGCCCTATTTGGATGGTTCTTTGTTTATAAGCTCTTAACAAACTTCAGCGTTTCTTTCTTAGTAAATTACTTGGCTTCTTTCGCACTTTTTTTCTTGATTGCTCTGCTTTTATTTTACACAAATATGTGGGGCGGGGGAGATTCAAAAATACTTATTGCATTGTCGTTTCTCCTGCCTGTTTATATAAGACCTTTTAGTATTACTAACTTAATAACTTCTCCTGCTCTTGTTTTTATGTTCAATCTTATACTTGCAAGTTCTGCTTATTCTTTGGTTTATATTTTTATAATTGCTTTCCTCAACAGAAAGAAATTTCTCAAAGCTTATTCAAAACTTGAGAGTGATTTTGAGAGAAGGTTTCATCATTTGAAGCGGTTTTCAATGTGGCTTTCAATATCTCTTTTGCCACTGTTTATACTCTCTTTTAAGTTTTTCAAGCCAATCCTCTTTTGGCCTGTGTTTCTCTCATTCTCATCGTTTTTTTTAATTTTCTTCTCAGCATTTGCTTACCTCTCATTCAAAGCTGTGGAATCCTCTATTTTGACAAGGTCAGTTACACCTTCAGAGCTTGTTGAGGGCGACTGGATTCTTGATGAAATTAAGGATGAGCATGGTCAAGTTGTAGCATCTCCGCGGGATAATGGTATCTCAAAACCTCAAATTGACCGTTTAAAAGCATTGTATAAAAAGAAGGTTATTAAGTTTGTGAGAGTTAAAGATGGGCTACCCTTCATTCCTGGCATGCTTTTAGCTTACCTGCTCCTTCTGTTTCACATAAACTTTCTTCTTATCTTTGCCAGGGTTTTTATCGCAAAAATTTAAATATTAACCTGTTTTATTTATTGTTATGTCAGATGTAAACCTTGAGAACATGACTCCTGAGCAAATAGCGGAGTATCAGAAGAAGAATTGTATCTTCTGTCATATTATTAACAACAGGATTCCTTCTTATAAGGTATACGAAGATGATAAAGTTCTGGCGATTCTTGATATAAATCCAATTCATCCAGGTCATATCCTCCTCCTTCCAAAGGAGCATTATTACTTGCTTTCGCAAATCCCCGACAAGCTTATAAGATATCTGTTTGTTGTTGCTAAATACTTGTCATCTGCAATGATTAAAACATTGGGTGCTGGGGGCGTCAACATCTTTGTTGCTAACGGTGCTGGTGCTGGTCAGAAGGCTCCACACTTTATGATTCATCTCATTCCGCGATTTGAGGATGATGGTTTGGAAATATTTAAACTGCCTGGCTATAAAATTGATGAGAATGTCTTAAAACAATTGGCTGATGTGCTCAAAAAACTTCTTGCAAAAGAGGGAAAGCATGAGTGAGGATAAGCAGGTTGGAAAGTGCTTTGTTTGCTCATTTATAACTTCTGATAGAGTTATGAAGGTTTATGAAACTGAAAATGTTGTAGCCTTTATCAATCCAACTCCTGCTGTTCCAGGAGAGGTTCTTATAACAACCAAAAAACATTACACAATCCTCGATCAAGTTCCTAATTTTGTTGTTGGCGAATTGTTTTCAGTAGCTAACAAGATTAGTATGGCTCTGTTCAAGCTTTTAGAGCTTCAAGGCACAAACATACTTGTCAATAATGGTCTAGCGGCTGGCCAGCAGGTCCAGCATGTCTTGGTTCATGTTATTCCAAGGAAGAAAGGTGACGGCTTAAACTTTGAGTGGGAGAAGAAGGAGGCATCTGCTGATGATCTGAAGACAGCAATGTTAAAACTTAAACAAGTTACTGACCAGCTCGTTATTCAAGAGGATAAAGGTAAATATGTTGAACCTGATGAGCAGAGTAATGAAGTTGAAGAAGATTCAAAATCTGGAGAGCTTGTTGAGAAGAAGGAAGTAAAGGATGATTCTAATGATAAACCTGTTGAAGAACATAAAAATTATAAAGAATACGAAATTAAAGGGAATTATCTTATCAGACATCTTAGAAGAATGCCATAATTGAGCGATAAGAATGAATGTAACTAAAAAGTATGGGATTTACATTGTGATATTCTTTATTCTTGTACTTGTTCTTCTTGTAAAAGGTTGCGGTTCAAGGAAAGCTCCTCAAAATCTTCCCAACATTGATTGGAGGTCTACAGATGCACGTTCCATAACCAATTTTGCAGTTGTTCAAAACAACAATTCTCTCAGAGTTCGTTTTAGTTTGGTAGATGAATCTCATAAGTATGTTTCTGTAGATGGTGTGGTAAGTGTTGAGATCCTAGATGAGTATGGTGACATTCTCTTCCTTGAATCATTTCCAGTTAAAAAGGATGACTTTAAACTACGAACATTTATTCTCACTAAGCAGAAGTTTTTGGCGTATAGCTTTGATATTCCTAAGTCTAAAATAAACAAATCTGCCTCTCAAAACGGAACTATTCATCTACTTTTTGAAATGAAGGATAGAACACTTGAGGCAAGCACTGTCATTACTGGCTTATCAACATACACCGATGAGGAGCTTATGAAAATAAATGATGAGCGGTTCTCACAGTCATCTGTAAGAGTAGGGCAAAAATTAAAAAGGGGGAATTTTGAAGTCAATGTTTTGAGAATAGGATTCTTTAAGCCCTTCGGCTCTAAAAACACTTATTTCCGCGTAGACCTTTATGCGAAGAACATTGGAAACACTTCGGATTACTTTTCTCCATCAGATATTATTTTAACTGATGATACAGGCGGAACTCATCAAGTTGTGGACTCTGAGGGCTTTAACTCATTTTCTGAACTTAAACCTGGACAATATGAGAAGGGCTTTTTAATCTTTGATAATGTTCCTCAAACTACACAGTCGATAAAACTTTCTTTTTATCTTGGGCAGGAGGTTAATGGTGCTCCTTACTCATTTGAATACAACATTCCTCTAATAAAATAGAAGTTTTTATTCTCAAAAAACTTAAAAATAGTGAATTTTAACACTTACTAAAATGGGGCTTGAAAGAAAATTGAAGGAGCTAACTTTTAGCTTGGACAAACTAAAAGGGCTTTATGTACCCTTGCAGCGTCTTCCTCCAGAATTTAGAGGAAGGCCCATTTTTTATAATCTTTCTACAGGGGAGTTTGCTGAGGAGCACTTTGCAACTGGATTAAAAGCTCTTAGTAAATATGACAAAAGGAGAATAAAACTTTATGGTTTAAAAACAAGTATAGGTAAAGAATTGCGAAAGAAATATAAAGAACTGTGAAATGCTGTTCATGCATAAGGGCCGGTAGTTAAATCTGGTATAACGCTCCCTTGGCTGGGGAGAGGCTCCGGGTTCAAATCCCGGCCGGTCCATTCTAAAATGAGAATAAAATTAATATCTTGGAATGTTAATGGTTTGAGAGCTGTTGTCAAGCACAGCTTCGTGAATTCTGTGAGGGAAATGAACCCGGACATTCTTGCCTTGCAGGAAATAAAGGTTCAGGAGCATCAACTTCCAAAAGAGATTGAGGAGCTGAGATTTGAAAAGTTCTGGAGCTTTGGTCTTAGACCGGGTTATAGCGGCGTTGCAACTTTCACGAGGGAAAAACCCCTGCAGGTTAAGTATGGCATAGGTGTAAAAAAATTTGATGATGAAGGAAGGATTCTGATCACGAAGCACAAGTTTGGAGAACTTGAATTCTCGCTCTACAATATTTATTTTCCGAATGGGAAGATGAGCGAGGAGCGTTTAAGGTATAAGCTTGATTTTTATGATGCCCTTCTGAGGTTTATAAACAGGAAGAGGAAAGAAGGTGAAAAAATTATTATCTGCGGGGATTTCAACACAGCTCATAGAGAGATAGATTTGAAGAATCCAAAATCTAATGAGAAGAATTCTGGTTTTCTGCCTGTGGAGAGGAAGTGGATTGATAAGTACCTTGACTCAGGATTTGTTGATTCTTTTAGATACATAAATGGAGACAAGATTCAGTATAGCTGGTGGACATACAGGTTCAACGCCAGGGCTAAAAACATTGGTTGGAGAATTGATTACTTTCTGATAGACAAACGCCTTGTTAAATTCCTTGAAGACGCTTTTATCCTTGATAATGTGTTTGGCTCGGATCACTGTCCTGTTGGTATAATCTTGAAAACAAAATAAATAATTTTTTAAATTGGGCGGTCATACTTCACATGATGCATGATGTTACAATTGTTCTTCCTGTATATAACGAGGAGAACAAGTTAAGGAAGAACACATTGAAAGTTCTGGACTTCTGCAAAAAGAACCTCAAGCAAAAGTTCATCATTGTAATATCGGATAACAAGTCAACGGATAACACGAGAAAGATAGCTGAAGAGCTAAGTAAGGAGCACAAAGAAATAAAGTATCTCTACATAGACATAAAAGGAAAAGGTGCGGCGTGCAAACTTGCCTGGACAAAGTATAAATCAAAGGTAAATCTTTACATGGATGTTGATTTAGCAACAGACCTGAGAGCTCTGCCTAGGTTAATTGATGAAATCTTCAAAGGATATGATATTGTTGTTGGTTCAAGATACTTGAAGGGTTCAAATGTGAGAAGGACTTTTTTGAGAATAATACTCTCAAAGGGTTATCTGTTTATTGTTCATCATTACATGCACACAAAAATAAGCGATTTTCAGTGCGGTTTCAAAGCAGTTAATGAAAAAGTTGTAGATAAACTCTTACCCGTTGTGAAGGACAATCAGTTCTTCTTTGATACAGAAATACTGATAAAAGCTGAGAGAAAGGGCTTTAAAATAAAGGAAATTCCTATCAAATGGAGGGAGGGTACCGAAACAAAGACCAAGCTTATTGGTGACTCTTTACTCTTTTTAAAACAATTGAGACGACTGAAAAAAGAACTTAAGCGTGAGAGGAATAGAAAGCGTTTATCTTAGTTCATCTTTTGTCTTGGCAACCTCATGGCCACACTTCTCGCATTTTAGGATAAAATATTTTGTTCCTGAAACAACTTCCTCTCTGACTTTAATGAGGTCTCCGCCGCAGAGAGAACATTTTCCAAAGTGCTTAACCATAAAGAGTAATGAAGTAAAACTAGATTTTATATTTTTCTATCTTAGTCGTATAGCATCTAGATTTCTAGGAGCGATTGTCTCAACTCTGAAACTTTTGTGTAGAGAGCTTGCCAAATCAAGACATCTTGAATTTTCTCCGTGGTTTATTAAAATTCTCTTTGGCCTTGGATTGCACTTATAGACAAACTGCATGAGTTGTTTTCTTCCGGAGTGTCCTGTTAGGCCTTCAATAGTGTAAACATTCATCTTTACCTTAACAATCTCCTTTCCAAGAACAAACTCATTCTCCCCTCTTTGTATTCTCCTTCCAAGAGTACCTTCACCCTGGTATGACACGAAGATGAGGGAGTTGTGCGGACTGTCTGCCAATTGCTTTAAGTATTGGACGCTTGGTCCTCCAACGAGCATGCCAGAAGTTGCAAGTATGATGCAGGACTCTGTCTCTTCAATAACCTGCTTCCTCTCCTTTGACGAACCGACTCTTTTGAAGATGTCTGATAAGAAGGGGTTTTGGTCTTTATGAAATATAAGTTTCCTAACTGAGTTGTTCAGAAAATCAGGGTAAGCAGTGTGAATTGCAGTTATATCCCAAACAATGCCATCAATAAAGACAGGAACTCTTTCAAGTTCTCCTTTTCTCATGAACTTTTCTATGAGAAGCATTATCTCTTGGGCTCTTCCCGTTCCTAAAACAGGAATTAAAACCTTGCCTTTGTTTTTGAGCGTGTCAGAAATTGCTTTTCTTAACTCCTCCTCACTCTGCCTTCTAGGTGGAAGAACATTGTCTCTGCCTCCATAAGTTGATTCCATCATCAAAGTTTCTAACCGCGGAAACTCAGTAACCGCAGGATTTAACAGCTCTGTCCGACCGTACTTAAAATCTCCTGTGTATAAGATATTGTGGAGTCCGTTTCCAACATGGATGTGAACCATGGAGCTTCCTAAAATGTGACCTGCATTGTAGAGTGTTATTCTCACATCTGGAGTAATATCCGTAACTTCATCATAATCAAGTGTTATTGTGTGTTTTATCATGTTCTTAACATCTTCTTCATCAAATAATGGTTCTTTCCACTCAGTTTTCATTATCTTAACAAAGTCAAGTAGGGAAAGTGCACTTATATCCCTTGTCGGTTCTGTGCAGTAAACAGGCCCGTCATAGCCATATTTGTAGAGGTAAGGAACCATACCTATGTGATCCATATGTGCATGTGATATTATAACCGCATCCAAATCATTTATGTTAAACTCAGGAGCTTCAAAGTGAGGGTAGACATTGCTGTTTGAGGCACTCACATCTAATCCGCAGTCAAGCATAACTCGCGACTCTGGTGTTTGTAATAATATTGAAGACCTGCCAACCTGCCTTGCAGAACCTAAGTAACTTACTCTAACCCACTCATCTCTTCTGCCTCTAATCCAACCATCATAAATTCTGTGTCCCACCCTGTTTAAGAATTTCCTTCTGAAATCCGAATTCAAGTAAAGAATTGTTCTTATGTTATTTATTAATCTTGAATCTATGGCTGGCTTTCTCCTTATAATAGGTATCCAAAAGATTTTGTTCTTTAACTCTCTAAACAGAGAACCCTGTCTGCCGATTGCAACTCCTGGTTTATCAGCTTCTATGGTTACTAATGACCTCTGCGGTTCGAAGAAGATATTGCCTATCTCTGCTTCTTCTGGAAGAGTCTCTTTAATGATCCTCTTGCTCTCTTCAGCAGGTAAGGTTATACTTGGGTCTGGCCTAAGCTCCACCCTTTTTTTAATGTCATTGACGACTTTTTTTATGAGGGGAGCACTTTCTCTAAAAAACTCCCTGTCCTTTGTGTACAAAACAATGTTTGCTCCTTCAAAAGCTGAATCACTGATTTTATCCTTCGGCAACTGCTTAAGTATCTCATCTAAAATGTTTGGCATAGAATCACCTGTTGTCAAGAGTAAGCTTATTGCTTAACTCTTGTTTCAATACTCTGATTGAAAACTTTTTTAACACCCTCTTTTGTAATGGTTAAAACATCAACCCCATTTCCTGTTGCAATGTCTCTCTGCAAAGCAGCGTTTATTGCTTTGATGGCGAGCTGAACACCTTCCTTAACAGTTAAATCTTTTTTGTAAAGAGTTTCTAAAACGCCTAAAGCAAATGTGGAGCCTGAGCCTGAGCTTAGGTAATCATCATACTGCATTAAGCTTCCATCAGGGTAAATATCATAAAGATAAAACCCTGTTTTATCTAAGCCTCCCATTATAAAGTGAGTTGTTCCGGAAATAGAACTGAACTTTCTAATGTTTGAGTATACAAGTTGGGCCATCAGGTTTGCTGCTTCTTTAACCTTTGTCTCTTGATAAGTTCTTATTTCTTTTAGCTTGACTTCTGCTTGTAATCTTCTTATTAGAAGCTGGGCGTCGGAAACTGTTCCTGCCATCGTCAATGCAATCCTATCATTTATTTTATGAATCTTCTCAGCTTTTTTGTCTGCAATTAGATAACCTGCTGTGGCTCTCCTGTCCGCCGCTAAGACGATGCCATCTTTGCAGACCAATCCAACAGTTGTTGTGCCTGTCTTGACATAGTTTTCTTTATTATCTTCATTTATACTCATTTTTAACCCCCAGAAATCTCAAAAATAATCAGAACTTGTAAAAGTATAAACTACTCATATTTAAAGGTTGTGATTTATTTGCTTGTTAATAAATACTTAATTAAGAGTAGAATTGAAAAAGTAAAAAATTTATTGATTATCTACCTTTTTGATCTGTTGGGCAGCAGTAAACTTTTTCTCCTGTTTTGGCTGTGCTGGGAAGCACAATGCAATTACCTGTGTTTTTTGAAGATTTGACAGTTCCTGCAGGGCAGTTTGAAGACACATCGTTGACACCTCTGTTGAACCAGCTCATTCTGCCTGTGAAGATTGCAAAAAGCACTACTAATACGAGCAGGGCGATAATTGCCACTATAATTACATTAACTGAAAGGTCTGCTCCTTTTTTATTAAGCCATTTCATAAAATCACCTCATATAAGAAAAACAAAAAATCTTTATAAACTTTACTCTTCAAGCTCCAAGCTACTGAGCCATTTCTTGATTTCTGAACTTGTTAAGCTTTTGTCTTTGAACCTTTTCACCTTTGAGAACAATTCCCTTTCTAAGTTTTCCAAGCAGTTCTTAACAGAGCTTTCAACTCCAAAGCCCTTGCCTCTTGCGTGCATACTGCCAATCTCCGAGTTAATTCTTATCTTAGAATATATTAAGTTTTTACTCCTCCACTTTTGCTTATACTGCTTCAAATATATGTAAACTCTTGTTTCACCTAAACTTTCAGAGTATTTATTAATGAATCTTTCAACTGCTTCAATGATTTCTTTCTTTTCAAATTCATCGATTTTCTCCTTGGAGCTTATCTGCACGGTGATTTCCTGCTTCTTTGTGCAGATTCTCTCATAAATTATTGAAAGAATGTCAGTTCTTGTAATTAAGTCGTGGAGTTTTCCGCTTTTATCAACAGCTACAACTACATCAACGCCCTTGTCAAGCATTTGATTTATTGCTTCTCTAAGCGGAGAACTTTCTAATACATATGGAATTGAAACATCCATAATTGCTTCAACCTTTGTATCAAATATAGATGGTTTCTCATCAATTAATGTTCCGTATTCAGGTCTTTCCTTTACCTTAAAGAGTTTTATCAATACATCTTTTACACCTACAACTCCAACAACTTTTCCTTTGTCAACTACAGGAACTCTCTCAATCTGAAACTCCTTGAACAAACTTAACAGCTTCCCAATGGTCTCATCTTTACTTATGTATATTCTCTCACCTTTTGGAAGGTCTCTTATCTTTTTATTTGCAAGGGAATCATCTAAAACATGTCTTATTATTTCAACATCACTTATTATTCCTATTACTTTGTTTTCTTCCACAACGGGCAGTTGATAAATGTTGTTTTCTATCATTAATCTGATTATTCTTTCTAAGCTGTCATTAACATTTATTTTTGGGAAGGGTTTCATAACCCTTTTTACTTTTGTTTCTTTTCTGTTTAAGCCCGACTTTAATATCATCCACTCAGTTAAAATACCCTTAGCCGAACCTTCTTCATTCTTTACAACAAGCACTTCTGTATCCTTGCTGAATAGCTTCAATGCGTCTGAGAGAGTTGAGTTAATACTCAACTCTTTGAAGTTCTGCGTAACCAGGTCTTTAGCTTTCAATTCTTCAATCATGCTATCACCTCTTTGTTGATTTTACAATCTCTTTTACTGTCTTGTATGCTTTTTCAAAGTGCTTTTCTCCGACGACACCCTTTTTATTCTTGCCTGCTTTATACTCTCTCAACGCTTCCATACCTGCTTCTCTACATAAGGATTCTAAATCTGCTCCGCTCCATCCTTCAGTCCTCTTTGCCCACTCCTCTAATTTAACACCTGAGATGGGCATTTTCCTTGTGTGGACTTTTAAAATTTCTAATCTTGATTTCTCATCAGGCATAGGCACTTCAAGCTTAAGCTCAATTCTGCCTGGTCTTAGCAGTGCGGGATCTATGAGGTCAGGCCTGTTCGTTGCAGCTATTACAACAACCTTATCAAGTTCTTCTATTCCATCAATTTCATTTAGGAGTTGGTTGACCATTCTTTCGGTTGCGTCTGTCAAGCTTGACCCTCTGACCTTTGATATACTGTCAAACTCGTCGAAAAAGATTATAGTTGGGGCTACTTGTCGTGCTTTTTTGAATATTTCTCTTATATGTTTCTCTGACTCACCAACCCATTTGGATACAAGTTCAGGGCCTTTTACAGCTATGAAGTTTGCGTTGGCTTCATTAGCAACTGCTTTTGCAAGTAATGTTTTTCCTGTGCCAGGTGGTCCGTAAAGCAGGATCCCCTTTGGAGGTTTTATGCCAAACTTTTTGAAACCTTCAGGATCCTTTAAAGGCCATTCTATTGTTTCTCTTACCTTCTGTTTTACTTTGTCAAGACCCCCTATGTCTGACCATCTTGTCTTTGGCTTCATTATTAAAACTTCTCTCATAGCAGAGGGCTCAACCATCTTCAGGGCCTCTGTAAAGTGCTCCATATTTATCTCAATCTTGTTGAGTATCTCTGCTGGAACTTTTTCATCTGAGTTCTTGAGTTTTTCCATGAAGGGCCTTATTGCTTTGAAAGCAGCTTCTTTGCATAGGACCTCTATATCTGCTCCTGTAAATCCTATGGTTCTTTCAGCCAACCAGTCGAGGTTAACATCTTTTGCAAGGGGCATTCCTCTTGTGTGAATCTGCAGTATTTCCTTTCTGCCATTCTTGTCTGGTGGGTTTATTCTAATCTCCCTGTCAAAGCGTCCAGGCCTCCTTAGAGCGGGGTCTATGTCATCAGGCCTGTTTGTTGTAGCTATTACAACAACTTCCCCTCTTGACTTTAACCCATCCATTAAGGTTAATAACTGTGAGACAATTCTCTTCTCAACATCACCTTGAACTTCACTTCTCTTTGGAGCTATGGAATCAATTTCATCTATAAATATAATTGAAGGTGCGTTTTTCTCCGCTTCTTCAAATATCTGTCTAAGCTGTTTCTCTGACTCTCCATAGTATTTGCTCATTATTTCAGGACCTGCTATTGAGTAAAAGTTTGCGTCGGTTTCATTAGCAACCGCTTTTGCCAGTAATGTTTTTCCTGTTCCTGGAGGTCCTGAGAGTAGAACTCCCTTTGGAGCTCCTATGCCTAATCTTTGAAACACCTCCGGATGCTTCATTGGTATCTCAACCATCTCTCTAATCAAATCAACTTCTTTTTTCAACCCGCCAATGTCTTCATAGGTTATTCTTGGAACTTTCAAAGATTCTTCTTTAGCAACTCTTTCAGAGAAATTTACTTTAGTGTTTGGCGTGACTATAACTACCTTGTTTGGACTGACCGAACTTATTATGAATGGCAGAGAGTTTCCCATAATATTTATAGATATTCTCTGTCCCTTAATCAGTGGCTTGTCTAAGAGTTTGCTGTGGAAGTAAGGTGTTGGGTCTCCACTGAACCTTATCTGTTCAAGCGGTGCAATGGTCACTGATTTGGCTTCTTCAACCTTTGCTTTTTTAACAGTAACCTGATCGCCTATTGATACACCTGCGTTGTGTCTCAGCTCGCCATCCATTCTTATTATGTTCTTCCCTTCGTCTTCAGGTCTTGCTCTCCAAACAATGGCAACTGCCTTGCTCTTGCCTGTTATTTCAACTATGTCACCTGTTTTAATATTGTATTCTCTCATGATTCTTGATGGAATTCTAACTACCATCCTTTCAACATCCATTTGCAACGCTTCTGCAACTGATAATATTAATTCCTTTGAATTCATTTTTACCACCTCAATTTATAGATACTCTTGTTGATTTGGTCTTTGGGGTTAATTCAACTTCCAAGACGCCGTTGTTGAACTTTGTATTATCAACTGATTTTATCTCTTCGGGGAGCCTTATTGTGCATGCGTATCCTTCCATGTTTCTGCTCTTTTGAAACTTGTAGTAGGGGTCGTTTTCCTTTCTAAAATCTGCTTTTAGATTCAGCAATCTGTTTTCGACAAGTTCCAAATCAATGTCCTCCTTTTTCACACCAGGAAGCTCTATAAGCACGATAATCTTCCCATCACTTTTAACTATGTCATATGTTGGTTTTTCATAACTGCTGAAGTTTGTGCTATTATTTGACACATTTCTCCATTCTTCAAAAATATCATCGTCGAAAAAATCGTCGAATGAGTCAAAATCATCAAATATTCCCATATTCATCACCTCATAGGTAAGGAATAATGAACTTATTTAAATACT
>Ga0256842_1000843_pt1 | contig 26533 bp, 22 predicted proteins | sample 4559240metaG_FD_185973 | JGI IMG/M metagenome (GOLD analysis project Ga0256842, IMG submission 185973) | Hydrothermal vent microbial communities from Guaymas Basin, Mexico - 4559-240 | ecosystem: Environmental > Aquatic > Marine > Hydrothermal vents | place: Mexico: Guaymas Basin | collected... | reverse complement strand
TAAATATCGCCAAAATTATGTATACTATGGAAATTTTTGAAAAATTATTAAGCGGTCCGTTATTATTTTGGTCTTTTTTCTGAATCTTGTTATTCATAAAGAAACCCATAATTATTTATTCTTGGAAGATATCGAATATATACTTCCGTCTCTCGATATTATATATAGTTTATCTTTATATCTTGTAAAGTTTGAGCTAAAATCATCCGATATATCTTTTATGTCCATTATTTTGCCACTTATCGGGTCTAAGACGAACAGTTTTCCCTTGTCAGTCATCGCAAAAATAGAATTTTCCGTTAAATATATGGAGTATATATTTCCCTCTTTTGTAAGCTTTCTTTTCCAAATTGTTTCGCCGTTTGAAGCGTCTAAAGCAATTACATTGCCCTCTTCATCCGATAAAAAAAGACCGAAAATATTGCTCTGTAAATTTGAGTATGAAGATATTTTTCTTTTCCATAAAAGGTTTCCGTCTATTGCACTCAAGGCTTCTGTGTAGCCATTTGCCGTGGAAGCAAAGATTCTATTTTTACCTGTAGGTTTTGAATCTGCATCTACAAACATACTCCCGTAACCAAGCTGAACGCTCCAAATTTCATCGCCTTTATACGATATTTTGTTTATACTACCGTCATCAAATCCTGCATAAAAAGCATCTTTTGCAAACATAATCCCGGAGTTGCCTCTGATAGATAAGATTTCATACCCTTTTGAGTATTTCCAAATAATTGTTCCGTTTTTCGAATCTATGCAGTTTACGGTGTTGTTCTGAGTTAAAACAAAAAGATTTCCTTTTCTTTGGGATATTTCTCCTATAATCGGAAATCCTAACTGTTTTTTCCAGATAATTTTACCGTTGTAGTCGATTTTGTATAGATTGCCTTTTGTGGTTCCTGCAAATATGTAGTTATCGTTTGCAAATACCTCCGATTCTATAGGTTCGTCTATCTCTGTAAGTTCTTTGCCTGTTTTGGTTTTTAGATTTATGATGTATATTTCTCCGTCTAAATTTCCGGCAAATAGCATATTATTGTGTATGAAAAGTTGATATTTATACCCTATATCGTCTATATTTTTTATTTTCTCATATTGAACAGGCGGTACTATCGAATTGCGTGTAGCCGCTACTTTATTAACCTCTTCAATTTTTAAATTCAGTTTATTGCTGCTTGAACATGATGTAATAAGTAGAATTATGAATAACAAAAGCAAAGCATTAAATTTTTTCAGCATCGTGTCTCCTTTTCAAAAGTCTCTCCAACATTTCTTCGGCATTTAAAAGCGCTTGTTTTACATCGTTCTCATCCATTCCGCATCCTTTTAGAACCTTATATGCAAATTCGTCGGTAACTAAGTTTTCAGGCGAGTGAGTATCCGTATCCAGTATATATTTAGCGCCGTTCTGCTTTGCGGTTTTAAAAACATGTCCGTTTGTCAGGCTGTGTCCACCTCTTGCACTTATTTCTAAAAAAACATCGTTTTCCCTCGCAAGAGATGCTTCTTCGTCGGTTATAAATCCGGGGTGAGCCAATATATCGCATTTTGCTTCGATTGCCGATAAATTTGTTTTTTCTCTAACAGGCTCAACGGGGCTTTCACCGTGAACAACTACAATTTGCGCACCAAGATTTCTTGATTTATCTATGGCTTCTTTCATTAATTCAGGTGGAACATGTGTAATTTCTACACCGTAAAAAACGAATAAACCCAAATATTTCTCTAAACCTTTGACCGCTTTTGACAAGTTGCTTAGTATAAATTCCATATTTGAAAAATCTGCGTGATCTGTAAAAGCTATAGCTTTATATCCTATCTCTTTTGCTCTCTGTGCAAGCTCAGACGGTATAAGCTCTCCGTCACTAAAAAATGTGTGTGTGTGTAAATCAATCATACCTTGGATTTTATGGTTTATCTATTCTTGTGTCAAGTTTTATTTATTTGACATTGAGTTAATACCTAAATATAATGTCGAATGTTTTATAATTTTATCAGGAGGTAAGTTTTATGTTAAACAAGGAAAAAGATGTTGAATTTTTATCAAATTACGATGATGCTTTTAAAAATTTCAGTAAAGGCGATATAGTTAAGGGAAAAGTTATAGATGTAAGAGAAAAAGACGTTTTTGTTGATATTGGATATAAATCCGAGGGCGTTATAAAGATTGAGGAATTCGCAGATGAAGATGGAAATGTGGAAGTAGCTGTGGGAGACGAAGTTGAGGCTCTGTTTTTTAACAGGACGGATAGCGACGGTTTTGAAATATTGTCAAAATTGGCAGCTGATAGAATTAAAGGGTGGAGTAAGATTTTTCAGGCATACAAAGACAATCAACCTGTGAAGGGTGTTATTAAAAGTTTGGTTAATGGTGGATTTACAGTTGACTTAAACGGCTTTTTGGCATTTTTGCCGGGTTCTCAGGTAGAAATGCATCCTGTTAAAAACTATTCAAGTTTTGTAGGGAAAGAGTTTGAATTTAAAATAGTTAATGCCAACGAAAGTAAAAGAAATGCTGTTTTATCAAGAAAAGTTCTTCTTGAAGAGGCTAAGAAAAAAAGAGAAGAAGAGATTTGGAAGAAGATACAGGAAGATGCAATTCTCGAGGGCAAGGTTAAGAATATAACCGATTACGGTGTCTTTGTAGATTTGGGCGGTGTTGACGGTCTTGTTCACATAACCGATATGTCCTGGAGCAGGATAGATCATCCTTCCGATATGGTTAGTGTTGGCGACGAAATTAAGGTAAAGGTTATTAAAATAGATGATGAAGGAAAACATAAAAAAATATATCTTGGGATGAAACAACTTACGGATGACCCATGGGAAGATGTGGGCGATAAATTTAAGGATGGAGATGTTGTAAAGGGCACGATTGTTAATGTAGTTGAGTATGGTCTTTTTGTTGAAATTTCAAAAGGCGTGGAAGGGCTTGTTCATAAAAGTGAAATTACTTACGATAAATATATATCGCATGCAAAGAAGCTTTATAAAATAGGCGATGAGATTAATGCCAAAATAATTAATATAGATCCTGAAAACAGAAGAATGTCTTTATCTATAAAACAGTGCAAACCCGAACCTTGGAGCGATATAGACGAAAAGTATAAAAAGGGCGATATCATTGAAGGTGTAGTTACCGGCGTGAAAGATTTTGGCGTTTTCGTTAAACTTGAAGAGGGCATAGAAGGATTAGTTCATGAAAAGGACCTATCCTGGGACAAAGAAGACAGACCTTCCTTGAAAGTCAATGATGCGGTTCAGGTTGTCGTTCTGAACATAGACCGTGATAGAGAGAAAATATCGCTTGGCATTAAGCAGTTGACTGAAGATCCTTGGGAGCAGGTTGAATCTAAATATCATCAGGGTGACGTTGTAACTTCTAAGGTTGTTAGCGTAAAGCCTTTTGGTGCTTTTGTTAAGATTGATAAAGGTATAGAAAGCCTTGTTCCTAAAAGTGAATTCAACAACCGTGAACCTAACGCAAAAGAAGAAATAGATGTTGTAATACTTAAAATAGATAAAGATAAAAAAAGACTTATATCCAGTTTTGTGCAAGAGTAGATAGATTATAACGGCGGCTGTTAAGGCGGTTGTCGTTTAATTTTTTTTAAAACAAGATGATAAAAAAAAGTTTAAAATTAATTTTCGTTATATTTGTTCTTATATTTATATTTAATTTTGTAGGTTATTTTTTAGAAAAAACAAACACCGCAGTAATCAATATAAATGGCATAATAAATGACTCAAAAGCGGAATCATGGATAGAACAGATAAATATGGTAAAGAATAATCCTATCTACAGAGGTATTTTAATTAAGATAAATTCACCCGGTGGCGGAGCAAACGCCAGTGAAAAAGTTTATAGAGCTTTAAGAAAAGCGGATAAAACAAAGCCCGTTGTTGCTTTAATAGATAGTCTTGGTGCAAGTGGGGGATATTATATCGCATGCGGTGCGAGAAAAATAGTTGCTTACCCTACAAGTATAACAGGTAGTATAGGTGTTATTTTTGAATCTTTAAATGTGAGTAAACTTGCAGAAAAAATAGGCATATCCTCCTTTGTGATTAAAAGCGGTAAGGTAAAGGATGCGGGTAATCCCTTCAGAGAGCCTACGCAAGAGGATAAAAAAATGCTCTCAAGCGTGATAGACGGAGTCTACAATGAGTTTCTAAATTCTGTCTCAGAAAGCAGAAATATAAAGATAGATACACTTAAGCAGTATGCAGATGGCAGTGTATTTAGTGGCAAACAGGCGTTAAAAATAGGATTAATTGATTCTGTAGGCGGATTGGATGCCGCAAAAAAAATATTGAAAGAAGAAGAAAAGACAGATAAAATATATTTTGAAAGCATCAAGGATAAAAAGAGTTTTATAAAAAGCGTATTAGGCGAGAGAGTTTTTAATATTTTGTATGAAATAGAACTTATTTTTACGCCGAATGTAAAAACCTATTTTTCAATATGATTCAGATAAATCTTGTAAAAACGCAACTTCCGTCAGAGATAGACATACCTAAAAAAAATTTAAAAATTTTTCGATATGGGATTTTGCCCATCGTATTTGTTTCTGCTTTTTTGGTCATATTAATCATTGTTGCGGTTTATTACATTTTTTCTTCAAAGCTGAAGCCGGAAAATAAAGATAATCTTTCAAAAAGAGCCATTGTAAGTGCCGATAATCGGACGGTAAAGCATAAGACAATTATAGAAACAGGGAAAAAAATAAAAAACACAAACCCTTCCAAGAGTCAAATTAAGCAAAACAATGAAAATAAAAAATTCTTGGAGGCTCTGAAAAATAAAAAAGAAGTGGCTTTCTCTATAGATATTCAGTTGGCAACTATTCCTAACAAGGTGACAGATAACAACAATACATCAGGTAACGGTTTGGATAATCAGACGGCGCTTTACCAATCTATTATTTCTCAGGACAATAATACCGCTAAGAAAAAGAAATTACCGGAAAAAAAGATTGATACTTTGCACTATGTTACGGTGTCTACATCAAATGTTAAAAAGTTGAAGACATTTTTAAATGGACACAAGATAAAGTATAGGCTCATAAAATATAAAAAGTCGTCCGTTGCCTATTATGACATTTTTGCAGGTGGATTTAACAGCTATTCGGCTTTAATGAAATTCTATAGAGCTTTGGAGAAAAGAGGATATAAAATATACGATATTCAAAATATATCCTTGCTTTACTATGTATGTATAGATAAAGGTGTTACAAAATCAAAGAAGAACCTTTATTTGAAAATATGGAAAAAGACACCGTTTAAAATAATAACCAAAGCTCATTTTAAGAATATTTATGGATATAAAGTCACATTTAAGGCGGATTCTAAAACTATTAATAGGTTGAAAAAATTAAAATTTTCACCTATAATAGTATCAATTCAAAACGGGGCGTAGCGCAGCCTGGTAGCGCACTTGAATGGGGTTCAAGTGGTCGGAGGTTCAAATCCTCTCGCCCCGACCACTGTTTTTTCTGTTTTTATAATATTTTCTATAGGATTTTAAAGAATTTTAATAGATAAACATTGCATCGCCAAAGCTAAAAAAACGATAGTTGTTATCTATTGCATTCCGGTAGCAGTCTAATATCTCTTCTCTGCTTGAAAAAGCTGAAATCATCATAAGTAGCGTTGATTTGGGAAGATGAAAATTGGTTATCATTGCATCTACAGCTTTATATTTGTATCCGGGATATATAAATATATCGGTTTTTGAAGTTGTAGGATGAATATATCCCTTTCTATTTGCTGACGATTCCAATGCCCGTACAGCGGTTGTTCCCACAGCTACTATTCTGTTTTTTTGCATTTTAGTCTGATTAAAAATTTTTGCTGTTTCTGCGCTAATTTCATATCTCTCTTCATGCATTTTATGATTTTCTATTGTTTTTTCTTTAACGGGTCTAAAAGTCCCTATTCCTACATGGAGGGTTATGTATGCTATCTTTACGCCCTTTATATGTAAATTATCCAATAGTTCTTTTGTGAAATGTATGCCTGCAGTAGGTGCTGCAACCGCTCCTTCTTTTTTGGCAAATACGGTTTGATAATTATTGAAGTCATTTTCTTTATCGTAAGAGTTGTAATCTCTTTTAATATATGGAGGCAAGGGGACTTCTCCAATAGTTTGCAGACATTCTTTTACATTCTTATTTGATAAAAATGTGACAATTCTTTTATCGCTATCCGTTTTTTCTATAAGAATTTCCTCGTTATTCTTAAGAAATGCCCTTGTTTTGTCTTTAATCTTTCCCTTTGTTATGCATAGATATTTATTAAATGACATCTCTTCAAGTAAAAATAGTTCAATTTTGCCGCCTGTGTCTTTTTTGGCAAATATTCTTGCCGGTATAACTTTTGTATTATTTAAAATAAGCAAGTCGCCCTTTTTAAGGTATGAAGTTATGTCTTTAAAGATTCTATGTTCTATAACCTTGTTTGTTTTGTTATATACCATAAGTTTGCATTCGTCACGAGGTATATGAGGTTTTTGAGCGATTAGATGTTGAGGAAGTGCATAATCAAATAGTTCGATGTCCATTTCCTCATTATATACAAAAATTTTTACTTGAAAAGAAAAAAAGTATTTATACAATGGCTAATTGGTCTTGCTTTTTGACGGGAGGGTTAATTGTTTTCATCTATAATTTTATGTGGTGGTAAATCAAGGAGAATGGGGAGAAATAAAGCCTTTGTGGAAGTTGACGGTAAGCCTATGATTCAAAGGGTTATAAATACATTAAAACAGGTATCTAAAAATATTGTATTGGTAGTTGACAATAAGGAAAAATATACGCAAATTAAGGGTAATGATTATATTGAAATTATTGAGGATGAGGTAAAAGATTTTGGACCTGTTGAGGGTTTGTATATGGGACTAAAAGCCGTTACAACGCAAGAATCTTTTGTATGTGCATGCGATATGCCGTTTATTAGTAGTGTCTGTATAGAGGAGTTGTTCAAAAAGATTGTTGATAGGAATGTAGACTGCGTAATCCCTAAATTTAAATGTAATAGTTATCCGCTACATGCTTTTTATAGAAAAGAGCTTACTTATAGATTGGAAAAGGCAATTGAAAATAATCAGAGAAGGTTAAAAGATTTTATTAACAGTATTAGGGCTTACAATGTTAAATCTTTTGATTGCGGGATAGAGGACTCTGTTTTGAGTATAAACAGTTTGGACGACCTCAATAAAACTTATTTAAAGGAGTGATTATTTATGGAAAAAGTTGCTTTGCAAAACAGTGAAGCTTTAACAAAGGTTGTAAGTGAAGGTAAGAAGAAGGGGTATCTTACATACGACGAAATTAATGATATGTTGCCTGAAGATATTACCGTTGACGATATAGACGATTTATTGAAACAGTGTGATAATTTTAGCATACCTGTTATAGATACGGATAAAACACCTTTAATAGATACCCAACCTGTAGATGACTTTAAGATAGAGGAGTCTACGGAGCTTAGTAGTGCTATAAGAATGTATCTGAAAGAAATGGGAAGCATCTCTCTGCTTACAAGGGAAGATGAAATTGAAATTGCTAAGGATATAGAAAAATACAAAAATAGACTTGTAAGGAAATTGATTAATGCTCCTTTTACATATAATGAAGTTAAAAATTTGAAAGATGAAATATTAAGTAGGGAGGCAAAGGTAAAAAGTGTCTCAAACGCTTTGGATTTAACATACGATTATGACGATATTAATGATGATAATTGTACTGCCAAAGAAACATTTATTAAAATTCTTGATGATATTTTGGAACAGTATGAAGTTTTGTATTCAGTTAATAATTCTTCTGATAAAGATGAGATATTGGAGAGGATTTTTAATGATTTTAACGAAATAGCTTTAAATGATAAATTCATTAATAGGGTTATAGATGCAACCAAAGAGAAGCTGTTTGGCAAAGATGATATTGAAAATAGGGATGAGCTGTTCGATATGCTTAATGATATTGAAAAAGAAAAAAGACGGGTTGAAGAAGCCAAACAAAGAATGATAAAGGCAAATCTAAGACTTGTTGTTTCTATTGCCAAAAAGCATTTAAACAGAGGGCTGTCTTTTTTGGATCTGATTCAAGAAGGAAATATCGGTTTGATGAAGTCGGTTGACAAGTTCGATTATAGAAAGGGTTTTAAGTTTTCAACATATGCTACATGGTGGATTAGGCAATCAATATCGAGGGCAATAGCCGATCAAGCCAGGACGATAAGGATTCCGGTTCATATGATAGAAACCATAAATAAGATAGTAAGAGCATCCAAGTTGCTAATTCAGGAGTATGGAAGAGAGCCTACAACTCAGGAGCTTGCTGAATATTTAAAAATAGATGCTGATAAAATTAAAGGCATAATGAAGATTGCAAAAGAACCCATATCGCTGGAAACTTCAATAGGTGAAGACAGCGATACGCATCTTGAAGATTTTATAGAAGATAAAAAGGCTAAGATGCCGGTTGATTTTGTTATAGAACTTGGTTTAAAGGAAAAGATTAATGAGGTGTTTTCAACCTTGACAGACAGGGAAGAAAAGGTGCTTCGTATGCGATTTGGTATAGGAGACGGTTCTGACCATACTCTTGAAGAGGTCGGAAAGGTTCTTGGTGTTACAAGAGAGAGGGTTAGGCAAATTGAAGTTAAAGCCATAAGAAAATTAAGACATCCTAAAAGAAGCAGGATTTTATCGAGTTTTACGTAATGAGAATAAATAAATTTATTGCAAGCGGAACAAGTTTGTCAAGAAGAAAAGCCGACGATTTTATCAAGGCCGGAAGAGTGTCGGTGAATGGCAAAATAATAGATGAATTTATAGATGTAAAAGCCGGTGATATTGTTGAAGTTGATGGCGAGATTGTGAATCCTGTTTCAGAGAAGGTGTATTTTGCTTTTTATAAACCGCCGTTTGTTTTAAGTGCAACACAGGATGATTCAGGTAAAAAAGTCGTATGTGATTATTTTAAAGAAATTGATATGAAACTGTTCTGTGTAGGCAGGTTGGATTATCTTTCTGAAGGGCTTCTGCTTGTTACAAACGACGGTGAATTTGCCAACAATGTTATGCACCCTAAATTTAAAATAAGAAAAACATACCTTGTAAAAACCAAAAATAGTGTACCTTTTAATACCATTAAAAAAATGTCCGAAGGTATTGAACTTGAGGATGGATATTTCAAACCTCTCGATATTAAAAGCACTTTAAATCAAAATTGGATTGTAGTTGCCATAGATGTTGGCAGAAATAGAATAATAAGAAGATTTTTTAAAGCTTTTGATATACCTATTTTGAAATTAAAAAGAATAGCCATAGGTCATATTGATTTGGGTAATCTTGTCATAGGAAAGTATAGAAAGTTGGAGCAGGCAGAAGTTGATGATTTAATGCTCGCAACATTTTCAAAGAAAATAAAGTTTAGAAATATTTGATATATTTATTACGGATTATAAAATTAAACTTTTCGTTTGACTTTGGAGGGTAAGAGTTTAGAATTACTTGGAGAATTAAACTTTTTGGAGGTAATTGTGGGGAAATTAGATGTTTTTAGTTTTAGCCGTAAGGATTACAAGGACACTATTCAAAAATTAACGGAACATATTACAAAAAAGACAAAAAAAGAAAAAGAGTTGGTTGATATTTTTATTAAATCATCCTTGAATTTATCAAAACTTCAGAGCTTTATTGAGAAAATTTCTTATGAAGGTGTAGAGCAAGTTATGCTTGATGCCTTTTCTTTTATAGAATCGAAAGAGGGTGCACTAAAAATCGATATATGCGATGTAGAATTTGAAAATAAGAAATATACGCAGATTAAATTATTATCTGATAATAATCCCTTTATAATGGATAGCATCACATCTATTATAAATTTGAATAAATTTTTTATAGAAAACAGTATGCAGCCTATTTTTGTATCCAAGAGAGATAAAAACGGTAAATTAATAAGCTTAAAAGACCCTCAAGAATATGGAGAAAAAGAGATTTATATATTTGTCTTGCTTGGTGCCATAAATGATGAACAAAAAGAAGCCTTAAAAAAGAGCATTCTTATCTCTGCGGAAGAGAGTAGCCTTGCAGTAAATGATTTTAAGGAAATGGAAAAACGAATAAAATCTATGGTTAGAAAACTTAACGATCCTGTGTATCTTGAAAAAATATCGGAAAAAAACACGGAAGATATTAAAGAATTTCTGCTTTGGTTGATTGATGGTAATTTTATCTTTTTGGGTATGCGAAGTTATGACATAGAGCATACAAAGGACGATATATACATTCAAATGGATAAAAACAGCTGTCTTGGTATTTTAAGAAAAACTAAAAACTCTAAATTTATAAATAAGGTTTCAATCAAAGAGCTTCCCGGCAATTCCGCAAATGTTATAAAAAGCGGTAATGTTTTGTCTATTGATAAAACAAATGCGAAAAGCAATGTATATGATTCAAAAAGAATGGACTATATAGCTGTATCTGATTTTGACGAAAAGCTTAATGTAATTAGAAGAAACATAATTATAGGTTTGTTTACGCCTAAGGCATTAAAGGAACAATCCTCCAATATACCTTTCTTAAAGTCCAAATTGGATAGAATATTATTTGAAGAAAATATAGTTGAAGATTCGTTTGAGTATAGACACTTAATAGACATATTTAATACGATTCCTAAGGACGAGCTCTTTATGACCAGCGTTGAAGATTTAAGAATTCTTCTTGAAGAGCTTTTGACAAGTGAAACGGAAGAAAAGATAAAAGTGTTCTCAAGACAAACCAGTCTCGTTCATGGATTATATCTATCTGTGGTGCTACCCGTTAAATTTTATTCTCAAAAGAATTTGGAAGAGTTTGGGCGGTATCTGCAAGATAATTTAAAGACCGATGATATAGAATATAGAATTATCACTCAAAGTTCGAGAATTATTAGAATTCATTATTATCTTGTATTTAAGAAAAAGAGAAATGAGTTGCCGGATGCTTCCAAAATAGAAATTGATTTTGAAAAAATTGCATCTAATTGGGATGATAACTTCAAGAATATCACTGTTGAAAAATATGGTCACGAGAAGGCGGCATACTATATAAACAAATATTTAAATTGTTTTAATGATGAATACACATCCAAGGTTTCTCCTGAAGAGGCAATTTTCGATTTAAAATATTTTGAGGCGCTTCTTGCGAAAAGCAAACAGCAGGTTGCTGTTTATGCCCAGAATGATTCCCTGTTTTTTAATATTTATTCATTATACAAGCTTCCGCTTTATGAAATTTTGCCTAAATTGAGTAATTTGGGACTTGATGTTTTGTATGAAGATTTTACGAATATGTTTATAGATGGAAAGAGTGTGTTTATACAGCGTTTTTCCGTGGATGCATCTAAATTGGATTCTCCGGACAAAGATAAACTTTTTAAAGCCATAGAGTCTAACTTTGAAGCTGTATGGGAGAAAATTGTTGAAGATGACAGGCTTAACAAACTCACAGCAAAGGTGTCAATGGATTATAAATATATAGATTTATTGAGGGCTTTGGGGAATTATTTAATGCAGATAAATTTTCAAATCAAAAAATCTTCCGTGCTTTCCGTTTTAAATAAATATTCACATATCTCTTCTATGCTAATAGAGTTGTTTGAGCATAAGTTTTTGCCCGATAGACATAATGAAGCAAACTATAAAGTGGTGTTAGAAGATGTAAAATCGGCTTTGGAATCAATAAATGACATACACGAATATAGAATAATGAACTCTCTCTTAAATATTGTGGAGAGTATTGTTAGAACGAATTTCTACAAAGAGCGCAAATATCACTATATATCCTTTAAAGTAGATTCTTCAAAGATAATGGTTATGCCTACACCTCGTCCTATGTTTGAGGTGTATGTTCATTCGTCATTTATGGAAGGATGTCATTTAAGGGGCGGAAAGGTTGCAAGAGGCGGCATTAGATGGAGTGACAGGAAAGATGATTTTAGGCTTGAAATATTGGGTCTTATGAAAACTCAAATGGTTAAAAATGCAGTCATTGTGCCGGTAGGTTCAAAGGGTGGATTCATCGTTAAAGTGCCCTCTAAAGATAGAGCGGAAGCTGTTGAAAATGCAAAAAAATCTTACAGAACGCTTATGCGCGGAATACTTGATGTTACGGATAATTTTGATGATAGCAACAATGAAGTCTTCCCTGAGAATGTTGTTCACTATGATGCATTTGATCCCTATCTTGTTGTTGCGGCAGATAAAGGAACTGCCACTTTCTCAGATATTGCCAATGAAATAAGTGAAAAAGAGTATAATTTCTGGTTAAAGGATGCATTTGCTTCAGGTGGCAAACACGGCTATGATCATAAAGTAATAGGTATAACGGCAAGAGGAGCATGGAAATGCGTTGAAAGACATTTTAGGGAGTTAGGCAAAAATATAAATAAGGAAACATTTAGTGTTGTGGGTATAGGAGATATGGGCGGAGATGTTTTTGGAAACGGTATGCTGTATTCTAAAAAAACACTTCTAAAGAGTGCGTTTAACCATATAGAGATTTTTATAGATCCCAATCCCGATCCTGAGGCATCATTTAAAGAAAGAGAAAGGTTATTTAAAAAGGGTTTAAGCTGGAAAAATTACAACAAGAAATTAATTTCAAAAGGCGGATGTATTTGCGATAGAAACTCTAAATCCATTAAATTGACAAAAGAGGTGAAGGAGTTTTTAAAAACAGATATTGACGAAATGTCAGGTGAAGAACTTATTAAGCTTATTTTGAAAGCAGATGTTGATTTACTTTGGAACGGCGGGATAGGGACATATGTAAAATCTACAACGGAAAGTAACGAAGATGTAGGTGATAGGCTTAATGATTCTGTGAGAATTGATGCCAATGAGCTAAGAGCTAAAATAGTAGGTGAAGGTGGTAACTTAGGTTTTACGCAGAAAGCCAGAATAGAGTACGCTATGAATGGAGGAAAAATCAATACGGATGCTCTCGATAATTCAGCCGGCGTTGATATGTCGGATCATGAGGTTAATCTAAAAATTCTTTTAAATTATCTTGTTAAAAAGGGTGTTTTGAAAGACTTGGATGATAGAAACAGTGTTCTGAAATTATTAACGGATGAGGTTACCGATAGAGTCCTAACGCACAATTATATGCAGAGTTTTGCAGTGAGTCTCGACGAATACAGGTCTAAACAGGAAATAGATTTGTTCTTTGAATTAAATGCATTTTTGGCTAATAAAGGCATTTTGCACAAGGAAGACTATCCTTTCCCTAACAGAAAGGAGCTTCTGCTTAGAAAATCCAAAGGTGCAGGATATACAAGACCTGAGCTTTCGGTTATGCTGGCTCTAAATAAAATGTTTATTTATGATGAACTCTTAAAGAGTAATGTATTTAGCGAAGATACTATAGATCAGTATTCAATTATGTATTTTCCGCCTACGGTTAGAAAAAATTACACACAATATATCAAAGAACACAGACTAAGAAACGAAATAGCTTTTACATTTATGATTAATCTTGTTGTTAATAATAACGGTGCTATAAGTCTTTTAAAAATAAATATGCTTACCGGACAAGACTATCCTACCATTATGAAGTCTATGATTTTTGCTTATGATGTTCTTGATGTTTTGGATTTGCGTGAAAGGCTGTTTGAACATGAAGAATCTATTGCCCAGCAGGATATTTATAATATATCTTTGGATATTTTTGATGCCATAAATTCTTTGACTATTAATCAGCTTTATCTTTTTGGTAAATCCGTTTCGTTGGATGCAAAGAAGGAAGACGAGGTAAAAAAATGGCTCGGTGATTATTCGAAATTGTGTATAGAAAACGGTATATTTAAAGATAGATATAATGCTAAAGTCGAAGAGCTTTCTTTAAAAATTGATAACAAACTTGCAAAAGATATTGCAAAAGTTTATTTCTTAGATGATTTTATACCGGCATTTAATATTGCAAAATTATTAAACAAAGACCTGAAAGGTGTTGTTGAATCTATAGAAAATGTGCATAAATACTTTGGTATAAGTAAAATCTTAGAGTATGTTAAATCCGTTCCCATATCGAACGAATGGGATAGGCTTGCCCAGTTTTCCATGATTAAAAATTACACTCTATCATCCGTGATAGTTTCTACAAGACTTATTAAGGAATTTAACGGAGATATGGACCTGTTTATAGGAAGCAAGAAAGACGAGTATGATGAATACATAAAGGACCTTAACACTATTACGGGAATTAAAACTATAAATCTTCATCCTACGATGCTTCTTTACGATAAACTTCAAAATATTTTAAGATAACAAAAAAGCCCTTATGACTTTTTAGGTCATAAGGGCTTAATGATAGACGGAGTAAAAAATACTGTTAGCTTATACCCGTTGTTTTAATTATCAAATTTTATTTCCTGGAAGCTTTTCCCCGGAAAATCTTTGGCAAGTTTCATTTTTCCGCCGCCTATTAATGTTTTTCTCTCTCTTTCGGTTAAGCTATATGTTAGAGGTATTGATAGATTTTTTGTTTCATCTACAAGCATTACCTCTTTAGAATCTTCAAGAAGAGCCTTTCTTATGTTAGGTATTTTAATTTTGTCATTCTGATCTATCTTGTCATAGTCATCCGGATTTTTGAATGTTAGAGGAACTATGCCGAAGTTAATCAAGTTGGCTCTGTGGATTCTTTCTATAGCCTTTGCTACAACAACCTTTACTCCAAGATACATAGGACAAAGTGCCGCATGCTCTCTTGATGAGCCTTGACCGTAGTTGTCGCCACCCACTATAACATTGTGGACACCCATTTTTTTATTTTCTAAGCACCTTGTTGCAAATGTAGGATCCCTCTTTATAAAGACATACTCTGAATATTTAGGAACATTGGATCTGTATTTTAGCAAATCTCCTGCAGGCATAATATCATCTGTTGTGATTTTATCTCCAAATTTGCCGGTTACTTCACCTACAATATCCTGAGCAAGAGATTCTCCTCCCGGAGGGTCAACAATATTTGGTCCTTTGTAAAGTTCTATGCTTGCTGCTTCTGATTCCGGTGCAGGTTGTAACAACATACTGTCATCCACCGTGAACTGTTCAGGTATATCTACCTTAGGATACTGAATTCCAAATTTTGTTTCCAAATCTCTCGGATCCGTAATTACTCCGGTTAATGCACAAGCTGCTGCCGTTTCAGGACTTACAAGGTAAATTTTAGCTGTAACGGTTCCACTTCTTCCGTAGAAGTTTCTGTTATTTGTTCTGATTGAAATAGCGTTGTTTCTTGGAGATTGTCCGGCTCCAATACAGAATCCGCAAGCTGATTCAAGAACCCTTGCACCTGAAGCAACTATATTTGATAGTTCTCCTTCATCTGCGAGCATTCTTAAAACCTGTTTTGAGCCCGGAGCATATCCAAAGCTTAAGTTCGGATTGGCTGTTTTTCCTTTCATTATTTCTGCAACTGTTTTTCCGTCTTTGTATGATGAGTTTGTGCAGCTTCCAACCATAACCTGGTCAACAGGTGTGCCTTCGACATCCCTTACCCTTACTACATTATCAGGGTTGTGAGGTTTAGCTATCATAGGCTCAAGTTCGCTTAGATTAATCTCAATAATCTCACTATACTCAGCATCAGGGTCAGCTTCCAAAGAAACCCAATCAGCTTCTCTTTTCTGAGCTTTTAGGAATGCCAAAGTTGTTTCATCTGATGGGAATAAACTTGTTGTAGCGCCAAGCTCGGCACCCATATTTGTAATAGTTCCGCGTTCCGGAACGGAAAGTGTTTTGACGCCGTCTCCAAAATATTCAACAATTTTGCCGACATTTCCTTTGGTTGTCATAATCTGTAGAACTTTGAGTATTATGTCTTTTGCAGTTACCCACGGATTAAGTTTACCGGTCAGTTTAATTCCTACAATTTTTGGTGCGGGCAGATAAAAGGGTAATCCTGCCATAGCTGATGCTATATCAAGTCCGCCGGCTCCAATAGCTATCATTCCTATACCGCCACCTGTAGGTGTGTGTGAATCCGAGCCAAGAAGTGTTTTTCCCGGCTTTCCTACCCTTTCAATGTGAACCTGATGGCATATACCGTTGCCGGGTTTTGATAAAAGCAGTCCGTATTTTTTTGCAAATGTCTGTAGATATGTATGATCGTCTGCATCCTCAAAACCCATCTGAACGGTCTTGTGATCAATGTAACTCACAGAGACCTCTGTTTTTACTCTTGGAACACCCATCTGCTCAAACTGCAAATCAGCCATTGTTCCTGTCGCATCTTGAGTAAGAGTTTGGTCTATTCTAATACCTATCTCTTCTCCTGAAAATAAGTCGCCGTCAACGATGTGGTCTTTGAGAATCTTTTGTGCTACTGTTAAACCCATCTAAAAACCTCCTTAAAATATTTTATTTGCTTTTTTTCAGCAAACTTTATATCATTTTGATTAGAAAAAAGCAAAATATTTTTTTGGAGAATGTTATGTCTGACAAAGTAAAAGTTTTGGTTGTTGATGATTCTTTAATGGCAAGGAAGTATTTGTCAAAGATACTTGAAGGATCCGGAAAAGTAGAAGTCATAGGTACGGCTGTCAATGGTCTTGAAGCGCTGGAGAAAGTTAAATTATTAAAGCCTGATGTTGTCACTCTTGATATAGAAATGCCAAAAATGAATGGTCTTGAAGCGCTGGAAAAGATTATGAAAGAGTGTCCTGTTCCCGTTATAATGATAAGTACTCTGACGCGAGATGGCGCTCATGAGACATTGAAGGCACTTCATCTTGGTGCTGTTGATTACATATCCAAGAATGATGTTTTGTCCTTAAAGTCGGCTCAATCCGGTGCAAGGGATATATTTGTAGAAAAGGTTGTATCTGCTAAACATTCATCTTTTTCCGGAAAAAGAACATCCGATCAAAAGGTTGTATCAGAAAAAGAAAAATTTAAAATGAGAGAAGCGCATCCTGTAAAAAGACGGGAAAGAAAGCTTCAGAAAGAAAACATAAAGCTTCTTGCTATAGCGTCATCTACAGGAGGACCTATAGCATTGGAAAAGCTATTTTCAAAACTTCCGAAGCTAAATATACCTGTTTTAATTGTTCAACATATGCCAAAAGCATTCACAGGTGTATTTGCGAATTCTTTAGATAAAATATCTTCTATGCATGTTAAGGAAGCTGAAGACGGGGAAGAATTAAAGGCAAATGTATGTTATCTTGCTCCAGGCGGATTGCAGATGACTATTTCTAAGGTAGCTGTCGGAAAATATAGAATTAAGATAAGTGACAAGCCTAAAACCATCTATACGCCAAATGCCAATATTACATTTGAATCTGCGGCAAACGAAATAAAGAACAATCTATTATCCGTTATAATGACGGGAATGGGGGATGACGGGTATAAAGGATTGCAAGTCGTTAATAAAAACGGAGGAATAATTATTGCCCAAAGTAAAGGGTCTTGCGTTGTTTGGGGAATGCCCAAGAAACCTACAGAGAGCGGTATAGCTGATTTTGTAGTTGATTTGAATGAAATTCATTCATACATATCTAAAATCGTACTTGGCAGGTAAGAATGCCTGATATTTTATCGCAGGATGAAATTGATGCTTTATTAACCAATATAAAGCAGGAAGATGTCTCTGACCAAGATGCAGAACCTGAAAAACCGGAAGTAGAGACAAAGAAGGTTTCCCTATATGACTTTAAAAGACCGGACAAGGTTTCAAAAGAGCAGATTAGGGCTATTAAGAACCTTCATGATAAGTTTGCGAGGAATTTTTCATCAAAACTATCCGCTTTTTTAAGGTCTATTGTTGAAGTCGAGGTTGTGAGCGTTGACCAGATGACATATGCTGAATTTGTTTTATCTTTATCGAGTGCCGTAAGTTTCAATGTTGTAAGTCTTGCCCCGCTTGATGGGAGTGCGGTTTTTTCCATAGAACCCGATATAGGATTTTCACTTATCGACAGACTTCTCGGAGGAGTTGGAGAAGCTGTATCAATAGATAGAACCTTTAGTGATATAGAGCAGAGTATTTTAATGGATGTTGTAGTTCAAGCTATGGAGGAGATGAAGGAGTCTTGGGAGCCTATAATGAACATAAGTTTTGAACTTACAGCTCAAGAATCCAGCCCTAATGTGCTGCAGATTATTGCTCCTTCCGAAATAGTCGTGCTTGTTGTTTTCGAGATTAAAATGGGCGAGACAAGGGGTATAATAAATTGGTGTCTGCCCGTGATTGTTCTTGAGCCGGTTTTAAATAAAATAGGTACTCATGATATACTCTCAAGGTCTAAAAAGACACTGCGGGACAGAAGCGATGATATTATAATGATTTTGGAAAGCGTGTTGGTCAATATGGAATTTAAGCTTGGTGACGCTACGGTAAAAATGAGGAATTTTTTAGATTTTAAAATAGGTGATACGATAATCTTAGGCACAAAGGTGGATGATGAACTTCCTTGCTATATAAACGGTGTCAATAAATGTTTTTCCAAGATGGGCAAAAAAGACTCACACAAGGCTTTTAAGGTTACCAAAATAGTAAGTTAGAGGTGGTATAAATTATGGGTGGTGAACTTTCACAGGAAGAGATAGATAAGATGCTTAACGGCGGTGGTGAAGAGGATAGCGATTCGGGTGATGCCGACACAGCGGAAGATGCAATAAACGGTAGTGTCAAATCATTCTCTAATCTCATAAAAGCCTCTCTTGAAGAAGTTTTAAAAACAGCTTTTTCTTTGGAGGTGGTATCTAAATTTATAGATATCGGTTTAAAATCCAAGGATGAGCTTGATATTAACGAAGATGGTGTTTATGCCAATGTTCTAATAACGGTAAATGAGAATTCTTTTTCTCTATATATTTACATAAAAAAAGAGTTTGCCTCCATACTTTCGGATTTAATGATGATGGGGCCAGGCGAAGCAAAGGATACTCTTACGGATGATGATTTGGATGCCGTAAGAGAACTTTTATCTCAAGTTTTTGGTAACTTAAGCAGTGCATTTAAGGCGGAAGAGGGTGAGCCTTTATCCTTTGAAGTTAAGGATGTTAAGCAAGAGATTTTGGATATGCCGGATGAAAAGTTTTATAAAATGAATTTTGATGTGGCTATTCCGAATGTAAAAAGTGACATTATAAGTGTTATAGGCGAGCGGAAATCTCTTGAAACTGCTTTAGATTTGAAACAGCACGAGGCGGAGTCTGAGAATAAGGATGAAGAGGAAGAAATTGTTGTAGATACACCTTTTAAGGATGTGGAAGATATAGAGATAGATAATAAAAAACCACAGCCTACATCAAACGAGAGTATAAATAATGCCAACCTTGATTTGATTATGGATGTTGATCTCGATGTAAAAATCAGGATAGGAGAAAAGAGTATACTTATTAAAGACCTTCTTCAAATAAAAGACGGTTCCATAATTGAACTTGAAAAAAATATAGAGGATCCTATGGAAATACTTGTAAATAATAAAATTGTGGCTCGAGGGGTTGTGGTTGTTGTGGACGGTCATTTTGGCGTAAAAATTACAAGTATAGAAACAAAAGAAGAAAGGGTTAAATTGTTAGGTGAATAAGAATGAATAACAGTTGCAGAATAGATTTACACGAGGTTGGTGAAGAAGAAAAAAACAATATGATTAAAGTTTTAAATATGCACACTATAGCGGTTGTGGGCATATCTAAAAAAAGTGACAGGGCGAGCAATTATGTTGCCAGATATCTCCAAGAGAAGGGGTATAATATTATTCCCGTAAGACCCGGAGTTAAAGAGATAATGGGGAAAAGATGTTATAGAGATTTGGAAGATATTGAGGAAAAAGTTGAAGTTGTTAATGTGTTTAGAAGGAGCGAGTTTTGTGCTAAAATTGCCGAAAAAGCAGTGAAAATAGGTGCAAAGGCTTTATGGATGCAGGAGGGTATTGTTTCCAAAGAGGCGCAAGCAATTGCTCAAAATGCAGGTTTAATTGTTATAATGGATTACTGCTTAGAAAAAGCCTATGCAAAGTATATAGAAAATAATCAGCATATATAGATATATTTTATGGATGTGGTATGGATAAATTTGTAATAAGAGGTTTAAATAAACTCTCCGGAAGAATTTCCGTAAGTGGTTCAAAGAATGCAGCGCTTCCGATAATTTCGGCGGCTTTACTAACGGAAGATGATGTGATATTAAGCAATATTCCTCATCTAAAAGATATAAATACAATGATAAAACTACTTGAAGATTTGGGATGTTCTTGTATCGAGAAAAACAACAATCTGCATATAAACTGCAAGGATGTCAAATCCACCGTAGCTAAATATGAGCTTGTAAAAACGATGAGGGCTTCCGTTTTGGTTTTAGGTCCCCTATCCTCACGCTTTGGGAAAGCAACGGTTTCTATGCCCGGAGGATGTGCAATAGGCGTCAGACCTGTTAATTTGCATATTAACGCCTTAAAATCTATGGGTGCTGATGTAGCAATAAAAAAAGGTTATGTAGTTGTAAAATCAGAAAGATTGAAAGCGTCAGAAATATATTTTGATATTCCCACCGTTACAGGAACAGAAAATGTTATTATGATGGCTGTTTTGGCAGACGGTGAGACGGTTATAAATAATGCCGCAAAAGAACCTGAAATTGTAGATTTGGTAAATATGCTCCTTAAGATGGGTGCAGACATTGAAGGGGCAGGTGGGTCTGTTATTAAAGTAAGAGGTGTTGAAAAGTTGCATGGGTGTGAATATAGGGTTATGAACGATAGGATTGAAGCCGGAACATTTATGTGTGTGGCATTATCGACTAAGTCGTCTTTTGAAATTGATAATGTTCCGATAAATGCGATGGATGCTATCTTTGAGAAGTTTAAAGAATCCGGCGGTACAATCCAAATTTTAAGCGATAAATTAATAAGTGTCAGTGCCGACACCGTTAAACCTGTAAATATTACTACATCCGTTTATCCCGGTTTTCCTACCGATATGCAGGCTCAATTTATGGCTGCCCTGTCGTTATCTAACGGAACAAGTGTTATTAATGAGACGATATTTGAAAATCGTTTTCAACATGTTGCAGAACTAAATAGAATGAATGCCGATATAATTGTTTCGGGTAATGAGGCTGTTGTAAAAGGTGTTAAAAATCTCTACGGAGCAAAGGTTATGGCTACCGACCTAAGGGCAAGTGCAAGTTTGGTAGTTGCGGCTCTTGCAGCCTGCGGAACAAGTGAAATCAGAAGGATATATCATCTTGATAGGGGATATGAAAGACTTGAATATAAATTGTCAAAAATTGGTGCTGATATAAGGAGAGTAAAACAATGATAACAATAGCCCTGCCAAAAGGTAGACTTATGGAGGAATCCATAGATATTCTAAACAAAAAAGGTCTCAATGTAGATATAGTAAAAAATTCAAGAAAGCTCTTTTTCTATGATAAAAATGAAGATTATAAATTTCTCATTGTAAGAGCTCAGGATGTTGCAACCTATGTTGAATATCAGGCTGCTGACTTGGGTATAGTAGGTTTTGATGTTTTGACGGAATCGAGTAAAGATGTGTTTGAGCTTACCGATTTGGGTATAGGTTACTGCAAAATGGTTGTTGCAGGCAAAAGCAAAGAGTGCTTTGAACAAAAAACAAACAATATTAGGGTTGCAACGAAATTTGTTAATGTAGCAAAAAAATACTTTGAACAGAAAGGAATTAATGCTGAAATTATAAAACTTTACGGCTCGATAGAACTTGCTCCTCTTCTTGGTATTGCCGATTGTATAGTTGACATAGTATCTACAGGTAGAACCTTGAGAGAAAACGGTTTGGAGGTTTTGGACGAAATATTTGAATCAACTGCCATGCTTATAGCAAATAGGGTAACATTTTACACAAAAAACAGTAAAATTAAAAAATTTATTGACATTATAGATGAAAAAAATAATTGATATATTAAAATTTTATCAGGATATAGGTGTAGAGTACACTAAGAAAATCAACCTTCAAGATAAGGAAGATATTTGGAAAAACCTTGAGAATGAGGTTGTAAACTGCAAAAAATGTTCTCTTTTTAAGGAAAGGACAAATCCCGTGTTTGGAGCGGGTAATAAAGATGCAAGGTTGATGTTTGTCGGTGAGGCACCCGGAAGGGATGAGGATAAACAGGGTGTTCCGTTTGTGGGCCGTGCCGGAAGGCTTCTTAATGAGCTTTTGAAAGATGTTGGTATAGATAGAAAAGAAATATATATAGCAAATTGTTTAAAATGCAGACCTCCGAACAATAGAGATCCCCTATCTTCCGAGCTTAAAATGTGCTTTGGGTATTTGAAACGGCAGATTGCTTTAATAAAACCTAAGGTTATAGTAACGCTTGGCAGGTATTCAACCTATGAATTAACAGATGAAAAGGCGGCGATGGGGCAGCTTATAGGAAGGGTATTTGAGTTTGGCAATATAAAGGTTGTGCCTATTTATCATCCGGCTTATCTTCTAAGAAACCCTAAGGCTATAGACATTTTTACACGACATTTAAAAAAAGTTAAAAGATTGGTTGAAGAATGAAAAAAACCTGTTTTTTAATTTTCATATTTTTGAGTTTTGCACTATTTTCCAAGGCTGATGTTAATATAGGTTATCTTGCGCCTATAAACTCGAATTTTTCATATTTTTCCGAATCGTTTCTACGGGGAATGATTACGGCTATGGGTAAGAATGATAATATTATAATAAAAGATTCAAATAAGCAGGCCAATAAAAAACTTGAAGAGCTGTATTTATCAGGTGTCGATGTAGTTGTGGGACCTTTTAAGAAAAAGACTATCGCTGACATAAAGGATAAAATATGCAACAGTTCCATAGTGGAAATCTTCCCTTTTTCTCAACCTGATTATTTATGTGACAATACATTTAGCTACAACTACAGCCCTCTGAAGGCTGCGTATCAGGTTGCAAAAAACATATGCGATATGAGTTCAGGAAGAACCCTTGTTTTATATTCGGATAACGACATAAATCGCAAGCAGAAAGATATTTTCTTAAAGGGCTTGTCGCCCTGCTTGGTTAATTTAGTTGATATAAAGAGTTTTCAGTCCAATGCAGGAAGCTACAATAAATACTTTAGGCAAATATTCGGTATTAGAAAGCTTATTAAACGAAAAAGTTTAACCTCTGAAAAGGTATTTGATTATTCTCTAAAAGTTGATACGGCTGTTATCTTTTCTTCACAAAAGGATTTTATAAAGATTGCCAATCTATTCAATTATTACGGTATTAAGGTAAAAAACATTGTAGGAAGTGATATAGTTATAAACAAAAACCTGTTTTCGTTGGATAGGGGTATTTTGAAAAAGATGAAATTTATAACACCATACTATTTATGCTCGGATAAGCTTGAGAATAAACTGTTTGTTGAAAAATACAAAAACAGATACGGCAGTTATCCAAATATGATGTCTGCGCTGGGTTACGATATAGGTGTTCTTTTAAGGGATGGGGATAGGGTATCACTTGAAAATAAAATTAAATCTACATATGATTTTAACGGAGTTGTAGGAAGGCTTCTCTTCTTTGACGATACGGGAAACGGGGTTTTTAATTATCGATTTTTAAATTATGAGGATATTGAAAAATGCAGGAAAATTATTTTAAGCAGATAAATGTTAAAACCAAAAAACCTTACGATGTAATACTTGGTAATAACTTAGAAAGCTATCTTGCCGATTTTTTAAAAAATAAGAGAAGTCTCGTTGTAACAGATAGCAATGTCTACAAACTATACAAGGATAAGATGTCAGATTTTTTTAAAGGTAGTGCTATTTTCTATTTTAGAGCCGGAGAAAAGAGCAAAAATTACCGAACACTGCACAAGATTTACGATTTTTTGATAGATAATTCTGCAGACAGATATACGCATTTAATTGCACTTGGAGGCGGTGTAGTAGGGGATGTGACTGCTTTTGCAGCGAGTAGTTATATGAGGGGTATTCCCCTTATTCATATGCCTACGACGCTTTTGGCTGATTGTGATAGCTCTATCGGAGGGAAGACGGCAATAAACTATGGACACTTTAAAAATATAATAGGCAGTTTTTACCAGCCCAAACTTGTTGTTACGGATATAAATTTTCTGCACACCCTAAAAAAGAGAGAGTTTTTATCAGCCATTGCCGAGATTGTAAAATACGGCATAATAATGGACGAAGAACTCTTTGACTATATGGAAAAAAATGTTGAACAAATCAAAAATAGAGACAAAAAATGTATCTATCACATTATAGAAAAGAGTATAGAAAATAAGGTAAAAGTGGTAGAAGAAGATGAATTTGAATCATCAGGGCAAAGAGCTATGCTTAACTTTGGTCACACTTTAGCACATGCCATTGAGAGCATTACGGATTATAAAAAATACTTACACGGCGAGGCTGTTGCTATAGGTTCTGTTTTTTCAGCAAAACTTTCATACAATTTAGGGCTATGCAGTAAATCAACATACGATAGAATAGAGGGTATATTTAGCAGGTTCTCTCTTCCGACTAATATAGAAGATGATTTTGATTCAAACGATATATATGCAATTATGCATAAAGATAAAAAGAATAAGGATGGTATTTTGCGTTTTGTCTTGACAAAAAAAATCGGTAGCTCTATAATTTTGGGAGATTTGGATAATAAAGAGGTAATTAAAACCATAAATGAGTTCAAAAGATAGAAGCGGTTTGATTAAAAAGATTGAGAAGTATTACGAAGAAAATAGGGAAAAAAGCTTATATTTTTACCCCCTTGCTGTTTTGTATTGTGAAGAAGGTGAGGATGAAAAGGCTTATCAGATACTACTTGAAGGCTTGAAGCATTATCCGAGATATATACTTGCTCTTTTAAAAATTGCCGATATTTTAATAAAAGAGAAGAGGTATGAGTCTGCATCTGCATATCTTGAAACCGTTTTGAATATACAAAAAAACAACACAAAAGCTATGAATAATTTAGCCCTTGTATATGAAAATTTGGGAAAATATAAGGAATCATTAAAAATATATGAGACTTTGTCCGAGATGGAGCCCGACAATGAGCAGCTAAAGTCAAAAATATTGGAACTTGCACCCCTTGTAAAGCCTGCGGATAATGATATAGATAATCTTTTAGAAGAAATCAATTCTTCGGAAGGAGAAAAGAAGGAAGATGTAGCAGAGAGTAAAAGCGAAGATATAAATAATAATAATAACCGAGGTGATGCATTATCGCAGGAAGAAATTGTGTTGGAGGATATGCCTGAGGTTAATTTGGAAGACGATGGTGACGAAGATGACGAGGAAGAGGAGGTGGTTAGTGTTACTCTGGCTAAACTCTATGAAAAACAGGGGCACATTGAAGAGGCTTTAAAAATTTATGAAAAAATAGTTGAAAAAGAGCCTGATAATGTCGAAGCAAAGGAATCTTTGGAAAGAATAAAAAACGAAATGGAGAAAAAAGATGAAAAAAACGATTAGTTTGGTTGCTATTTTGGTTGCTGTTCTGCTTTTTAGCGGCTGTTCAGCATTAACGAATCTTGGTTTTAGAAGTTACGATGACAATTTTATGGAGTCTTTAAAAGGGCACACAAAAAGTGCAACGCTTTATCGTGATTTTACAACTGTTGCAGAGGCTAAAGCTACGCATTTTAGCGGTTCTTTGATGAAACAGTATGTCGAGTACACACAAGGGGTTAAATTTGATAAAATTAAAGAAAAAAAATACATATCGGCTGTATCAGAGAGCAAGAATTACGACATATACTATATCTCTTTTTATACTCCTGATGATGATATAAATAATCTTGAAAGTCCTAACTCCTTTTGGAATGTCTATGTCAGTAAAAATGGAGAAATATTAAAGCCTGTGAGCATAAAAGGAGTCAACGATGACAGTATTAGTAGTCAGTGGCGATATCTTGTTAAGAAAAATAGATGGGCAAGAGAGTATGTAATAAAATTTAAAAAAACAGATGGCAATAAGGAGTATTTAATAATATCCTCCTTTTTGGGTTCATTGACTCTCAAATTTGATAAATAGTATTGTGAGTATGCAAGAAAACAGATTGGGTTTTGATAGCGATGATACGCCGCAGTTACTTTCTCTTAGGCCTAAATCCTTAAGCGAATACATAGGTCAAAAAAATATTATACAGAACCTGTCTCTTGCGATAGAGGCTGCAAAAAAACGAAAAGAGGCGATAGAACATTGTATTTTATATGGTCCTCCGGGGCTTGGGAAGACTACTCTTGCAAATATTATAGCAAAAGAGATGGGCGCAAATATTACCCTAACAAGTGGGCCTGCAATTGAAAAAGTTGGCGATATAGCGGCTATTTTGACAAACTTGGGCGATAAGGATGTTCTTTTTATTGATGAAATACATAGACTTAACCGCTCTGTAGAAGAAACTCTCTATTCTGCTTTGGAGGATTTTAAGCTTGATGTTATTGTAGGTCAGGGACCTGGGGCAAGAACAATAAGACTTGATTTGCCTCAATTTACTCTTGTCGGCGCAACAACAAGAATGGGGCTTTTG
>Ga0256842_1000842_pt1 | contig 26540 bp, 25 predicted proteins | sample 4559240metaG_FD_185973 | JGI IMG/M metagenome (GOLD analysis project Ga0256842, IMG submission 185973) | Hydrothermal vent microbial communities from Guaymas Basin, Mexico - 4559-240 | ecosystem: Environmental > Aquatic > Marine > Hydrothermal vents | place: Mexico: Guaymas Basin | collected... | reverse complement strand
TGAGGAGTTAAATCTTTTTACTGAAAGATATTGTTTTTTGATTAAGTTGATAACAAAAGAATATTATTTTTTGGTAATAATGAAAAGAAGCGGCACATATGGAAAAAGCCGCTTCCTTTTAAAAAGAGCCAAACTAATTTTAGAAAAAGAATTCATCATTTAGTTTTTTTACAAAACTTAATTCCCATGTAAAATAATACTTAATTTTTTTGGGGCTTGTCTTGTATAGGAAAGCTTTAACTCTACTTTTCCTCTTTCTTTTTCTCTCTATTCCAATATTTCACCATCATATATTAGATTTTTCAGGAACTAAACTTATAAATGGTAGTGATAGAGGCTTCCACCATATAATTTGTGAAATCTGTTTTTTTCTACAACAACTTGAAAATGGGCTTTCTGAAACTTTTTTCAATATATTTATAACCTTTAAAATACTTTTTATAATTTTTAGAAAATTTAATTCCTTCCTTCAAAAGAGTAACACACAAAATTTTAAGAGGGCTCCTCCTTTTTTTGTGGTGTAAACGGTTTGTTCATATACCACAAATTTTAGGAGGAAGCATGAGAAAAATCATTTTCATTGTAATAATATTTTCATTTTCGCTATTTTTACTTTCTCAAAATAAAAATAAAGAGAGAGAAAAGAAAAACAAAGAAGATAGCAAAAAAGGTGAAAAGGTCTTTCACATTAAGCAGGAAGTTGTTGTAACAGCTAATTTGAGAAAAAGTGATACATTTGATACAAGTGCATCATCTCATGTTGAAGATTACAGAGTAATAAGAGAGAAAATACCTTATAATGTTGGGGACCTTTTTAAAAATATGGTGGGGGTAAATGTTTCTGAAACAGGTCCCAATAGTATAAGACCGGTAATAAGGGGATTATATGATGAAAGGGTGTTGGTATTGTTAAATGGAATGAGACTTTCAGAGGAAAGGAGTGGGGGAAATCACACGCTTTCAATTGATCCCTTACAGGTAAAAAGGATTGAGGTGGTGGAGGGTCCTGATTCTGTTGTCTATGGATCCAATGCAATAGGCGGAGTAATAAATTTTATTCCTTATTTTCCAGATGAATATGAAGGTGAAAGACTTAGCTTTAAGAGTGGGGGAAGTGTAATTTTTAACTCAAATAATGGCGGAAAATGTGAAAGGGTTTTTTGGGAGTGTGGTAAAAAGGATTTTGGAATAAGAGTTTCTGAAATTTTCAAAGATACCGACAATTACAAAACACCAGCATTAAAAGTGAAAAATAGTTTTTGCGAATATTATGAGGGAAATGTATCACTTTATGGGAAATTAAAGGAAAGTGAGTTCAGGGCGTATTTCTATCAGATGCAGGGAGACTTCGGAATTCCAAATAGAACAGCAATAGAAAGTTATTTTAAGGGTAATAAACACAGATTTTTTTCGCTGGATCTAAAACATGAATTTAAGTCAAATTTCTGGCGCGATCTGGATTTTAAATTCTCTATTCAGAAGCACAACAGGCATATGCACATTTTAAATCCTCTGGGAAAAGAGAAAAACCTTGATCTTGAAATATTTTTGAACAAAAGAACCATTGAAGCCAGGGGAAATGTTTCCTTCCTTCTGGGAACACACAACCTATTTATTGTTGGAACTTCATATTTTAAGGAAGATGCCAATTCAAGGAGGGATAGGTTTGAAATAAATACCTACAATGGAGAAATTGAGATTTTACCTATCCCTGGTGTAATTCCACCTTCTGAGAGGGAGGGAGAAGGAATTTTTATTCAAGATAATATATTTATAACTGACAGGTTTCACATAAAAACTGGTGTCAGATTTGACAACGTCAGTGCAAAAACTGAGTTTCTGGTGGGACATCCTGTTAAACCGACAGATATAAGCAATAACACCTATTCTGGTTCTTTGGGAGTGGTATATGGTATAAGTGAAAATTTGAATTTTGTATTCAATATGGGAAGGGCCTTTAGAGCACCCACCCTGCTTGAGAGATTTTTTTATGGGCCACACCAGGATACTGTTAATATAGGTAATCCAGATTTAAAACCGGAGGTAAGTTTTAATGTGGATTTTGGATACAAATATAATGGAGAAAAAATTTATTCAGAATTTTCAATTTTTAGAAACAGAGTGGATGATTTTATAGAGAAGATAAGAACTGGAAATGTTGATCCCGAAAGCGGAATGGAGATTGAGACATGGAGGAATGTAGCCACAGGACTTTTAAGGGGATTTGACTTTGATTTTGAATACTATTTTAAGGATAATCTTTTCCTTTTTCAAAAGATTTCTTATGTCAAGGGCAGAGACATGGCCAAAAAACAATATTTATCGGACATTCCTCCCATGAAGATAAATGTTGGGCTAAAGTACAGGGATTTAAATTTAAGTGAGAAGATAAAACTGGGGGGAGAAGTTAATATGAAATGCTTTTTAAAACAGAAAAATATTGCACCATTTGAAAGGACTACACCGGGATATACGCTTTTTAATATCTATTTGAATTCCAAAATTGGGAAAAATTTGAATGTTAACCTGGCCCTGGAAAATATAACTGACAAAAGGTATCACAACCACCTCTCAAGGATAAACTGGATAGATGATGGCATGGGGAGAAGTCTTAAGGTATCTTTGAATTATTCTTTTAGGAGTCAAATGTAGGTTTACATTTTGTGAGAAGTTTTATATAATAAAAATAAGAGAAGAAGATGAGGTGACTTATGGAGAAAAAAAAGCATTTTTTTGGAATTTCTCCAAGGATTGCGTTAATGTTAATAATTGTGGGTGTAATTCCCGTTCTTTTGCTTTTATTTCTGACCTTTTCAAGTGTAGAAACAACTTTCATAGATACAAAGGGAAAAGACCTATCCGATGTGGCAACCCAAACATCTATTTTAACCAAAAACTACATAAAAAATGTTACACTTGAATTGAGTACATTTACAATAAATCCTGCTGTTTTAAATGCAGTTGATAAAGCGGATAAAGAGGCTTTGCTTTTTTCTGTGGCTAAAAGAGAAGAAGGAAGGAAATTAAATTTAAAGTGGAAGGATCTGGATAATAATAGTAAAGAGGTGAAGAATATTCTGGATACCGAATTATCACAGTATTTGAGAAATCATCTTACAATAAGGGCTATCTACAGAAGATTGATGGTCCTTGATGCCATTGGGAGGGTTGTTGCTGCAAGTTCCAAACCATCAAAGTATTATTTTGGAGACGAAAATTGGTGGAAGACCGCCATAAACGGAAATTTAAAAAGTTATATAGGGAAGATAAAATTTAATATGGACACAAAGACCTATGATTTTGACATAGCAATCCCCGTGTGGTCAACTGATAACGAATGTATTGGTATGGTGAGAGGTATTGTAAAGATAGATGATTTGCTGGATATTGTTAAACCCATTAAGTTTGGATTTAGCGGTGAAGCCTTAATTATTAGCGAGGATGGGACAATTATTGCTTCAAGGGATTACACTTTAAAGGATCAGATCACATATGATTACTTTTCTGAATTAAAGGATAAAATTGCCAGGACAACCAGTGAATACTATGTTTTAACCAATAAAAAGAATAAAAAGAAGAAGATAGTTGGTGTTTCTAAATATAATTTGAGTGAAGAGTTTCCAGAATTGAAGTGGAATATTCTTGCGGAACAGGATTATTCAGAGGTTTTAAAGCCAGTAAAGACAATAAGAAATGGTGTTTTGTTTTACTTTTTGTTGATTATAGGTATGGTAATAGTTTTAATTCTCTGGTTCTCAAGGGAACTTACAAGACCCTTTATAGAGAAGGATTTGAGCATAGAAGATAGAGAAGAGGAAAGCACAATTGATGAAGATGAAATAGTGGAATAGTATTTAAAATTTTTTCACCCCAATTTTTTATTTATCTCTGATTTATGTTAAACTTCTAATTTAATATTTTGAGGAGTATTGTGTATGGATGTGATTGTGCTGGCAGGAGGGGGAGGAACAAGACTTTGGCCCCTTTCAGTTAAAGACCTTCCAAAGCAGTTCCTGAAAATTTACGGTGACAGGTCCCTTTTGCAAAATACTTTACTTAGAGTTTTTAAACTTAATCCCAAAAATATTTTAATTTTAACCAATGAAAAACAGAAGTCCCTTGTGGAGAGGGATCTTGACGAAATCGATGTGTTAAAAAATGTTAAAGTTGTGACTGAGCCGGAAATGAAAAACACGGCTCCAGCAATAGCACTTGGCATAAGGTACCTGATTGATATTTGTAATTCAAAGGAAAAGGTTGTATTTATCACTCCTTCAGATTCATATATTACACCTGAAGAGGATTTAGTGGAGGTTTTAAAGCGGTGTGAGGAATTTTTGAAGGAGGACTATCTTTTGACCTTTGGTGTTGTTGTCACCAGGGTGGAAACTGGGTATGGCTATATTGAAATTGGGGATAAGATAAGAGATTCATTTTTTAAAGTAAATAAATTTACAGAAAAGCCTGATTATGAAAGGGCTCTTAAATATAAAAATAGTGGTAAACATTACTGGAATTCGGGAATGTTTATGTTTAATGTAAATACCTTTCAAAGTGAACTTAAAAAATGTGCTCCTGAAATTTATGACTCCTACAGAAAGGGGTTTAGTTATTTTTATGAAAATTTTTCCCAGGTAGAAAGAATTTCAGTGGATTATGCCCTGATGGAAAAATCTGGTAAGGTGGCCGTTTGTCCCTTGAGTATTACCTGGAGTGATGTGGGGAACTGGGATGCCATTTTTGAGATTGAAAGTGGGGATGAGGAGGGAAATATCTTAAAGGGGAGCAGGATCTATACTGTTGATGTTGAGGATTCTCTTGTCTGGAATAGGGAAAATGAAAAGATAGTTGCCCTTCTTGGGGTAAGAGATGTTATTGTTGTAAATACTCCCAATGGAATTCTAATTACTAAGAAGGGTTTAGGGCAAAAGGTGAGGGAAATTGTGGAGAAGATAAAGGAGGAGGGACGAGAATGAATTACACAAAAGAAGAAAGGCCCTGGGGAAATTTTTTAAATCTATATGAAGAAGATGGTTTTAAGGTCAAGCGCATTGAGGTAAAACCTGGGGAGATGTTAAGTTTGCAATTACATCACTACAGAAGTGAACATTGGATATGTGTTAGAGGAGAGGGCATTGTAGTAGTTGGGGATAGGGAAATTGTTTTAAGAGAGAATGAACATGTATTTATTCCTAAAAAAACAAAACACAGAGCTGAAAATAGGAGTAAGTCTTCATTTGTATTTGTGGAAGTGCAGGTTGGGGACTATCTTGGGGAGGATGACATTGTGAGATTTGAGGACAAATATGGGAGGGTTGAATGAAGAATGTAGGATTTCTCTCCACAAGGATAAAGGGAACTGATGGAGTTTCCCTTGAAATAGAGAAATGGGCTGAAGTTCTTGAAAGGAATGGATATGAGATTTTTTACTTTGCTGGTACTTGTGATAGGGACTCAAGTAGGTCCTATGTGGTGGAGGAAGCCTTTTTTGACCACCCCGAGATAAGAAAGATAAATAAAAGTATTGTGGGAAATTGGCGGAGGTCCCCTGATATATCCATGGCTGTTTCAAAATTGAAGTTTTATCTTAAAGATAAGATCTATGATTTTATAAAAAAATTTCACATAGATTTATTGATAGTTGAAAATGCCCTTGCCATCCCAATGAATATTCCACTGGGACTTGCAATAACAGAATTTATTGCCGAGAGTTGCTTTCCCACAATTGCACATCACCACGATTTTTACTGGGAAAGGGAGAGATTTTTAATAAATAGTGCAAAGGATTATATAGATAGGGCATTTCCACCAGATTTAAAATCAATAAAACATGTTGTAATAAATTCCATAGCCTCTGAGCAACTGAGCTTCAGGAAGGGAATATCAAATGTCGTGATACCAAATGTGTGTGATTTTAGGAATCCTCCAGAAGAAGTGGATGAGGGGAAAAAGAGAGAACTTAGAAAATTTGTGGGGCTTGAGGAAGATGACTATTTTATCCTGCAGCCCACAAGAATTGTCCCTCGCAAGTGGATAGAAAAGGCAATTGACATTGTGTATATGATGAATTTAAAAAATCCAACCCTTGTGATATCCCATGAAGGTGGAGATGAGGGTGATATCTATGTGAAAAGGATTTTGAATTATGGAGAAAAATTCGGTGTCAGGATAAAGTTAATTTCAGATGTTGTTGGGTGGGGAAGGGAAAATGGTAAGCCCTATACAATTTCAGATGTCTATGGTTGTGCGGATCTCGTAACCTATCCTTCCGGGTATGAGGGATTTGGAAATGCTTTTTTGGAAACACTTTATTACAAAAAACCAATAGTTGTAAACAGGTATTCCATATATATTGCAGACATTGAGCCAAAGGGATTTGATGTCATTTCATTTGATGGCCTGGTTTCAGAGGATGTAATTGAAAGGGTTTATAAGGTACTGGAAGATGATGGATACAGGAAAAAAATGGTTGAGTTAAACTACAACCTGGCTAAAAAACATTTTTCTCTTGAAACACTTGAAAAGAAACTTTTGCCACTTGTTGAAGATTTTGATCTTTCATTTTGTGGAAGATAAAAGATGAAGGTAGGTATTTTACATTATAGTTGCCCTCCCATTGTGGGAGGTGTTGAAGAAGTGGTAAAACAGCAGGCACTTTTGTTTAGTAGAAATGAGATTAAAGTAAAAGTGTTTGCCGGAAAGGGGAAGAAATTTGCTGAAAATGTTGAAGTGGAAATTAATTTTTTACTTTCTTCAGTAAATCCTGAAGTCAAAAGTTCCACAGAAGAGTTATTGAGAGGGGATAAAAGAAGATTCTCAATTTTAAAGGATAAAATAAAAAGGTATTTAAAAGAAAAATTCTCTGATTTTGACTGTGTCATTTTACACAATGTCCTCTCAATGGGATATAATTTACCCCTTACTTATGCTTTAAATGAACTTTCAAAAGAGATAAAGTTTTTAGCCTGGAACCACGATTCTCCATATTTTTATGAGGATATTGGAAAGCACTTTTTTAAAGAACCTTATACTATTTTGAAAAGGTTCAATGGTGAAATTCATTATGTGACAATTTCTGAAAGTCGCAGAAGTGAATTTGCAAAATTATATGGTGTAAAGGAGAAAAGAATAAATGTTATTAAAAATGGGATTGACCCCATAACCTTTTTTAGATTGAGTGATTTGTCCGTGAAAATAATTCTTGAGAAAAATCTCTTTGAAGCGGATTTTATAATGTTTTTACCTTCAAGGCTTCATCCCAGAAAAAATATTGAACTTTCCATTTACGTTCTAAGTGAACTAAGAAGGATGGGCTTAAATGCCATGTTGTTAATAACCGGTGCCTTTGATCCCCATGAAGAAAGAAGTGTTTTGTACCTTGAGAAATTAAAAAATATTGTGATGGCACTTAACTTAGATGAATATGTGATATTTCTTGAGGGGTTTTCTTTTAAAAATGGAGAAGTGATTCATTCAGATAGGATTAAAACAAGGGATCTCTATTTGATATCAGATATTTTATTTCTTCCAAGTTTTAAAGAGGGGTTTGGAATACCACTTTTAGAGGCGTCAATGATAAAATTGCCGGTTGTCTGTTCAGATATTCCTCCTTTTAGGGAAATAGGGGGGGATAATGTTTTGTATATTGATCCCTTTGGGAATCCTTCTGAAATAGCAAAACAGATTTTAAAATTTAGAAGTGAGTATGGTGTATATTCTTTTTTCAGAAGAACAATTAAAGAATATACCTGGGACAACATTTTTAAAAGGGATCTTTTCCCGCTTTTGGAAAGGATTTCTATGAGATGAAAGAAATAAAATTGGCTTTGGTGGCCGGTGCAAGACCAAATTTCATAAAAATTGCACCAATAATAAAGGCCCTTGAAAAATATAATTCCCTTGAGAAAAATTTTTTTAAAAATTTATATCCCTTTGATTCATTCAGGGATATTAAACTTGTACCCCTTAGGGATTTTTATTTTCCAGAGATAAAATTTAACTATACTTTGATACATACGGGACAACACTATGATGAAAATATGTCTGGCACCTTTTTTAAACTACTTGATATCCCAAAGCCCCATGTGAATTTTGGGGTGGGTGGGAAAAGTGATCTAACTCAGATATCTCTTATGCTTGAAAATTTTGAGTCCTTTTTTGAAAGAAATAGTTTTGACCTTGTCTTGCTTGTGGGCGATGTAAATTCAACGCTTGCTGCTTCCATTTCGGCAAGTAGATTTAATTTTAAAATTGCACATGTTGAGGCGGGTTTGAGAAGTTTTGATAGGGGTATGCCTGAAGAGATAAATAGGGTGGTGACTGATTCCATTTCAGATCTTTTTTTTATTTCGGAAATTTCTGGATATGAAAATCTTGTGAAAGAAGGTAAAAATGTTTCCAGATTGTTCTTTTGTGGAAACGTTATGATAGATTCTTTACTTTTCAATTTAGAGAAGATAAAAGAAGGAGATTTTTTTAAAAGAATAGGTTTGGAGAAGAGGGAATATGTTGTTCTCACACTTCACAGACCTTCAAATGTTGATGATGAAAAAAGGTTTAAAGAGATATTGAGCGCGATTTTGGATTCTAAGATTCCCTATCCAATTATTTATCCCATTCACCCGAGAAGCAGGAAAAATGTTTTTGAGTTTGGGCTTCAAAACTTTTTTTCTGAGAAAATAGAAAGTGGAAAAATTTTTTTATTGGATCCTCTGGGATATATTGATTTCTTAAATTTGATTTATTTTTCTCGATTTGTGTTAAGTGATTCTGGGGGAATACAGGAAGAGACCTCTTTTTTGGATATTCCATGTATAACTTTGAGAAAAAATACTGAGAGACCTGTAACAATTGAGTTTGGTACAAATATTCTTGCTGGTACCAATTATGAAGGCATAAAAAGGGCAATTACAGGGGTATTGAAGAGCCCAAAGAAAATGAGTAACCCTATCCCCCTGTGGGATGGAAAAAGTTCCTTTAGAATTGTAAAACATCTTGTTGAATTTTTTGGGGAAAGGTAATGGGAAGATTTTGGGAAAACTTGTATGTAGTAGGGACTATGTAATGGGGACAGACCTGAACGTGAAAGTAAAAATATTAGAGAAATATTAGAGAGATTAAAAATTCCTTTAAAAATGTTTGTTGGTCAGATGGAACAGGAAGCAGAAAGTTTGGAGTTTTGTGAAAATTTGGTGTCAGGCAAGATTGAAGATTGGGCAAGATTTGTGGATGTGGGTCAGGATGGATTGGGGTCAGACCTGGACTATAAAAGTGAAGTGAACCTTTTTCTTTCTACAAACCAACTAAGGAAATATTTGTGGGAACAAATAAAAAATAAATTGAAATCTGGCAAATACTGACAAGTGTTTAACAAAAGGAACAAAAGGTGCCAGACAAAGAAATTCTCTTCTTTCCTATCTATAAATTCATGGTGGGATTGTGTGGGGTATTTTTGCCTGATATCTTTAATTTTATTTAATTTTACCTGACATTTTTCATTTTCAGGTCTGTCCCTTTTCCCTTCTTTTTATTTATCTATGAGACTTCTGAATAGCTTTTGGAGGAGGGCAAATAAAATAAAAAATTAAATTTTGGCAAAGAATGGTTTTCTGTCAGAAATCAAAAATTTAAGAACCCCCCTTTTCTCATTCTATAAACCTTTATTTTGTGGCTACGGATTGGGGAAGATTTATTTATATTCATGCTGTTTCAGTTCTATTTATATTGTTTAAGATGGATATTTTTGCTAATAAATTTGAGGAGTTTGATAAAGAAGATAAAATTATGAATATGATGAAGGAGAAAAATGTGGGGTGCTTTCATTTATTTAGTTTTCTGGTCTATACAAATATGTGGAGGTTAATGCACTATGGTAACCCTTCAATTTTTCTTCAAAATATTTATCAGATACAGGTGGTAAAAATACTTTACCCCTTTTCAAAGTTAATTTTTTCTACTATAGAATTATTGATTCAAACCATTATTGGAGTTTAAAGTAAATTTAAAATTTACCTTTTATATCCAAATTTTCTCAGTAGTTCTTTTCTCTCTTTTTGTGCCTTTTCATCTTCTATTCCTGTTGGCGGATATCCATCTATAACACCTAAAATTCCTCTGCCCTGTTCACTTTCTGCCACTATAACTTCAACTGGATTGGCAGTGGCACAGTAAATATTTACAACTTCATATACATTTTTAATGGCGTGTAAAACATTTATGGGGTAGCAATTTCTCATTACAATTATAAAAGAATGTCCACATCCAATTTCAAGGGCGTTTTTTCTTGCCACTTCAATTAATTCTTCATCGTTGCCATCCCATCTCACAAGTCTTTCCTGAGATGCTTCACAAAAGGCAATACCAAATTTTACGTTGGGCACACTATTTACCATTGCTTCATATATGTCCTCCACACTTTTTATGAAGTGGGTTTGTCCAAGGATTATGTTGCAATCAGATGGAAAATCAAGTGGCACATTCATAAGTTCCATAAAAGCCTCCTTCTAAAGAAAATTTTTATAAATAAAAAATGAAAGCAGTGTGAAGATGTTAAAAAAAGTATGGGTTAGAAAATTTATGTCAAATTTTTTAAATTTGAGATATAACCATCCGAGCCCAAGCCCGATGAAACCTATGACAAAAACAGCAGGCACTCCTTGATTTAAATGACCCATGGCAAAGTAGATTGACCATATAAAAAGTCCTGCAATTGGAATATTGAAGATCACTTCAAATCTCTGGAGTACAAAACTTCTTTGGAGTTCTTCTCTGAGGGCTCCACCAACTACGCCACAAATTAACATGAGCAGAAAATCTCTTCCACTTTTTAAATTTTCAAGTAGTGGATTGTTAAAGGTGTCCACATTGAAAAAATATCTTATTATTGGTGATGTTACTAACATAAAAAGAAAAAGAAATGTAAAAGCAGTTAAGGAAATTTGAATTGTCCTTTTTGAAAAATCTTTGAAAATGGGAATTTCCAGTTTCTTCTCTGATTGGGTGTCCGTTTTTTGAAATAAATAAAAGAAAAGAAATATGATGGCAGTGCTTAGCAGTAGAAAAAGAAATATCAATTCGTAATTTCTGCCCTTTATTATCTCTTCTGGTGAAACTTTGAAAAGTCTGGAAATTGCAAATAGAATTATCTGATCGGTTATAATTCCCGAAATTAAGATAATTTCTCCTATGTAGTATATGTTCTTTTTCATGATTCTTTTAAAAATTTAATATAGCAAAAAAGTGGAAAATGTTCTATAATATGTTTGTAGAAATTTTTTGAGGAGTTTAGAAATGAGGAAAGTTGTAGGTATCTTGATATCTTTTCTTTTGTGTGGCTATATTTTTTCCGCATTTATTCTTCCCAGATATACCAGAAGTGAACTAAAGGATAAAAAGTTTATTAAAGGTGAGATAAAGAGGATTTTGCAAATTAGAGATAAACTTCTTATGAAGGAAAAAAGAGCCTCACAACTTGAAAGAATGTCAATTGAAACAGATCTGAGAAATTTAGATGTTGCCCTTGAACTTTTAAAATATGTTGAAAAAAATGGTTATAGAGATGGTGATAAAAATTTATTAAAGTTAAAGTATTTTTCACTAAAACCTCATGTCCTTAAACCTGCAAAAAAAGAGAAAAAAATAGAGTATGATCCAAAAGTATATGAAGTTTCTCAAAAGGGTATAACTCCTCCTTTGCTTGTGGGAAAACCTGAGATAACTTTTACAAATGAATTTAAAAGTCTATCCGGGGTGGTAAAGGTTATGTTGATTATAGGTTATGACGGAAGGGTGCTGGAAGCAAAGGTACTTGAAACTCCAGAGAAAAAGGTTGGAGATTTTATTGCAAAATACATTAAGGAAAATTGGAGGTTTAAGCCAGCCATAAAGGATGGAAAACCTGTTAAGGTAAGATATAGATATGCTATAGATCTTTCAAAGTAGTTTTCAGGGAGGGTTCTATGGATTTTAGAGAATTGATAAAAAAAAGAAGGTCTGTAAGAAAGTTTAAGGATGAAAAAATAGACAGTGAAAAGATAAAGGAAATTTTAAGTATTCTTGATGAAATACCCACAGCGGGAAATTTGCAGAGTTTTTTTGTCTATGTGGTTACAGATGATGAACTAATCAAGAAGGTAATATCAGAAGGATTTATGAAGGCTTATTTTGATTATGCTCCATTATTATTTGTCTTTTGTGCACATCCTGAAAATGCATCCAAATATGGAGATAGGGGTAGGAATTTATTTTCCATACAGGATGCCACAATTGCGACAACATATGTAATGCTTGAAGTTGTCAATCAAGGCCTTTCTTCAGTGTGGGTGGGGGCTTTTTATCCAGATGTTGTTTCCAGACTACTTGATATCCCTTCTAAATATCTTCCTGTATCTATTTTGCCCGTTGGTTATCCCGATGAAGAGCCAATCAAAAAGGAAAGAAAAAGTATAAATGAACTTTCTAAATGGATTGGGTAGTTTTTTGAAACAATCTTTTTGAAGTTTACGATAATTATATATGAATTACATATGGGGTTTTTTAGAGAGGAGGTCTTTGTGGGGGAGTGGAGTAATCTTTCATCCTTTTTCTGTTTAGTCTCCCTTTTTTTAAGTAGGTATACCTTTATACAGTATATAGCACATTATGTAAATCAGTATGATTGGAGGACTAAAATCAACGATAAAAAATGGGATTTAATAGACACGAATATTATCTTTGAATTTTTTGATAATGATGGGAGTAGTATTTCCACAGCCGGTATAACAATTTCAGAGGAGGAATTTAAGAGCGATTATGTGGAGAATTTATTCTCTGAAACATTGTTGGATAACGGACCAATAAGGATTACGAGTAGTGGGTGTGGTTTAGTTCTCAGGATTACTTCAATAATACTTTTTGGGTACAGCAATTCAAAAGTGGATGTGTGTCCTGGTGATCTTAAGTGTGTGTGGAATACTGTCCAAATGCTTAATTTTCCATGGTTTGAAAATTTGAATACATTTACCACTGGGAATATTGTGGAATTTATAATAATGTACAACAACGATATCACAGAGGCTGAAGCAATAAATGAGGAAATAAATGAAAGTAGTTTTCCACAGTTTATCACTTACAACGCTTTTTTAAATGGTAAAGATTTAAATAGTAGTGGAGTTAGCGATATTGAGTGTTCTTTTGAAGGAAGGTATCTTTTTTGTTCAATTACAAATTCAAATAAGGCGGCTATCATAGATCTATTTTATAACAATGAAAAATCTGCTGTGGATTTGGGAGAAAATGTCGATGATGTGATTTTTTCTCCTGATAATCTTTTGGTGTATTTTTATGGGAAGAGTATGGATTGTATTTTTTAGATTTTTTATTTTATGGAGGTTTTATGAATTTAAATGTTTTTAAAAAAATTTTCTTTTTAATTTCTCTTCTTCTTATTTTACTTTTTTTAAGTGGATGTACATTTGAGCAGTATATTGCCCATTATGCAAATCAGTATGGGTGGAGGACAAAATTGACAATAAGGAATGGAAATAGTTCTGATGTCGATGTTACTTTGGAATTTTATGATAATGATGGCAATAAAGTTTCTACTGCTGAGATAACTATACCCGCAAATGGATTTAGAACAGATTATGTGGAGAATTTTTTTACTGAATCTTTACCAGATACAGGTTCATTAAGGATTGTTTCAGATGAACCAGGGTTTGTTTCCAAGGTTGCTACAATAATCCTTTTTGAACATACTGATTCAAAGGGAAGTGTTTGTATGGGTGGACTTCAGGGGGCAAAAAGGGTTTCAAAATATTTGAGTTTTCCCTGGTTTGAAAATTCAAATGATTTTACTACTGGAATAGCAATATTAAATCCAAATGGATATGATATTGTTGCTACAATGCGCGCAAACACTGAAGATGGAACTTTAATTTATTCAAAGCCAATAAAGTTAAAACCAATGCAGAGAATAATAGGTTTTCCATCAAGTTTTTTTGATGAATCAATACCTGATATGTCAACACTTGATGTTTTTGCAACTGGTGAAATAACCGGGTTTATAATTATGTATGACAACAATATAGATAAGGCTGAGGCGATAAGTGGTGTAGAAAATGAAAATTTAGCTCCAGAATATATAACTTATCAAACTTATGTAGAAAATAAAACACTTGACGGAACCCTTTGTATTGCGAGGCTTTCAAGAGATATGAATACTATTTATGTCATGGAATATGGTGTTGGAATTCATGTTTTTAAAAAAGGTGATTTAAATACACCTGTTCATACCTATACCTTTTCTACTTCTTTTTATGGAAGATTTGATGTTTCCCCTGATAATAAAAGGATTATAGTGGCTAATTGGTATCAAAATAAATTTTATGAAATTAATCTTGAAGATGATTCCATAAGTACTTTTGATAATTTGGAAAGTGCCTGGTCAGTTGCCTATTCTAAAGATGGAAATTATCTTGCTGTTGGAAGTGGGGAAGGGACTATAGTTTTATATGAAGTAGATTTGGAGACCCATACCTATACACCTTTCTTTTCTGCTTCCATTAGTGGTGGATCTATTTCAGATTTGATTTTTTCAAATGATTCCAAATATCTTCTGGCAACTGATTTTAATAACAAAAAATTGTATTACATTAATTTGGCCAGTAAGACCAATATGACTGTAGAGGATAAGGATTTAAATTTAGATGGTCCAGAGAGTTTATGTGTTTCGAGAGGTGGCACATATTACATATGTGGGATTGACAATAAGATCTGCAAGTTAAGTTCCCTAACCAGTACCCCTACATACATTTCACTTTCACGGACCAGAGGAGCTTACAATATTGATGTATCTTCTGATGGGAGATATCTTTTTTGTGCGGGAGATGAATCATCTGAAATAACTATAATTGATTTAAATAAAAACAATGAAGAGACATCTATAAATACAACTGGCTATGTTACAGATGTGGTTTTTTCTCCAGATGATCTTTTTGTCTATTATGTGGGTAAAAAATTGGGGTATCTATATTGATTATCAGTTTATGGTTAAAATGAATTTTTTTAGAATATGTAGTTGATTGTATGGAGTTAACGGTATAACAAAATACATTATGAGAAAAAATTTGACAGAGTAGTGTGGAGGAAATTTATTGATAAAGATGTCAAGAGTTATTCCATTGCAATTTCTCCAGATGGGGTTGCCTATTTCGCAGATGAAGATCACTTCGGCTATTTTTATTAATGTTTTTTGGGGGATTTTTCCCCCATCTTTTTTGATTATTTTTTCTTGACAAATAAAAAAAGATTGGTATCATATACATTCTCTTGGGGCGTTAGCTCAGGAGGTAGAGCAACGGCCTTTTAAGCCGTGGGTCACAGGTTCGAATCCTGTACGCCTCACCAGGAAAGAGCGTCCCCATCGTCTAGCCTGGCCTAGGACACCGGCCTTTCACGCCGGCAACAGGGGTTCAAATCCCCTTGGGGACGCCATAATTATCAAACCTATTGTAATTTAAGAATTCCAAACCATGTAGTTATTTTTTGTCAAAAGAAGATATTTTTTAAAAAGGTATGTATTGTATTGAAATAAGGGTGGGTAAAAAGATATAAAAATTCTTTAACATGTGTTTTGAAATTAGGTGAAATGGGCAATTATGAGATAATCATTCTTTTTTCACATAAATTATTCAGCCAAACAAAAGTCCTTTACATTCCATAAATAAAAAACATGGCAATTTTATATCAAGATTTTTTAAGGGAAACATAAATATAAACTCCTACTTCAGGAAAAATCAGTGATGTCAACTTAATTGTGCGAGACTTTTTAATACATCCTTTAAGAAGAGAAAAAAAGAGTGAATAGAAAAAACCTTAGACCTCTTGGGAGTTAAAAAGTTTTATGTTTACTAAATAGGATTTATTAAATAAATTAAGAGAAAAGAAGTTTTTCAATTTTCAATTTTGCCTGATACCAAATTTTTTCTCTTTTACCCACCTTTTTTCTTGTCTGACATTTTTCACAATATTATTTCCTAATATCCAATTCAGGTTTAACCCAATTTTCCTGTTTGATTTTCTACCTAACCCTTTTAGATACATTTTTTTTATCTTTGTCAGAATTTAATTTTTTTCCTATTTGCCCATACAAATACCCAGTGGGTTATAAAGGAAAGAGGTCCACTGCTTTTCTTTTTTTTACAGTATAGGTCTGTCCCCAATTCACAATTCACTAATCCTATTAAAATCCAGATTCTGCCTGACACTTTTTCACTTTTTCACAAGTTCAAGTTCACAAGTTTAGGTCTAGTTTAGGTCTGTCCCCTCCATGTCCCCTGTTCCCCATATCCCCAAGATTTTCTCCAATGGTATCCAGAAGGATTATAGGGGATGGGTAGGTTGCTTAATCGTTAACTCCTGCCATAGATAAAAGTTATTGCCAAAATTTGTGCCAGACAAGACAAAAAATTAGTTCTCTATTTGCTTTCACAAAAGGCTATCCAGAAAACTTATAGAAAGATAAAAGGAATTTTTCTTAAATCATTTGATTTCTACCAAAAGACTTTTTCTTTGCCAAAATTTGATTTATTTCTTCTATTTGTCTAATTAATCCCTCCTTAATCGTTTGTAGAAATGAAATGTTCACTTCTCTTCTCTTTTTTATAATCATTTTACATTTTACAGTCATTTTACAGTTAAGGTCTGTCCCCAATGTCTCACACCATCCTTCATTTTTCATTCTATAATTCTATAGGTCCTATAGGTTTATAGGTTATATAGGTTAGGTCTGTCCCCGATTGTTCTACAAACTTCCAATTACGATCCACCACCTTTTTCTTTCTTTTCTTTACTTTAGGCTGCCATTTTTTTAAAATTATATTTAAATATTACTTAAAGGTTTAAAAGTAAATTAATAGGAGAGGTAAAATGTTTATAATGGATAAGATTGAACCTTTTATCAAAAGTGAAAGAAAGTTTTTACGTGTTTTAAGTGTTGATGGACTTAGTTTTGAAGGAAAGTTTTTAAGTGTAAAAGATACGCCTAATGGCCAGATGTTGACATTAAAAACTTTTTCTGGCGAGAAGGTGGGACTTTATTTTCATGTTATAAGAAATATAAAATTTCAAGAAAAGTAATGAAAAAAATAGTTATTTATTTTTTTGCTGCCATTATTGCTTTTTTGATAGGGTATTATCTTAACTATTTTGAATATGGAAATTTGGGGGTTAAGTTTGAAAAGGTTCTTGAATGGGAAGGTAGAGTAGATGGCCTTGATATTTTAAAGGTAAAGGGTAGGAAACTTTTTGTGGAGCATATTAAAGACAAAAAGATTGTGGGAATGAAGTATAAATTTTTTAAAAATGTTGGAAAAGGTAATTATTTTCTCAGAAAAGATAGAGGTAGAGGAATAGTTTCAGTATATCAATTTCCTTTAAAGATGAATAATTTTTATCTTTCAATAATGCTTGACGATACAGATTTCGGAGGGGATGGAATCTATAAATTTAGTTTATTTCAGATATGTAGGAAAAGTGGTGGGGAAAACAGGAAGGAGGAAAAGGAAATTTTTGGTTGGTCTGGAATTGTAGATAAAAAAGAAATACTGGAAGTTGATTTTAATTTGAGGGATGTTGCTTATATACATCTTGCTGGAAGTAGAGAAATAAGAGGAGATAAGTATTTTTTTTTAGAGAGATTTAAAATTGATAAGAATGATTCGATTTTCTTAAAAAAGGTTTTTGGTAGAGGTGCTGTGGATATTGTAGATATCTGGGAAAATAAAGTTAGAGTCTCTATCTTTGATCCATATAGAGGGCCTTCCCTTTATGAATTTGTTTTATATGTAAAGAGGTAATAGTTATGAATGAAGAACTTAGAAGAGATATCCTGAAATTAAGAAAAAAGGCTTTAAAGATAAGGGAGTATCTTTGAAGTAGATGAAAAGAAACTAAAACTTAAATGTCTTCAAAAAGTTTCAGAACGCGAAGATTTCTGGGAGGATCAGGAAAAAGCAAGAGAGGTTTTAAAAAAAATAAATAATTTAAAAAGTATAATAGATTTGTATGAAGAGATTTCAAAAGGAGTGGATGAATTTGATACTCTAATGGAATTGTGTGAAGAAGATGAAAGTATGGAAATTGAAGCCGTGAAAATTTTGGAAGAGTGGAATAAAAAAATAGAAGATGCTGAAATAAGAGTAATCCTTTCAGATGAAAAAGACCTGGCCAATGCATATTTGACGATACATCCTGGAGCAGGAGGGACTGAATCTCAAGATTGGGCCCAGATGCTTTTGAGGATGTACCTTAGATATTGTGAGAGAAAAGGATTTCAGGTAGATATAATTGAAGTGCAAAGTGGAGACGAAGCTGGAATAAAATCTGCAACTTTTCTTGCAAAGGGTGAATATGCATATGGTTTATTAAAAGCTGAAAATGGAATACACAGACTCGTGCGACTTTCACCTTTTGATGCAAATCATAGGAGGCATACCTCTTTTGCCTCTGTTTATGTTTATCCTGAAATTAGTGATGAAATTGAAATTGAGATAAATGAAAAAGATTTAAAAATTGACACCTATAGGGCTTCAGGTGCTGGGGGGCAACATGTTAATGTTACAGATTCTGCCGTAAGAATAACGCACTTGCCAACTGGAATTGTGGTACAGTGTCAAAATGAGAGATCTCAACATAGAAATAGGGAAGTTGCAATGAAAGTTTTGAAGGCAAGACTCTATGAACTGGAACTTGAAAAGAGAAAAAAGGAAATGGAAGAATTAGAGGCAAATAAAAAAGATATAGGTTGGGGAAATCAAATAAGATCATATATATTACACCCATATAAGATGGTAAAGGACCACAGGCTAAAAAAAGATTATTCCAATGTAGATGAAATTTTAGATGGCAATATTGAACCATTGATAAAGGAATTTCTTTTTTCAAGGAAAAAAATTTAATGAAAGAAAATTTTGATTTTCCCCTTGCAACAAAGATTCTTGAGTCAATTCCTTTCGGTGTTTTTGCAGTTGATAGAAATAAGAAGATAATCTTTTTCAACAAAGCTGCTGAAAAGATAACCGGAATTTCTGCGGAAAGGGCTTTAGGTGAGTTTTGCAGAGATGTTTTTCATTCAAACAGGTGTGATGAAAATTGCATTTTGGATAAAGCTATTTCAGGTCTTGAAGGAATTGAAGATAGGGATGTTAAAATTATAAATTTTGATGGGGATGAAATACCCCTTGCAGTGTATGCATTTCCCCTTTTTGATAAAGATGGAAAACTAATGGGGGGAGTTGAGGTTTTTAGAGATATATCTGAAGAAAAAATTTTAAGAGATGAATTAAAAGGAAAGTTTTCTTTTCAAAATATAATAGGAAATAGTAAGGGAATTCGGGATATTTTGAGGATCTTACCTCAAATAGCAAGGAGTGATTCTTCAGTTTTAATTTGTGGAGAAACTGGCACAGGAAAAGAGGTTATAGCGAAGGCTATCCATTCCCTAAGTTATAGAAAAAATGGACCCTTTGTTGCCCTGAATTGTGGGGCCATACCTGATAATCTTCTTGAATCTGAGTTATTTGGTTTTAAAAAGGGAAGTTTTACAGGTGCTGACAGGGACAAACCTGGAATTTTTCAGAAGGCAAGTGGGGGAACTCTCTTTTTAGATGAAATAGGTGAATTACCTCTCAACATGCAAGTCAAGATATTGAGGGCCCTTGAAGAAAAAAAAGTACTGCCAATAGGTGGTCTTAATGAAGAAAATATTGACATAAGATTGATCTCTGCAACCAATAGAAATTTAAAGGATATGGTTGATAGAGGGGAATTTAGAAAAGATTTGTATTATAGAATAAACATAGTGGAAATTTATCTACCTCCTTTGAGGGAGAGAAAGGAAGACATTCCACTTCTTGTAGATCATTTTATTAAAAAGTATAGAGTGCTAAAGGGTAAAAAGATAAAGGGTATTTCTAAAGAGGCGATGAATCTTCTTTTGAATTATGAGTTTCCTGGAAATGTAAGGGAATTGGAAAATATTATAGAATACGCTTTTATAATGTGTGATAAGGAATACATTGATATTTTGAGTCTACCACCAAAGTTATTACCTTCTTCTCAGGTTGCAACCTTTAAAATAAATGATTTAAAGAAAAAGACCTTAGTTGAAGCCCTTAAAATCACAAATTGTAATTTATCTCAAACCGCAAATCTCCTTGGAATTCATCGAAGTACTCTTTATAGATATCTTTCTAAGTTTAATATTGACACAAAAGATTTATGCAAGAAGCAACAATAAGTTGCACCATGTTTGCTTTGTTTTTTATTGAGGTACAATGCTTTCTAAATGTAATCTTATTAACGCTTTTTATGTGCAACTTTCTGATGCATATACATGTGTATTGCAAAATTGTTGAATTTCAAAAATTTCCACTTTGTAAATATCAAACATCTAATATTTTTTAGTTCTTCCATTTATGTAATGCAACTATTTGTTGCGATATTTTACAGATGTCTATGTAGTTTGCTTTAAAAATGCTTTGTATAGACATATATTTATTAAATTTAAAAATTGGCATACTTATTGCTATATATCCTTTGAAAGGATAGAAAAGAACACAAACCTCCAAACCTCCCGGATAAAAAATGCCCCAATAGGGGCTTTTTTTTATCCTGATCAAGAAAACATAAGATTAAATAATGGTTAAATCGGTCAGGATTTGAAGGATTTCTTTTAATTCTTTTTTTACTTCTTTTAGAATTTGGGAATTATCTTTTTGGGGCGAATTTTTGATTTGTTCAATGGCCGCTTCAAGTTTCATCCCCTTTTTAAGATAGATATTTAGTTTTTCTATTTTTTTTAAATCTTCTTTTTTGTAGAGTCTTTTTCCATTTTTTCCTTTTTTAGGTCGAATAAATTTGTATTTTTTTTCCCAATATCTTAGTGTATAAGGGGGGACAGACGTAATCTTAGAAACCTCATTTATTGAGTAATAGTATTTTTCTTTGCTTGTGCTCATCTTGGTTTTTAGGTTTTATTCTTTTGTTTTGATTTCCTAAAAGAAACTACATTGTGAGTTTCTATTTTAATTTTTTTACCTGTGATTGGGTGAACAATATTTCTTCCACCATATTTTTTGACGTAGAAGGTTCCAAACTTGCTTATCTTAACATTTTTATCTCTTCTTAAGCCATCTTTAATGGATTCAAAAAATAAGTCTACTAATTTTTCACATTCTTTTTTAGAAAAAGCCCCATGATGTTCATATAAGTAGTTAACAATATCTTTTTTTATCATATTATTCTTCCCTTTCTCTGCAACTTTCTTCTTTCTCCTTTTTCCAATTTAAATAGATTGTACAAATAATATTAATTCTCATCTATAGCTGTGTCAAGTTTTATCTTTATGTATTAAACTTTAAACATTAAATATATTATTTTAAACAAGGAGATTAATCATGGAGTTAGACCTTTCTTAATTTTTCATTAGGAATATTAAAAAATATGATTGCTCCAAAAAGTTTAAAATGAGTTTAGACATGAAAATAAAGGGTTATAAAAGGTTTGGAAGCAAAAAAATCAGGGTTTTAAATATACTTGAATAGATTATTGAAAAAATTATAGATTATAAATTAAATATTTTTCTTAATTAGATTTTTAACCATATTTATAAATTTACTTTCTCCCATAATATCTTTTTTAAAAAAGTTTTCCATTTTGTTATGAAATTTTTCGTAGTTTTCACTGTGCTTTAGAAATTTGTATTCATTTTTATTCATATGTAAACTGCTGAATTTATATTTTTCAGGTGAGGTTACCATCTTTGCTCTTACGGGATTTAAAATTACATATATGATACAATTTAGTAGATGAATCCCCGGTTGAATTATAATGCTTTTAAATCTACTTCCCCAAAAATAGCCGCTTCTTTCGAAATTTTTGTTGTACCACTGAGCATATATTTGTTTCAGAAGTTTCATAAATTCAGAAATATCATTTAGTTTTTTTCTTAATTTTATAAAATCTTTTTTCAAAACAAGATTTTTAAATAATTTTGCTTTTTTTGCTTTTTGAATTAATTCTTCATCGGATATTTTTATTTCGGGGCATGTTTCAAGGATTAGGTGGAAGTGATTTGTCATTACAACAAAGTGTTTAACTTTTATGGAAAAGAAAATGGAAAGCCTTTTAAGGGTATCAACGAAAAATTTCTTCTTTTTATCTGTATCTAAAAAGAATTCTGAACCAACTGTTTTTGAAAATACGTGATAAAAAGTTTTAATGTTGTTGAATTTTAACCTTTTTCTTCTAGCCATTTTTTCCCTCCACACATTTTATTATTTACTTTTTAGGGAGGAAAGCCTCCCTAATATAAATAACGACTTTTTGAAATTTTATTTCGCTTTTTTTGAAAAAAAATTGAAAATTAGAAAATTAAGGTAGAAAATTAATAGTGAAAATTAAGGGGTCAGACCTAAATAGTTTTCAATTCTTGACATTAAACCTTTTATAAAATAAGATTTTCTCTATTTTATTTATGTTAAGAAAGTAGTATAGTAAGAAAGTAGTATAGTAAGTAAATAAATGTAAAGGAAAAGAGGGATATGAAAAAAGTAAATAAAGTTAGGGTTAGATTTGCCCCAAGCCCCACTGGTTATTTACATGTTGGAAATGTAAGAACTGCTCTTTTCAACTTTTTATTCGCTAAAAATAGGGATGGTAAATTTATTTTGAGAATCGAAGATACAGATCTTGAAAGATCTAAACGGGAGTTTGAAGATGCTTTGATTAAAGATTTGGAATGGCTTGGTATTAAATGGGATGAGGGGTTTATTGTCGGAGGAGATTTTGGCCCTTATAGGCAGACAGAGAGGCTTGATATCTATAAAAAATATGCTGAAAAATTGATTAATGAAGGGAAAGCCTATTACTGTTTTTGTTCAAAAGAAGAATTAGAAAAAGAAAGAGAAAAGCAAAAAAGGATGGGCAAAATCCCGAAGTATTCTGGTAAGTGTAGAAATATTCCGATTGATGAGGCCTTAAACCGTATAAAAAATGGGGAAAAGGCAGTTGTGAGATTAAAGGTCCCGAAAAATCATAAAATAATTTTCGAAGATGCTGTTTTTGGCCATCAGGAAATTGATTCTTCTCAAGTTGATGACAGGGTTTTACTCCGTTCTGATGGAACTCCTACTTACAATTTTGCATGTGTGGTTGATGATTATGAAATGAAAATTACTCATATTTTGAGGGGAGAGCAACATCTTTCCAATACGCCCCTTCAAGCACTTATATATGAAATGATTGGTATCAAGCCTCCTGTATTTGCTCACCTATCCACCATTAATGGTCCTGATGGTAAAAAATTAAGTAAAAGACATGGTGCAACTTCTATTTTAGAATTTAGGGAAAAAGGATATCTTCCAGAAGCAATGGTTAATTATTTGTCTCTTCTTGGATGGTCACCTCCAGATGAAAAAGAGATTATGACATTAAATGAAATTATTTCAAAATTTAGCCTTGAAAGAGTTTCAAAAAGTCCTGCAATTTTTGATATAAAAAAGCTCAATTGGGTAAATAGGGAACACATGAAAATGATTGATAAAAAGAGACTTGTGCAACTTTCCATTCCCTATTTTAAGAATTTTGATATTTTTAATGAGGTTGATGAAAAAATTGAAAAATTTGTAGAGTTGATTTTAGATGGTTTCTTGAACCATATTGATTATCTTTCTCAGATTGTTTACGAATCTCAGATGATTTTTAAATTCAATCTTGAAAATTTAAATGTTGATGAAGAAGTAAAAAAGATACTTGGTAAGGAAGAGTCAAAAGTAGTAATTTCGTGTTTTTACGATAAAATAAAAGATATCGAGTATCTGGATTTCGAATCCTATAAGAATGCTGTTCTTGGTTGTATGAAGGAACTTGGTATAAAGGGGAAAAATTTATTTCATCCTATAAGAGTGGGTATAACGGCACTTTCCAGTGGACCTGAGATAGAAAAGCTAATAGAGATAATTGAATATGGAAGAAAATGTAATTTAAATGTTGAGATTTTACCTGTTAAAGAGAGGGTAAGAAGAGTACTTGAAAGGCTTTAGAATGGAAAAGATTTTTGGGATAAATCCTGTTGTTGAATCCATAAAAAAGGGGATTGTTGAGGAAATTTTTGTAGACAAATACTTGAAAAACAAACGTTTAATGGATCTCATTGAACTTGCCAGAAGAAAACACATAAAAATTTCTTATTTGAAGAAGGATGATTTAACTACTTTTTTTTCGACTTCTCATCATCAAGGAGTAGGGGCAATTTTAAGAGAAATAAATCTTTTTTTTGAGGATGAATTAATAGAATCCTTATCTGAAGATTCTGTTGTAGTACTTTTAGATGGTATAACAGATCCCCATAATTTAGGAGCAATACTCAGGAGTTGTGCTGCTTTTGGAGTTGACGGGGTTTTTATTCCTAAGAGAAAGAGTGCATCTTTTTCGGGTTATGTTTGGAAGAGTTCTGCAGGTGCTATTCCTTATTTGAGGATTTCTTTGGTGACCAATCTCTCCAGGACAATTTCTAAGTTGAAAGAAAATTTTTTCAAGGTAGTAGGAGCCCATACTGAAGGAAATAAAAATTTATTTGAATGTAATTTAACAAAGGGGGTTGCTATTGTGTTGGGAAGTGAAGGAAAGGGGATGAGAAAAAAGATAGTTGAAAAGTGTGATGAATTAATAAAAATTCCCATTGGAAGAAATGTGGAATCGTTAAATGTTTCAGTTTCTGCAGGAATATTTTTATATGAGGTAATGAAGCAAAGATATGTAAAAAATAAAAAAGATATAGGGGTAGGAATGGGGACAGACCTGACCTTGAAAAAAGTATCAGGTAAGGAATAGAGTAGAAAATAAGTAAGAGTAAGTAAAAAGGGAGGAAGAAATTAAGAACCTGGAGAAAGATTTGGTGTCAGATAGGTTAAAAAATTAAATGTAAGTTATAAATGTAGTTAGATGATATTAGGCATGATTTTAAATTTAGGATTTGAATCTAAAATTTTCGGGTAAATTATAAAATAAGATTCTTTGTTCCTTTATAAACTTTGTAAACTTTCTTTTTTTTTCTTTTTTTCTATAAATAAACATTTAGTGGGCATTTAGGAAAAACATTAAATTAAGTAAAGGGACAGACCTAAAGCATGAAGTATAAAGCATGAAGTAGACCTAAATCGTAAATTGAGGATGTGAAGAGTGTGGAGATGGTAGAGATGGGGACGGACCTGGATGGTGACAGACTGGGGACAGATTTAGATTGGAAAATGGGTAGGATATGTGAGGGTGGGGGATAAATTGTATGTAAATTGTGGAAATAAACCTTAAAAAAATAAAAAAGTGCCTGGCATTTACTTTCCTTTAATTAATAAATCTTATTTACCAAGTATTATTACCAAATACAAAATTTTCTTAACTACACCAAATTTTTTTAATTCCTTGTTCCCATATTGAATTATTTACCATTCTGGTCACTTAGGTCTTCAGGTCGTTTTTGTTTATGTTTATGTTTAGGGCTGTTCATGTTTATGTTTACATGTTTAGGTCTGACCCCACGGTTTATGGCCCATTGCTTATTTAAGCGATGAAACTTTTCATGTTTTCTTCAAAGTATATATGACTTTATTTCTTTGCCTTTTTGTTTTATAATCTATCATCTTTATAATCTTTTTTGACGGAGAGTTTAGATGAATATAAATTTTTCCAGATCCTTTGAGCCAAAAGAAGTTGAAGAAAAGTGGTATGAATTTTGGGAAAGTAGAGGTTATTTTAAACCTGTAAATAGAGGTAAAGGTAAATTTAGTATAGTAATTCCCCCTCCAAATGTTACAGGTTCGCTTCATATGGGGCATGCCTTTTGTTTTACACTTCATGACGTAATTGTTAGATGGAAAAGGATGAGGGGATTTGAAACCCTGTGGTTACCAGGGACTGACCATGCGGGTATTGCAACCCAAAATGTAGTTGAAAGGGATCTCCTAAAGAAAGGGATAAGCAGAAAAGAATTGGGTAGGAAGGAATTTGAAAAAAAAGTTTGGGAGTGGAAAGAAAAATTTGGAAATAGAATTATTAACCAACTCAAAAGGCTTGGAGCCAGTTGTGATTGGGGTAGACTTCGTTTTACCCTTGATGAAGGACTTTCGAGGGCGGTAAAAGAAGTTTTTGTAAGGCTTTATGAAGAAGGCTTGATATATAAGGGGCAGTACATTGTAAATTGGTGTCCAAGGTGTGGGACTGCCATATCGGATCTTGAAACTGTTTACGAAGAACATTCCGGTAAGTTGTACTATATAAAATATCCCATTGTTGGAGAGGATGATTTTATAGTTATTGCCACAACAAGACCTGAAACCATGCTTGGTGATACAGCAGTTGCCGTTAATCCCGAGGATGAGAGATTCTTTCATCTTAAAGGTAAAAGAGTAATTTTACCCATAGTGAATAGGGAAATTCCCATTATTGAAGATGATTATGTAGATATGGAATTTGGTACTGGACTTGTTAAGGTAACTCCTTCACAC
>Ga0256842_1000841_pt1 | contig 26543 bp, 26 predicted proteins | sample 4559240metaG_FD_185973 | JGI IMG/M metagenome (GOLD analysis project Ga0256842, IMG submission 185973) | Hydrothermal vent microbial communities from Guaymas Basin, Mexico - 4559-240 | ecosystem: Environmental > Aquatic > Marine > Hydrothermal vents | place: Mexico: Guaymas Basin | collected... | reverse complement strand
TGTATGAGGGAAGACATTATATTCTCTACCTGGATTCCAGTAACAACGAGCATTATGAAGAATACACTTCTGATCCCCAAACTAGGATTAACGAGCTACTAAAAGCCGGTGTCAAGGATATGCTAGTGTTTAATCCCACTAATATATTCCAAGGTCAAAATACTGACCAAGTCATATACAACTACACCTACTACAAAAAACTCAGGATATACCAAGATGGGGAAATTTATAGTGGACAGTGGATCTGGGATATAGACCCAGCCAACAATCTCTTCACCCTCTACCTGCATGTCAACACATCAAACAAAAAGTTTCCCAAGGTCTTTATTGATGAAAATGACATGATAACACTCCCAATTAACGGTGGTTTGCATATAAAAGCGATATTTGAAAAGGACAGTAAGGGCAATGTAATTGGTATCCAAGGTTACAAGTTTATCCGTATAGATAGCCTACAAAAAACGGTCACAATAACCGCCCCTAAGGTTGAGGTCACCAGCAACGTTGAGGAGTTTATAATCAACGATACAGAACTAACAAAGCTACCATCAAACAAGAACGTCATAATAGTTGGAGGATGGGTGAGCAACAAAGCATGGAAAGTACTCGAAAGTGCATATGGCAGTGAGATGGTGGCTTCCATCAAAAACGAGATAAACAGCAAGGGATATGTGGTTAAAATACTACGCAACCCCTACAACTCCAACTATAGAGTTATAATCCTTGCGGGAAAAACTCACAAAGAGACAGAAAAAGCAATCGAGAAATTTATGGCCGGATTTTAATTTTCCCATTTTATCTTTAATTGCAAAAAGAAGCTTATTTAACCTTCTGATTTAAGCCTAAATAAGCCTTTTTAAGTGATTTAAGCACAATGTAATGGTTTAGGGATGTTAATAAATTTTTTGGTTAAATCTTCAAAATTTTATAGAAGCACGTAAAGATTTTAACATTTCGATAGATTTGTAATAGAGTTTGTCTGGTTAATCTAAGCTCCTTCTCACAAATCATCAAGATTTCACAATTTGCAGACATGGTCGTAACGTTTCGATAGATTTATAAGCGAATTTTCTAACCCCTTACCTATGAGTCTGGGGGATTACAGAGGATTCAGCAGGGATGCAAAGCTTGTCGTTGCATACTCCTTCTTCGGATGGCTGGGAGGCAATATAGCCTGGTTTATTCTACCTTTTTACTTCAAGGCCCTTGGCATGGATTTCACGGATATTGGAACCTTATTTTCAATTTCAACGATAGTGCAGTCCCTCCTCCTTCTAGTCTCGGGCCAGATAAGTGTCAGGCTTGGATACAAGAGAACGGTGCTTCTGGCATTGTTTTTCTATCTGGTTGCGAGAATGCTTCAGGTTTTCTTTCCTGTTTTTTGGGTTCTAATGATAGCGTCGGTACTCCTTGGGACGGGAACAGCTTTAGAATGGCCTGCATTAACCGCGCTCTTAAGCGGTGAAACCACAGATGAAAAGAGACACTACCTCTTCACGCTAAACAGTGCACTTGGAACTGCAGGAGCGGCTTTTGGAATGATCTTAGGAGGGGCTCTCCCAAAAATCCTCGACGGTTCGTCTCCATACAGGTACACGCTGCTGTTCACAATTTCGTTCCTGATGATTCAGATGATTCTGATAGCGTTGGTTTCGCCGGTTCTGAGAAAGGAGGAGAAGAGGCTCAGAATCAGAAGGAATCTGCTCATTAAGATAGCTAAATTTTCCTTCCCCAACGTTCTCATCGGCCTCGGGGCGGGTGTTACTATACCATATATGGGGCTCTGGTTCAATCTCCGCTTTGGAACCGAGCTGGAGAGCATAGGTGGATTGTTTGCCATCCAGCAGATGATAATGGCCTTTGGGATGTTTCTCATGCCCCTCGTAGCGGATAGAATCGGGAGTGTTAAAACCGTCGTAGGATTTAACGGGAGTGCAACTGGCCTGATTGTTGCCCTGCCATTTGCTCCGGGCTTTTTAATCGCTGCCCTGATTTATACAGTCAGAACCATCCTGATGAATATTGTCAATCCGATATGGGATGCCTTTGCCCTGAAATTTTTTACTAAGGAGGAAAGAGCAACTTCAATAGCACTGCGGAGCTTCGCATGGACTTCGACCTTTGGTATAGGCCAGTATCTGGGAGGCAGGATATTCGACTACTCCCTTACAGTTCCATTTTTCATCACAGGGATTCTCTACGGGCTGGCGGTTCTTGCGATATGGGTTCTGTTTGTTGGATACGAAGAATAGACGTAGCATGACAAAATACAAAAACAAAAAATAATAAAAAAGTATCACTCCCTGTAGAGCTTGTCATAATACTCTCCAAGCAGGTTTCTGGCGATAGTTTCTACTCCTAGCTGCTCCCATCTCCTCTTTGAGGAATAGTAGAGTATCAATCCCAAGATAAGCCATAGTATCAGGACACCATACTCGTGTGGCCATTCTAGGCTCATCGAAGTTCCTGGGATTAAAGGCAGTATCACAACTACCGCAACTAAAATCAGGGCAATTATAGCCGTTAATACCCCTCCAGGTGTTCTGAATGGTCTTTCCAGCTGTGGATATTTCTTCCTCATGACTATCATGGAGATGGCTGAGATGCCCCATGCAACACCGATCGCAACTCCCGTTATGTCAAGGAACCAGGTTAATGCACCCAATCCAAGCATTCCAAAGCAAATTGATACTGCCGTAGCTAAGATAAGGGCGTTTGTGGGCGTGCCGTATTTGGGATGAAGCTTTGAGAAAGTCTCCGGTAGAAGTCCCATTCTGGACATGCTGAAAACGAGCCTTGAACCTGCAAGAACCGATGCATTCCAGCTCGTAACCAAACCTATAAATCCTGCCAGCCACATTATATAGCCCAACGGTTTAGCGATTGTTGCCATCTCATCTATTAGTCCCCTGCTTAAGTTTACAGACTGGGAGACAGGGAGCATTATTGCTCCTGCAAACATTTCGAGTATGTAGAAGAGTCCAGCGAGGGTTACTGAAAGAACTATTGCCAGTCCAAACTTTTTCTCTGTAACTGCACTTTCCTCTCCAATCATCGTTAGCATTGAGAACCCGGTTAGGTAGCCAATTGTTATCAATGCGAATCTTAATGAGGATTCAAATGGAGATGTTCCCTTTGGAAACAGCGGGTGCATGTTTGAAAGTGAGCCTTTGGCCAATGCAACTATTAGAGCCAATGCACCAATGCCAATGAGTATCAGGAACATTATCATCTGGAATCCCTGAGCGAGTTTAACTCCTCTGTAGTTCAGGTAGAAGAAGAACAATGCCCCAGCGATTCCTAAGAGTAACGAGGGTAGATACACTGGAGTTCCTGCAACCGAGTATATGGGGATGGTGTTAAGCTGAGGGAAGAACCAGCTCAGGAGTAGAGGTAAGCCTATAACGTAGAAGCTCATTGCCCCGGTTATGTATCCAAGGAATAACATCCATGCTGCAAAGAAGGAGCCCTTAACTCCAAATACTGGATATGCAAATGCCACTTCTCCACCTTCTCTTTTGATCGCAGCCCCAAGTTCAGCATAAGATAGTGCTATCAGAGCAGCCATGAGAGTCCCGATCATAAAACCAAAAATGGTACCTCCAGGGCCATAGAGTTTGTAGAATCTTGTGTTCATGTATGTCCAGCTTGTCCCGATTATGCCCGCCATTCCAAAAGCAAGCAGGCCAAAAAATGTAACCTCCTTCTTTAAGCCACCGGAGCTCATTCAATCACCCCACGACCTTTTTAAAGACCTCTAAAAAGTTTTCTCCAAGAATACGCTTGATATCACGCTCACTGTATCCTCTCTCTATGAGTTTTTCGGTGAGCTTTGGGACATCAGAATCTCTTATCAAATCCTTTGTGTATATGTTATCCAGAGGCAAGTATCTCCTCTCCTCTTCACTGAGGTATTTCAGCGTGTAATCAAAGAAATCAAATCCCAGTCCCACGTGTTTAACTCCGACAAGCTCGACTATGTGGTCTATGTGGTCTATTAGTTTATCGAGTGTTGGTTCCTTCTCATCAACAAATAGTCCCGCAGCATTCATGCCAATAACTCCACCTCTCTCGGCTATTGCCTTTATCTGCTCATCTGTCAAGTTTCTTGGATGGTTTACAAGTGCTCTGCAGTTCGAATGAGATGCAATGATAGGGTCATTTGAGAACTCTATGACATTCCAGAAGCCCGGATCGTTTAAATGGGAGACATCTATAATTATTCCAAGCTTGTGGGCTTCTTCAAGCACTTCAATGCCAAATGGAGATAATCCTCCAGGTGTTCCTGATTTCTGCGGCTTTAAAAATGCCCCATCCCCTACATAATTCCGCCTGCTATGTGTCAAGGTGAGCACCCTAAGTCCCAGCTCATAGAATATTCTGAGAATGTCAATGTCATTTCCTAAGGGTTCTGCACCTTCCATTCCAAGGATAAAGGCTATCTTCCCACTCCTATATGCATCCATTACCTCTTTGTAGTTGCGGCAGAGTGAGATTTCAGGAGTAGTTTCAAGCTCTTCATAGAAGTTTGAAATGTAATCTAAAGCATGTCTCAATGCCATTTCCGGTAAGGAGCTATTATCTAGGTATATTGCAAGCACTCTGGCATTTATTCCCCCTTTCTTCATATCCGGAAGGAAATCTTCGGCAATGACGTTCTTCCTGCCAGCTTTGTGCTCTCTAAAGACGTTGTATAAAATGTCGGAATGGGCATCAAACACAAACGCCTCTTCATGGATCCCCATTCTAATCACCTCAGCATTGTGTATGGATAAAGATGAGGAGCCGCCAGCACAAGCAACTCAAAAATCCTATATCCCTCAATTATGTTATCAGCTTTGTATCTGATAGTTTTTCCATCCAAGCGCTCCACAAAGGGTAAAAGCTCTGCAACATCAGCCATTTCGCTTCCTAGAAATCTAACTCTGAATTCAACGGGGCTTTCAAGTTTTAAGGGTGTTATCTCCCCGTTTTTGAACTTTTCGGTGGCGTTGGAAATTCCGAGTTTGAGGTTAGCTTTTATCTTCTCCATGCTTGGACTTACAGCTGAGAATCTTGAGAGGGAGCGTTTAAGCGCCACTCTTTCAATCCAGGGCGCAAACTTCTTGACATCATCTTCGAGAAGTTTTTCATCTCCTGCCACAAGTATTACGGGAATATCGTAATATCCCAGGGCGTAGGCATTTAACAGGAATTCGCTGACTGGCGTGCCATTTATCCTTAACTCATCTATGGATGAGCTGCTGTAGGTGTGGTCAAATGTCGCTCTTCCCGTTCCTGCTTTTGCATGGTATCCAAGAAACAGGGCAGCATCACAGTTTTTAGCTTCACTTATCATGGCGAGGGGTCTTGGGAATCCTCTCACGAGGGTGGTGTATTCCGGTAGCTCTTCAGGAATTAGGGTTACCATAGGTCCGTGGCTGTCTGCAACTATAACCTCATCAAAACCGTTCTCGTGGAGATACTCTGCCGCTGTCACTGTAAGCTCTGTGGCAATTTTTCTTGCTTCTGAATACAAAGCTCCTTTAACAAAAAGATGCTCCCCACTAACAATAAATGGTAGGCCTTCTAAATCTACAGAGATAAACGCTTTCATAACAATCACCACATTATGATAATTTTTGAAAAAGGTATTAACTCTTTTGGTCATATTTTTATTGATTTCTTGTTAAAATTTTAAGGATTATAATGTACTAGCAGAATATCTTTTAATCGAATTACTGAAACTAAAATTAAACTTTAGGCTCTCCAATCAGAGATTAGTTAGAATAAGGTACCCAACATACTCTCCAAATCATGTTTTAGCCTTTTTAAAATTTCTTCTGAAACATTTTTCCCATACTGTCAGGGTAACTGTGAGAGCGCCTGATAGCAAATTTAGTACAACTACTAAACGACCCCTCTGACTTATCCTGACAGTATCCATTTTCCTGAACTGGACTATATCATAAACATCAGGATATCTAATTCTCAGCATTCTAATTGCTTCATGAGCTGGAAGAAGCATTCCTGTATCCCGGTATACAAGATAAGCACTGAAAATATAAACTCCCTCTGTGTAGATTTAAAGGCTAATCTCAGCTTAGCCTCATTCAAAAGTTCATCTCCCCTTACTAAACATTCGTATATATGATTTGAGTTTATCTTCCCATATCATTAGAGTAGACCCCCCAATATGGTACTTTCAAGAAAATAAACTCACACTAGTCAAGCATATTACAGTTACATGGTATAATCTTATAAGCCGGAGCATTAATAAATCTGTTGTTATGAAGGCTGAAACTGTAGCATGGATGGTGTTCATTGGAATAGTAATATATGTGAGCTGGAAAGTTATCGAGCCTTTAGTAACGTCCATCTTTTTTGGTATTATTACAGCATATGCACTATATCCGATTCATAAAGCACTCTCACAAAGGAGGGGAATAAAAAACTCGGCTTTCCTTATAACATCCTTGATGTTAATAATCGGAAGCACCCTAACAGTGGAGATGATTTTAATTTTTGGGAAACTTATAACATCTTTTTACGAGGATTTTTCAGCATTCACGGAGTGGATTAAAGGTTTTTATTTTCCTTTTGGAATCTCGCAAGCTATTAACAGCTTTTTCAACCAGTTAGGACCCAATTTATCAAAATACATATCAGCTCAAGCATTTTCGCTTCCATCCTATTTGCTTCAGCTTGTAATCTTTTTCTTTGTGATATACTATTCCCTATACCACTCAGAGGACATAAAAGCACAAATTAGAAGCCTCTTTCCCCAAAAACAAAAGAAACTTGGAGAGAAGCTTATTCATAACGTTGATATCACCTTACATGCTTTAATACGAGCATGGCTCCTTTTAAACATAGCCAAAGGATTTTTAATGACGTTGGGATTTCTGATATTCGGAATCTCAGATGTTTATACAGCTATTGTCGTTGGAATTTTAACTATTTTATTTAGTTTTGTTCCCCTCTTGGAAGGCTGGATGTTCTGGGTTGCTGGGGCACTCTATCTGTACAAGATAGGTGCTCTATGGAAGGCTATAGGTATATCAATTTATGGAGCTGTTCTGGTATCTCCTATGCCAGATTACACAATAAGACCACTGTTAGTTGCAAAAGAAGCTAAACTTAATGAAGCAATAGTATTTATTGGGATGGTAGGTGGAATTTGGGCGTTCGGCATAAAAGGAGTACTCATCGGTCCGATTGTATTGAACATCACACTCACACTGTTGAGGGAGTGGAAGGAAATTAAAAAAGTCCAGACTTCAGTATTCTAGCTCCCCTCTCCTCAAGCTCCTTTAAAACCTTTTCTTCATCTTCGGGTTTTATACCTTTTATGGCATCTTTAAGCAGGTAAACCTCAAAGCCATGCTTTATCGCATCAAGTGCTGTGGCTTTTACACAGTACTCAGTAGCAACGCCGCAGATATAGACTCTTTTAACACCTTTTCTCCGTAGGATCTCGGCCAGTTCTGTTCCCTCAAAGCCAGAGTAAGCCTCTCTATCTGGTTCGGTAGCCTTTGAGATTATCACCGTATCAGCGGGCAGTTCCACAACGAATTCAGCTCCGGGAGTGTTTTGAACACAGTGCTTCGGCCAAGGCCCACCACGTTCTTTAAAGCTCACATGATTCTCAGGATGCCAGTCCCTCGTGGCGACTATAAGTGCCCCTTTTTCCCTGAACTTCTTGATGTATTCATTGCATCTGGGGATTATCTTATCCCCCTCCGGTACGGCTAGAGCTCCTCCAGGCATAAAATCACGCTGCATATCCACAACTATCAGGGCCTCCATATTCACACCTCCAGCTTATCTTTAAACTTAGACATATCAACCCCCTTATCCATTCCAAACAGATAAACCAGTATCTTCTCGTCAAGGTCACCATAGCGCTCTTTCAGCTTTCCTGCTTCTTCAATGACATCTTCCACACTCCATCCCAGTGCTCTTGCTATATAGGAAGCCATTTCATCTCTCAAGCATTCTTTTTTCTCCTCATTCTCTAAAAGCCCTTCATTGATTATCAGAGTTCCATTCTTCTCTACAATCACACCACTTTTAATACCTCTCTCAATGAGCTCTTTAGCTGATTTAACGTCCATAAGCTTGAGGGTAAAAACCAGTATACCTATTAATTCCTGCTTGTTAAACTCATTAGATCCTTTATAGAGAATCGCATTTCTCAGGGATTTCACCAAAGCTCACCAAATAGAATTAGGTAAAAGAAATAAAAAAGCTTTACTAAGCTCCAGGTCCTCCTCCCCCACCCCAGTAGAACAGAGCAAATGGGAAGTCAAATATCTGCCTGAGCCTGTCAGATGGAGACCTCGGAAAGTACATATATGCCGTGTGCATCCCCACAACTCTGTCGTTTTTCATTTCATAGATATAAAGTTTCACAACGGGCAAAAATGGATACCCCTGAATCACGACAATCTGGTCGACATTTTTTATAAATAAACCTTCCTTTTCGGATGCTTCAAGCTTGTATCCCTTCAGAAGTCCAAAGGAGGGAACACCAAAGTGCTTAAGCCCCTCAATATCAAAGGTGTATTTTGGATTATTGACCAAATCATCAATCACACCGCTCCCAGTTATGTGCGTACCGCTAAATGTGAAGGAGTAAGAGGAGAGGTAATAATCAGTGAGCTTGAATGTCGTAAATGACCATATCAACAAGGCTATTAGAAACCACGGGAGAAACTTCTTCAGAAAAGGAACCAGACCTGGCTTCATATCGACCCACACAAATTTTTTCTTCAGCAGAAATTTCCTGTTGATGTATGCTCCGTAGAGCATTATAGCAATCGCTCCAACATAATAAAGGAAGAGCATGAGGAGATAAGCACCATAATCTGGGGTGTGTTCAAAATACACCATCCTCCTCACCACTGGAAGTTTGAAAGAAAGTTTAAAAGTTTTACCATGATGTAAATGTTTATATTTTCAATGAGCATAGTTATTCCTGGTGGTGTGTGATGGATCAGAGGACACATGGATTAACATCAAAAGAACTCGTAGGGGAGCCCGTGAAGATTGAGAAAGAGTATGCCGAGGTCAAACTAAGAACCACAAGGGAGATGGCAGTTGATGAATATGGGCTTGTGCATGGTGGTTTTACCTTCGGTCTGGCAGACTATGCGGCAATGCTGGCCGTGAATGAGCCAACCGTGGTTCTTGGAAAGGCCGAAGTAAAATTTCTGAAGCCTGTCAGAGTTGGAGAAGAGCTCTTAGCAAGGGGGAAAGTTCAGGAAGATGCAGGAAAGAAAAAAATTGTATGGGTGGAAGTGTTCAATGAAAATGAAGAGGGTGAGAAAGTTTTCGAGGGAAGATTCTATTGCTATGTTCTGGAAAAGCATGTCCTTGAGTGATTTGGTTTCGTAAGTTTTTTATACCATAATATCAAAATTCGATATCGGTGTTCGATATGAAATACCGCGAGTTCCTGATGCTCCACACACTCCATCATGCTGAAAAAGGCCCGATAACAGGTACTTTCATGATGAAAGAGCTCAGAAATCATGGATACAAAATAAGCCCCGGCACGATGTATCCCCTCCTCCATGAAATGGAGATTAAAGGGCTATTAAAAAGCCGCTGGGAAGTAAGAAATAAAAAAAGGGTCAGAATTTATGAAATAACTAAAAAAGGAAAAAAAGCGCTGGAGGAAGGTAGAAAAAAAGTCGCTGAGCTATGTAGGGAGCTTTTAGGTGAGTAAAAATGAAAGAAAGAGAGGAAACGTGTAGGAGAAAAGAGGTGTGTCAAAGAATCCCCCAAGGAACTTTCAGGTGATTGCGATGAACGAAAAGGAGCGTAAAATCTTTGGAATAAGCTGGAATGTGTTTTTGCTCGGTATTGTTAGTTTTCTAAACGACATGAGCAGTGAGATGATAATGCCTGTTATGCCGGGTTATCTAAGGGATGTCCTCGGCACTGGGAAGCTTCTGAGCGGTTCAATAATGGGAGCAATAGAAAGCCTCAGCTCACTATTCAAGGTTGCTTTTGGGTATATAAGCGATAGATTCAGAAAAAGAAAGGCATTTGTGCTGATTGGCTATACTCTCTCAATGATTTCAAAGGCAGGTTTGGCTTTTACCCGTTTCTGGTGGGATTTTCTTGGATTGAGAATCCTTGATAGAGTAGGCAAAGGAATAAGAACCGCCCCCAGAGATGCCTTAATAGCTGAATCAACTGAAAAAGGTAAGACTGGGAAGGCATTTGGCTTTCATAGGATGATGGACACGCTTGGAGCCGTTGCAGGGCCTTTAGTAGCCATAGCCCTTCTGGAGCTCCTCAAAAACCTCCCCCTACAGAGAACATACAGATATATATTCCTCCTTTCTGCGGTTCCGGGGCTTTTGTCACTCTTCGTTATAATACTCTTCGTCAGAGATCGAGGGCAAGAAGTGAAAAAGAAAATTAAAGGTATTTCAGCCTTAAAGGACAGGAATTTACGGCTCTTCCTTCTTGTTGTAGCCCTTGGAGCCCTGGGAAGATATAGCTATGCATTCACAATATGGAAGGCCCAGTCCCTTGGTTACTCAATTGTGCAAAGCATAGGATTTTATGCTCTCTTCAATGCGATTTATGCACTCTCAGCGTATCCCTTCGGCTTGTACTCAGATAGATTTGGAAAGAAGAAGATGATAACCATTGGATTCGGCATAGCGACGCTTGCGGCTTTAACATTTGCATATGCTAGAGACATGACAACACTAATAACAGCCTTCATCCTTTATGGATTATACATAGCTATAGAGGATACCATTCCAAGAGCATACATGGCAGACCTCGCAAAGGAATTTGAGAAGGGCACAGTAATAGGGGCGTACCACACGGTTTTTGGGGTTTTTGTATTCCCCGCATCCCTCATAGCAGGATGGCTGTGGCAGACGTACAACATAAACTATGCCTTTCTCTATGCGGCAGGTATGAGCACAGCAGCTATGATTTTAATGACCCTCATAAAAGAGTGATACTTTGATTGATTAAAATTAAAAAAATCATGTGCGGAGCTTTTCGAGCTCTTCTTTACCGATGATCAGTGGCCTATCAGCCTCTATGACATAACTAACCGCCCATGTTACCTCTCCTTTGTTCATGGCTTTTGCATACTGCTCAGCCAATTCTTTAGCTTCCTCAAGTGAAGAGGCTTCAACAATCCTCCTGACGTACCACTTCATGTTTCCATACCTGAGTTTGAATTCAGCGAGATACATGGCCATCACCAGAGAAAATTATAAACGAAGGTATAAAAGGATTAGGATTGTGTATTCTGTTGACTTATTGCTGGTGAGGCGAAAAATAAGCCTTGCCTGCCTGGCAGGAATACTTTCTAACCTTTATTCCTTTGGTGAATTTGCCTATAAGAGCGTAAATAACTTCATTAGTCCCCTTGTCTAAAGTTGCAAGCCCGCATTAGAAAGATTAAAAATAAGGAAGCAATAGACTACAAAGGGGTTATAAAGAACAGGGCGCTACTAATGGTGACAAACGATGTACGTGATTGGGAGGTTAAGGTGCCATGAACGAAGTCTCCCCAAATTTCGCCTCGCCATTTGGTTGGGATAATTGGCAAATTTAAAAATTAAAACAAAAATATGATATCAAAAACTAACCGGAAATTATTTTCAAAATTTGAATTTTTTTGAGCTTATACCTTCTTTTGTTTTGTTGTAGGTGTGGTGGGGAGATTCTCAGAACTGAGAGATTTCATAATGTTGGAATATATCTTAACACCACGCAACAAATCTTATATACCTCTTCCAATAATTTTCTTGGATAAAAGTGCAAGGCGAAACTTCGGGAAACATACGGCTATGCGGCAAACTTCGTTTGCCCAAATTCCGCCTTCGGCGAAACTTCTCATAGCCGCCAAAGCGTTGTGCGCAATTCGTTCATAGCATCCTGAGAAGAGGTGTATAGAATGGAAGATGTAGGTTGCTCCGCCACCGCGCTCCACAAACTTCAGATACCCGTAAAATGTTATTGGAAACCACCATGAAACATAAAAAGAGGTGAAAAAATGATTGAGATAAAAGATATATTGCATCTAATGGGGAATGAATTGAAGGATGGAACAGAAGACGTGAATAGATTTAGAGAATTCATTGAAATGGAGAAATGGCCTACTGAACAAATAAAAAATGGCTTGATGAATGCATAAGTGAGAGTAAAGGCGCGCATGATCCGTATAATAGGGCATTTCAAGATTTGATCATTTCCTTAGGGAAAAGATTAGGATTTGAAATACAGTATGGAAGATATATAGGAAAATCAGGGAAAGAAAATTATGACGGGATTTGGAAGAGAGAGAATGGAGATATGATAGTTCTTGAAGTAAAAACCAGCACTTGGCCTATTGGAAGTGTAAGTCAGCTTGGAGATTATGTTGAGCACCTTTCTAAAAAGGAAGGAGATAAAAATATTTTTGGGTTATACGTCATAGGCAAGGGCGATGTTCAACCTCTGATTGAGCAAATATTAGGAAGCAAATACAAAGATAGAATGCGTTTAATTCTCTATGATGATTTAATAGAAGTTATAACACTAAAAGAAGAATTAGAGCCTGTGATAGGAGAAAAACAGGCAATAGAGAAGGTTCAGAATCTTCTCCTACCCATTGAAAGTATAAACATTGGAAATATAGTGAGGCTAATAGTGGAAATAGCTACTACCAAATCAACAGCTGTTGAGGAACAAGTTGAGGAAAAGGAGGAAAAAGAGGTCGCTGAAGGGGAAGAAGAGCCATGGACAAAAGCCGAGCTTCTTTCATATTTAAAGGATGCAACACCTTATCAACGGATACTCTTGGCTGCCTTAGTACAGGTTGACAAAGAGCCAGCAACACGCAAACAGGTACTCTTCTTGATGAACGAAATTGCAAAAAGAAGACCTTCCGAAGGAATTGATAAAAAGATAACTGGAAGACAAATAGCTGGTGCTCGTGGAGGATTGAAATTGAGAAGGAAACCTTTGAACAAGGAAGATATTATTGAAAGTTCTTGGAGTCGTACAGAAAGAGATTACATATACAAAATAAAGGAAGATTACAAGCAAATAGTTATTGACTGGGTAAAAGGTGAAAAATTATGGATAAAAGAAGAAATAGGATAAAGTTCTTTGGCAACTTCAGACACGCTCAGACCATTATGTGAAATTCCTCGCAAGAGGGGAGAAAAATGAATCCTATTGTGAAGCAGATATTGTGGATAGCGGTTTTCTTTATCGGTTTAGGGCTTCAGGGGATGCCTGAGCTTTTCCGAAAAAATGAAAGAGCTTATAAAATAATGGGGGACATGAGTGAGGAACTTGGGAATATTAATCTTTGCGGTGCCGATTATACTGGCTCCTTTTGATGCTCAGCCAAGGATAGAAGGTATTTTAAGATTTTCGTTCAGAATCGTAGGAATAATCTTAGCTGTTTTGGGGATAATTTTCATAGCAGTTGCATCCAAACATCTACTTAAAGTTGCTGGGCCAGAGCAGATACCAAGAGAACGAATGGTTGTTTTGATTTTGCTTGCTTTGATAAAATTCTTGGAAGAACCGATGTTGACAAGGGGACAAATTCTTGGAGTACAGAAAAGGAGTGCCAATGCTTTTTTCTGTTGCCTATAATGGTAGTAATAATTGCATTGGTAATCATGATGATAGCCTTTGCGGTTGCTGGCTTGATCCCTCTTACATAACTTAGAAGATGAGCTCGCGATTACCTTTGGCACTTTGTTTATCCGCAATACGTTCAATAAGTTAACAGAGCGGAATTATGTGTTTTTCTTTAGCTTTACCACTTGCTTTGCAAACTCTTCAAGAACTTCCTTTCTCTTGCCCTCGAAGAACTTTATTGAACCCGCATAGCTGTGCCCCCCTCCTTCAACTCCTGCATCTGGAAGCTTCTCTTGGAGAATCTTAATAATCTCGTTTAGGTCGAAGTTGTAGGCAGCCATCCCATCGCTCGCTCTCACAACCGCAAAATCTGGGCCATAGGCAAGCGTTAGAATCGGGCTGTCCTCGCCGTATTTCTCCTTGAAGTAGTCGTGTATTAAACCAGAGAGCTTGCCAGGGCTTGGATAGGAGAACTTCGGCGCGAAGAGCTCAACGTCTATCGTGTTGAACCTTATGCCGTTTGGCAGGACGACGCTCTTGACGTGCGGTAGAGATGCCTTCAGTGCTTTTTCCTGCTTCTCCTTGACCTCTGGATAAATCGCGTTTATCAGCTCGCGGTGCCTCTGCAGGTTGCCGGTGAGGAGGAGAATCTCGTCGATTATCCCGTGCCCGTCCATGAACTTCCAGTAGAAGGCCTCGTGGTCTATGACCTCGGCAATCTTCTTCAGGTCCTCCTCGGTGAGGCCCTTAGCCTTCTTGGCAATCTCAAGGTACTGGTAGAACTCTGGAGCCTTGCTCCTGTCGCCGGCTCCAGCTATCGCTGGCAGGTGCTTTATCTTGTCCTCCACGTCGGGGTTGACGAAACGGGCCACTTCAGTTGCCAGCATTCCCGCCGTTAGCTCATAGTAGCCACGCTTTATGTGGTGCGGGTTGACATGTACATCTACGTATTCATCGACCTTCGCCTTGTCCTCACTAATCCACTCGCGCGGGTCGTGGTGGTCTATGACGACTATGGAAATGCCATAGGCTTTCAGCCGATTATATGCTGGAATATCCTCCGTCGTTCCACCATTATCGACTATAACTATGAGAGGGAGAGGCTCACCAAATTTCTCGCTATCCTCAATCATGAAGATTATGTCTTTAAGAACGTCCTCGAGCTCATAGAAAGGTGCCCTGCTCGGTCTTCTCTTAAAGAGGTGCCACTTTGCATCTGGGTCAGGCGATACCTCCTCAAGAAGTGGAACTATAGCATATTCAAGAGCTAATCCAGAGGTGTAGCCGTCAGCATCAGCATGATGTCTTAGGAGTATTGGCCTGCCCTCGTAGATTGCCCTGCGTATCATGAAGGCCGCCTTCATAATCTTCGGCTTGAGCTTTTCAAGAACCTCACTCTGGATAAGGAAGCCGACATCCTGGGGTTGAGCTTTTCTGTCAAGCTCCTCCTCTATGCGCCTTTTAACTTCTGCCGCCTCAGGTCCCCATAAGCGTGACATATCACTTATCTCAATCTGAATCTCCCCGGCATGGAAAGAAACCTTTCCTATGACCTCAACTATGTCGCCCACGTTTATGTTCGGGTAAGCCCTAACGCCAGGAGCCTCAAAACCTGCAGCCCATGTGATGCCTGTTCCATCAGTTAGGGTGAAGACCGTCGGCCCACCGGTTACCTGGATTTGAATAACTTTGCCCCTAAGCCTGACGGTCTTCCCTGCCATGTCTTTTCTGAGCTCTCCCAAAGGAGTTACGGGAAGCTCCTTTCTAACCGTTATCGTCTTATAATGTCTCATCGCGGACTCAACGAGGTCGACCTCCCTTTTGTCTGGTCTGACATCGAGAATCTGAACGAGAATCTCCTGTCCCGGTATGTATTCTTTACCACCAAGGAGATTCTTTCTCTTTATCAGTCCGGTAACATGAGGATTAAGCTTTACAAAGACTCCAAAGCGTTCAACCCTTTCAATAGAACCAAGATACACGTTGCCAACTTCAATATCCTCATAATCACATGTTTTGTCGAGGATATAGACGAGTTTATACTTTCTCTCGCACTCCGGACAGACCCATGTTGTTTCCATACCTGGCTCCCACGGTCCTTTTATTCTACCGCAGATATCACACGCAAGAACCTTCCCAGTTCCACCACATGTGGGACAGGTGTCATATACAGGAATAGTTCCTTTACCATGACATTCAGGGCAGGGAATTTCATCAACCTCCTCCTCAACCCCAAGATAGTCTAAATTACGATAGCCTTTAAGATGAGAATCAAGCTTGAAATCAGCTGAAACATAACCCCAACCGTTACAAACAGGACACTCTTTCTCGCCAGTCTTAACTTTGCCAGTTCCATGGCATTCGGGACACTCTTTAACCACCATATTTCCCACCTCTACCCCAGTGTAGGGCTGCAGCTTAAAAACCTTTTATTCCATCTTAAATAGTGCACAACACTTCAGCCCCTAGCAGGTAAGGAAAAGAAAAAGAGTTGAATTTAATGTTTCACAAGCCTGTATCTCTCATATACCATTTCCACACTTCCATCTTTTCCTATATAGAATTCCGCAGTGATTTTTCTACCGTTCGATAATGTAAAGCAGATGACAGTATTGTCCTCGATTTTTTGGGGTACAAGAACGAGAGAATATTTTCCAAGTCTGCTGAGCATTTCAAGTACTAAAAAGCTGCCATCTTTTTTAACGCTGAAACGTACGGTTCCTTTGTAACCTTCATATATTCCCTCAAGTTTTTTCAGAACTTTTTCTTCTTTTACAAATGGAAGCTCTTCTTCAGGGTTCTTCCCCAAAGCTAAAGCCAATGCATACATTCCAATAGCTGACATAGGATATCCTGAAGAGTTTGCCAACACTGCAACCCCTATATTCTTTTCTGGAATATACCCCACAAAGCCTGTATAAATTAGCACCGAACCGCTGTGTTCAATCAAACGCTCTCCCAGAAAGTTCGGATGAATTATCCAACCATATCCATAGCCTTCATTTCCAAAGATTTGCCACGGGACTTGTATATATGGGGTTTCCATAGCTTCTATCGAGCTTTTTTCGAGAATTCTACCTCCTTCATATTCACCACGATTGAGGTACATGGTTAAGTATTTCACGAGGTCAAGAACATTGCTCAAAAGACCTCCATCTGCGGTTATTCCATACGGGAAATCTTTTGGAATATGCTTTCCTTCCCTATCAACTGCATAACCCCTTGCCACATCTGGATCATTTTCAACTTCTTCTTTAAAGAAATAGGAACGTTTCATTTTGAGAGGTTCCAATATATTTTCTTTAACGTACTCCTCATAGGACATTCCTGAAACCTTCGAGATTATTTTGCCCAAAAGGACGTATCCAGTGTTGGAATAGAAAAATCTCTTTCCGGGTGAAGTAAATGCCCACTTTTCAGCGTCTTGGGCAAAGGTAATTATGTCGTCAGGCGTAGCAACCGGCAGCCATACGTCATCCACGTATAATGCTCCATCGAGAAATGCCTCTGCATAACCAAGAGAAGGAATGCCTGAGGAGTGTGTAAGGAGATGATGAATTCTAATAGGTTCTCCAAAGGGCTCTAACTTTAGAGGAACAAATTTTTCAACAGGATCATCTAAGCTCACCAATCCTTTTTCCACCAGTTGCATTATCCCAATTGCCGTGAAACTCTTTGTTATTGAGCCTATCCCGTAGATGGTCATAGGAGTGCTCGGCTTTCCAGCTTGAATATCCCTGAAACCAAAACCTCTGGAATATACAAGCTTTCCGTTCTTTACCACCGCAATACTCATCCCCGGGATCCTGCTCTCGGACATTTTTTCAAGTACAAATTTATCCAGCTGAGTTTCCATAACACCACCTCCTAAGAACTCTTCCCGGTTTATTTTTGGTAAGTTTTCCATTTTCAAGAGCGACTTCTCCATTTATGATTACGTACTTAATTCCTTCAGCATAACTGTGAGGATTCATAAACGTCGCTGTATCTTCAACAGTCCAGAAATCGAACAGGACAATATCTGCGACAAATCCCTCTTTTATCAACCCCCTATCCTGAAGACCAAGCTTCCAAGCTGGTAAATACGTCATCTTCTTTATTGCAGCTTCCAATGGGAGGAGTTTTTTCTTTCTTACATATTCCGCAATTACTCTTGGGAATGTTCCGTATGACCTGGGATGAGGATAACCTACCCCAAACTCCTGGACCAGCCCATCACTCCCAATCATGGATAACCTGTGGGATATTACAAACTCAACATCTTCTTCGCTCATTCCGCCAACTATAACGCTTATATGTGGATCTTCTGCTATGAGATCAAACATTAGGGTGTATGGATCCTTTTGCAATAAATGGGAAATCTCCATCAAAGACTTCCCTTCGTACTCTCTAAACCTCTCTGAATGTGCTATTACAGTGCCTCTAAATCCCGCATCGAGGAGTATATTTTCCCATGTTGTGCTGGGTCTCGAGAGTTCTATTTTGAGCTTTTTCCTGACCTCGGGCTTCTGGATCAATCTCAAAAATTCCTCCTGCCCTTTGTCTCTGGTCCATGGAGGAAACAAATAAAGCAAACCTGTAGAGGCATAGGTGTAGGGATATACATCACACGTGACTTCAACATCAAACCTCCGATAGTATTCCATTAAGCTCAATGTAGTCCTCACAAGTCCCCAGTTCCTGTCTCCAGAAGCCTTATGATGGGAAATTTCAACTCTTGCCCCTGATTCCTTTCCTATTTTAATTGCCTCTAATGTTGCTTCGATCAGAAGGTCCGACTCATTCCTAATGTGAGAAGCATAGATACCCCCATATTCGGCTACAACTTTTGCAAGTTCAATTATCTCTTCAGTCTCTGCAAACACACCGGGATCATAGATTAATCCCGTGCTCATTCCGAATGCCCCAGCTTCCATAGCTTCTCTAATAAGTTCCTTCATTTCATTTAGCCCATTTGATGTTAGCTCATTGTCGCCGAGCCCCAAAACGTAACCTCTTATAGTGTTATGGCCAACTAAGGGGGCTATATTGACAGCAGGCTTAGCCTTTTCTATTTCCTTGAGATACTCTTCAAAACTAGTCCATGAGATGCTGATTTTCTCTTTAAATTGAGGTGGAATTATAAGGTCTATGAGTTCTTTTGAGTCTTTGGATAAGGGCGCTGCACTAAGTCCGCAGTTTCCTGTGACTAGGGTAGTAACTCCCTGAGTGATGTAGTTTGAAGCTGAGGTATTTACCATAATAGCCACATCACTGTGATTGTGCATGTCTATAAAACCCGGACTTGCGATCAGGTCTTTTGCATCGATTTCTATTTCGCCATGTTCTCCAATTTTGCCCACTTTTGTGATTTTGCCTTCTTCAATTCCGATATCCCCCTTAAAACTGGGGCTGCCACTTCCATCAACAATTGTCGCATTTTTAATCAAAATGTCAAAAGATTCAGCCAACAGATTCACCTCCCAAAAATTCACTAAAATCGATTTCACCAGCCCTATGACATGCCACAAAGTGATCTCTTTCAACCTCCACGAGTTCTGGCTTCTTCTCTCTGCAGATTGATTTTGCAAATGGACATCTCGGGTGTAGAGGACATCCAGACGGTGGATTTATTAAGCTTGGTGGCTCACCAGAAAGCAATAATTTTTTCCTAGAACGCAGACGCGGATTTAGTATAGGTGCTGAGGACATCAGGCCCACAGTATATGGATGAAATGCATGGGTGTATAACCGCTCTGTAGGCGCTACTTCAAACAGATTACCGAGATACATAACCCCAATTCTGTCACTTATGTAACGCACAACTGAAAGATCATGGGAAATGAATAGATATGTTAGCCTAAACTCCCTTTGAAGGTCTAAAAGCAGATTTAGGATCTGAGCCTGAACCGAGACATCTAATGCAGATGTGGGCTCATCCAGCACAACGAATTCAGGGTTTAATATTATCGCCCTTGCAATGCTAACCCTCTGTTGCTGTCCTCCGCTAAGCTGATGGGGATATCTTCCAAGTAGTTCTTCGCCAAGATTTACACTTTCTATAACCTTGTGTATCCGCTCCTCTGCTTCATCCTTTGGAATTCCATGGAGCTTAAGAGGCCTGAGTAAAGTGTCATATACTGTGTTTCTGGGGTTTAATGAGGATGCAGGATCCTGAAATACTATACCCATGTTTTTGCGAACTTCTCTGAGTTCTCCTTTACTCAATTTTGTTATGTCTTTCCCTTTGAATAAAATCTCCCCCTCTGTTGGCTCAATTAATCTGAGGAGAAGTCTTGCTATCGTTGACTTACCGCTTCCGCTTTCCCCAACAAGTCCAAATGTCTCTCCCATTTCAATAGAGAAGCTCACGCCATCAACAGCCCTGATGTATGAATACTTTTTTCTTATTATGCCTTTCACTATTGGAAAATATTTCTTTAGGTTTTTCACTTGGATAACAGGCGTCATGCCTTTCCTCCCCCATATAGATGACACGCTACAAAATGTCCTCTTTCAACCTCCACCAAAGAAGGTTCCTCTGTACTGCATACCTCTTTTTTCAATGGACATCTCGGATGAAAACGACAACCAGATGGTGGATTGATAAGATTGGGGACTGATCCAGGGATCTCCTCGAGTCTTCCTTCTTTCTTTGTTATACGTGGGAGGGCATCTATTAGCATACCTGTATAAGGATGTAAGGGATTTTCGAATATTTGATAGACATTCCCCATTTCAACTATTTTCCCTGCATACATAACTGCAATCCTGTCAGCAAGCTCCGCTACAACACCAAAATCATGAGTTATTAGCAAAATAGATGTTTCCAATGTATCCCTAAGCTCAGATAGCAATTTAATAATCTGAGCTTGAATTGTAACATCCAGCGCTGTTGTGGGTTCATCAGCGATTATTAATGAGGGTTCTCTGGATATCATCATGCCAATCATAACCCTCTGTCTCATGCCTCCACTAAGCTCATGGGGATAACTATAAGCCCTTTCCTCAGCGTCAGGTATTTTCACGTTTTTGAAGAGTTCTATAACCTTCTTCCATGCCTTTCTTTTGGGGATGTTGTCTAATACGATAGCTTCAGCAACCTGATGCCCCACTCTGTAAACAGGGTTAAGGGAAGTTAGAGGATTTTGAAAGATCATGCTTATCTCCTTTCCTCTAATCTGAGTCATTTCCTCCCCCGTTGCTTCTAAAAGATTTTTATTTTTAAATAAAATCTTCCCTCCCACTATTTTTCCAGGATATGGAACAAGCCTCATGATTGCCAAGGCTGTTGTGGATTTTCCACACCCACTTTCTCCCACAAGAGCAAATATTTCTTTTTTTGCTATCTCAAAGCTTATTCCATCAACAGCCTTGACGATACCTGCAGAGGTGTAAAAGTTTACCCTCAAATCCTTCACAGATAGTAGTGCTTTCATTGTATGTCACCTCTCAAACTTTCAATCTCGGATCAAGGATATCCCTCAAGCCCTCACCTAATAGGTTGAATCCCAAGACCGTATATACTATTGCTAGCCCTGGAAAAATTGAAATCCAGGGAGCTGTCCCAATGTATGATATCCCTTCAGACAACATAACCCCCCAATCCGGTGTAGGCGGCTGAGCTCCTAGACCCAAAAAACCCATGGCCGTTGTGGATAGTATCGCAGAGGGCAGTGCAAGTGTTGATAAAACAATTATTGCCCCCATGGTATTTGGAAGGATATATCTCAGCATGATACTGATGTCAGATTCCCCAATAGCTCTTCCGGCCTCAACAAAAGGCATATTTTTCAAACTCTGTGTTTTTGCTCTTACAACTCTAGTAAACTGAGCCCAACTAACCACTGCAATTGCTATCATTACATTTGTTAATCCAGGTCCCAATAACGTAACTACCGCCAAGGCTAATACCAACGGAGGCATGGCCCAGAATACATCCGTGATAAAGGATATTATCCTATCAACCTTTCCTCCGTAATATCCAGCTAATAGGCCAAGTGAAATTCCTATAACTGTCTCTATAATAACAACTAGGATACCTACCTTTAAGGCAATTCTTGAACCATACACAATTCTGCTGAAGATATCTCGCCCATATTGATCTGTACCAAGCAGATATTTTGAAGAGGGAGGCTTTAATATATCAGATATATGCATTTCATCGTACGAGTAGGGAGCAATAAGCGGAGCAAAAATTGCCATCACTATAACACTCAAAAAGATCATGCCTCCTAGTTTGAATGAGATATTTTTGGATCCGCTTCTTAAAATATCGAAATTCACCATGATCCCTCCTTAAAGTGATTCTCTAATTCTTGGATCCAGGACTGCACTTACTATATCACCAATCGTGTTGGAAATAACAGTCAAGAGGGCAATGATGAATATTATTGCCTGAACCACAGCGTAATCTTGGACTGTTATTGACTTCCACAGGAGCCTTCCCATTCCAGGCCATGCAAATACGGTCTCAACAATAACGGAACCTCCAATCAACCAAGGCAGATATAGGAAAAACATAACCGTCACCGGGATAAGTGCATTCCTCAATACATGTTTGATTAAAACTTTATACTTTGGCAAACCTTTTGCATAAGCAGTCAATACATAATCTTCCCTCAACACCTCTAGAACCTCCGATCTGGTGAGTCTTAAAGTCCCTGCAAGGGAAGGGAGGCTCAGCGTGAGCAGTGGTAATATTAAAGACTTCAATCCCGAATATCCTGAGAGAGGAAGAAGATTTAATTTAATACCAAAAATTATCATTAATAACACTCCCAACCAGAAATTTGGCATTGACCATAATACTATTGAGAGAGTGACCACAATTCTGTCGATTTTACTGTTCCATTTAAGGGCAGCCAAAAGCCCTAGAGGTATCGCAATGATATACTGAACTATTAGAGCACTTCCTGTAAGTAGGAGAGTATATGGTAGTCTAGCCTTGATTAGTTCAATAACAGGGAGCTTAGTTACCATTGATGTTCCAAAATCTCCTCTTATTATTCTTGAAAGCCAGTAGAAATACTGAATATACATGGGTTTATCTAATCCCCATTGAGCCTTAAGCTGGGCGATTCTTTCGGGAGATACTCTCTCTCCGGCGAGCAGCTCAATAGGATCTCCCGGCATTGCATGCATTATTCCGAATAATATTACAGTAACTGCCAAGACTATGAAGATTCCTATGATAAGCCTTTTTATAGTATACTCCATTAAATCTCCCAAGTATATCACCCTTTCACATGATAAAAATAGTAAAAAAAGGACATCAAGAAATTTCTGCATCGTTCAGATAAATAGAGCCATCTATTCCCATTATGACACCTTTTACTTCCTTTCTTACTCCTACATACTGATATTCTGAGAACAAAGGTATTACTGGCATCTCGTTAGCTATAGCCTTTTGAATTTCCCCATACTTTTTAGCCCTCTCTGTAAAGTCAGGTATTGTTCTGGCCTCCTCAAGCATCTTATCAACTTTAGGATTAGACCATGGATATCCTGCATCTGAATGGAAAATGTAGATTAGTATATCTGCATCATTCCACCAGTAAGCTCTCATTGCCATATCAAAGTTCCCTTCTCTCGTCATCTTTCTTATGTAGCTGTACTCATATTCCCTCAGCTCCAAGTTTATTCCTAACTTTTTAAGCTGGGACTGAATTATTGGAGCAGCTTTCTTGATTACCGGTCTGTCAAGGGGCACCATCAGGGTAAGCTTGAGGGGTTTTCCATTCTTATCCACGATGCCATCTCCATCTGTGTCTTTCCACCCAGCTGCAGCAAGAAGTTGTTTTGCCTTTTCTAAATTATATGAATATTCTGTTTGTAACTCTTTTTCAGTAGCTTCATCATATCCCACTTGAGCGAGACTCAAATACCCATATGCAGGTCTTACAAGATTCTGTAAGGCTGAAGCCAGTTCCTTTCTGTTGATGGCAAGAGCTATTGCCTTTCTAATATTAACATCATCTAGTGGTGGCTTTTTAGTATTTATCATTATATAATCTATTCCTGGCTGGAGATAGGATAAAAGCTGTACATTTGGATCTTTCTTTAGAGTTGCAACCTGCTCCAGTGGAATTCCAAAAACTATCTGAACATTGCCAGCTTTGAGCTCGCTAACACGCGTGAAGTCATCCGGTATAAACCTCACAATTATCTTGTCAAATTTGAATGGTCCCTTGTTTTTTACAAAAGGAATGTGGGTTTTGTAGTCGGGATTTCTTATAAGGGTTATTTGAGAGCCCTGAACCCATTCTTCTACCTTATAGGGACCACTACCAACTGCTTTCCTGTTAAACGCTTCATTGCCAATTTTGTTTGCAAGATTAACATTTACTGGAGCACCATATACACTTGCTAAAACAGCCCAGAGGTATCCTGCAGGTTCCTTTAACTTGAATATTGCAGTCTGGGAATCTTTCACAATTATCTTATCCACAACTGCAAAATCCTCAGAGTATGGGCTAACATTCCTGTATCTCTCAACAGATTTCTTTATGTCTTCCGCTGTTAGAGGATCACCGTTTGAGAATTTTGCATCTTTTGGCAGCTTGAATGTTATTTCAGTACCATCCTTAGAAACTTCAAAGGATTCAGCTAAATTAGGTACAACACCTTTGAGGTCCAGTGTGTATACAACCAGAGACTGAAAGATCAAATCATGCACTATATTCGCCCAACTCACCTGCTGTATGTCTGTACCCTCAATCTCCTCAGGGGTTGCAATAACGAGGGTAACCTCTTTTTGTGTTTGAGATGATGTTGAAGATGCCGAGCTTTGTGTGCTTGTTTGGGTTCCGCCTCCACCAATACAGCCAGCAGCTACTACTGCCCCTGCTAGAATAAAAAACAGAATCAAACTACCAATTTTTTTCTCCATAAGTTTAACCCTCCTCATCTGCCAAACATGATAAACTTGCCTTAACTGTTATATTAATTTTTTGTCCCAGTTTTTGCTGAATTTATTTTTCATTAATAAGAATATTGGTGATTTAGTAAAATTTACACGATTCATATCGCGAGTTTAGTCAAAACTGAAAATAGATAAACTAATAAAAAAGAAATTCTTAGTCTTTCAGGATAAGCTTTCATAAATTTCCTTCGAGACCCAGCTTATCAAATCCTCACCGATAGCTACATAGGGCTGTTCCTCATACTCCAATCCATTAATGAATACCACCAAGATGTAATCCCCTTTTGGGCTGAACACAATTCCGGCATCATTCACAACACCAGGCATGGTTCCGGTTTTATGGGCAACTTTCACGTTAAATGGTAAGTACCTTTTTATCCTAGCTTCTCCAGTTTCACAGTTTTTCATTATCTCAATCATTTCCATGCATGCTTCGGGGGCTAAGATTTTCTTCCAATACAACATTTCAAGTGTTTTCACCATATCTTTCGGTGTCGTTACATCATTTTCCTCAAAGTCCCTTTCCCACTTTCCCCCTTTGTTTATCTTCCCCTCCTCAAAATTCTTCTTGGCATCTTCAATGTTCTCGGCTCCTGCTATCGACAGAAGTATCTCATTTGTGCTCAGAGCCACCCTACTGTTTTTTAAACCCAGATTCTTTATAGTTGCATTTATGTTATCTTCCCCCACCATTCTCATTATTATATCCGTTGCCGTATTGTCGCTTAGAATCATCATAAGTTTTGCTAAGTCCCTAATTGTGGGATTCAAGCCCTCCTGAAGGTGCTGGAGAACACCAGATCCCAGCGTTTTATCTGTTTCTCTGAGGATATAACGCTCATCTAAGCTTATCTTGCCTTCCAAAGCTTGACGATAGAGCTCTATTACCACAAAAACCTTAAACACACTTGCTGTTAAAAATTTCTTGTCCCCATTGATATAGAACTCTTCTCCACTTTTTAGATCCTTAAAGCCCACTCCGACTATTCCCCCAAAATTTTCAAGGATTTTCTCAATTCTGGACTTGATATCTTCAACCATCCAAATTACCTCCTTAAAGCTCTAAATTTATCAGGGAAGGACAGACTCATACATTTTGAGTTTTTCCTTAACAAGAGGTCCAAGTTCTTCCTTTGTCTGTTCAGGATGATAACATGCAACATAATGATTCTTTTTCACTTCTACCAATTTCGGCTCATCCTTCTTACACTCAGTGGTTACAAATGGGCATCTTAAGTGGAAGCGGCAGCCGGAGGGCGGGTTAATGGGACTTGGAACCTCCCCACGTAATATTACTCTCTCAGATGTTCTTTTTTCAGGATGCAGTGCAGGAGTCGAAAGTAATAGATATGCTGTGTATGGATGATATATTTCTCCTTTTCTGAAGTCTTTAATGTCAAAAATCTCCACAATTTTACCTAAGTACATTATCCCAATTCTATCACTAATATACTGAAGCACTGAGATATCATGGGAGATAAATAGATATGTGAGGCCAAACTCCCGTTGAAGCTTAACAAGTAAATTAAGAATTTGTGCCTGAACCGAGATGTCAAGAGCAGAGGTGGGTTCATCAAGTAAAACAAAATCTGGGTGTGTTATAATTGCCCTTGCAATGCTAACCCTCTGTTGCTGACCACCACTGAGTTCATGGGGGTATCTTATAAGATGTTCTTCGGTAAGTCCAACAGCCTCAAGCATGTTGATTATACGCTCTCTTTTTTCACTCTCATCTTTAACCAGTTTGTGGATCTCCAGCGGTCTCTTCAGGATGTCATATATAGTCATTCTTGGATTCAATGATGATTTGGGATCTTGAAAGACAATGCCCATTCTTCTTCTTAAGTTTCTTAGCTGATTTTTATTTAAGGAGAGTAGGTCTATCCCATCAAAATATATCTCACCCTCTGTAGGTTCAAGAAGCCTTAAGAGCAGTCTTCCAAGGGTGCTCTTCCCACATCCACTTTCTCCAGCAAGACCAAATGTTTCTCCCTTCTTTATTTCAAGGTTTATCCCATCAACAGCACGTACAAAGAGC
>Ga0256842_1000840_pt1 | contig 26560 bp, 3 predicted proteins | sample 4559240metaG_FD_185973 | JGI IMG/M metagenome (GOLD analysis project Ga0256842, IMG submission 185973) | Hydrothermal vent microbial communities from Guaymas Basin, Mexico - 4559-240 | ecosystem: Environmental > Aquatic > Marine > Hydrothermal vents | place: Mexico: Guaymas Basin | collected... | reverse complement strand
ATCATGTACTGCGTCCACATCATCAGCTGTTACGGAATAAGTATATAATTGATCTTCGGTTGCTGATAAAATTGGTGTACTGCTAAAATATGGTGCGTCATTTGTATTTAAAACGTTTATGCTAAATACATGCTCAAATGGATTGTTTTCATTATATGCATCTGCTACTGTAATTACCACATCATTATTGCCTACATGATCGTTCAGAGGAATTCCACTAAGTGTAGCTGTTCCATCTCCGTTATTCATAAAAGTAAGCCAATCCGGCAAAGTAACATAATCAAAAATAATATAATTATCATCAGCATCAAAAGTAGTAATTGTATAAGAATAATTACTATCTTCAACTGCATTTAATACAGGCGAAGAAGTTACAGTAGGAGATGAATTATCTAATTGAAAAACCAAATCTCTACTGATTTGTGCTCTTGATCTTGAATCATAAATCAAGAAATTTAGAATTTCCAAGCCTGTTTCCCCATTATCAGCTGTATATGTGAAATCCGATAATCGATTGTTTACTTCTTCCATTGTTCCACTAATTGTAACTGTTGAAGTACCATTATATGCGATAAATCCACTATTTTCTGCAAATGTAATAATACCTTTTTGAACAGTAAGATTAATGATAATTGTTCCATCCATTATATCTACATCATTCACAAAAATTGTGTCGGATTCTGTAAAATGATATTCAAATGGATTAGTGATTGGAAGATATAACCTAATCTCATCATCAACTAAAGTATTATTTATAGTTAATGTAGGAGCATCATTCTCAGATAAGATATTTATTTCAGCGATATCACTTTCAGAGCTAAAAGAGGTTAACCCACCATTTACAGAAGCATCAGCTGTAGAACCAACAGTGAATTCGCTTTTATCCCATGCTCGGAAACTAATTTTTGAAGTGCCATAATAATCCTCATTGGGAACAAATCGAAGTTTATTTGTTTCATCTCCGGATAGATCTCCATCCAATAATAAAGCATTATTTTCAAGATTAACATTACTTCCTACAATATTTGTAATATTAGTAAAAGAAACCCCATTATCAAGGCTGTATTGCCAAACTCCATTAGAGTTATCAACCTCAATAACTGCAATTGCTTCATGTGCAATTGGATTATTGATATCTGAAATTGAATTTTCTACAATTATATCTGATATTGCAGTTCCGGAATTATTGTTCTCATCTTCAAATATTGGATTAAGAACGTGATCAATGCTATTATCTAAAATTGGAGCATGATTCCTAAGAATTACATCTAATATGAAATATCTAATAATATCATCACCACCGCCAATACCGACCTTACCTTGATCATTTAATCTAACCGAGATTGTATCGTTTCCTGAAAATTGAAAATTTGAAGTATAAGTAGCGTTTGATAATAGAGAATTAAGCTGTGGAATAGGAGCAACCAATGTAACATTTCCTGTGCCATTACCGGAGATAAATCTTGTATCCCTATCTACGTCAAATTGGAAGATTCCATTACTTGTACTAAATTCCATAATCAATCTATTAGATCCAATATCAGTATCATCCACTAAAAAATTAAGAAGACTTAAATCAAATTCCGTATTTTCCAAAATGGTATTTGGATATACATATGATTCGATAATTTCATTCCCATCTTGATATATTACAGGATCATCATTTACTGAGATAATTGTAATATAAGCGTTTGCACTATCTTCACTTAATGATTCATTGTCAGGAATTGTTGCATCAATAACTTCTCCCATTGCGCCAATAGTTTCATTCCAAGCTAGAAATCTAAAAGATGAATTACCGTCAATCTCAGCCTGATCAGCTAATTCATCAGGATAACCCGGATTTGGAACAAATCTAACGCGATTTGTATCATTATTAGTTGCATTACCACTAAGCAATACAGCTTGATTTGCTATATCAACATAGCTTCCTACATTTAGAGTGAAATTTTGCCAATTAATTCCATTATCCAAGGAATATTGCCAAACCCCATTCGTATTATCTACCGCAATGACAGCAATAGAATTTGTGCTACCAACAGAATCATCAATTGCCCCGTCAATAATCAAGTCTTCAATTGCTGTACCTATTTCCCCATTAGAATCTTCTTGAATTTCTTGAAGTATAAATTCATAAGATCCATCTAAAACAGGTTTTCCCAATAGACTGTTTGCTGAAAATAAAAGTCCACACATCAGCAATAAAATCAATAAAATTCTTTTCATAATTAACCCCTAGCTATTTTTTTAAACTTTTTTATTGTTAATTTTTGAAAATTATTATTGTTTGTCAAATATAAATTCAATTTTTATTTTTTTTTTAAAAATGTTTGAGATTATAATAAAAAGTTATTGAACCATAAACAATATTTAATTAGTAATAATTCTATAGAGTTAAGTAAAACCTTTGATAATGCCTAAAAATGTGTTTACCTTTAAACAAGTAAATATAATACCTATTCAATTTATTAACATTTATCAAATATGGGATATTTTAAGATGACTATTCTAACATATACATCTTCAGCATATTATAGCTACATTTGTAAAAAGAAATCAGTTTAGGGATACTTATAAAAACAGTATTTATTTGTCTAATAAAATCAGATGATAAAGAAAATTATTTACAAACATCTATACAAAACAGATAAGCTAAGCAAATAAAAATAGGGACAAAACTATAAATGTTTTGTCCCTATAACTCAGCTGTATTGATAAAATAAAAAAAAATGCTCATAAGCCCTTCAAAAAGGACTTATGAGCATTAGAAGATTAAATGATTTTATAAATCATTCAACATTACCCACATTAGCTTCATTAACATTTTCAACTTCTTTTTGGAGCTCATCTTCATTTACGGCATTAGTATCTTCAACTTTTTCCGTTTCTTCCATCACGTCAGAGTTCTCAATTGATTCAACTTCATTATCAATATTTTCAGTTTCATCGATAATCTCAGTTTCTTCAATGATTACTTCCTCTTCGGATGAGATATCTTCCAATACTTTCATTTCTACTCGGCGATTTTTAGCACGTCCTACTTCAGTATCATTATCTGCAATTGGTTTAGCTTCTCCATAACCTTTGGAAATAAGAGATTTTGCATCAACACCATTATCAACCAAATACTGAACTACTGCATCTGCTCTAAGTTGAGAAAGATTTTGATTATATTTCTCAGAACCAACATTATCAGTATGACCACTAATTTCAATAACCAGATTTGGATTAGAAAGACAAGTTTCCTTCAAAATATCTAATGTAGCAAATGAACTATCTTGAAGTGTTGCTTTATTAAAATCAAAATAGATATTTTCGATAACAATCTCTTTTTCAACAATTAGTTCTGAAAGGAAAATATTATGTTCTATTTCATTTTGATTTTCAATTGCAATAACACCTAATACAGTCATATAGTTTTCTTCAGAAATCTTATATTCACAAGTACTATTATGTGGCACAAGCAATTCAAAATATCCATCTTCTTTAGAAACTACATTCATTTGATATTTTTCGAATTCAGATTGAACAGTAAAATTAATAGAAGCCTTAACCGGTTTCTGCTCAGCAGAATCGTCCATTATATGACCATAAATTTTACATTTATTAGCAACTTCAGATTCAGCAACTTTCTTTTCCAAATTCAGAACATAAATATCTTCAAATCCTTTACCTCCAACTCTATCAGAAGAGAGGTAAGCTTTTTGAGAATTTTCGTCTTTTACAAAGTATCTATCATTACGAACAGAATTTACATAAATACCAAGATTCTCGATATCTAACCATTCCGTATAAGATAAACCTCTTGTAGCTTTAAAAATATCCAATTTGCCTAATCCGGGATGTCCATCTGATGCAAAGAAGAGAGTTTCTCCATCAAAGAATGGAGTTTCTTCGTTTTTCTCTGTATTAATTGAAGGTCCTAAATTTATTGCATTTGACCATTCTCCATCTTCAAAGATAGAAACATAAAGATCTAAGCCACCAAAACCTTCTTCAGAATTACTTGAGAAAAACAATATTTTCTCATCTTCATCTTCATAGATAAACGGATGCATTTCTGTTCGCTTTGTGTTAATTTGTTCAATCAACTTTGGAGCACCCCATTTCCCATTATTTTTTTCTCGAGTAAAAATAGCTCCTTTTTTATTATTCATAAAAGTGCCATATACATAGGCAACATTACCATCTTTTGAGATAGAACCGAATGAATCATGTCCATCTGAAGATAACTCTTTTACTAAATAAGATTTTCGCCAATTACCACTGATATTTCTTGAAATCCAGATATTGTCCTTCTTCAAATCTGCAAGTCTGGAAGAAGTATAATACAAATCTCTTCCATTATCTGAAATAACAGGTGCAAAATCAGAATATTCGCTATTAATATTCCCTCTCATTTTCCCTAGGGAATATACTGTCCCAGATTCAGGTGATTGGTAAATACCTCTCGCAATTATATCTAGAACATTATCAATCCCCATTGTTTGATCTCCAAAGCCAAATTCGGAGAATAATTCAAATTCCTTATAAGCAAGTGTATATTTTTGCTGTGCTAAGTATGTTTGCCCTAACCAATAATGATATTCAGGATTAACTCTATCTCCTTTTGTGGAAATTGAATCCGGAACATTTACGGCCGAAAGCAACAATTTTTCAGCTCTATGATAATACCCTTTCGAGTAAAATTCTTTCGCATCTCTAATCATTGTCTCATTAATAGCACTATACGCAAAAATATTTATCGCAATCAAAGCAATTATAAACACAATTCGTTTCATATGATCCTCGCTTAATTAAATAAATATTTCATTTCAGTTTCTCAAAATCTAAAAATTAAAGAGAATCTATGAGAATCTTCTGTTAATTTATCGTCTTTTGCTGCGCCATACGCATAACTTGCTTCAATAACCTTATATCTTAGACCGAATCCTGCTGTAAACGAACCATCATCGATTCCTACACGTAATCCGCCTTCGGCATTAGATAACAAGTCATCCCAACTTGTTTTTTCTTCAGCAGAAATTTCTCCAAGTGTAGAGCTTACTTCAACATCTTCTCCCAAACCGATCCAATATTCAGCTCCAACGCCTACTTCGATATTTTCATCATCTTTTTCAGCTTTGAAATCTGAATTTAGTGTTAAGCCATAAATTGGATGCATTGTAATTCCGAATGAATATTGAGAAGGAACTTCTTCATTTACATATTCTGAATATAAATCTCTACACATAACACCAATACTAAAATATTGATTTGCATCATAGATAATACCCAAATCAGTTCCGTATCCTGTTTCAAAATCACCATCAATTGATGAAATAAACGCTTTTACAGTTGCACCAAGTTTAAACTTTGGTGAACCTAAAGCATAACTAAGGCCTATATTGTGTTCACTATTATCGAAGTTTCCTGTGAAATTATCATTTTCATCATATCCTTTGATATCACTAACATTTGCATTATTCCAGCTTAAAGCTGCATAACCATTTGGTAAACGAAAACCAATAGCAGAATAATTGTAAGATCTATCCCATCCTAAACCATCGGCAATCATTGATCCAAATTCAAATGTTTTCAGATTAGCTAATCCGGCAGGATTCCAATAAGTTGCAGTAATATTATCTATACTGGCAACACCTGTTCCGCCCATAGCCATTGCTTTTGCACCGGTTCCAAGTCTCATATATGCAGCAGCTGAAGAATTTTGTTCAGCAAACAAAAAACTAAACATGCATATAGTCAACAATACCAGAGTAAATATTTTCTTATTCATTATTTCCTCCATGAATATTGCAGAGGGAGGAGATTCCTCCCTCTGCATTTAGATTATTGTATAGCTATCTTAACTACTTTTTTGTAATCTTGATATCCATTATTTACTACAACTTTGGCAAAGTAAATACCCCTTGATAGTTTAGTACCGGAGTCTGTTTTACCATCCCAAGTTATTACATCATCTGATGTTCCTTGAAGTTCTCTTACCAGTTTGCCTGAGAAATCATAGATACTTACTGAAACAGATGCAGTTTTAATACCTCTATTTCCATCATTTTCCCAAACTAATGCTAGTGTTCCGGAATTTCCTGATTTCATTGGATTTGGATAGAAGTGTGCACTTTCAAGAACTGCATCTTCCATTACCTCATCAACAACAAATACCCAAGCAATTGATCCAATATTAGATACATTATCTTTTACTGAAATTTCAATTGTATGGTTTCCGGAAGCAAAATCACCAATGTAGCTAATTTGATTTCCACTTACTGATAATGCAGAATCATCATTAGGGATAACCAAACCATCTATTTCTAACATTAAAGAACTTATATCAATTCCTGATATTAAGTCTTCAAAATTAGCTTTGATAACCACATTCGCTGTAGAACCACTACCAGCTTCAAACTCCAAGCCTTCTTCTGGAGAAATTATAGAAATAACAGGTTCTGTATTATCTAGAGTGTATGAATGGCTTACAGTTTTCATTGATCCAAATACATCTGTTGCTGATAATTCATATCTTAGTCCGATATCTCCAGCAAGGTTTGTAGGAATTGAACTGTAAACTATGCTATGAACAACACCATTAATTGTTTCACTAAATGATGCATCTTCTTGAATAAGTTGTTCTATAACTTCATTTTCATCTAAATAGGTCCTGTAAATATTCAATTGAATATTGGAAATATCTACATTTGCTACTTCTTCCACTTCTGCATTAAAGGTGATTGCATTTCCAGGATTATAAACATCTCCATAAGAATACATATCATCTTGTGTAGAAATACCTATAATTCTTACTGATGGAGCAGGAGCAAGCACTGCAAATGAGAGCATTTCAATTGCTTGGTTTCCTACTTTATCTGTTACTGTAAGCGTTACAGTGTATGTTCCATATTGAAGATTAGATACAATTGAATTTATTGACTGAACATCTTCTTCAGTTGTTACAATTGTATTTTCTCCTGTTGGATCTGATATCTGCAATTCTGCAGACATAATTCCTGAACCAACTGTTCTATTGCTATTTTTAGAAATAACTGAACTTCTTGTTCCTTTAACAACAGCAGCGCCATTGTCTGAGAAACTCGCTACTACAGATACCACCTCACCAATATTAAATTCTGCTCCATTTTCAGGAGATATGAATGTAATTACAGGTGCATTGTTATCGATTCCGTATGTTTGTGATGATGTGGATGTATTACCCCAAATGTTTGTTGTTTCAACTTCTAATCTAATTCCCACTTGATCTTCAGGAACAACGCCAGAATTGAAATTAACAACATAAGAATCATCATCTGAAGATAATGTCATTGGACCTTGAACTAGCTCATTTGCCGGAACAGTGTAAATACTAGCTACTACACCACCTTCTGCTAATTCACTACCTTCATCTGTGATTACATTAAAACCAAGTACAGCATTGGCATTTGAGCTAACCCAGAAATTTGTATCAGTAAATACAACTTCAGGAGCTCCACCGATAATATCAAACTCATAAGTCATGCTTCCAGCATTTCCTACATTATCTTCTATACTAGCAGCAATCACATAATGTCCTGGATCTAATACTCCGGCAGCATAACTAAACATACTTTCAGTTACTGTGCCGTTAATAATTTCACCATTCAATGTAACTACTAATGCATCTTCTTGGATTCCACTTGTTCCGGTGTAATACCAAACATCATCATATTCTATTTGGCCTACTACATCTTCATATGCAAGAGCAATAGATACTTCTGTACCATACTGTAATTCATCTGCATAGAAATCTCTAACGTCTTCATCAACGATACCAGGTTCACCAATTGTAATCGGTTCCATAGGTTCGCCAGGATCATGAACGCCATTATTGTTATAATCTACGAAATCCCAAACATTGTTGTTGTTTATATCAACCCAACCATCAACGTCCCAAATTCCATTATTATTCCAATCTTCCCAATCTTGATCTTGGTTAACACCATCAATTGGATCTTCATTGAATAATCCATCGTTATCATTATCGATTGGGTCTCCTACTGGAGAAAGTGCCCACATTGTTGGTGGAGCATAATCGATACTGTATGTTTGTTGAGAAGTGCTTATTGATCCATAGTTATTTTCTGCAGAAACTTCTAAACGAACACCTGCAGCATTTGGAGAAAGCATTTGCCCAAATCCAACTGTGTAAGTATAAACTAATCCGTTTTCAGTTCCGGCAATTGTCATATCTTCTTGAAGAGCTATTTCAATTCCATCAAATCTTACTTCATAAATATCCACAGTAACACCATCATTTGGTATTGTTGTACCTTCTGCAACACTCACTTCAAAATTAATATTAGGAGTATTAATAGGGTTCAACCACCATCCGGCATCCGCATCAGCCATAAAGTTGATTGTTGGTCCTGTTAAATTAACTGTGTAGTATACATTTTCAAATTCTTGCATACCTAAGTTATTTTCTGCTGTCCAAACAGCTGTAAGTTCAGCAATATCTGTATTTGTTCCTATTAAACCATAGATATCATTAATAGATAAAGTATAAACAAAATCAGTATTGTTCACGTCAAAATCGATATCTACAGGAGTAGTACCGTTTCCAACAGGAGCAATAAATAAGTTCACACTTTCCAAACCAGTTTCCATATCAAAGATATTAGAAACTATATCTAGGTTTGTTTCATTTAATTGAGAACCTGTAGCTGTAATTACAGGAGCAGTTATATCAACATAGAAAGTATGTTCTGCTGTAGCAGTATAACCATCTACAGTAACTAAAACTTCTACATTGTGCTCACCAGCTTCAAGATCAATTAAATTACAAGTAACAAATCCGTTTGCATAATTTGCAGCAACTTCCAAATCATCTACGAACATTTGGAAATCTACATTATTTGGTGATTGATATCCACCATTTTCGATTATTTCATCGTAAACAAAGAAACTAACTTCAGTATTATCAATTGTCCATTCTGCAGTATCAACCATATAAGATGGGTCAATGCTATCAAATTGAACAAATACTGTAGGTGTTCCGAATTGTACAACTGTATAAACAGCATTAAGAGCGTTATCAAATGTAACGGTATTTGCTGTATCATCATAATCGAATGTTGTAGAATAAGCCCACTCATCACCATTCCAAACTGCAGCATACATAGCACCGGCAGATAAATCAATATTATCGGCAACGTCTAATGTAATTGTTCCTACGCCTTGAGGTATAGAATTAACTGCAAAGATTGGAGCTAATGCTGTATAATCATCATCGGCAAGATAATTATTCATTAGGGCTTCTTCTTCTGCATAGATTTGTGGGAAGAAGATATTGAGATTAGACTCAACAGCTATTCCACTCATTTCTGCATTATTAGCATAAACTTCGAAATCAATTGATGTCATTTGAACATCATCTACCATATTCCAAGAAGAAATCCAGTATTGATATTCGCCGGCACCTACTACATTGATATCAGTTTCATAAACATTTCCATTCATTTCAACAGCAAGATCTGCAATATATGCATTATCTAATAGCTGAGTAATGTATGGCATATCAGTAGCATTTTCGATAACGAGTTTATTATCGTTATAGATTGTAGGCATCATTGTAGAAGTAGGAACAAAGCTTCCACCCATTTCAGTGCTATATGTAACGGCAAGTTCCGGCATAATGTCAGAATCTTCACCATTTATTACAGCAACTGTACGGATTTTAATAACATTGCTCATTACTTCTGCATTAAATTGAACTTCATAATAAGGATCATTATTATTATCTGCAAATCCAAATTCATTCCATTCAACGCCATCAGTAGTATATTCAAATCTGATAGATTCGATTATTTCATTACACCATTGTTCAGCAACAGCATATACATAATCCTCATTACAGTTTTCTTCATCAAATCTGAATCCGGAAATAACTGCATAAGGCTGTAAGTTAGAAGGTGTAACTATTTCTATATCTACTATAGAAGGAATACCTTCGTTTCCTACATTATCATATACTTTTGCTTGGAGTTCATAATTTCCAAGAGTAAATCCTACAGTACTTAAAGTAGCTTCATAAGGTTCAGTAGTATCTTCAGAAATTAAGTTTCCATTATAATAGAACTCAACTTTTTCGATTCCTGAAGCTATTTGAGCTTCTTGTCCACCGAGTACATCAAAAGCTGTTGCTACGATGTTAATTGGATTTCCAAGTTCTACAGAAAGATCTGTAAGATCTGTTTCTCCATTAACTTCAGCAATATTAACTTCCGGAACAGTAGTATCTACCATTATATCTGTAGCAAACGCATGCTCAACTACATTTGGAGTAGAAGCCATATCATTTACCACAAGCTTGAAGTTATAATAACCATTTAATCCTGTTATATCAGCTGTTGCAGCATATTGTGTTTGAGAAATTCTCTCTACAGTAACCGGAACAAACATCCAATCTTCAGGATTTATAGTTATAGCATAACCAAGTGTAGCAGAGTTCATATCAATCTCATCATCAGATAATACACTGAATATAACTTCCATTTCAGAATTTATTGCAGTATCGAGAGTTGTTGTAATATTGATATCCATACGGTTATCAATTCTTACAAGAACCATATCTCTAATTTCTGCAGCATTTCTTTCATTTGGAGCTACACCAATGAAATAATCTTGATAATCTACACCATCTGCAAGTGCAAGAGTTTCATCTGTTGTATCGAAGCTAAATGCATAATTATTCGCATTATCTTCGGAAACACCAAGCTCAACCCAGTTTGCACCGGCTGTATTTTCTTTAATCCAATATTTCAGTTTAGGTACATTTGGTTCATTAACGTTAGATACCAAATCAATAACACCATGTAATCTAGTTGCAATTGGATAATACTCACCATTTGGTCCCACAACAGGAGGCAATTCTCCTTCAACAGAAGCAATAGTAATATCAGTATCACTATCAGTTACTTCATAAGTTGGAGAGATTGATTCAAATGCTAAACCAACACTATCAGTTACTACTGCTTGGAATTCATAATAAGCACCGAATTCTAAGTCAGCAGGAACTTGCCATTCTTGAGTAGTGAAAGGATCAACTAATGCAGGATCAGTAATATCAATCCAAACATTAGCAGGTTGACCTTCAGCAACTGCCATACGATAAGCAAATGTAACAGTTTCTACACCGGAAAGTGCATCAGCTGCATTTGAATTCAATATCACAGTACTTTCTCTTTCAAGAACACCTTCAGTAACAACCATATTAGCTGTTGGAAGATCATTATCAACTGCAATTGTTCCAATCTCTGAAACAGTTATTGGAGTTGTATAATTAGTTGTAATCTCAACTGTTGCTGTAATATTTGCATTACCTTCTGTAGCAATAACATTGTTAAATGTATGTTCTACAGTTTCAGCAATATTTACAACTTGAATAGTTTGAACAGGATCAGAATCTATTGTAATAGTCATTTCTGCTATTCTTTCCCAATCTGTTAAACCAACAGTTACTTTTAGATTATCACTATCTTTCATATAAGTATCATTATTTGTATTCTCTACAACTACGCTAGCAATTGTAGGAGCAACATCAATATCGAAATCTTCTGTATATTCTACAGCAGTCAAACCAACATTATCATTAGCATTTACAGCATAAGTAATAAATGGGACATCATTAGGAAGAACGATTGCAGGATTAAATATCCAAGTTGCAACACCGTTTTCATAACTATCTGCTACTATATTATTAGCATTAAGTCCATCTAAGATTATTGTTGTAGGATCTACCAATGACTGAGCGTCTGTAATAGTTGCACTAATGCTATCAATTACAGCTGCTTCGTTGATATCTCTTGTAGCAGTAGTAAACAATTCGATATCAGAAATAATTGGAATATCATTATCAACATTCACACTATATGTTGTAGTGCTATAGTTATTATAAGTATCCCAAGCTTCCGCACGAATCTCATAAGTACCACTTACAAGATCAGTAACATCTACATTTTCTACTAATGGAAGTTCTGAATCTATTAGAACATTATTAAAATAAAGTTCTGCATGATCAACTCCACTTGGATCAGTAAGTGCTGCTGTAATTTGGACTATACCATTTGCAAGATTTGCACTAGCCCATTCGCCTACTACATCAGTAGTAATTTCAGCAACAGGACCAACTGTATCTTGAAGTTCAGCATATGCAGGAGTCCCGCTATTTCCGATAAATTCTTCAATAGTCATTTCTCTACCATAGATATCTTTTACTAATCCAATTATTTGAACTTTATAATTGATCATATAATATGGATAAATAGTGATTTCATATGGATATACCGTGTCATCATTTACATCGATCCATGTATTTTGTTCAACACCATTAATATCGCCAAATGACATCCAATCACTTACAGGGATATAATCTGCACCATTATGACTAACATAACGATATTTGTATTTCACAAAATCAACTACAGCTTCATCATTACTAAATGCTGTTTCCAATGTATAAGTTTCACCTCTCTCAAGGATATACTCTGCATCTGCATTTTGTATATTTGATATTGCTGTAATTTCAGGATAAATCAATCCGTTATAAATTTCGAATTGAACTATGGATTCACTTTCGAAACTATTATAATGACTAATTAGTTTAACTTTATAGTCTCCACGTTCTGTAAGAAGACTAGTATCCCAAACAGAAGTATATTGTGATTGATTATTTGCAATAAACTGTGGATCGATAAAGTTCCAATTTTGTTGAGTTGTATTTACAACACAATCTTCCCAATTAGCTTCAATTGTTTCATCTAATCCCGGAGCAAGGTATTTATAAGAAATACTTGTTGGAATTTCCCCAAGATGTGGAACATAAGAATAAAGAGTAATTTCATTTCCACCAACCATTTCGTTAGCATTAACAAATTCACCTAAATTATTATTATCCCAATTAATGTAGTGTCTTGTTGCTACATTTGAAACATTATCTTCTACAAGCATAACTCTTGTAAGAGCAGGTATGCCATAATGAAGAGTATAATCATTAGGAACATCAAATTGTGTTAATTGACCTAATTTATCTGATAAATCAAGGCTTACATCAACATTAATTTCATCTCCGTTATTTACTATAAATTCTTGCATTTCTGCTGAAGGAGTCCAATCGAAAGTGATTGTTCCTGCAACATCATCAAGAACGTATGTTTGAACAGTATCAACAACATTGTTATATGTGAAGTAAGCGGCAAAAGCTGCTGTAGCATTTACACCAACTCCGGTTCCATCTGTATAATCAAATACAAAAGAAGAAGTTTGGTTATAAACATTTTCCCATGCTCCGTTAACAGGTGCAAAATTCTGCACGATTGGAGCAGTTGTATCGAAGATTACTTCATCAAGAACATTAGTTATGGTAGATGCATTACCAGCAAAGTCAATTGCTTGGATAGTAAAATCATGTCTACCATCATACAAATTATTCCAAAGAGCTTGATCAAAATCTTTCTCTACAGGAACAGAATCAACAGCAACAGCATCTAAATTCACTACGTTCATTACTTGATTACCAAAACTAATGTTAATTGTTTTGATATCGCCAAATGAATGCTCACTAGCTGCTACAATATTTTCAATAGTCATTTCTAATGTTTCTGTAGGATTAATAACTAAAGCATTTAATGCTTGGTTATAATGAGAATCTAAAGTAACAGTAGGAATACCGGGAGCTTCATTATCAATATAGTATTCCATTACCTGCTGTACAGAATCGTTACCATAAAGGTCTTCAGCAATCACTCTAACATAATAATGGTTTCCAGCATCAGTATTTGGAATTGTCCAATTTTGATTTACAGAACCACGTGTGAAATCATGAGTACCTAAATAGATCCAATTTGTATTATCAACACTATAATCAAATCTTAGTGTTGCGATATTATCTGCATCAGGATAATTAGCTGTAATTACTGCCGGATTTGTTATGTTAGCTGAATTAATGAAAGCATAATCTCCAACTATTACAGCACCACCAATAGCAGTAATTGTAGCAGAAGGCATATTTTCATCATTCAACATAATAGCAGCAGTAGTTGCTGTAGATTGTCCGAATCTATCAAAAGCAGTAACTTTTAATTGATATGAATCTTCTGCATTTTCAATATCTGCTAATGTCCAAGTTACAGATTCAGTAGCAGGAACCGGAACAAGATTAATTGGATTCCAGTTTGACCAACCGTTATTCTCGAGTCTTGACCATTCATATGTTGCTGTAACAGCTCCATCAAAGATTTGTTCAGTAACATCGATTGCTGTAATTTCTAACATACCATTAAGTGGGATATTAATAATTGTTTCAGCATTAGGATCTACAATTTGAGTTCCAGCAACAGTATTAATCAACATTTTCGCTTCAGAAGCATCAACGTTAATAGTAGTATTACTGTAAACACTCATATTTCCTGCAGCATCAACTGCAAAACCTCTGAAGTAATACATTGTATTAGCTTCATCAGCTTCATCAATTACACCATCAAGGTCATTATCATTACCATCGTTTTCAGGATCCGGAGCAATAAAATTAACTGCATAATCTGCACCAATATCGTTGCTTGTTCCCACATTAACCCAGAAATCACCATTGTTATTATGAGCTAAATATTGATAATAAACATCAACAGCACCATCAACAGCACCAATATTATCGATGTTATTGAAGAGTGTTAATTGTTCACCTTCAGCAATCCAGTTATTTTCATAACCTTGAATTCCAATTCCAGGAGTCATTGCTATAGCATTATTATCAATTGGGATTAGTTTTTCATTTAAAACATCATTTTCATCAGCATCAACGTTGGTTGCACGGAAAGTATAGTATCCGTTCATTCCGGTAGTATCATACTGATAGAAATAATGTGTGAGAATAAGATTCTCAGGTTTAAACATATAATCCGGATTTCCGTATTCATCACCAACTACTACGCCATCATTGTTTGCATCAATTACATAAGTATAGTTAATTGTTTGCATTGTAGCAGCAGCAGGTAAATTGAATACTTTTGTTCCATTCCAATCATTTCCTGTAAGTACTAATTCTAATATTTCAGAATCGGTATCTGTATTTACAATATGAATTCCGGGAACTGTATTAATAGGAGCAGCACCCATTGCCCAATTAAGCATTGGATCATCATTTGATAATTTGAAATCAACACTTACATCATCAGTATATGGAACTGCAACTACGTCTGTCCAAGCTTCATCATTATTAATTGAATATTGAACAAGAGCGATATGATCTGTGTCTCCAGCCATTGTAACAGGAATATTCATAATTCCGCCAACAGCAATATTATCGCTATTTTCAGCACCTTCAACATAACCTTCAATATTTGTAACAATAGTTTCATCAACTATTTCCAATTGAAGATCGATTGTCATATCTTCTTCATTATTTCTGATATCATGAGCAACAACTGCAAAATTTCGAACTTCTGTTGTATTCATTGGAATATTAAATACATATTCGAACTCATAGTAATCACCATTAGCATCAGTTTCTAATTCATGATCGTAAGCTACAATCTGACCTGTATCAACATCAAAAAGTTTTATAGGCATTGCTAAATCATCAACTTGACCATCTGCTGGATAAGCAGTTCCAAGATGAGTAATTTGATCTCTATAAACTTTGATACTAAGTAGAGTATTATTCCTAACTGTATAAGTATCTGCAGGAACAACGTTGATAGTTGTTTGAACTGCATCTACAGGAACATAAGTTAATATATTAGCAGGAGCAATTGGAGCCTGGTTATCTAAATAAACAGTCACAGGAGAAGACATTGCTGTATTTCCTCTTGCATCAGTTACTTCGATAGCAGTTTCTACATTTCCTTCTAAAACATTATCAGAAACGTAAATAATTCCTGTATTCCAATTATTACAATTATAAAGAGTATTAAGAGGATTATTATCTATTGTGAAATTAACCACATTAGCAACATCTAAATCTCTCCAATCCACTTCACCAACTCTTCTCCATTTAAATGCCATTGTATAAGCAGCAGCATTAATTTCATCAATAGGATTAGTATTAGCATCGATTTCCAGTTGAATATCATTTACTATTCCTTGAAGAGGAAGAGCAGCAGCATCGCATAGAGCAGCTGTTGTAGGAGCAGCATAATCGATTCTGATTTCTTGTTCTCTATCACTTGCATGAAGTGGTAAGAGGAATTCAGCGCCAGTGAAATCAATCATTTCTACAAAGAATCTGTATTGATAATCGTTTCCAATGTAATCTGTTTCATAAATACTACTATCAACAACAATACTGCAAGATCCATTTACTAATTGACTAGCAGTGATATTAGAAGCATCAGCATCCATATCAGGATTTATAACAACATCATTTATTACAGCAGTTTTAGCACCAGTTACACCAGTGTTCATATTTGTTCTTTCATAGAAGAAACCAAGACTTTGAATTTCATCTGCACTATGAACAATTACGTCTAATCTAAGTTCATCAAGATCCTCAATTGGACTATTTGGTGAGTAAATTGTATTATCAGCGATTTGGGCATTTTCATTTCCACCGTTTGGATAAGAAATATTCCACATTGATAACTCAGCCCAAGCATTTCCTGTTGATTTCACTTCAACAACCCAGAATTCGCTTGTTGCTTCATTATTTACTCTATCTGTTCCAACTGCTTCAATTTTATATACACCAGGATTATTCAATGCATAATTTGTCCAATCCCAATCAGCAATGTAGTTATCTGTTCCAACTTCCATATAAGTATTAGGAATAGTCTCAACTAAAGCACCACTTGCATTATAAATATTGAAATCAACTTTCCAAGCATCTGGCCAGTTAGGATCATTATTATCGATATTTTCATAAATATCACTTAATTCTGTTACACCATCATCATTATAATGACAATAAGCATAAATTTCATTGTGATTATTAGTAGGGTTGTTATAGTCATACAATACGCTTCTATAATTTGACAAATCAAAAACGATATTTGCGAATTCTACATCATCAACTATATCATTTGCATCTACATCAATTAGATCATACTCAACGGCAAGATCGCCGAATTGTGTAAATAGCCAATCAAATGCAGTAACATCGATAGCAGTGAATTCTGCTAATGAAATCTCATCATCATTATTTGTATCAATTTGTGCAAACATATCTGCGTAATCTACAGTATATGCAACCTGATTTCCTGCACCGTTATAATCGAAAATAGTTGGTTTTGGACCAATATCATCGAATACTTGCAGTGTAGTATTTGAGATGCTTTCTGCACCAGAGTTACTTACAACTTTTGTTTCAAGTGTCCATTCTCTGTTTGCAGGCATATCATTAGCATTATATATATTCATATAATCGGTAATACCTGCAGAAAGCATATCCCATGTTGTTTCAAAAGGAACTGAATTATCAATATCAGTTACAATATGATCAATTTCTGTTCCTTCTTTATAGAGTGTAAATTCTACATGATCAACAGTTCCAACATCAACTAAGTTATTTACATGAACAAAAACATTCTCAGAGGAAATATCAATATTTCCATCAGTGATTTGAGTTGTTCCATTGTAAATATCAACTGTAAATGTTGCTTGAGTGTGATTATAATAGAATTCTTTAATATATTGATCAGTGTTGCCGATTTTATCAACAACATTAATCTCTAATTTGTAATCTCCGGCAACTAAACTTGCTGCATCCCAGTTTCCTGTTGCAGAAAGCTGAACATAGTCACTATTTGCAAGATATGCATCTTGAGCCATTTCAGCAATAACAACATCATTAGCATCCAACAATCTCACTGTAGAGAAATTTGGAGCAGTTTCAGGATAAAGATCATTTTGATAATCTACACCTGAGCCATTTATTCCTGTTCCAAGAATATCAGGATCTGAAAGATGAACCTTAATAGTAGTCCAATCAGAATAACTATTGATCACAGAGCCAATAGTATATTGCTCATTTCCAAACTGGATTCCTGTTACTACAGGAGCAGTTTTATCAACATAGAACTGAACAGTTTTTTCGAGATCTTGTCCAAAAATATTCTCCATTGCCAGTTTAACATTATACTCACCTTCTGTGAAGTTAGCATAATCACCATCAAGAGATACATGGTTGTCATTAGCTACTATACTATTGAAAGGATACCAGTTGTTATCTGTATGGCGATTAATCCAAACTTCTCTAGTATCAAAGTTCAAACCTTCACCAACTTCATCAACATTTCCATCATTATCATTATCTATAGTATCTAAGCTCATTATTGTATGATTCGCAACCATCTCAAGATCAGCATCTTTTGTGTACCAATTTCCGCTGAATTGTTCGAAAGTATTAGAATCATTTATTGCAACATCATAAGTACTGTTTTCTTCCACTATAAATGTAGTAGGAATGTATTGATTTACATCAACTCCACCAAAAGTATAGAAGCCATCATCAGTACTATTTCCTAATCTATCAACAAGAATAATTTTTAAATTATTAGTAACAGATTGTGTAGGATTAAATCCAAGAGAATTTAAATTCATAGAGAATTCTGCTACATTTCTTGTTGCATTTGGAGTAATAATGTTTCCACCAAATTCGCCCCAATTTGCTTGCATTGAAGCAACTTCAGAAACATCATCATAAACAAGATGCATATTAACATTTGCATCCTGTCCTATAACTATAGTATGGTTTCCATTATGACCGTTACCATATGTATAAGCTTCGGTAAATACAGGAGCTTTATCATCGATAAGAACAGCATTCGATTCATTACTGAAAACTTCACCATAAATATTTCTACTTATAAAATTGAAATTCAAAGTTTGATTTTCAGTATTTTCAAAAGCAGACCAGATTGGATTTTGTGGATCAGATAAATCTTCATCAAAGAAATCAGGATGAAGTTCATTACTGTCAATATGCCATGTAACCAACACAGTATCAGCAACAGTGTGACCGGCATCAGAAATATCTCTTACAACACTGAAAGCTTCTTCATCAGCATTTAAGAACATGTTTCCGCCAACAGTATTTGAAAGAATAAACCAATCTTTAATGGAATCTAAGCTATTTACATGCCACTCTGGATGATCTCCATAAATGTCTGTAAACACAGCTGAAATTTCAATTCCATCTGCATCAGGGTTGAAAGTCCATTCAACATTGTTTTGTGCAAAAGCTTGATTACTCCATTCCATATCATTTGTATCAAAATGCACATCAACTTCAAACTCATCAGTAAATACGTTAGTGGTACCATAAGGTTGGCGATAAGTGTGAGCAATAATAGTTTCAGTACCCACACCAGTAGGATTATCAAGTATGAATGTTCCTACAAAGTCTGGAGAATTTCCACTGATATCTGATACAGTTTGATGAGCCGGACCACCAATATTTGATAAGTCTAACCATAATTCTTCAATGTAATTTATAACGTCAGCTTGAACTTCTACATTGATTTCTATAGAATGTTCTTCTGCAATATTGTATTCAGGTACATTTGCATGAGCATTAACGCTATTAACATGAATAGCTTTAATTAATGGCATCAAACCTTGATTTCCAGTAACTTCAACCATTCTATCTGCAGTTGCGCTATTACCCAATACATCAGTAACTATAACATCAAACACATATGAATCATTAGCAACAGCAGATTTGATTTCTACACCACTATAAAGTGCTGTCCAAATATCATTATTCAATGTAAAGACTGGTGCAGGCAAAGGAGTCACAACAACATTATCCAAGCCATTAATAGTTACATTTGGAGTAACAGAATCATTATCAAATGCAATTTCATCAGTAAATCTTACTTCAATATTTGCATCTGTGTCACCAGGAACAACATACCCTTCTTGTGCTTCTGTAAGGCTTTCACTCCAAATTCTTATTCCATCTGTTTCAAATACTGGAGCAGCATTATCTATAATGGCTTCATAAGAAGTGATCCAATTAGAAGTATAAGTTTCGGTATTAGTTGAATTATCTGAATATGTATATAGATAAACAACCCTATATTTAATTTGAAGAGCAGAACCATCTACATAGTCTCCAGCAATTATGCTGTTAGCTAAATAGTATTCATCTTCTATATTATCATATTGCAAAGCAACCCAGCTATCATTAGAATCGTTTTCCAATGAATCGGTAAATACTTCAACTGATTGAATTGAAATATCTGTTACAACTGATGCTCTAGATTGATTGACTTGTTGTAATTTTAATTTCAAACCAACTTCATTTCCAGCCCTAATATAAGGAGCAGAATCTTCATTATTCCATTGGAATATACTTAATTCAGCAAGTTCTGAAAAATCAGAAACAAAGTTAATTGTAATAACAGGGGCATCAGCTTCATAGTTCTGAGAAGTTGAATCATAACCTTCTCCACCATAATTGTAATGTCCAACAAGGTCTTCGATTCTTGGTAATTGAATTATAAGTTGATCTCCATTGGTTAAATCAACGGTTGGAATAAATTCCCAAATTGCTGATTTTGTATTACCAACTTCTTCATACTTGATAAAATTCACAGTCCAATTTTCAATTGTATCTATATCATCAAACTCTCCCATTCCAACACCAGGAGTATCATTTGCAGGAACTTTGACATAAATTTTTCCTACAAATTCATCTTGTTGGGTAACTTCATTAAAAGTTAATGGTAAATCTGTATCAATAGAATTCATTGAATTAATTGCTTCAAAAGTAGGATCATTAATGGTTGCATCGAAAGTAGCGTCTTCATGAGCTACATAGTAAACTCCTTCATAAGATGGAACTTCAAGGTCAACCTTGATAGATGCATTATCAACAATATTCAGGTTTGTAAATGGATCATCATAAGAGAATGTTATTCCAATTGATTCACCATCACTATATGCATTCCAAATAGATTGAACATCTGGATCAACTAACCATAAAGCTTCATGTTTTCTTAAAGAAACTATGCTTGTAACACCAAGATTATTAAATTCTATATTTATATCAGAATATGAAGTAGAAGTAGGAGGAATAATCTCATCAGGAACACTATCAGTAATATTATCAAAATCCCCTAAAAGATTTAGTGAATTTGATTCAACTGTAGTATCAGACCAAACAATAAATTCTGAATTTATTTGATGTTCAGGAGCGAACCATCCTTCCGGATCTGCTCCACTGTATCTATCAGCATTTGTAACACCAAACATTGTATCAAAACCATCTTGTAATATTACAAGTTGTCTTGTTTGCATATCAGCTGCATATTCATACATGCTTATAGCATTTGCTTCTATTTCTGCTAAATAATGTCCTGTTGGCTCAGTATTTCTTATATAGTCTTCAATGTAGAATCTATAAACAAAAATTCCATCATTTTGGTAGTCTATAAGCTGAACATTTCCGAAAGTAAAATTAGCATGATCGATGGTAACATCATTGTCCATATTATTATCAACTGCTACTACTCTTACTTGAGCAAACGGTTTATCATTCTGAGTAACTAAAGTTTCCAAAACATTTTCAGAGAAGAAATCTACTTCTGTAGAATCCGGATTGAAAAATTTGATTTCATCAATAACAGGCTTTGTATCTGCAATGATTGTATCAACATTATTTCCGGCTCCAAAAACAAGTTCAACATTTCCGGTTTCAGTTGTAATATAACCAGTTACTGTTGCAGTTATTTCAGCAGCATCATCAGCAATTACATCTTCAAAAACGTGTGAAGTTTCAGTTCCATTATTATTATCCCAAGAATAAGTACCATTAGCACCTGTTAATTCAACTAAAAGATAATCAACTTGATCTGGATTTGTTAAGTTAAAATCTACAGTTAAATCACTACCTGAAGCAAAATATATATCATCAACTTCTCCATGAATAATAACATTACTAATTTCAGGTACATCACCCATTGACCAAGTAGTTTCGTTTGTTTCATAATTATTTACATAATCATAAACCGTTACAACAGCTTTGAGATCATCTATAAATGAATTATTGAGTGGACTTGTAGTAACATCCCAATAAATAAGATCTGTACCGTCTTCATGTACCGGAGTATTAATTTGAATATTAGCTGAAGGATTGAACTGTAATGTAGCAGTATCCCATTTTACTCCAGAATTTTGATCTGTTATTGTGTAAGTAAATCTGTAAATTCCCGAGATAAAATCCGGTGTTCTGACAGAAGTAACATTTGTAATTTCAGGATCACTAATAATTGGATTTTCAAGATCAGCTGTTATCGAAATTTCTTTAGTAATAGACCAAAGAAGTTTTCCATACTTTGTTGAAGAAATTGTTACAGGAATAGTTATAATATCTCCATTCTCAAAATCTGTATCAACAATATTGAAAGGACTATTTGAAATATCTTCTGTTTCAGAAAGTCCAAATACAGATAAATCTGCAGTAATAACATCAATATTAGAAAGTACATAATCAGCATTACCAATATTCGCATTTAACTCGAATGTTCCATTATCATTCACAAAGCCATTGATATCATTAGCATCATTAAGGAAATCTTCTACAGTTGTAGAATTCCAAGTTGTAAATTCCAAGGATTCGATACTTGGTTTAGCATTGAATAATTCGATATCCATAAAAGCTTCTGTAGCATCTGCAAAAAAAGCATCTGCGCCTAACGGATATGCCGGATTATTTCTACGGCCTGGATTTCCAGCGGCATCATTAGCTGCTCTAATAACTAAGATAGCATCTTTTATTGGTTCTCCTTCATATTCATCAGCAGTAAAGCCAGTAATATGTCCGTAAACATCAAAATTCAGATTATCGGTTGTTACTATTGAATCAATTATAGCAAGGACATCGCCTGCACCAAATGATATAGGTTCTCCAGTTTCATCGGTAACTAGAATTTCCCAACCTTCAGTTGAAATTTCTTCAGTAGTTTCAATACTAAATTCAAAAATAGGATCATATTCTGAAGCTATAATATTATTGTTATATATAAATCCGTCATATTGTACATCTAAGAATTCCGGATTAGTATTATCAATGTTAAGAACTAAAGGATCTGCTTCAAGATTTTCATATGTATAACCACCATCAGCGTATTCTATTGGAGCTACTGAAAGTGTAACATTTACATCACCTTCTCCAAATAATGTGAAATTCTCATCATCATCATATCCAAAAAATTCATAAGTATTCTCAATTGTTGCTCCTGCAGCAATCTCATCGCTAATTACAATAGAATGAGAATTATCAGCTTTCTCAATCTTCATTGTATAAATACAAGCTTCACCAGCGCTTGAGACAATACTGTATGAAATGATACTTGAATCTTTTGAATCATCATTTGCTGGATTCACATCTGAGCTATAAGTCCAGTATGGAACACCAGGAGAGAAAGATTCATTATCAACGGATAATTCTAATGTAAATGCATCACCTAAAACAGGAGGTACGGGAGGATCTGCAAGATTAAAATCTATAGATGTTGAAACGAAGTCAGATTCATTTTGATCATTTGAGTCATCAAATAATGTTACAGGAATGCTAAAATCATCTCCTGCTGAATCACCAATCTTGTATTTTCCAATTGGAACATCATCAAGATCACTTACAAACCAAGTTTCTGTATGGACATTATTAATAAATTCTCCATGAAGAACTTCAATTTCTCCTAAGCCCAAAACAGTAGCATCAATAACCATTTTAGAAATAGAAGTATTTGGATTGATTGTAAATTTTACAACTATTTCATCACTGGTTACATATATTCCTTCTCTATCCTTATAAAATATAGGATTTCCATCAACATCAAGACTATCTAAGCCATTAGGATCTGAGTGAATTGAAGTGATTTCAATACTTTCACCAGCTGGAGCTAAGTGATCTACGATGTTGAATTGTTTCGCTGAAGCAGCTATATTTCCAGCATTATCTTGAATATATGCATAAACTGTATATGTTCCTTCAGGATATTCTGCAAATGTCTCATCAAAACCTAAATCTAATGTCATTTTTGAATTTTCATCAACACCCAACAAAGCTGTTGTTGCATATGAATCTTCCTCAAATATCTCAGGTTTTGTTACTGTATCTTCACCAGCGGTATTACATCCTTCATAAAAATAATGAATGTTTGTTGGATCTGCATTTTCTTCTACAACAACCCAATATTTTACTAACTCATGACGTAATAAATCACTGTTAACAGTAAAATCACGTTCAACACCAAAGGAAAATGATGTTTCTCCTACGAATGTAGTATTTTCGCCAGAATCTGCAACACCATTGTTATTAGCATCAATAAAATATCGATTGATAGTATTTGAAGTAAGTTCCAAATAATCATTATCATTATCATAATCATAGAATACAGGTGCAATATTATCTATAACTGAATGAATTCTATTTATCATAGCACCATTACTCAAATCTGTGTCATCAGTAAGATTATGCTCTAAAACAAGAGTATTACCGGCAGCATCACAGATGCTCCATAATGTAAGACCATAAACACCTGTTGTTTGAGTAACATAATTGCCATTTACTTTTCCGTCCCAATTAAAAGATAAAGTTCCATCACTTTCTTCTGTAACATCAGCAAAACCGATAGTCACAAAACCAAGCTGAGATCTGATGTTATTTGATTCTTCATCTACTCGTAATGTAAAACCGGCAACATTGCCAGTAGTTCCCCAATTTTCAAAATCAAGACTAAGTTTTAATTCATCTGGAGTATCATCTAAACCTCCAACTGGAGCAGATGATGGTGAAAAGCGTAAATAACCAGTATTACTTAAATCTTGATCAGTAGCATCCATTGTTGGAATTACATTATCTACATAAAAAGCAGAGCTAATAGAAGATTGTGCTGAATTTCCTGCATTATCGTGTAATACAATTGTAGGATTCCATAAGATATTATCTAAAGAACCTTCAACTAATGTTGCTTCATCAAAGTTATCTCCATTAGTAACAACGAAATTGTCATCAAATTCAGGTGTAGCAATTTCCCATATATCACCGTCATTGACTTGAGTTGTTCCTTTAGTATAACGTACAACATCTGGATCACCGTTAGATAGATCGGCTACTGCATTAGGAACATCATCATTATTCTGTGCTAGTGATAAAGTTCCCCAATCTGTTGCAGCCGGAATTTGATTATCAACTGTAAATAATAAATCGTCAGCTACAGGGCCTGTAGTTCCATCTCCATTGGTAGCTGTTACAGATGCACAAACACCCGTATCATCGATTGTACCATTTGTTAATGTAAATTGGCCAGTCCATTGGCCATTCCCATTATGCGTTAAATCAATAATATTCGTTGCACCAAAATCAGTTAAATCTGCTGTTGCAGAAATAATAGCATCCGCATCCCCATGATTCGGATCTGTTAATGTGACTGTTATCATTGTTTCCACAATAGCAGTCGTTTCATTTGTTCCTGTATTTGTCGCTGTTACTTCAATATCAGTATCAGTAATTGCTGGTACTGCCGCATATAAGCCTATTGAAAAAACAAACAAAACAAAAATCAAAATGAAAATCTTACTTTTCTGTTTCATAAATTCCTCCCTCTAATTTTTTTCACATTTCTTAGTACATGTTATCAATAAAGTAGTAAATATTCATCCATATCTAAACATTTTCCCTCCCATTTTTTTTGATACAAAATTAACATTAAATAATTATCACCTCATAATATTAACTAATTTAGAATCCCGATATTAAAAAAAAAACAAATAAACCGATATCTCGAAATATAACATTATTTTTTTTACTTTTGTTAATATTTAATTATTCATAAGTTGTAAAAAATTTCATCCATATCTAAACATTTCCCCTCCATTATTTTAATTTAAGATCAATAACAAAACATAATAAACAAAAACAATTAATTTACGAATATCTTATCTTACTTACAATGGCCAACAATTCAATTTCCCCCGAAGTACCTATTCCTTTTATCTGTTGATAGTTAGCAAAACAAAAATTAATCCAATCATAAGAAAACCCCGTTATCTTTTTAAAAAAATATTTATGCCCAAGAACAAATAACCCAATCTTTTCTAAATTTAAACTTTATTTTCTATTCCCAAGATATTTAAAATAAAATCCAAAAATCGAGTCAAGATAAATCTTTTGTTTTCCGGATTATTAATCAAATTTTTATAAAAACCCATCAAGATATTGATTAATCATACAAATACATCCTAACCCATTATTTTTATAGGAGTTACACATTCTCCCAATTAACAATATGCACTCGTAAATTAGTTTTTCCCAAATTTCATAAGATCGCATAACCAGCGGTAAATCAGGGATTTTCAGTTAATAGCTTTATTTGAATAAAAATACCAACGGTAGAATTAAAAAAAAATAATTTTTTTTTATTGAAATTGTTTTAATTTTACTTTATTCACTTAGGAAATAGATTTTTTAAAAAAAAAGGTTAAATTTATTTTAGGTTCAAAATGAATTTTTATTTCAGACGAAAGGTATTTTCAATATTCCTATAAAAAAACAAGGAACAAAACATTACATTCTGTTCCTTGCTATACT
>Ga0256842_1000839_pt1 | contig 26588 bp, 29 predicted proteins | sample 4559240metaG_FD_185973 | JGI IMG/M metagenome (GOLD analysis project Ga0256842, IMG submission 185973) | Hydrothermal vent microbial communities from Guaymas Basin, Mexico - 4559-240 | ecosystem: Environmental > Aquatic > Marine > Hydrothermal vents | place: Mexico: Guaymas Basin | collected... | reverse complement strand
CTTTGAATTCTGCTGGATATGTTTTTCTTTTGGTGCTCATCTAATTGTCCCTCACTTTTGTGTTGTTATTCTATCATTTAGAATAAGAATATTGTATTAAGTGGTTTGTTTTTCTAGGGACATTATAAATTTTACTGGTAGAGGATCAAACTACAAATCAAATGATTATAATAGGAATCTTAGAAGATAGTGGAATCGAAATTGATATTGCTAAAAATGGTAAAATTGCAGTTGAAATGTTTGAAAAATCTAACTATGAGCTAATACTTATGGATTTACAAATGCCTATAATGGATGGATATGAAGCAACTAAAATTATAAGAAAATTAGATTCAAATATCCCCATAATCGCACTTACTGCGAATGCTATGAAAGAAGATATAGAAAAAACTAAAATAATAGGGATGAATAAACATCTAAATAAACCTATAGAGGTAGATAAACTTCTTTCAACACTTTTAGAATATATAAGTAAAAAGATATAATATTTAAGTTATAAAGTGATATTATTCTAATTATAATTTTAAGGTATCATTTGAAACTATTACTTATATTCTCTTTATTAATTTCATCATTATTTGCTCATCCTCATACTTTTATAGATATTCACCCTACCGTAAAAATGATAAATAACAATAAATTTATCATAAATTTTAAATGGATGATAGATGATATGACTTCAACTATGCTTATGATGGAATTAGATCAAAATGGAGATGGTAAACTTAATAAAAAAGAGAGTGACTATGCAAAAGAAGAATACTTTTCAATATTTAAAGATTATAATTACTATACATATATCTTAGTAAAAGGTAAAAAAGTAAAATTTCCAGTTGCTAAAAACTTTAAAGCATCAATGCAAAACAATAAAATATGTTACTCATTTGATATAGAACTAAATCAAAATATAAAAGATACTGTCTTTGAATTTGGCGATACTGATTTTTATGTTGCAATGATTTTAAAAAAAGAGTTTGTAGATACAAAAGGTTTACCTTTTACAGTAACTGGTGTTGATAATGATTTTTATTATGGATATAAATTGGAGTTCAAATAATGGAATATTATGCTAAATTTTTACATTGGTTAATTGCTTTACAATATCAATTAAATAGTTATATCTCTACAACAATAAGAAGTTTAAATGATGAAAATAGCTTAAGTACATCTTTACTTATACTAGGAATCGCATTTATATATGGTTTAGTTCATGCCATAGGACCAGGACATGGAAAAGCTCTTGTAGCTCTATACTTTACATCAAATAAAAGTGATTATAAAAAAGCTTTTAAAATGGGCTATATGATATCTATCATACATGCTATATCTGCCTTAATTTTTACCTTTGGAATCTTTTATATATTAAAAACAATGTTTAGAAAGAATTTTAATGAGTTTTCAGATATAGCGATGCAAATTAGTGCTATTATGATTATATTAGTAGGTATTTATCTTATTTATGAAGCATATAAATCAAGAAAAGAAAAAGAAAAGAAACTAAAAAAGTCAAATAAAAGTGAAATAGCTGTTGCCTTTAGTGCTGGAGTAGTACCATGCCCCGGTGTTATGACTATAGTTTTATTTTGTATAGTTTTAGGACAAACTACACTAGGTATTTTATCTGCTATTGCTATGAGTATAGGTATGGGATTGACTATCTCACTAGCTGGAATCTTTAGTATAGCTATGAATAAAAAAGCTGGTGACACATTAAATAAAAAAGCTTATATACTTGAAATGTTAGGTGGTTTTTTAGTTTTAACTTTAGGTATATTTTTATTTTTATCATTTCATAAGTAAAAGACTAAAATTTATCTCTATCACAAATTATATTATCATCATAAATCTCAACTTTATTTCTACCAGTTTCTTTAGCTTCATATAGTGCTTTATCTGCTTTATTGAAAGCAATTTTAAAATCTTCTGAATGTGTATATAGGTTATACCCACCTATACTAATTGTGATTTTTATAATAGTACCATTGTATTTCATCTCTTTAGATTGGATGTTTGTTCTTATCTTATTTGCTATTTGACATAAAGATTCATTTGTAGAATTTAAAATACATATACCAAACTCTTCACCACCAAGACGACCAAATATATCCTCTTCTCTTATACTATTTTTAACAACTTTAGCAACTGTTTGTAAAACAAAATCACCAGCATCATGTCCATAAGTATCATTTACTTTTTTAAAAAAGTCTATATCTATCATCATAACACTTACTTGTATATTATTTCTTTTAGCATAAGCAAAATATTTTTCAATCTCTTGATAAAATGCTCTTCTATTTAAAATATTTGTCAAAAAATCTATTTGTGCAATCTCTTCAAAATGCTCTTTTTCAGTAGATAGTGTATTCATTGGATTAGTAATAAATTTTGTTATCAAATAATAAGCAAGAAATAATACAATTATGATAATAACTAAACTAATAATAATAATTTTCCAAATAAGTTTATTTTCTTCTATTGTTTTATTTTTCTTAACATCTTGTATAGATTTATTTATACCATTTAGATAAACTCCTGTTCCTATAACCCAATTCCATGGTTTAAAAATTTTTACTATAGACAATTTATCTTCATATTTTTCTGTTGCTGGATTATAAAATGAGTATTTAATAACAGCAGAATCTTTTACTGTATTTTTAAGAGCATCAACTCCTAATGAAACAAATGGTACTTCTTTTGAATTTATAAAAAACTTATTATTATACTTTGGTTTAATTGGGTGCATAATCATTTTATAATTCATATCATTAATCCAAAAATAGCCATTTTTTCCATAACGGGAAGCTTGAATACTTTTTAGTGCTTGTTGCTTCACAAAAGGTGTAACATCACTTAAATATCTACCAGTTCCTATAACCCAACCATAAGGTTTAAATTTTCTTACAAGTGAAACTTTAAACTCATAAAGTTTAGTAGCTGGATTATAAAACTTATACTTTATAAAAGTAGCATCTTTCTTTTGCTTTGTTAAGGTATCTACACCCAACTGAATAAAAGGAACAAGTGGTGTATCTATAAATATTTTATTATCATAACTAGGCTTTATGGGGTGCATCACCATCATATTATCCATATCATTTATCCAAAAATATCCATTAGACCCATATCTAGCATACTTAACAATATCTTTTAATCTTTTCTTTAATTTTACTTTTGATTCAAGATCTTTATATTTAGTATATATACTATTAAGTTGATGAAAAAGTTGTTCTTGATGAGAAACTAAACCTTTTTTAACAACATTTTCCATATAAGCTGGTGTTGTTTTTTTATAATACATCTTTAAAATATTTGAAGCAAGATCAACTTTATTTTGAAGCTCTTTTTTCTCATTTTTTATCATTGTCGTTGAGAACAAAGTTATATTTGAATTTACAAGAGTGTTTAAATTTTGAATATATATCACTGTTAAAGTAGAAGTTACAAACAAAATTAAAACAGAAAGTAAAAGAATAATTTTTACTTTTAAAGAAGATATTTTTTTTAAAACCATAAAAGAACCTTATTATTTACGGTTATTATATCATAATTTATAAATAGACTTCTTGCATAACCATAGTTAAGAAAAGCTATTACTTAACTAAAGAACACTCCCAACCATCATAAGAACCATCAAATTTTTCACTCATATCTATGATTTTTAGACTTAGTTTATCTATATCATAATAAAATGGTATATCTTTTCTATAAAATTCAACACCATACATTATCTCATCTCTAAATGGAATCTCTGTCTCTTTTTGTTTTATGAAACCATCTTTTTCTATAGTCTCTATAAAAAGTTTTCTATTTGTATCTGATTTAAAATATACTTTATGCTCTATAGCCCTCTTCTGTGTTAAATTATCACCTTGTTCTCTCAAAGAGTTACAAGCATGATGATTTGTTATAATTTGCCACTCTCTTATAGTTGGAAATAGTAGATTTTTATAAACTTCCCACTCCATATCCATTTTTGAACCATATTCATACTCATAATCAAAATGTTTCATAGCTTCACTTACAGTATTACTCCATTCAAAATCAAGTTTTAGTGCATATAGAAAATTTACTTCACCATTAGAGATAATGCGACCAACATATTTACCACTTCGCCATCTAAGTGATTCCATCTCAAGTCTATCTTCTATAAAGTTAATATCGTCACTTTCATACTCTGTTACAAGTCCATCATCTTTTGGATTTTTCAATTTTACTTTTACAAACCCAAAATATATAAATTCAGGGTTTGGAACTTCATCTGATATACCAGCATTAAATGAAACCATCGCTTTATGACCATCTATTTGTTTTACATAACTTTCCCAATACTCTTGCATCTTCTACTCCATCTCTAAACTCATAAGGAACATATCTTCCCCATCTATAACATCTACATCAGTAGAACCACAAAACGGACAACAATAATCTACTTGTTCAAGTTCACTCTCTTTTGAACAAGAGTTACACCTTATCTTTATAGGTTGTATATTTATCACAAATTCTGCCCCATCACATATAGTTTTTTCTTTAAATGTGTTAAAGGCTATCTCCAATAGATGTGCTTCTATTCCACTCATTACACCTATCTTAACTACAATTTTTGTTACTGTTGTAGCATCATTTTGTTTTGCGACATCTTCTATCTGTTCAAGAAGTGCTTGAACTACACTGTATTCATGCATATTTTAACCTTTATTTATTTTTTTATGCTATCATACTTATTCATACATGGGAAGTTCTACAAACTGCTAACCACTTTTTGTAGCACTGTAAAGCTCTATCTTCTTTTTGAAGATGGAGCTTTTTTTTTGCTCTTTTTTTAGTGGGTAGTGTTGGGTGGGAGTGCTAAAAAAGGAACTTCCCATGTTCTCAAAAGTATTTGTTTTATTGCTTATTCTTGGTTATTTAACTAAGTTGCTTTAAAAAACTTAAAGAGGGGCTGGTTACCCCTCTTGTTTTAACCTCCTTGGAGTTTTTGTAGAACATAATTTATAAACAAACTCATATCTAAGTTTATGAAACTCACTATCTTCATCCCAAAATTCTGGATACATCACTTTTAATTCTTCCTCTTTTTTTAACTCTATAGATTTTCTATTTTCCTCTAAAAAATCCTCTTTAGACCATAAAAATTCATCATAAATATCTTCATTTTTTAAAAAGTTTATACAAATATTTTCTAACTCTTTTTTATAATTATGTGATTTTAAAACTTCATCTACTACACCTAGTTGTTTTGCTTTGATTGCACCTATCGGTAAACAACTCTCTAACAACTCATCTGCTTTCTCCTTACTAACTCGCTTTGCTAATGTATAGGTATGAAACTCACTTCCACTTAAACCTAATGTTTTATAGTGTGGGTTAAGAACAACATTTTCTTTTGCTATAACCTTATCACAAGCTAATGCTAGAAAAAAACCACCTGCTCCTGCATTTTTTTCTAATGATGAAACTGTTATAACATCATCAGCAAATAAAACACTTTTTACTAAGTCATTCATAGCATTTATGTTACTCCAACCATCTTCACCATTTTTTTTACTATCTTCAAGTATATTTAGATGGATACCATTACTAAAAAAATCATCTCCACCCATTAAAACAACAACTTTTACTTTTGTTTTTATATACTCAAAAGCATATTTTAATTTTATACATTTATCACTACTAAATGCTCCATTATGAAAATTAAAGTACAAGTAGGCTACCTCATCTTTAACATCACAACTTATCTCATAAAAAGTTTTGTAAGATTTATCAAAAATCAATGGAAGCCGATTCTCTTTTATACCTTTTAACTTATCTTTTAAAACATAAGTTGCAGGTAATTTAAACTTACCTACCTCTTTAAGATGAGTTATCCAAATAGCACCATCAACAGTTGAAAGACAAATAGCACCATCTCTTTTAGCTAAAATCTCTTTTGGTTTACTACCTTTTAATTTTTCCTCTATCCAAGCACCATAAAGATAACATCTCACTCCAAGGATTTCATCTAAAACACCAGGATGAGAATCACTCATATAAATTTTCTTAACTATTGTGTTAGCTCTATCTTCTTGCCAATCTATAGCTCTACATTTTTGAGTTATTTGTTTATGTAACTTAACATCTAACTGATTTAATGGAGTAAAGTTTTTATTTTCTATATTTTTTAGTAAAATTTTTAAAGCAACTAAAGCTGAACTATTTACTTCATCTCTATAAATAGATCCCTTATAGCTATTTCTCATATCAAAATTAACTTCAGCATATATATCCCCACCATCAAAGTTATCATCTGCTTTGAGATAAACAACACCCCACTCTTTTACACCATCATTTATAGCATTATCAAGAGAGTAAGCCCCTCTATCACCTCTTATACCGGGATGAAGCACAAAAGTAAGATAAGTATCATATATCTCTTTGGGGATAAACTTTTTTAAATATGGCGATAAAATAATATCAGGCTTAAACTCTCCAACCTCTTTTATCATCTGCGATGAATTTATAGCATACACAACATCTACTTTATAGCCTAAAGCCTTTAAGTAAGTGTATGTTAGTTGTGAAGTTGAATTGAAAGTGGTTATAAGAAGTGATATTTTTAACATATCCTAGGTAACAACTCCCCAGTTGGTGAATCTAAAAATCTTTTTGTTCCATAAGAACTAAGTAGAAGAACTTTACCTATATAGTTATCACTTACATCAGCTATTTTTGTTGCATTGTTTGAATTTTTAAATTTATGAAGAACATCTAGTGCTTTTTGTTCATCCTCTTTTTTTATAGCTAAAACAAAAGTACCCTCATTGGCTAAGTTTGTAGCTTCAAACCCTAACATCTCACATATTCCATATACCTCTTGCGATATAGGTAATTTTTCCTCTTCAACCTCTATACAGATGTTAGATTGTTTTGCCCACTCATTTAAAACAGCACTTACACCCCCACGAGTTGCATCTCTAAGTGCTGTGATATTTACATCAGCTTCTATAAGTGCTTGAACCTGTAAAGTTAAAGAGGCACAATCACTTTGAAGTAAACTATCAAGTTCTATACCCTCACGAGCAGTAAATATAGTTGCACCATGTCTTCCAATATCTCTACTTACTAAAATCACATCATCTTGGCTTATACTATTTGAACTAATACCCTCTTTTTGTATCTCACCAATCCCTGTTGTATTTATAAAAATTTTATCCACACTTCCACGAGGTACAACCTTTGTATCGCCACTAACTACAATAGCATTATTTACTTCAAGCTCTTTTTTCATACTTCTTACTATCTTTTCAAGTTCACGAGTAGAAAAACCCTCCTCTATAATAACACTACAAGTAAGATATTTAGGTTTAGCACCCATCATAGCCAAATCATTACAAGTACCACAAATAGCAAGTTTTCCTATATCTCCACCCTTAAAAAAAAGTGGACTAACTGTAAAACTATCAGTTGAAAAAGCAAGTCTTCCACCATCTATAACAGCAGCATCTTCACTTTTTTCTAAAATCTCATTTTTAAAAGCTTTATAAAATATCTTACTTATAAGCTCATTATTCTCTTCACCACCATTTCCCATGGCTAGGGTTATTTGTTTGTTCATTTATATAATTCCTAAATGTTTCTGTAACTTTTTTTCAACTTCTTCTAATTCAAAATCTTTCAGTATTGTTAAACAATTTTCTAAATTTAATCTACTTATATCTAAAGTACAAAGTTCATTTATACAGATTTCACTTTTTTGTTCTAAGTCATCTCTAGCATCTATACAAACTCTTAAACTACCACCTGAAATATTTGTACTCATCGGTATTAGAGTTACACCTTTAAAGGCAACTTTATCTATATTTCTATTCGCTATATCATTTTGTATAATAAGTGCTGGACGAACTTTTCCAAATTCACTGTTGTACTTTTTTCCAAAATTTGTAAGATATATTTCTCCCTTTTTCATCTTACAAAACTCTCTTCTATCTCTAAAAATTCATCATAAGCACCTTTAGATAATGCTTTTTTATTTTCAAAAAGATAAAGTTCATCTTCTATCTGTTCTCTTAATTTTTCATAAAGAGCATAGGGTAAAACTACACTTTTTCTTATATGTTTTTTTGCATCTTCAACAAATGTTATATCTTGAGGGTTTGTTATATATGATGGTTTTTTTACTACATCACTTGAACTTATAGTTATCATACTTTATCCTACTATTTTTTTATACTATTATATCATACTATTTTAATAAATTTCCATACTTATAGTAAGCTGAACAAGCACCTTCACTACTTACCATACAACTACCCATTGGGCTATTTGGTTTACAAGCTGTACCAAATATAGTACATTCATTTGGTTTTGCCATTCCTCTTAGTATATCTCCACAGATACAAAGTTTATGATCTTCTAACTCCTCTTTTGGGAGTATATCTGCATAGATTCTCTCTACATCTATATCTGAAAATTCTGGTTTTAGTTTGTAACCACTATGTGGTACATTTCCTAAACCTCTCCATTTAAAAAGTGATGTTTTTTCAAAGTAGTTTTCTATAAGTGCTTGAGCTTTTAGATTTCCATCATAACTTACACTTCTTTTGTATTCTATCTCTAATTCACATCTATTTTCATTGAACTGTCTAACTATCATCAGTATAGCTTCCATAACATCTACCGGCTCAAAACCAGCTACAACTACAGGACGGTTATACTCTTTAGGAAATTTTTTATAAATTTTACTTCCCGTTATCACACTTACATGGCTAGGTCCTAAAAAAGCATCTATTTGATTGTTGTAGCTATCTATATGCTCATCTCTACTATCTATAAGTTCAACCATCACTTCAGGAACAGTTACATGATTTATATGAAAAAAGATATTTTTTATACCCCTTTTTAAAACTATATCTATAAGTGAAGTTGTCATTGGGGTAGTTGTTTCAAACCCTATCGCAAAAAATATGATCTTTTTATCTGGATTCTCCTCTGCTACCTTTAGAGTATCTAGTGGAGAGTATACAAACCTAACATCAGCACCTTTTGCCCTTGCATCTTGTAAACTCCCTCGACTACCCGGTACTTTTATCATATCGCCTAAAGTTACTAAGATTGTATCTTCAAGCTCTGCCAATATATAGGCATGGTCTATTCGCTCTTTTGGCATCACACATACAGGACAACCCGGTCCATGTATAAAGTTTATGTTTGATGGTAAAAGTTGTGGTAACCCAAACTTCATTATAGAATGTGTATGACCACCACAAACTTCCATAATATTTATAGTTCTTTTTAGATTTTTAGCCTCTTTATTTATAAGTTTTGCTAAACCCTTTATAACATCAGGATTACGAAAACCATCATAAAGATCTTTTAGTTGAAGTTTATCCATTTTATGCACCTCTATTTGGGCAGTTATCATCCTCTTCAACCAATCTCTGCCTATCCTCTTCATCTAGTTTTTCTAGTATCTCTTTATAGACATTTAGTGATTCTAAGGCATCTTCTTCATCTATTTTATTCATAATAAAACCTATATGAAGTAAAACATAATCCCCTATCTTTACATCACCCTCTTCCATCAGTTCTAAACCAGCTTCCCTTTTTACACCCATAGTATCAACAGTTGCTACATTTCTCTCTAAATCTAATTTTATAACTTTACTTGGTATAGATAAACACATAGTTATGACCTCATTTTTCTTTTAAATTCTATCCACTCTATCACTCTTTTTATAGACTCTTCATCTTTTATATTTAGTTCAAGTATGTCTACATTTGGTTTGATTTTTCTTGCTTCTTTTTTCTCATGTTCTAAATCATAATCAAAATGCTCTATCAAATCCATCTTTGTTATAAGAATCAAATCAGCTTGACGAAACATAACTGGATATTTTTCTATCTTATCACTACCCTCTGGTATAGAAACTAACACTATATTTAGATGGCTTCCAACATCATAAGAGGCTGGACAAACAAGGTTTCCAACATTTTCTATAAAACAAACATCTATCTCATTAAGAGGCATATCATGTAACCCTTTATGAACCATAAAAGCATCAAGATGACAAGCTGAACCTGTTTGTATCTGATAAGCTGGAATACCTTTTGATTTGATTCTATCAGCATCTCTACTTGTTTCTAAATCACCCTCAATCACACCAAATTTAAACTCTGCCAAATCTGCCATATGCTCTAAAAGTGTAGTTTTACCACTACCCGGACTACTCATAAGATTTATACTAAGAACATTATGATTATCAAAATGGTTACGATTATGTGAAGCTTCTTGATTATTTTTATCTAGAATCTTAGTTATTACACTTATCGTTTTTTTATCATTTAGTTGAGGGTTATGATGAAGTGTCTCGTGAGCTGTTTGATGCTCATGAGAATGGTCATGTGAATGACTATGTTCATGATGATGGTGATCTCCATCTCCTAAAGTTGTTCCTGTTATACTACATCCACAATCTACACACATATTTATTTCCTTATATTTAATTTATCTATTTTACTTGTTTTTATGCAAAAAGCATATTTGCACCAACACCTACAGATATAACTCCAGCTGTTGCAAAAACTCTTCTTACATTTGTTTTATTTGTTAAAAACTCTTTATTTAAGTAAAGTATAACCCCACCAAAACTTACAAATATAAGACTAACTCCAGCTATAAATGCTAAAACCATACCAAACTCTATAGAGTGACCTTGAAGCATACCTAAAGTTACAAGCATACCACGAACACCCCCTATACCCATCAAAGCACCCATAGTCCAAGCAGAAGTTTGAGCGATTTTATCATTATGTGAATGCTCCTTCCCAAAGTAAATATGTATATGCTCTTTTCCATTGTGTATATGTTTATTTAGATGTATCTTATCTGCTATAACCATATAAAGTAGGTAAACTCCCATACTTATAATAACACTAGAAGATATTATATCACCATAAGAAGTTATACTTTCAGGTAAATTATAAACCTCTAAAAGTTTAGCAAATATAAACAAAGTCATACCATGCCCAAAAGCAAAAGCAACAGTAATTGTCATAGTTTTTTTTATAGATTTACCGATGGAAAAATCAGCTATCGCTGTTAAGTGATCTGGTCCAAAAGCATGTAAAATTCCGTACCAAAAAATTATCATATAACCTAGTTCCATAAAAAAATCCTTTCAATTAATGAATGTTTATTCAGTTTTAAAGTATATTATTGTAAATTTCGTAAAAGAAAGATAAAAATATAGAGTTCTTATATCATTTTCGGACTAAATGTTACAAAGGTGTAGTATGTTATGGCTAACAGAATGTATTTATTGTTCAAATTTTGTTTATCATCTTAAAGATGGTAGATTAAAATGTTATAAATGTCATAAAAAAATATCGAAAAATAAGCTTAATAAAGTTCTAACACTTATAGATGCATTTATAGAAAATGAAACTGCACTACATACATCAAATAGATTAAAACTTTCTTATGTTTCTATACAAAAATATTTTCTGACATTCAGAATATTGAGTGGTGTTATATCTCAAAATGAATATGAAAAATGTAAAAATCTTTCATGTGAATATGAGGAGTATTTTTACATTGAAGATTCAAAGAAAAAACAAAAAGAGAGTTTATTTGAAGCTATAAATTTTTTAACTTTTGATTATCAGAATCATATATATACTATACTTTTACCATCTATAACAAAATATAAAAATGATTCTTTAAATGATACAGAATTTAAAAAATTTAAAAGAGATAGTAAACTTATAAATATAAGAAAAAAACATAACAATATCAATAGTTTTTGGAAATACTTAGAAAAAAGTTTATTACCATATAAAGGTATAGATAAAAAGAACTTTGGTTTTTTCCTAAAAGAGATAGAATTTAAGTACAATCATACAAAAGAGGAAGCAAAAAAACTACTAATAAAGGAGTATTTTAAATAATGAAAAAATTAGCTATACTTGGAGTTGGAAATATACTAGAAAAAGATGATGGAGTAGCTATATATACCACTAAATATTTAGAAGAAAACTATACTTTTGAACCAAATATAGAGATTATAAATGGTGGTGTAGAGGGTATAAACTTACTTAACCTTTTTATGGAATATAACCATATTATTATACTTGATGCTATAGAAATTGATGATGAAAGTGGTAGTATTTACCATATACCATCTAAAGAATTGACAGGGTATGGTTTAAACTCTGGTGGTGCTCATGAGATAGGTGTACTTCAATGTTTTGATATACTAGAATTGATGGGAAAAGATATACCAAAATCTAGTGTATTGGGGATTATACCAGATGAGATTGATGTTGAGATAGCATTAAGCGATAAATTAACACAAAAATTTAAAATATATGTAGAAACTTTATTGACTATTTTAGAGAAAGAAAATGTAAAATATAAAAAGATAAATAATATATCATTAAGTGAAATTATAGAAAGATTTAGAAATCCTCAAAGTAGAACTAACTTGCTTTAAATCTAGGAGCAATATGAATAACAATAAATGTTCTACAAAGAGGAAGAAGAAGAATAAACTGTTGCCACCCATTACTGAATGAACATTCATATTTTATCTAAAACTAGCTGAATCTTTCTTTGCTACTTTAGCAAAATATGCTTGTCCTAAAGAGATAGAACCATCATTTAAGGAAGTTTTATTTTGTATATAATAAGTGATATTATTATTTTCTAAAAGATTGATAACTTTTTTTAAAAGTGTTGTGTTTTGAAAAACACCTCCAGCTAGAACCACACTTAGATGTTCATACTCTTTTGATATGTAAAGCACTATATTTGCAAGTGTATTTATAAATCTTGATGCAATTATATTTTTATCTTTCTCTTGAAGTATCTCCAAAATCATTGGAGTATAATCTACTATGCCATTTTCAACATAAAATGGGTAAGAATCTATTATGTTTTTATCATAAAAAGTTTCTATGATTAAACCACTCTCACCCTCATAACTAACTTTTATATCTATATCCATTAAAGCATAAACAACATCAAACAACCTTCCAACAGATGAAGTAGATGGTGAGTTGATTTTTTTCTCATACATCATATAAAATGTCTCTAGTTCTCTTTTCGTATAACTTTTTATGATGGGATGATTCATAGTAAAAACTTCATTTTTGGTATATAAATCAAAAAAGATAGATAATGCTAATCTATCTGGTTCTTTTATCGCTTTTTCTCCACCTAAAAGTAAAAATTCTTTAAAATACCCTACTCTTTTATACTCTTGGTTTGATGCTATAAATACCTCTCCACCCCACAATCTACCATCATCACCATAACCTGTTCCATCAAAACAAAAACCTAAAACCTCACTATCTATCTCCCTATCTACCATAACCGATAGTATATGTGCATAATGGTGCTGTAGATATATAAGTTCAACATCTGGATACTTTTCTTTATATCTTTTTGCAAATTTTGTAGATTCATAGTTTGGATGTTTATCACAAACTATTATATCTGGTATAAAATCGTAAAGCTTTTTAAAATCAGCTATAGTTTTTTCAAAATACTCTACACTTTGTATAGAATCTAAATCACCAATATATGGTGAATGTATAAAATTATCACCAAAAACTAAAGTTATACTACTTTTTTGATTAGCACCTACTGCTAAAATCTTTTTAGTAGATAACTCGTTTGTATAGATAGATAAAGGTGCATAACCCCTTGCTAAACGGTAAAATATTTTTTGAGCATTAACAACACCACAGACACTATCATCACACCTATGAGTTATGGTTCTATCGTAAGTTAAAACAGTATCTACTATATGTGATAACTTATGCCATACTTCCTCTTCATCTATGATGATAGGTTCACCACTAATATTTGCACTTGTAGCTACAATAGGTAAATTTAACTCTTCAAGTATAAGTAGATGTAAAGGTGTATATGCTAAAAAAACACCTATCTTATCTATATGTGGTGCTATATATGGCGATAGTATAGAATCATCTTTTTTATCTAAAAGAACTACTGGTCTCTCTTTTGAGATTAAAATCTCTTTCTCTTTTTCATCCATATAAGCTAGATTAGACAAATCATTTAGATTTTTTACCATAACGGCAAATGGTTTAGAGATTCTTTGTTTTTTTTCTCGTAATGTTTTAACTGCTATATCATTGGTCGCATCACACACTAGATGAAAACCACCTACACCTTTTATAGCTACACATTCACCATTTTTAATTCTTGAAACTATCTTTACTATAACATCATCATAATCTTTTTTAAAATCAACATCAACTAAACTAAGTTTAGGTCCACAATCAAAACAACTTATAGGTTGAGCATGGTATCTTCTGTTTTTTGGATTATGGTATTCACTAGAACACGATTCACACATCTCAAACTTTTTCATAGATGAGTTTTTTCTATCATATGGAAGAGTATCTACTATGCTATATCTAACTCCACAGTTAGTACAATTTATAAACGGGTATCGGTATCTCCTATCTATTTTATCATTCATCTCTCTTAAACAATCATCACATATAGAAACATCAGTAGGAATCGAAGTTGTTATATCACTTTTAGTTGAATTAAGTATCTCAAATCTATCTGAATATAAAATGTTTATATCATCTGTAGTTACATTATCTACTCTAGCTAATGGTGGAAGATTTTTAGTAAAAGATTCAAAAAAACAATCTATATCTTTTTTAACTCCCTCTACTTCTATCTTTACACCATCACCATTGTTAAGTATAAAACCACTTAGATTATGGATATCTGCAAGTTTGTATATATATGGTCTAAATCCAACCCCTTGAACTATGCCACGAACTTTTATACAAACTCTTTTTAACATATAGTTTTAAAAACCTCTGTTATGCTCAATACTAGGATTCGCAAAAATATTTAAAATATCATCTAAACCCATAATCTCTTCATTTTTCTTAGCAACTACACCTAATTTAGCTAATGTTTGCATACTTATATCTATATAATCTTCCCAACTTTGTTTCATAATCTCACTTAATGCAACCTCAACAGAGATAATATCTTCTGGAACTATACTTATAACTGTTGTATTTGCTACTTTTTCACTCATAGAACAGATTTGTAACATCTCAGCTATCTCAACCTCATTTGCTGTTTTTTTAACCAAAGCACCATTTAAAAATTCATCAGTTGTTTTTACACTTATATCACCAGATTTTTTTGTATCATCTGATGCTGTATTTATGATGATAACCTCATCAAACTCCTGAAGTAGTGGCATAAGTTTAAAACCTAAAGTACCACCATCAACTATATCAACATCTGGTGTAAAAGTATAATTTTCTTTAAGATATTTTGCTCCATAAAGACCTATACCCTCATCTTTAAAAAAGGCATTACCTGAACCTATAAGTGCTATTTTTTTATCCATTATATATATACTCCTCCAACTACTAAATTATCACTACTTATAGGATAATTAACATTCATATGTGGTGGGTTCATCTTAAAATTTCTTTGTATTCTTGAAAAAAGTGATTGATTTGCAAAATCATCCCCACATATAATAACTTCTGTTGATTTTGTTTTTGAAAGTAGTTCTTGCACTATATCATAAAAATAATCACCAAAACTTTCAAAGATTGAGTAAGCGATGATAGAACTACTAACACCAGCTAACTGATAAGAGATTATACTCGCTAAAAAAGCTGTATTGTCAAAACGGTTATCTGTTACATTAGTATCTATCTGTATACCACCTTTTCCTACAAACTTCATCGCTTCTTTAACAACACCCCTCATAGATAAATCATCAAGATTTAAAATGATAGCAACTGCCTCAAACAACTTCACATCATCTCTCTGTTGTAAATCAATTAACTTTTTATAAACATCTGGTAATTGCTCTTCTAAGTTATCTACTAACCTATCTGAACCATCCCTTAACTCTTTAATCTTATCTAAAAAGTTTGTTGTTTCAAAATCTTTTGGTGGAACAACTCTAATCACATTTTTACCATTATAAAATAAAAAGGATGGTACTTCTTTAAAGTAAGCACAAATAGATAGTTTATCAAATAAGTTATGTTCAGATATAACCGATACAAATGCAAGTTCATCTTCAAGATGGTTATCTAGTGTTGTCTCCATCTCATCAAAATACTCCTTTTTATCAAAAAGCATCTTATCACCAACAGGGATAGATATATAATTTTTTACCTCATTGATAACATTTTTCTTCTTTAAATTATAAGATGGAAAACTAACTCTTTCACCTGATGCTATAAACTGAATATCTTTATTTATAAAAAATCTCATATCAGTTTGAGGATTGATCTCTAAATCATAATCCATTTTTAAATCAGCATCGGTAGAATCATCTACATCTTCATAAGCTATAAAATCAATACCAAGTTTTTGAAGTTCCACTCCTAAAAGGATAGAAAAACCATCATCAGGGTACTTAACATAGATAGTATTTGCACCATTTAACTCTTTTAATTTCTCATTTTTAAGTGCTACATTTAAAATAGGTCGCTCTATACTTAGTAATGCTCTAAACTCTTCTGTTATTAGCGATAGATTGTCTGTTATTTTACTTGAACTTATCATCATAAGCTTTGAATCATTATTTAACTTATCAGCTTTATAAAAAAGTCTATACCCCATAGTTGTTTTTATTAGTAAAGATTTATCATCTTTTAAAGCCTTTGCACTCACTTCAAACATTGTTCTAAAACTACCTGCATCATTTGCATATCTTTCACTACTTTTACTTATAAGCCTTACAGGAACACCACAACTATGACATGAATTTATATGATGTTGCTCTTTTTTACCTACACTATTTTGTTCATCTTGACAATTTTTACAAGGTACTAAAAACTTAAATGATGTGTTATCTCTTACATATGGATATTTAGATAAAAAACTATGATTTGCACCACAACAATTACAAGATGTAAAAGGGTAATAGTATCTACTAGAGGTTACATCTAACATCTCTTTTTGACAAAGAGTACACAACCCAATACTAACAGGATAACGGTTATCTATAAGTGGTAATTCAGTAGGTTGAAAATTTATCTCATTATTTGTAGAGTTTGTCAAAAATAAAGAGGCAGGAAGTGTAGAAGATATATCATCTAACGCATCTTTTAAATTTTTATTTGTATCATCACATATAAATGAGATACTCTCCTCTTTATGTGATATATCAACTTTAATCTCATATCTACGAAAGATATTAACTATATAGTTTTGTATATATTTTTGTTGTGATTTAGTATGAAGTTCTAAGATAAATGCCATCTGATTTTCCTATAAGTGAATTATTATTCATAATATAGCAAAAGATAGCTAATAGTTTTTTGAATGAGTATTCAAATTATTGTTTATATCTGTCCAATAGTTCTAAATATTCAATAGGCTTAGAAAAATAGAACCCTTGGTATTTGATAAATTCACTTTTTTCAAACATATCAACTTGTTTTTTATCCTCTATACCCTCAAGCACAATTTTCATATCTAAGATACTTGCCATATTTATGATAGCTTCTAACAATTTTTTATCTTTTGATGATTTAGATACATTATCTAAAAACTTTTTATCTATCTTCATAACATCAAATGGGAACTCTCTTAAATATGCTAAAGATGAGTACCCTGTTCCAAAATCATCAAGAGATAAATTATAGCCCATCTTTTTTATCTCTTTTAAGATTTTTGATGAAACAGCAAAATTGTTAGATAATGAAGTTTCAGTAACTTCAAAATATATCTTCTTCTTATCAAAAGTGTATCTCTTCTCTAACATTATCAATCTATCTATCTATCTATCTATTAAATCATTATCATTTAATAATTTGACAGATATATTTATAGAAAAAGTTATATCTATACTTGAACCAACATAAACATTTAAAGAATCTATTTTAATCACTTTTTTGATGACACTTATGATTTTATTAGATATATTTGCTATTTTTTCTTTTATAGCAATATCTTTTGTCAAGTTCCAACGATATTTGGTGTTTTAAAGAAAGGGTAATCTTGTGGAAAGTCTAGTCTTGCACATCCAAAACATGGAACACCTGCTCTAGTTTTAGAGTTTACTTCATTCCATAAGTATTTGTTACAAGCACTGTTTGTTGTTGGTCCTTTACAGCCAAGATGAAAGTACATACAACCTCTTTCACCAAAGTTTTTTTCTTCTATTTTGTACTCATGATACTCATTTCTAGTACAACCTTGATGAACTGTAAAGTTATATATCTCATCAATACTATTTTGTTCTGTTAATTCAATTTCGAGATTATTTACTATCTCTTCTATTAAAACTGTTAAACTTTTTGGATGAATTGGACAACCGGGGAGATTTATGACAGGATAACCTGATTTTGTAGTAAAGTTTTCACCTAAAAAACCACCTTTTTTATGGTGATGAAACTGTAAACCTATACCATCCATCTCATCATCATGTGAGCCAAAGCCACCAAAAGATGCACAAGTACCAACAGCTATAACATATTTTGCTTTTTGTGAAAGTGATTCTATAAGATCTTTTTTAGGCTTACCCATAAATGTATCAAAAAGCCCACTACCATCAGGACCCCTTACAACATTACCCTCAACACACAAAATGTCAAGCTCTTTTTTATCTGCTAAAATATCATCAATGAGTTTTTTATGTTCTACAAAGCTTATAGTAGAAAGTGAAGCATGATATAAAATATCTACACTATTTATATTACAAAAATCGAAAAAATTACATTCACATGTAAGAAGAGACATACTATCTCCACTACAACCACCACTCTGAAGCCAATACAAATTCATAAAACTTTCCTATACTAAGTATGCCCATAGTATAGCAAAGTGTGAATGAATATTTATTTAAGAGAAAGCCTAAGCTTCCTCTTTTACAAATTTTGTACCACCAACAACGATACCTATATCACCCTCTTTCCAGAAGATTGTTCTCCATACTTGATAGTAAATATGAAAAACTATCCAAGCTATAATCCACCACATAGTTATATGATGAGATATACGAACATCCATGATACATGCAGTTGTTGAAGCACTACCAATCAGAAAGTTACTAACAGGTATAGTCCAGTCTGTTGCAAAGTGCAACATCCACGGCCACCAATTACCAATAGAACTAAGCCCTGAAGCTAATCCATGAACATATAGTTGAAGACCAGTTAAAAGCATCCATACCAACAACATATGAAATACTAAGAAAAATACAGTATTAAAACTATCTGCATGAGTTGAATCAAATCTCTTACGACGATTTAAAGTCACAAGATTCAATAAAACTTCAACAAACTCTTTAATATTTTGAGCATTTGGAATTATTTTTTTATATGGTTTTTCAAATCTTGAAAAGAAGTACATATAAGCAATAACAATACTACTAACATCAAAAATAATAGCTATCATAAAATGAACCCATCTATTCCATGCCATAACATACTTGGCAACAGCAGGGTCAGCTATATAAGTTTGATAATATGGATGACCAATATATAGTCCAGTTACTATCGCAGCAACCATACTAAATGCAACAACCCAATGGTTTATTCGCATATAAGGTGTCATCCTTTTTACTTGTTTATATCCAGGTTTCATAATAAGCCTCCTTAGATGCTACACTGTGTATCTATTTTATATACACCTAACTCTTTCCCTTTTGTATCTACTACATGAACTGCACAAGCGATACAAGGGTCAAAACTATGAATAGTTCTTATAATCTCTAAAGGTTGTTCAGCATCAGCCACTTTTGTACCAATAAGAGCAGCTTCATAAGCACCTAAACGACCTTTATAATCTCTTGGAGCTGCATTCCATGTAGATGGAACAACTGCTTGATAGTTAGTGATTCTACCATCTTCTATCTTCATCCAGTGACCTAATGCACCACGAGGAGCTTCAGCAAGACCTACACCTTTAGTTTTTTTACTAACTAAATCAAAATCAAACTCTTGCCAAGTTCTATCATCTCCACCAGCAACATTAGCAGCTAACTCATCTACCCATTCCATCATAGTATCTGCCATAAGTTCAGTTTCAATAGCACGACCAGCTGTTCTACCGATAGTAGAGAAAAGAACAGTAGTTGGTAAATTTCCTCTTTTTAAGAAGTTTGTAACATACTTAGTTATCTGTTCATGACCAGATGCCACACCAACTATCATACGAGCCAATGGTCCAACTTCTAATCTTTTATCATCATATATAGGTGATTTAATCCATGAGTATTTCTCATCAGTTTTAAGATAAGCCATACCATCTTCTTTTTTCTCTAAACCTGTATAGTGAGGGATAGTTGTACCCTCATAAGGGTGTTGTGGCTTAGGAGCATCATACCAAGCATGAGTTACATCTTCTGAAATTTTTTCAGGATCAAATGGGTAAACTTTTGTTAAATCACCATCTAAAACAACACCACTAGGGAAAAGTAAAGCAGATTTATAAAAACCAGTATCATCAAGACGGAAATCTCCATAACTCATATAGTTAAGTAAACCACCACCAGTTCCACCTACACCTTTACCCTGTTTATGTGCTGTAAATGTAGCAGAAGAATCAGTAGCTTCATCAGCATACATAGTTCCAGCCATATAAACATCTGGTAAATATGCTTGTTTTATAAACTTTCTACCCTCTTTTAAAAGAGTTTTGAAAAGTGCTATACGAGCAGGATTTTTAATATCTTGAACACAAGTAACACCACCAACAACGATAGATTGAGGATGTGGATTCTTACCACCAAAGATAGCTTGCATTTTTGCTAAATCTCTTTGAATATCAAGAGCTTTTAAGTAGTGAGCAACACCAACAAGATTTTGTTCAGGTGTAAGTTTATAGTGTTTGTTACCCCAGTAACCATTACCAAAGATACCTAAACGACCCTGTTTAACAAACTTAGCTACTCTATCTTGAATCTCTTTAAAATGACCTTCACCCTCTATAAAAGGTGTTGTTCCAGCGATTTTCGCCCATTTTGAAGCCTCTTCAGTTGTTTTTTTAGGATCTGCTTTTAAAGCTGATACTACATCAACAAAATCAAGAGCATGAAGATGATAAAAATGAACTAAATGATCGTGCATATATAAAGCACCTTGAATAAGGTTACGAACTATACGAGCATTTTTAGGAATCGTTACAGAAAAAGCATCTTCAACCGCTTCTATACTTCTTTGGTAGTGAGTACCTGTACAAACACCACAGATTCTCATAGCTAAAAGACCTGCATCACGAGGATCACGACCTTTTAGAATCGTTTCGATACCACGAAACAGTGTAGATGACGCATAAGCATCAATAATAGTGTTATTTTCATCAATAACAGCCTCAATTCTTAAATGACCCTCAATTCTTGTAATTGGATCAACTATGATATGTTTTTTTGCCATTATGCTTCCCCTTCATTATCTTTTTTACCTGCTGCTAAACTAGCTGCTGCATGGATACCGATACCTATACCAGCTGCTGTTAGTAGTCCTAAACCAAACTCATCAACAGTTTTTTCAACTCCACCAGTAGGTGCTTTTATGTGAGCATCTGCCATTGGTCTTTCATAAGCATATTTATCCCAAAAATCTGGTTCAGAACAACCTATACAACCTCGTCCAACACCAACAGGCCAGTTTACACCCTCGTTATAACGGATGATTGAACAGTTGTTAAATGTCATTGGACCTTTACAACCAACTTTATAGAGACAAAAGTTGTTTTTAGCACCCTCATCACCCCACTCTTCAACAAACTCACCAGCATCAAAATGTGCTCTTCTTTCACAGTTATCGTGGATACGATAACCAAATGCAAATTTTGGGCGAAGTAAAGAATCTAACTCTGGAACTTGACCAGTTAAGATATAGTGGATGATAACACCAACCATATTTGCAGGATTTGCAGGACAAGCAGGGATGTTTATAAGTGGTTTATTTTTTACAACATCCATAACACCAACTGCACCAGTAGGGTTTGGTGAAGCAGCTGGTACACCACCAAATGTAGCACAAGAACCAACAGCTACAACAGCAGCAGCATGTTTTGCAACTCTAAGAAGATGATCGTGCATAGTCTCACCATTTGCACCGATAGTTCCAAACTGACCATTCATACCCATAGGAACAGCACCCTCAACAAATAAAAGATATTTATCTTTAAATGTTTCTATAGCATCTTCAAGTTGAGCTTCAGCTTGATGACCAGCAGCTGCCATAATAGTTTCATTAAATTCTAAAGAGATTATATCTAGTAAAATTTCATCAATTTTTGGTCCATCACTACGAAGCATCGCTTCTGTGTTACCAGCACAATCTGAAAGTTCTATCCAAATAACTGGAGCTCTATTCATCATAAGAGCTGCATCTGCAACAAGTGGAGTAAATGATGAAGGAAGCATAAGCATACCTGTTACGGCACTTGCCCATTTCATAAAATCACGACGATTTACACCTTGATCTTCTAGTAAATCATCTATACTTAAACGATTTTTTGAACCTGTTTGAGATTTTAACTCATCTATTCTTGCTTGACACGATTGAAACAATTTTTCATAGTGAGCATCACCTTTGTTTGTTTCAATACGAGCACTTTTAGATGTAAAAAGTTTTTTTACACCTTCTATTCTGTCTGACATTGTCAACTCCTTATAATATTAATGAATAAACATTCAATCATATTACAAAAGAAAAACTTAATTGTTTATTATAATTTTTAAATTAATATAAAATAGTTCTTTTCCTATATACTTTTTGGACTATAAGGAAATTTAAGTAAGAGGGTAAAAATAACTTCATAACCAACAACATTTAAAAGGTTTATATTCAAGGCGAACTTTGCTTGGCGATACGAGCATCGTTAAATGAAGTTCAACGAAGAAGATAAGCCTTTTAAATGTTGCCCTACGGGTGAAACAAGAAGCTACAATCTACTTCGTTGAAAACTCTTGAAGCTACTCGTAGCTCCTACAAATTTTCGCCTTATATCTTATAGCTTCTTGTTTCATTGGTTGTGATATTATTTATACCCTCTTACTTAATGTGTTGTGCAAACAGAACAAACATCAAAAGTACGAAAAATAAAAAGTGCTTCTTGTTGTGTTGTTCCTTTCATAGCTAGTTGAACTGGAGTTAAATTGTTGATATTTGAACTACCTATATTAAATTGTGTAGGGGTGATGATAGTATAGTTTTTTATGATACCTTGCTCTATCTCTATTTTATGTATCAAAGGTCCTCTTGGTGCTTCTACTATGCCAATTCCTGTTGAAGATATGTTTTTTATATCTACTAAACTAACAACAGAATTTTCACTTATATCTATATCATTTAATAAATTAGATGTATATTTTAAAAGATAACCTATCTCAAAAACTCTTGCCATAACTCTACTATATGCACTATCTTTATATCTTCTATGTATATTTTTAACCATAGAGTGTGAAACTGAAATCATACGACCTAAAGGTCCACACTCATAATATTCATCTTTATATAAAGCATTTTTAGCATAAGTTATCTCATTTGGTGAGTAAGCATTAACTGTTGATATATATTTTTCATCAATCACTGAAGCTCTAGTATGTTTTAATTTAGATACTTTAGTAAAATTATGTTCACCCATAATTAAGAATCTATCATTTGCAAAACCTTTATTTTGCATATCTGCAAATATCAAAGCCCTCTCAAGTATAGCTATATCTGAATCTAATTCATTAAACTCTTTACAAGTTTGCATAGATAAAAATCTATCTAACTCTATACCCACACTCTCTTTTTGAAAGAAATTTATCAACTCATCTACATAACCTTGTGCTTTTATAACATCTACATAAGTTGGGTCACAAGTTACACCACCGGGTATCATATATGATGAGTGTGGCCATTGACCACCAAAAACAGCTATCGCCTTAGATGCTATAGATGATGCGAAAGCACCCTTTAGTGGTTTATATGGCACATCTAACTTTGTTAGTTTATTTACCTCTGGCATTATCACCATATAAAGCCATTTAAAATGGTTTTGTATCATCTCCATTATTAGAGTGAACTCTCTAATTTTTTTAGATTTATCACTTAAGATAAACTCAATACCAGCATTTTTATAAGCATCTTCTATCGCTCTTGTTGTTGCCATAAGGTGAGCATGACCACAAATACCACAAACTCTTGGGGTTATCACCAAAGCATCAAGTGCATTTTTACCTTCAAGTATATTTTCCATACCACGAAAATGTGGAAATGATACCGTTGCAAAATTAACTAAATCATCTTTTATCTCAAAATGAACTGATGCTTCACCCTCTATATGTTCAAGAATCTGTTTTGTAATCAATAAGTTTTCCTTCTAGTCTTTTTATATGAAAAGTTTTAGCAATTCCAGCCATAGTTAAGTAGCTTCTTTTTGGAACACCAACAGGAACATCTTGAGGTATAGACATATTTGTTTTTGTACTAAAGAGGTTTTGTCGTGGAAAATCACTCTCCGTACAACCAAAACATGGTGTTCCTATACGAGTTTTAGAACTCTCTTCATTCCAGAGTATTTTATTACAAGATGAGTGTGTCATCGGAGCTCTACAACCTTGAACATAAAAAAGACATCCCTCTTTTTTACCAAAACTTTTTGCATCTACTTTCCACTCAAAATATTCATTTCTAGTACAACCATGATGAGCCAATGTACTATATAGTTCTAAAGGGCGATGAAGTTCATCAACCTCTATTTTTATATCTTTTAAGACCATATTTAAAACATAACTTAACCACTCGGGATGTATAGGGCATCCTGATAAGTTGATAATTTTATCTTTATAATCTATAAAATTTTCAGTTATAGATTCTCCATCAAACAACAATCCACTGTTTCTTTGAGGGGCTGAAGCTTTAAAGATTCCACCAAAACTAGCACAACTACCAACCGCGACAATATACTTTGCTTTTTCTATGTATGGAGTAAGTATATCTTTTAACTCTACACTACATCTTAACATCAAAGGGTCATAACTCCCCTCAAATATCAAAACATCACAATCTAAATCACATTTTACTATATCTTGTAAAGTGTGTTTTGTTTTAAATGCTGGTAGATATAAAATTTCAAATTTATCTAAAAATTGTTCTAAGTTTTTGAGATTTAAAAAAGAGTGTGTGTTACCATTACAGGTAACACCTTGAAGCCATAATAATTTAAGTTTATTATCTTGTTTTAAGTGCATTATATATGTTTAAAGATATAGATGATTTATAGTTTTCTAAAGGTTCTGGTAAGATTTTTTCTCCAAAAAGAAACACCATCCCACCTAGATAACCCATAAAAAGACCAAATGCACTAAAAAAGTCTTGTGAGTGTAGATCACCAGAAGAGACACCATCATCAAAAAAGATCATCATCTCTGTTACAAAAGAAGATACACAAACCATACCTTCACAACCATCTTTAAAAACCTCTCTATTTGAAAGATAAACTCTTAAAAAATACTCTATCATCTCTGGTCTTTCTTGGGCTATGTTAAAGTACATAGAAACTATCTCATAGATTTTTTCTTCTGTTGAAGCATCACTTTCATTTATAGCTCTTATATTTTGACCTAAATAATCAGCGATATATAGTAATAACTCTTTTGCTAAAATATCTTTAGAAGTAAAGTAGTTATAAAAATTCCCTACACTCATCCCAACTTTATTTGCTATATCTGGGATTGTAGTTATATAAAAACCCCTCTCTGAAAAAAGTTTTAATGAAGCAGAAATAATATTATTCTTTCTCTCTTCTTTTGAAATTTTTGCCATTTTTAAGCCTTATTTTTAATAAAATAATTATATCATAATATCTTCTCTTGCCCTAACCTATACAAAGCAAAATCATATTTTAAAGGGTCTTTCTCATCAAAACTTTTTAGTGTTTTAGTAAGTTCTATAGCTGATTCTAAATCGTAAGTTTTTCTTTGTAGTAAACCTAACCTTTTTGAGACATTAAAAGTATGAGTATCTAGTGGCATTATAAGGTCTGCTTTATCTACCCCACTCCATAAACCCATATCTATATTGTCATCTCTGACCATCCATCTTAAAAACATCATCCACCGTTTCAATGCTCCAGCACCTTTTGTTTTGGTAGTTAGTTTACCTATAAGAAAGTTATAACCTTGGGTTTGATGTTCATATAACGAATATATCTTTTTTATAACTGCTTGAACACCATCTATGGTACTTTTGTTCTTATCATAGCCAATTTTAAAAACATCTTCTAAAGTTGTTGTTTCATTTAATCTCTTTAGTGCTATAAACAAAGCTATAACATCTTCACTCTTTTGGAATCTATAATAATGCTCTTTTAAAGATTCCCTAATCTCATCATCACTCTTTTGTAAAAGTGAAAAATCTAAAGAATCTAAAAACTTAACAATCTGCTTAACATTTCCATAAGCAAACAAAGCACATATCAGTGCTATGGTTGGGTCTTTATAGCGATATGCCACAAAAATTGGGTCTAGTTTATCAGCAGAGACCTCATCAACACTATTTCGTTTTTCAACCTCAACATCTAATCTTTTTTTTATACTTAACATCTATAAAAGTTTATCTATAAGTTCAGCATAATC